>Ga0163148_10001211_pt1 | contig 33966 bp, 30 predicted proteins | sample OliLakLV19MP7P2_FD_148606 | JGI IMG/M metagenome (GOLD analysis project Ga0163148, IMG submission 148606) | Freshwater microbial mat bacterial communities from Lake Vanda, McMurdo Dry Valleys, Antarctica- Oligotrophic Lake LV.19.MP7.P2 | ecosystem: Environmental > Aquatic > Freshwater > Lake >... | reverse complement strand
GTACCAAGCGCTTTCTGTACTTGCGCCAAAAGCACTGAAAGGAACAATCGCCAGTTTTGCTTCGTCTAATAAATAAGCAGTTACATCCGATTGCTTTGTCAATATATTTCCGGCAGCGGTTTTCTTTCCCACTAAATCTACTTGTATGGTAAGATAAATAGCTGCTTGTGGTGCTACTGCATCTACGGTAAAACCTTCGGCTTTTAATTGAATTAACCCGGCATAAATGCGGTTGAGTCTTTCTGAAATACCTTCCTTAAAATGTGTAAAATAGGCATCAATATTTGCTGTTTGCTTTAAATAATTTGCAGTAGCATGCTGTTCCGCCATCGGGCTCCAGGCGCCTACATGACTATTGATGGCTTTCATCTTTGCAATCAGGTTGGCAGGGCCCATACTCCAGCCCACCCTTACTCCTGTGGCAGCAAATGATTTGCTGATACCATCAACAAAAATGGTAAACTCTTTCATGGCCGGTCTTAAAGAAACGGGGTTGTAATGCTGAATATCACCGTAAGTAAGTGTCCAGTAAATTTGATCGTACAGCAGGTATAATTTTTTTTCATCCGTGTTGCGGCGACCGTTTTCTGCAATCACTAAATCGCATATCGCTTCCAGTGTTTCTTTGGTAAATGTGGTGCCTGTCGGGTTCAACGGAGAACACAATGCCAGCAAAGTAGCACCGGGTAAATGAGGTGCTATTTCATCTGCCGTCGGCATAAAATTATTTTCTTTTTTGGTTTCAATCAGTACATGCTGCCCTTCAGTAAAATGTACATAGTGATTGTTGTTCCAGCTTGGTACCGGGTAAATTACTTTTTCACCTTTATCAACAATGGCCCTGTAAGCTGCATAGATCAACGGTCGGCCACCGGCAGCAATCAGTATCTCGTTGGTATTATATTGCAGTCCTTCTCTTTGCAATAAAAATCCGGAAACGGCTTCTCTCAATTCTACTATACCCTCAGCAGGCGGGTAGTTGGTGAAATGATGATTGTAGGCAGTAATGATTTCTTCCTGCAATTGCAAAGGAATCGGGAAGATGGAACTATCAAAATCACCAATGGTGAAGTTGTAAATATTGTTTCCCAACTTAATTTTCTCTTTAATATCTGCACCTAGTTTTACTATTTCAGAACCAATGAGGGTTTCTGCTAAATGGCTTAGTTTATTTGAAGGCATGCTATTGTTTTTGTGTGATAAATCAATTATTGCTGCAGTATTTTCTTTTCTGCTTGAGTATAAGCCTGATCAGGTTCACAATAAAGGATTGCAAAGTTACTGTTACTGAAAATAGTAATCAGCTATAACTGTTAACTGTTGTATTTTTTTTAAACCTTTAATAATGAGATATAAAAACTACCAGTTTATTAAAATATTATATTTCTTGAATTACATCAAATCCTTTAAAGCTTCCGACAACTGAAAGCCCCCATACTTTACCTGCTATTTTTTTCATTTTTAATTTGCAGGCAGTTTCGTTAATGGTAGCACCAGAACCAACTGCATCATCAATCAACAAAATAGTTTTAAAAATTCTTTTATCGTCCACTACAATACTAGCTTTTGCATTGCTGATTCTATCTTCAATTTTTGCTAAAGCTTTTTGTGGAATTGGGATAATACCCGTAACTTTTTTTAGGTTGATATGCGGTAAAGGAAGATTTAAAGAACGTTTCATGTAATTCATTAATTGTACATCCCTTTTGATTGTAGGTGGAATATATCCTACTGCTTCAATGTTGTTTTGCTCAATTAGTTTTTCTAATGACGGTTTCAGCATCACACAAATTTTTTCCATCAGCGGTTTGTATTGCCCTTGTTTAGCAAAATGAATAATATTACCAAGCTTTGTTTTGCCGAACCTTTCAATTGCATAAAAATCTCCGTAGTACATTTTATCAATGCAAACCCTCGAAAATGCTTTTGTATTGATCAACTTTTCTGTTCCATCAATAAGTTTGTTTTTGCCGTAGTATGCCAGGTATTTTTCTCTCGTTTTTATGTACTCTTTTACAGTTTTAGCAAAGGGTAATTTTTGCTTGCCACACCATTTTTCAAAGGCTTCTGCCCCATTTATTTCACTTCCCTTTTCAGTAAACAGATTAAAATGATCATCTAAAAACCCTTTTTCAATATCACTAATATCTTCTGCTTTAGGGTTAAAAACTAGTGGTTTGTTTATTAAACTGTAATACACTTTGGGTGAGCGACCTATTTTTTCAATCTCACCTCTTTCAATAAGCTTCGCCAGTACCCTGTGTACAATTTGTTTTGATACCCCTAAAACTTCAGTTATTTCCTTTGGAGAAGCTTCAAAATTCTCTTTTAGATATACAAGTAATTGATTTTCAACATTCATAGTTTACTGTTTACTGTAAAGAGTAAACTTACCGCTTTTTTGTTGTTATAAAACTCAAATCAGTGGCAATTATAAAAACAACGGCACAAAGATTATTTCTCTTCGTGCCGTTGAAAATTTTTGTCTATTAAAAAAAGTTCTAATCCAGCGCTTTATATTCTTTAAATAATTTCATAGGCGTTGCAGCTGCCTGTTGTTGATAAGCTTGCCATTTACCATTGAAGAAAGTATTGGTTTTTTTAATGGCCTCGGCAACCAAACTTTCAGCCATATCTATTAGCCCAAATTCCTGAGCATCCGGTACCTTGTCTTTTCCGGTTACTTCATTCCTTGCCTCCTGTAATCTATTGCTGGCAGTAACCTGGTAAACCCTTCCGTAGCCTTGTTTTTCAAGTGGCTTGCCCATAATAAAATTGCGGATATTTTTGATAGAGTCCGTCATGGCCTTGCCTGTTTTGCGCAAGCTATCTGCTTCGGGTGTTTCTATGTTTTTCAGACTGGCTTCTACCTTGCTGATGGTTTCATCGGCTTCTGTTAAGCGGTCAGTAATTTCCACCAGTTTGTCATTGCTTATATTCAGTCTTTTGATGGCGGCCATCTTTGCATCATACACATTTTTATTTGGTATAACTGCCGGATCGGGCTTTACTACAATCATTGCAGAGTCGCTTGCTTTACCCAGGCTCACTACTATTTTGTACGTTCCCGGATATACCTGCAAACCACCTGGTTCAGCTTCGTCTTTCTTGGGTTTTGGTGAACCGGGCCTTCTGTTGCCTTTCATATCAAAGTTCCAGTAGCTGCGATTAAAACCACTATCAGCTTTTACTTTCAAGGTGCGGATCAATTCATTGGCATCTGTATAAATTTTTACAAAAGCCGAATCTAACTTATCGATTTTTACTTTTGACGTATCGGTTATTTTTGCAACCACAGCTTTTTTATTTTTTACAGAATCAACTTTTATTGCCGGCAGTTTATTTACATAGAATGAATAGGTTGCACCCATTTTTCTGTTCTCACCTTCATAAACACCCCATGAGCTGTAATCGTAGCCGGCAACATTTCTTTTGTGAACCTGGTAAGCTATCGGAGGTTCAAATACAGTTAAAAAATTTGCTGGCACAACTATCGAATTACTTGCTGCGGCTTTACGCAGAGGACGAATATCATCCAGCACATAAAGCGCTCTGCCGAAAGTTGCAATACATAAATCAGCTTCTCGTTCCTGTATGGCTAAATCGTAGGTAGATACAGATGGATAACCATGTTTCCATTGCTGAAATGCACCACCATTATCAAAGCTTATCCAAAGGCCTTGCTCTGTGCCCACAAATACTAAATTTGGTTCAACCGGATCTTGAATCAAACAAAGCGCATAACCTTTTACTTTATTTTCATCAATCATACGCTCCCAGGTTGCACCAAAGTTTTTAGTTCTAAAAATGTAGGGTTTAAAATCACCTCTTCTGTAATCGTTGCACACAACAAAAGCCTCGCCTGCATTGTAGCGGCTGGCCCTGATTTGTGGCACCCAGGCACCAACTGGCATACCAGGGATTTTCCCCCTGAAATTGGTCCATGTTTTACCACCGTCTTTGGTTAATTGTACATTGCCATCATCGGTGCCTACCCACAACACATTGTTGTCTTTGGCAGATGGCTCCACACATAGGATGGTGTTGAAATTTTCTGCACCGGTAATGTCCAGGGAGAGTCCGCCATTTTCATCCTGCTTTTGTTGTAGTGTATCGTTGGTAGTTAGGTCGGGAGAAATAATTTCCCAGTTCATTCCTTTATTGGTGCTTTTATGTACAAACTGGCTGCAATAATAAATGGTATTGGGTTCATTGGGGGCCTGTGCAAAAGCTGCGTTCCAGTTATACCTGAGTTTTGTTTTTAAATTGGTAAAAGGTGGTTGCATTTCCATGCTCTGTCCGGTAATTACATTGTACTTGCCTAAGTTTCCTCCCTGGCTCATGGCATAAATCCAGTTGGAATTTTCAGGATCGGGCGACACATCAAAGCCATCGCCGCCCCACAGGGTTTGCCAAAAATAATTTCTGATGCCGGCATCTACCCATGTGTAGCCAGGCCCACGCCAGCTACCGTTATCCTGCATGCCACCCATTACATGGTAGGGCAATTCATTATCTACGTTGATGTGATAAAACTGACCTATAGGCAATTGCTCATCAAACTTCCATGTTCTGCCCCTGTCCCGGCTAATGCCGATGCCGCCATCGTTTCCGTCAATGATAAAATTTGGATCTGCAGGATTAATCCAAAATGCATGATGATCCGGATGAATGCCGCTGTAAGGAATGATTACTTTAAAAGTTTTTCCGGCATCCTCACTCATCGAAATCATCTGGTAAATGTTGTACAACCTGTTTTCGTTTTTGGGATCAACCCTGATGTCCTGAAAATAAAATGGCCGGTTATTAACGTCGGCTGCGTTGCTGTTTACCAGCTCCCATTTAAAGCCGCCGTCATCGGTTTTGTACAAACCATTTTTTGTTGATTCCAGCATTGCATAAATGCGGCGGGGATCGCTCGGTGCAATGGCAATGCCAATACGTCCATAATCACCTTCCGGCAAGCCTTCTTCTTTGCCTAATTTTTTCCAGTTTTTTCCACCATCATACGTTATATAAAAACCACTGCCTGGGCCGCCACTTTTAAAGCTGTAAGGTGTGCGGCGGTGCTGCCACATATTTGCCAATAATTTATTGGGATTTGTGGGGTCCATTACCAGGTCGGCGCAACCGCTGGTATCGTTGGTATGTAAAATCTGGCTCCAGGTGTCGCCGCCATCGGTTGTTTTGTAAACACCTCTTTCGGGATGTTCGCTGTAGGGATTACCTATTGCTGCTGCATACACAACGTTTGGATTGGTAGGGTCGATGATGATGCGGTGGATGTTTCTTGTTTTCTCCAGCCCCATTATTTTCCAGTTTTTCCCGCCATCTAAACTTTTGTAAATTCCGCCGCCGATGTTGAGGGAATTTCTTGGATTACCCTCACCGGTGCCCACCCACAAAACTGATGGATTACTTTGCTGAATGGTAACCGAGCCAATGTTTAAAATGGGTTGCTCATCAAAAATGGGGAGCCAGGTGTTACCTGCATTCTCTGTTTTCCAAACACCACCGGATGCTGTACCGAGATAAATAATATCCGGGTTGGCTACCAATGCATCAATACTGGTAACACGGCCACTCATACCTGCCGGCCCAATACTCCGGGGTTTTAAATTTTTAAACTGATCGAGTTGTATTTTTTGTGCGGTAGAAAAAAGATAAAGGGTACTAAAAACGACGAAGAGGGTTTTTCTCATGGAAATTTATTTTGTGCTGCTAAATTTCAGTAAAAAGAGTGAACCCACAAAAACAAAAGTACCAACGGAAATTTAAGGGCTAATTTTCTTTATTAAATTTTTCAGCTGCGTCCTTGGCTTTCGTAAAATCTAATATTACAGAGTTAATGCAGTAGCGAAGACCTGTTGGTGGCGGGCCATCTTCAAATACATGTCCCAAATGGGCTTTGCACCGGCCACACATTACTTCGGTACGTTCCATGCCGTATTTATTATCAGGAGTATATATAATACTGCCTTTGGTAATTGGCTCAAAAAAGCTTGGCCAGCCGCAGCTGCTTTCAAACTTGCCATTGCTGGCAAACAGCGGATTGCCACAAGCTGCACAATAATATGTACCCACTTCTTTGTGAGCATTGTACTTACCGGTAAAAGGTCTTTCAGTGCCTTTTTCACGGGCTATTTCATATACATCGGCCGGTAACAATTTTTTCCACTCTGCATCTGCTATGTTCACTTTGCTGGTATCTGTTGTTGAGAAAACGGGGTTATTTTTTGGTGATTCCATTGTTTTGTTTTTTGATTGGCTACTTGTACAATTTACAAGCATACTTGAAATAATTATTGATACGATTACTTTTGACAACATGGTTAAATAAATTTTAATAATAGATGTGCTTTATTAACTACGATAAAACATTCTGGTAGGTTTTTCAATAGTTTCTTAAAAATGTTAATGGATATTTAAAGTTCAACTATTATATTTGTTGCTTCACCAGAATAACGATTATCAATCAAATATGTTCAATCTAATACTTTTTGGCCCTCCGGGCAGCGGTAAAGGTACGCAAAGTGAAAAGCTGATAGCAAAATATGGCTTAAAACATCTCAGTACAGGCGATTTGTTACGATCGGAAATAGCCCACCGGACACCACTTGGAATGGAAGCCAAAAAATTGATGGATAAAGGTCAGTTGGTGCCAGATGAAGTTGTAATTGGCATGATTAGTTCTGCTTTAGACGCAAACCCGGCTGCCAGGGGCTTTTTGTTTGATGGTTTTCCCCGTACTGCAGCACAGGCAGAGGCGTTGGATAAATTATTGGATCTTAAAAAAACGGCCATTAATGTAATGCTTGCTTTAGAAGTAAGTGAAGAAGAACTGGTAAAACGCTTGTTAAAAAGAGGTGAAACCAGCGACAGGAGCGATGATACAAATGAAAACGTTATCAGGGAAAGGATTGCTGTTTATCATAGCAAAACAGCCGCTGTGGCAGATTATTATAGAACTTTTGATAAAGTACTGATGCTGAAAGGCGAAGGAACCGTGGATGAAATATTTGCCCGGCTTTGTAATGAAATTGATACCAGGTTGTAACATATTAATACATCAACTTTAAAAAAAACAAGCCTCACCGCTTGTTTTTTTGTTTTAGCTTGTGCTACTAAAAAAAATGTATGGATAGCCAAAAACTTGATTTTATTAAATTTGATTTTATCAAATTGATAAAAAACTTACCTGCTGATGCTATGGGCAAATGGGGTAAAATGACTGCGCAGCAAATGGTTGAACATGCGTCTGGCTTTTTTAAAGTGTCTACCAATCAACTTCATTTTCCATTGGTAACAGCAGTTGAACATTTGCCCAAATACAAAGAATTTTTGCTGAGTGAAAAAGAATTTAAGGAAAATACCAAAGCACCGGTACTCCCCGAAGAACCAATGCCGTTGGTAAATAAATCGATGGAGGATGCAGTGGCAGATTTGGAAAAACAAATACAATTATTTGCAGATAAATTTAGTTCCGGCGAAATTGTTACCTCCCAACATCCGGTATTTGGTGATTTGAATTTTGAAGAATGGGTTTTGCTGCATTATAAACACCTGTTGCATCATGCAAAGCAGTTTGGGCTGATGTGATTATAACTTGGCGGTGTTTGTTTTAAGCCATCCTACCATTTCTTCAAACTTTACTTCGCCGGTGGCAATTTTGATAATGAATTCATAAATAGTTTCATTCGGCAAAGCAATACTCAAATCATCCTTATACAAAATAGCAAGCATAGCAAGAAATCCCGTTCTTTTATTGCCATCATTAAAAGGGTGATTTATAATAATACTTTCTGCAATGGCGGCGGCTTTTTCAAAAAGGGAGGGATATAAATCTTCTCCATCAAAAGTCTGATATGGTCTTGCTATAGCACTTTCCATGAGTCCTTCATCCCTCACTCCTTGAGACCCTCCATACTTTTTTATTGAAAGATCATGGAGTCTTAATATAGTTTCCTTCGTTATCACTGCGCCAGTTTACTTAATACATCATCGTATTTATGGGCAGATTTATTGAAAAATGAATCTGCATCAAATTTTTCTTTCGCAATACTTTTCATTTTGGTCAGATGTTCCAAAATTTCCTTTACAGCGTTTTCATCCTCCATATTTGTAATTTGGTTGATGGCGGCTAATTTCATTTCTGCAACACTCATAACTAATCATTTTGTTTTTCAAACTTACAAAATCTAATCCACTTTTGCTTAGTAAATTTGTTGCTACAACCAACGATCAGCACCATGAACAAACTAGAAAACTACATCACCGGCAGTTGGATAAAAGGCGATGGAGACGGACAGCTTTTATACAATGCTGTAACCGGAGAACCCTTTACTACTGCAACAACACAAGGGCTCGATTTTGAAAATATACTCAACTATGGAAGAACAGTTGGTAACCCTGCTTTGCGAAAAATGACCTTTCATCAAAGAGGCAATATGCTGAAAGCCCTGGCATTGCATTTAAGAAATCATTTAGATACATTTTACCAAATCTCTTACAAAACCGGTGCAACCAAAGCGGATAGCTGGGTAGATATTGAAGGCGGTATCGGTAACCTGTTTGCCAATGCGTCGCTGAGAAGAAAATTCCCTGATGAAGTGTTTTGCATCGATGGCGAGAGCCATAACCTCAGCATAAATAAAACGTTCATGGGTGTGCATATTCTTACACCAAAAGAAGGGGTTGCAGTTCATATCAATGCATTCAACTTTCCGGTGTGGGGTATGCTGGAAAAAATTGCAGTGAATCTTTTAGCAGGCATGCCATGTATTGTAAAGCCTGCCACCGTTACGGCTTACTTAACCGAAGCGGTTGTAAAAGAAATCATTGCATCCAACATTTTACCTGAGGGTGCACTGCAATTACTTTGTGGCAGTACAGGCGATTTATTGCACCATGTAAATTCTCAGGATGTGGTAACTTTTACGGGAAGCGCCACCACAGGTTTGATGTTGAAAAGCAATCCAAACATTTTAAGAGAAAATACGCCTTTCACTATGGAGGCAGATAGTTTAAATTGTATTGTGCTTGGCACTGATGTAAATCCCGACATGCCGGAATGGGATATTTTTATTAAAGAGATAAGAAAAGAAATGACCTTGAAAGCGGGGCAAAGATGCACCGGTATTAGAAGGATATTTGTTCCTGAAAATAAACTGGAAGATGTACACATTGCGCTGGGGAAAGCTTTGAGCCAAACTGTAATTGGCAATCCATTGAATGCAACTGTAAGGATGGGCAGCCTTGCAGGCAATACACAACGTATTGAGGTAAAGGAGCAAGTGCAAAAACTATTGGCTTCTTCACAAATTATTTATGGCAGTCTGGATAGTGTACAGGTGGTAGATGCAGATGCAGTAAAAGGCGCTTTTTTATCTCCGATTTTACTGCTGAATCAACATCCGCATTCATCTTTTGAGCCGCATAATATTGAAGCATTTGGTCCGGTAAGTACGTTGATGCCCTACACAGATATGGATGATGCTATTACATTAAGTAAAATGGGAAAAGGGAGTTTGGTTAGTACAATAGTAACAGCCGATTATAAAATTGCCAGACAATATGTAATAGGCGCAGCCGCTCACCACGGACGAATATTGGTATTGAATAATGAATGTGCTAAAGAAAGTACCGGTCACGGAAGTCCCTTGCCATTGCTCACACATGGTGGTCCGGGCAGGGCTGGGGGCGGGGAGGAAATGGGTGGCATCCGTGGTGTAAAGCACTATCTGCAGCGTACAGCTTTACAAGGTTCACCAACAACTATCACCGCCATCACTAACGTATATCAACCCAATGCAAATGGAAAAAATCCAGGCAAACATCCCTTTAAAAAATATTTTGAAGAACTTGAAATTGGAGATCAGATAGTAACTGAAAAGAGAGTCATCACATCCGAAGATATTGACAGGTTTGCTGATTTAACCGGAGATCACTTTTATGCACATATTAAAACCACCGACTTTACCGGCACCATGTTTGAAAGACAGGTGGCGCATGGCTATTTTATAATGAGTATTGCGGCGGGTCTTTTTGTAAATCGCTACGAAAAAAATCCAGTGTTGTTAAATTATGGCATTGATGAATTGCGTTTTACCAAACCCGTGTATCCTGGTGCAGAAGTTTACATACGGTTTACTTGTAAAGAAAAATTACCCAATGATAAACGAATGGTGGAAAATCCTGAAGACTTCAAAAGAGGTGACGATATTGATAAAGGAATTGTAAAATGGCTGGTTGAATTTTTTGATGAAACCAATGAAATATCAGGAATTGCTACTATCTTAACAATGGTGGCTAAAAAGGGCTAGAAGTATTTAGAAAAACGCTTAAAAGAGAAAAAGGATTAACGTAATGTGGTTAAAAGTGAGTAGGAGATCAAGGAGAAAGTCATATGGAAGGTTACTCATTTGTAATTATTTTAGTTCATAAAAAAGTAACTTTATGTCTATAAATGTATTAACTGGTGTTATTGTAGATTTATGTATTAAAATTCATAACAGGATAGGCCCCGGCTGCTTTGAGAGGGTTTATGAAGAGATATTATATTATGAATTGATTAAAGTTGGTTATAAGGTGCAGCGACAAGTAATGCTGCCCATACAGTATGAGAGTTTATTGATAGATAATGCATACAAATTGGATTTGATAGTAGAAGATATGTTGGTGCTTGAATTAAAATCTGTTCACCCAATGCATCCGGTATTTTTCAAACAAATAAGAACACAGTTATCCCTTCTAAATTTAAAACATGGATTTATTTTGAATTTTAAAGTTGAATTGATGAAAGATGGAATACATAGAGTTTATAATAATTTTGGACGAGAGACATTGAATGATTAATTGTATTGGCAAAGAGGTTAAAAGAGAAAAAGAGAATAAGGTTTATAATACTTTTGGACGAGGGACATTTGTTGGCAAAGAGGTTAAATGAGAAAAAGAGAACAAGGTTTATAATAATTTTGGACGAGAAACATTGAATGATTAATTGTATTGGCAAAGAGGTTAAAAGAGAAAAAGAGAACAAGGTTTATAATAATTTTGGACGAGAAACATTGAATGATTAATAGTTATTGGCAAAGAGGATAAATGAGAAAAGGAGAATAAGGGGAATGAGTGGTTGAACTAAAGTTTTTCATTGAGAGTAAAATGCTTTTAATGACATTTCAGTACGAATAATATTTTAAACACACTTAAAAATAAAGACTATTTGAAAATAATCTTCTTTGACTCTTTTTCTCCTTTAATCTCTTAGCAAAAAAATATTAAATGGAAGCCTACGTAAAATCAACCACCCAACACGCCATAACCACTATTGAATTTTTCCATCCACAAGGCAATTCACTGCCGGGCAAAATTCTGGAAGAGTTGGCACAAAAAATTCATTATGCAGGAACACATGATGACACAAAAGTTATTGTAATAAAAAGTGCCGGAGAAAAAGCTTTTTGCGGTGGCGCTTCTTTTGATGAATTGATGACAATAAGAAATGAAGCTGAAGGGCTGATTTTTTTCAGCGGATTTGCACGTGTAATTAATGCAATGCGAAAATGCCCTAAGTTTATTATTGGTAGGATACAGGGTAAATGTGTTGGTGGAGGTGTTGGACTTGCAGCAGCTATTGATTATCCAATTGCAGTGGAGGGGGCAAGTATTAAGTTGAGTGAACTGGCAATAGGCATTGGCCCGTTTGTAATTGGTCCGGCAGTAGAAAGAAAAATTGGTATAGCAGCATTTAGTGCATTGGCCATTGATGCAACTGGCTGGCGCAATAGTGATTGGGCTAAACGGAAAGGTTTATTTTCTGAGCTGCATCAAAACCTGGAGAGTATGGATGAGGCAGTTCATCGCCTGGCAAACATACTGGCACACAGCAATCCCGATGCAATGGCTGAGATGAAAAAAATGTTTTGGAAAGGCACTGAAAACTGGGATGAGTTGTTGAAAGACAGAGCTGCCATCAGCGGGCGCCTTGTATTAAGTGATTTTACCAAAAAAGCAATTGAAGAATTTAAGGCCAAAGCAAAAGACTAAGCTGTTAAAAGCAATTGACTAAAAAGAAATAAATGAAGCCTGGCTTTATGGACATAACTGAAACTTTTGATGAACACAATTTTGAATTCTTGTGTAACTATCTGGCACAAAAGGATGATGATCTAAAATTAATTATTGACACCTACGGTTACCCGCCTTTATTTGTGAGGAGTCCAACTTTTGAAACGCTCCTGCATATAATTCTGGAGCAACAGGTTTCTTTAGCCTCAGCAAAAGCTGCACTCAATAAACTCAAAGAAAAGATTGGAACCGTTTTACCCGAAGAACTATTATTGCTTACAGACATAGAATTAAGAGCCTGTTATTTCAGCAGGCAAAAAATTGTTTATTCAAGAGATTTGGCTAATGCCATTATAGACAAACAACTCAACCTTAATGAATTATTTCAATCACCAGATGAAACTGTAAGAAGCGTACTAAAAAAGATAAAAGGTATCGGTGACTGGACTACAGATGTTTATATGATGATGGCAATGCAACGAATCAATTTATTTCCTGTTGGAGATATTGCCTTGGTGAACAGTATGAAAACCATTAAATCTTTGCCAAAGCAAACCGATAAAGATGCGTTACTGTTGATGGCCGAAAAATGGAGTCCCTACAGAACAGTTGCAGCTTTTCTTCTTTGGCATGCCTATATCAAAAAGAGGGGAATAAAGCTGTAACCTGTTTATATATTAATAATGCCATTGCAAATTGTTGTTAAGTGTTTTAAAATAAATGCGTTGGCTTTGTGGCAGATAATAAACCATTTACAGATGACGCCTTAATTTGTTATAAAAATATTTGAACTTAGCAGCAAATTATGAAGGTAAAACCTACACAGATATCATTATTTGATTTTTACAACTCTTTAGCAGATGAGCAAGCCGAAGATGAGATTGTAGCTGAAAAAAACGAAACAGCTTTGCAGGAAACGGATTTGCCTAAAACCGTTGAAAATACTGTAGCGCCTGTTGTGCCTGTTGATGATATGGTTATTGATATTGAACTCCCAATAATTGAGGAGACTGCCTTGCAGGATGAAATCATTGATTTTGGTATTGCAATAGTAACTCCTGCAAAACCAAAAGCTTTAAAACAAAAATCTACCAGGGGCAGAAAGAGCATACAGGAAATGAGCGACAGCGTGCATTTGGTAGATGTGCCCGAAGATGAAATTCTGTTTCTAAAAAGGTACTATTCTATTGGAAAAGTAGCTGCCATGTTTGGTGTAAATCAATCCTTAATTCGCCTTTGGGAAAACGAGTTTGATGTACTTAAGCCAAAGAAGAATGCCAAAGGAGATCGCTACTTTAGGCCAGAAGATGTAAAAAACATCCAGTTGATACATCACCTGATGAGAGAAAAAAAATACACCATGGAAGGCGCGAAAACCTATTTCAGAAATAATAAAAAAGCGGATGCCCAATTCGCCATGATAGAATCCTTAAAAAAAATTAAAAGCTTTTTATTGGAGCTCAAGGCAAATTTGTAGGTATTTTTCTCTACAACTTTAAAAATAATATTCCTGTTATGCTGCTACAATCGCATCAATTGTTTTAGCCAGTTTCTTGTCTTTAGCGGTAATAATATCACCTGCGTCATGTGTATTAAGCCATATTTCAACCTTATTATACACATTGGTCCACTTTGGATGGTGGTTGGCCTTTTCAGCTGCCAGTGCTACTCTTGCCATAAAAGCAAAAGCTTCAGAAAAATCCTTAAACTCAAATTTCCTGTACAGGGTATTATTTTTTTCTTTCCACATGATGATAAATTTTTGTATTAATTGAATGATGATGGTTTATAAAGCAATAGCAACGTTAACCTTGTTATAAAATAAGGTGTTGCTTATTTTTAATTTTTTCGTTGGTCATTTCTGTTACCAGTTGCACAGCAGGCAGGCTTTTGATAGAAGGAATGATTACTACCTGATCATCAACTGGCGTGCCATATCCTTTTATTACCCATAAAAAATCGAGGTGTTTAAATTCCGGTAATAAATATTCTCCGTCATATTGGTTGTTGTACAGGTAATGAATGGTAGTAACTCCCGGAACCTTGTATTCATAAATAGAAAAAAAATATTGCCGTTGTTTCTTGTTCAGCTGAATTTCTAAATCGTTGTTCAGCCTGAAATTGAAGCCCAGCAACTGGTTTAGCTGCCAGCTAAAATGGTAATCTTTTATGGGGGCCACTATGCCCAATAAAATAGCGTCTTCAAAAAAATCCTGCGCCAAAGCTTCGTTATCAATTTTAAGTTTCATGTCCTACAATAATCTGCTACTTTTTAAATTTTTTCTATTTGTTTTTTTGTGACTGTTTCTCTTTCAGATTTATCGTAAATGGATACCAGGAATATTGTAGCTGCTACTATTTTTTCAATAACTGTTTAATTTCTTTTTGAAACAGCGGGATGGCTATGATATTAAATTTTTTCATTCCGAAGTTTTTTTAATAAATCACTTCCGGTAATTCCTTTCAGCTTGCCTGCTTCAATTAATTTTATTTCTTTAAAGGCTTTAACCAAAGCAGTCTTTCTTTTTGCGCTAATTGATAAAGGGGTTTTCTTTTCCTCAATTACCTCAAGGAATTTGAAAGATTGTAAAAGCTCTTTTGTAAAAGCAACTTTATCTTGATTTTTTATTTTTACAATAAGTGTTTCCATCCTTTAAAATTAAAATTTAAAATACAATATCAAAAATCAATTCTTCTGTACCTCTCATCACTTTAACCTTGGTAGCATCGCCTTTTTTAAACTTGCTCAATGCTCCCATATACGATTGCACATCAGTAAATTTATAATCGCCTAATTGTACCATCACATCACCTGCTTTTATACCTACCCTTTGCGCCAGCTTGCCATCCACTATGCCATCTGCTCTTACACCGCTGCCACTAAAACTATAATCCGGCATTATGCCCAGCGTTACTTTAAAACTGGTTTTGCTGCTCATGGAAACTTCCCTGGTTTTTGTAAAACTGAGTTTGCCTTTTTTATTTGCTGCCTCTATCAAAGTATAAATATATTTTACTACCTGCAGCTCGCCTGTGTAGTTTATTTTATCTGCATCATCGCTTGGTTTGTGATAATCACTGTGTAAGCCGGTAAAGAAAAAAACAACTGGAATGTCTTTCCTGTAAAATGAAGTATGATCGCTTGGTCCGGTGCCGCTGCTATCTAATTTTATTTTAAAAAATTTATTGTTAGTGGTAATCAACTCTCCCCAGGTGGGCGAGGTTCCGTATCCACCTATCGATAACCCATGGGTGCTGTCGTTTAGCCTGCCAACCATATCAAGGTTAATCATGTAATTGGCTTTGGTTAAATCAATGGAAGGATGCTCTGTAAAATATTTTGACCCAAACAAACCAAGCTCTTCACCGGAAAAAGAAATAAAAAGGTAGTTGTTGTTTTTAAACTTCGATGCAGTCAGCATCTTACTTAATTCAAGAATTGCTGCTGTACCACTTGCATTATCATCTGCGCCATTGTGAATTTGAGGATCGGCACCTGTATATAAGGAATTGTGATCTTCGTTGTAGCCAAGATGGTCGTAATGTGCACCAACAATAATGGTATTGGCAGCATTGTTGTTGATAAATCCAATTACGTTATGCCCCGTTCTTTTCTTCTCTTCTATCAGTACTTTTAATTTTATATCCAGTGTTGCAGCTTCATCTTTAATGTAGCTTTCTTTTGCTGTTTTTGTAATGTATATCACCGGAATTTTGCTAAGCGTTTCTTTAGATTTTACATCAAAAGTTAAACCATCTTCAATAGTAGAACTGTTGTAAATAATTAGGGCAATAGCTCCTTTACCGGCCACTTCTATAGCTTTTGATTTTACTGCATCTGCCAGATCAAAATGCGGATTGTTTTTATTTATTTCCAGCATTTCTTTTAAATCATAAAACCAGGGTCCGCCGCTCTCCTGTAATCCCAATGACGACGTGGCTTCCAATGATGTATTGGGAGAATAAACCAATGGAAAGAAATCTATTGTTGGCTTTAAATCATTGCCATTAATAAAAAAGTGGGTAGATGGGCTCACTGCTTTTCCATCATTCACCTCAAAGGCCTGCAAATAACCGCCACCATCGCCTTTTGCAATTAAGCCTGCTTTGCTGAAAACATTGCTGATGTAGTCCGATGCCAGTTTTTCTCCTGCCGTCCCGGTTCTTCTGCCCTCCAGTTTATCATCTGCCAGGTAGCCAATATGTGTTTGTAAGTTGGCTACAATTACTTTGTCGGCTTTTTTTAGTTTTTGGGCATTACTTATCTGGAAAGAAAAAATCAGCAGCCAGCAAAAATGTTTCATCATATAAATCAGTATTTTAATGGGCAAAGGTAAACCAGTCAGCTACATCTGCAGTTACTTTAAATAGATTTAATACCTAATTTCTGGCAAAAATGCTGCCATAACGCTAAAACAGCTATTGAGGAAAGTAAAAAACTGATTTGCAAAGGACAGTCAATAAATTTAGGCAGTTACTCTTTCCAAAAAAAGCTTTGAAAAAGTGGGGGTCAAGCTCCCCTCTGCCTTTGGAGTGTACTTTAAGTGCTGATGTTTTGCGGAATAGAACTGGAAAATGCAAAGCTGATTTTAAATTAGTGTACAAGAAAAATGAGTCCACCAATGGTATAAGAAAAGAGCTTTGAGGTATCAGTGTCAAGCTCCTTCTGCCTTTGGAGAACTTGTCCCGACCTTTCGGGAGAGCCTGTCCCGATGCTTCGGGAGGTTGGGGTGAGGTCTTACGAGGTACAGGGATTCCAATTCTTTCAAATTTAATAAAGAATATCAAAAGCAACCGCATCGCATCCCATTACTAAATAATAAGTTCCCGATACTGGTAACCTTCTTTCTTAATTCGTAACTGTTAACCAACCAATGCCGGTAATTTTACGCCAAATTTTACAATTTCCTCATTTATTTTTACCACTGAAGCCGGCAATTTGATAAAGAACATTAATATAGCATTGGTTGGAAACCCTAACAGCGGTAAAAGTTCTTTATTTAATGTACTTACCGGGCTAAAACAGCAGGTCGGTAATTTTCCAGGCGTAACGGTCGACAAAAAAACCGGCCATTGCCAAATTGCTGAACGCCTTACCAGCACTATCATTGATTTACCCGGCACCTATAGTCTTTATCCCAAACGAACAGATGAATGGGTGAGTTATAAAGTACTGTTACAGCAGGATGAAACCATACAACCGGATATGGTTTTGCTGGTGGCCGATGCCAGCAACCTGCGCAGAAACCTTTTGTTTTGCTCTCAAATTATCGATCTTAAAATTCCGGTAATAATGGTGCTTACCATGATGGACCTGGCAGGTAACAAAGGAACGCAAATTGATATTACAGGTTTGGAGCGGGAATTAGGAGTTCCGGTTATCGCTGTTAACGCAAGAAAAAATAAAGGGCTTGGTAATCTTAAAAAGTTAATTGAACAAAGAGCCGCCGCACAATTTGTTAAGCCAATGTCGGTAATTAATAATAAGGCCCTGGCAGAAAATGCCATCAATGAGGTAGAAAAAATGTTTCCGGCAATCAGCGATTATACAGCGCTGCATTATCTCATTAATCATGAGCATTTTTCTTTTGATGTATCAACACAACATAAAATTGAATCAATAGAACAAGCCAACCAATTTAACCCAACCAAAACGCAGGCCGAAGAAATAATGCAGCGTTATGGCCGTATTAAGCAGATAATGCAGTTAACAGTGGTGGAAGCCGATCCACTTAAGAAAGCACTCTACAGCCAAAAGCTCGACAATATTTTATTGGATCGTCGCTGGGGCTACCTTATTTTATTAACCGTGTTGTTCCTGCTTTTTCAAAGTGTATTCTGGATAGCTCAATACCCAATGGATTTTATTGAATGGAGCTTTGGTAAATTCAGTGGATACCTGGCCGGTCTGATGCCCGTTGCCTGGTGGAGCGATCTGTTTATAAATGGCGTGGTAGCGGGCCTAAGTGGTATAATTGTTTTTGTTCCACAAATAATGATCCTCTTTGGCCTCATCACAATTTTGGAAGACACCGGCTACATGGCCCGTATCAGTTTTCTTACAGATAAGCTTATGCGCAAGGCAGGCCTCAACGGTAAAAGCGTAATGCCTATGATCAGCGGTTTGGCCTGTGCCGTGCCTGCCATCATGAGTGCCCGAAATATTGAGAACCGCAAAGAAAGATTACTAACTATAATGGTTACCCCATTAATGAGTTGCAGTGCAAGATTGCCTGTGTACACTATATTGATTGGCCTGGTAATTCCCTCCAAACTATACCTCGGTTTTTTAAGTTTGCAGGGTTTGGTGATGATGGCTTTGTACATGATGGGTACCGTAGCAGCACTCGTCGTTTCGTATGTAATGCGCTGGTTTATTAAAATCAACGAAAAGAGTTTTTTCATTTTAGAGTTACCTGTGTATCGCAGTCCCCGCTGGGGCAATGCCGTTACCACCATGATACAAAAAGCAAGAATATTTGTAGTAGATGCCGGTAAAATAATTATGGTCATCAGCTTACTGCTGTGGGTGCTCAGTCATTTTGGACCAGGCGATAAAATGGAAAAAGTCAACACCCAATTTAATGCACAAATTAGTTCCAATCCTGCCCAAAGTGCCGAACTAAATAAGCAACGCCAAACGGCACTTTTAGAAAATTCCTTTGCAGGCCGCCTCGGTAAATTCATTGAGCCAGCCATAACGCCACTTGGCTACGATTGGAAAATCGGTATCGCACTCATTACCTCATTCGCCGCCAGGGAAGTTTTTGTAGGCACCATGGCCACGCTGTACAGTGTAGGCGACGATAGCAATGATAATAGCAGTACCCTCCGCCAAAAAATGGCCGCCGCTGTAAAGCCCGATGGCAGCAAAGTGTACACCCTTGCCAGCGGCCTCAGCCTCATGGTATTTTATGTATTGGCCATGCAATGCATGAGCACCCTCGCTGTAGTAAAAAGAGAAACCCGAAGCTGGAAATGGCCCATCATTCAATTAATTTACATGACGGTATTGGCCTATGTAATGAGCTGGCTGGTATATGTTATTTTTAAATAATTTTCCGGGGCATTCTTCATACAACTTCATTTTTTAAATAATTTCTTGGGGCATTCAGCACTCAACTTTGTTGAACTTTAGTGCGCCTGTCCCGATCTTTTATCGGGAGCTATTCGCTGCAAGTCCTCGCCACAAAGCCAGCGCTTCGGCCCGGCAAACACTCCCTTTTTTTGAGGAGCCACAGCGGGCCTCCCTCAGCTGTGGGCTTTACGCTGCTATCCGCCTGCCCTTCAGCCAATAAATCTTTATTCAACTTTTATTATGCAATCACAAAAAAACTATTTTCATTTACAAATAGCTATCACAGTTGTTGAATTAAAAGTCACTAGAAAGTTATTTTAACCATTATCATATAAATTAATAAATCTCATACGCAGCATTTTTAAAACGTACATAAAAGATCCATAGGATCGACATGTCAGTAGCTGCAGAACACGTTAATAAAATCAATTAGATTAAAAGCTCCGTAGGAGCGGAATGTTTTTTACGTTGCTCTCACAGAGCTTCCCTACAATGGGAAAATAGCGGCACTCTGTACAATTGTAGCAGCCAGAATTAGTAAACATCCGTGTAAAATATTTTTAAAACGAGTTAAAGCGCCAAATGTTAGTATGTACTTTTTTAATTTTGCAACTAAAATATGGTCAGGTTTTTTTGAATCTCCTGCACTTGTATGAAGGCTGTTTTTTCAATTGAAAGAAAAAAATAATTTCGTTTTTTGTATCTTCGTAAAAATTTTAGAAAATCATGGAAGCAATAAACATCAAAGCATTTACCAAAAATTCCGGGCAAATAGAGGTTTTGAAAGCTTTTATGAAAGCCCTGAAGATAAAATTTGAGGTATCAAAAGAAATCTCCTACAATCCTGAATTTGAAGCTAAAATACTTCAAGGGGATAAAGATTATGAAGCAGGCAAAGGCCGAAAAGTAACTACTGATGAATTAAATAATTTGTGGAAATAATATACCTTCCCCAAGCAGACGAAGATTTGGATTTTTGGATAAAAACAGGAAATAAAGTAATCCTTAAAAAGATTGCTCAACTTACCGAAGCTATTCTCAAAAACCCAACTAAAGGTATTGGCAAGCCTGAAGCTTTAAAATACAATCTTGCAGGAAAATGGTCTCGCAGAATTACGGACGAACACCGCTTTATTTATCAAATTGAAGAAGATTTGGTAAAAGTGTATTCACTCAAAGGGAATTATTAGTATAAACCACCTAACGGTGGTTTCGTTATTTAGTATTCATTCAGTTAAATATTTACCCAAATCTTTTTATAAGTTGATATATGCATTCGAAGAAATCTCGATTTTATTTACGCAATCACAAATCAACTATGCTGATTTACAAAAAGCCCTCACAGTTATATTAAAGGAAGATTTTAATAGACCTCCACAATCCTTCCAGTTCTAAAGTCCAGCGGCAGTAAAGGCAACCCCAAAAAACTCCAAAGCAGTTTTTGAAAACGAAAACGCTTCAAATTTTATCTTAAAAAAATCCATTTTCCTGCTGCCAATTTCCTACTATTTTGTAATAAACAAACTACTTTTACCCCCATGCAAAAAAAGTTATTTCTCCTCGATGCTTTTGCCCTGGTTTTCAGGGCATATTATGCGCTGATACGCAATCCACGTATCACCAGCAAAGGCCGTAATACCAACGCCCAGTTTGGGTTTACCAATACATTGGTTGATTTAATCAACAACCAAAAGCCTACCCACATGGCCGTGTGTTTTGATACCCATGCCCCAACAGAACGCCATACCGATTTTGCCGATTACAAAGCCAACCGGCAGGAAACCCCTGAAGATATTTTAGCAGCCGTGCCGGATATAAAAAAAATTATTGCAGCCTTAAACATTCCGGTAATTGCCATCGACGGTTACGAAGCCGACGATGTTATTGGCGCCCTTGCCCGACAGGCAGAACTTGCAGGCTACGAAGTGTACATGGTAACGCCCGACAAGGATTACGGCCAGCTGGTTACCGAAAAAATTAAAATTTACAAGCCACCATACCAGGGCGGCAGTATAGAAATTATGGGGCCAAAAGAAGTATGTGAAAAATGGGGCATTAAAAATGTTAGCCAGGTAATAGATATTTTAGGATTGATGGGAGATGCCGTTGATAATATTCCCGGCATAAGAGGCGTAGGTGAAAAAACCGCTGCCAAGTTGCTGCATGAATACGAAACACTCGAAAATATTTTAGCCAATGCAGATAAAATAAAAGGCTCCCTCGGTGAAAAAGTAAGGGCCGGAAAAGAAGATGCCATAATGAGTAAAAAACTGGCCACCATCATCACCGATATTCCCGCAGCTATTTTTCATGAAGAGGATTTTAGAATTAAGGAGATGAACAAAGAGGCGCTGAAGGAAGTATTTGACATGCTGGAGTTCAGGTCATTTACCAAACGGTTGTTAGGAGAAGATGCAGGTGCATTGCCAGATCAATGGAGACCAGCTGCGGGGACTGACGATCGACAACCGACGTCCGACAACCGGAAGGCAAAAGCAAATACAAACCAGTTAGATCTTTTTGGAAACAACGAAGCAGCTTCCGCTGCCGAAAACAGCACAGTAAATGAAAGTCTGTTGCAAGATGGAAGTACCGAAAGCGGCTCGGAAGAACCTGCAATTGCTCTTGATAAAAATATAAACAACACTCCTCATAATTATATTTTATTAAACGATGAAACAGCCATTCAGCAATTCATCGATGCAGCCATTCAACAAACTGAAATCTGCTTCGATACAGAAACCACCGGCCTCGATCCTAATGAAGCGGAATTGGTGGGGCTTAGCTTTTCCGTTACAAAAGGAGAAGCATATTATGTGCCCTGCCCGGTTGACAGGGATGCATGCATTCAACTGTTAAACAATTTTCAACCACTGTTCAGCAACCTCAACATTACCTGGGTAGGACAAAATATTAAGTACGATTTACTAATGTTGAAATGGTACGGTTTTGAGCTGCTGGGAAATATTTTTGATACCATGCTGGCACATTATGTAATTGAGCCAGATGGTAAAAGCAGCATGGATTCGCTGAGTGCCAAATACCTCGGTTATCAGCCGGTATCCATTACAGAATTAATTGGTAAAAAAGGTAAAGGTCAGGGCAACATGCGGGATATTGAAATTGAAAAAATAAAAGAATATGCGGCCGAAGATGCAGATATCACCCTGCAATTAAAGAATGTTTTTCTACCCCTTATAAAAAAAGAGCAGGTAGAAAAAATATTTTCTGAAGTAGAGAATCCACTGGTAAAAGTACTCACCAATATGGAGTTTGAAGGCATCCGCATTGATGAACAATTTTTAAAAGATTACAGCACTGTGTTGCAAAAAGATGCGCTGGTGTTTGAAGAATCTGTATATGAACAAGCTGGAGTAAAATTTAACCTGGCCAGTCCCAAGCAACTCGGCGAAGTGTTGTTTGATAAAATGAAGCTGGATCCAAAAGCAAAAAAAACCAAAACGGGCCAGTATGCAACCGGTGAAGATGTGTTGGCAAAACTGGCCAATCAACATAAAATATGCAATGATATTTTATCTTTTCGGGAGCTTACCAAATTAAAGAATACGTACGTTGATGCGCTACCAGAATTGATCAACAGTAAAACGGGAAGGGTACATACTTCATACGCACAGGCTGTGGCTGTAACAGGCAGGCTCAGCAGCACCAATCCCAACCTTCAAAATATCCCGGTGCGTACCGAACGGGGCAGGGAAATACGAAAGGCGTTTATTCCAAGAGATGAAAATCATGTGTTGGTATCTGCCGATTATTCTCAAATTGAATTACGTATTGTAGCCGCCATTAGTGCAGATGTAAACATGTGCGAAGCGTTTAAAACAGGTAAAGACATTCACACTGCTACCGCAGCCAAAGTATTTAATGTGGAAGAATCAGAAGTAACAAAAGAGATGCGGTACAAAGCCAAGAGCGTAAACTTTGGTATCATTTACGGTCAGGGTGCATTTGGTTTGGCAGATAATTTAGGCATATCAAGAGCCGAAGCCAAAGAGATTATCGACAACTATAAAAAGCAGTTCCCCAACATCCAAAAATACATGGATGATACCATCAACTTTGCCAAAGAAACCGGCTTTGTGGAAACATTAATGGGCCGCAAGCGCTGGCTCAAAGACATCAACAGCGCCAACTTTACGGTACGTGGTTTTGCAGAACGCAACGCCATCAACTCACCCATACAAGGCACAGCTGCAGATATGATTAAGTTGGCCATGATAAAAATTGATGCAGCATTTAAGGCCCATAAATTCAAAAGTAAAATGCTGCTACAGGTGCATGATGAATTGGTTTTTGATGTGTTGAAAGAAGAATTGGAAAAAGTAAAGCCTGTAATTTTAGATTGCATGCAACACGCCCTTGCATTGCCCAATGATGTACCAACCAATGCAGAAATAGGCGAGGGAGAAAATTGGTTGCTGGCGCATTAATTTATTTATCTGATGTTACACTATTGTTTGATCATTATCACATCAGTTTATAAAATAAAAAAAACCTGCAACATAAAAAAAGCTGGCCAATTAAGTGCCAGCTTTTTTTATTGGAATAAAATTATTTTACATGATTTCTTTCACTACATTCAAAATTACGTGCTGCTTACCCAATGTGTAATAATGCAGTACTGGTACACCAAATGCTTTTAATTCTTTCGATTGCTGTATTAGCCATTCGGTTCCAATTTGCTCACAGTCCTCATCAGTTTTAGCTTTAAGAATTGCATTGGACAAATCGGCAGGTATATCCACATGAAAAATTTTGGGTAAAATGGAAAGCTGTTTTTTATTGGTGATTGGCTTAAGTCCGGGAATAATCGGCACATCAATGCCCATATTTCGGCAGGATTTTACAAAGTCAAAAAACTTTTGATTGTCAAAAAACATTTGCGTCATTATGTAATCGGCACCGGCATCTACCTTTTCTTTTAAATGCTGCAGATCAGTTTGTAAATTAGGTGCTTCAAAGTGCTTTTCAGGATATCCGGCTGTGCCAATACAAAAATCCGTCTTCCCACCATTTTTTATATCCTCTTCCAGGTATATGCCATTTCTTAAATTATCCACCTGTCTTTGCAAATCAACTGCAAAAGCATGTCCGCCAACTTCCGGTTCAAAATTGGCTTCGTTTTTTGCAGCATCGCCTCGCAATACAAGCACATTGTCAATTCCTAAAAAACTTAAATCAATTAATGCGTCTTCAGTATCCCTTTTAGTAAAGCCGCCACAAATTAAATGTGGTACCGTATCTACATTATAATGATTTTTAATGGCAGCACATATTGCCACAGTGCCTGGCCTTTTTTTAACCTCTACTTTTTCAAAAGTACCATCCGATTTTTTCTTAAACATTGTTTCAATGCGGTGATAGGTAACGTTTATAAAAGAAGGTTTAAACTCCATAAAGGGATCTAAATTATTATAAATCGTATTAATGGTTTTGCCTTTTAAAGGAGGTAAAATTTCAAAAGAAACCAAGGTGTCTTTTGCCTGTGCTATATGGTCTGTTACTTTCATGTATTTTTTAAATGTCTGCAAACATACTTAAGTAGTTATAAAGCGCAAACATCTGTTAAACTTAATCGAAGGAACGGGCTTTTAATGGTTTGGCCTATTTTTGTTGCAAATTTTTTCCTTTGGACTTAACAATACAAACCAACAACCTGGTAAAAGTTTACGGAAGCCGTACGGTTGTAAACGATGTTTCTTTTAATGTAAAGCAGGGCGAAATTGTAGGGTTGCTCGGGCCCAACGGTGCAGGCAAAACAACTTCTTTTTACCAGGTGGTTGGTTTGGTAAAGCCCGATTCGGGTGAAGTTTTTTTAAACGACATCAACATTACCAACCTGCCAATGTACAAAAGAGCGAAGATGGGCATTGGCTACCTGCCGCAGGAAGCAAGTGTTTTCAGAAAACTTTCTGTAGAAGATAATATTATGGCTGTGTTGGAAATGACCAGTCTTACCAAACAGGAACAAAAAGATAAACTGGAACGGTTACTGGAAGAATTCCGGTTGCAAAAAGTAAGAAAGAACAACGGTGATACATTGAGTGGCGGCGAACGGAGAAGGACAGAAATTGCCCGGGCACTGGCAGTGGACCCAAAGTTTTTTTTGCTGGATGAACCTTTTGCCGGGGTAGATCCCATTGCTGTGGAAGATATTCAGGAAATAATAGCAAGACTTAAATACCGCAACATTGGTATTTTAATTACCGATCACAATGTAAATGAAACGCTCTCTATCTGCGACAGGGCCTACCTGTTGATTGATGGAAAGATATTTAAACATGGAACTGCCGAAGAATTGGCCAACGACGAACAAGTACGCAGGTTGTACCTCGGTCGCAATTTTGAATTGAAAAGGAAGGATTATTTGCACGAGGAAGCAGCAAGAACGGAAGATGAAAGTCAGGATTTGTTTGAATAATAAAAGTTCGATAAATGTTGTAAACTGCCCGATAGCTTTGGAAATATTTTATGGAATTTCTCAAGCAGTAGGGCTTTTTTTTTGATGTGAATTTTCATGCCAAACTTTCTTAAAGCTTCTAAATAGTAAACAACTTTGTTCTTTTTATAGATTATCCAAAATATAGCTCCAAACCTAATATTTCAACCCCTTATTGTTGGGTTCCCTTTTTCATCTACTAACAAATATTTATAATAGCTTTTTGTTTTTGCCTGCTATTGTGTATTTTGCCGTATTCAAATGAAATTCTTATCGCCTGCTATATCGAAATTGGCCCGCATGCGTTTGTGGCGCATCCAAAACTGGAGTAATCATCCGGTGGCTGCACAGCGGGAGGTATTGCAAAACCTGGTAACCGATGCCCAATACACTGAGTTTGGAAAAAAATATCATTTCTCCTCTTTATTCAATGTAAAGGAATTTAAAAAACGGGTACCCATACAGGAATACGATGATTTAAAGCACTACGTTCATAGAATGATGAACGGGGAAGAAAATATTCTTTGCGGTACACCTGTTAACTGGTTCGCCAAAAGCAGCGGCACCACTTCCGACAAAAGCAAATTTATTCCCATCAGCCAAGACAGTTTGCAGGACAATCATTTTCAGGCTAGTAAAGATGTATTAAGCAATTATTATAAAAATTTCCCCAGCAGCGACTTGCTTACCGGTAAGGGTTTGGTGATTGGTGGCTCTCACCAGATAGATATTATAAATGAAGAACTGGATATTAAATTTGGTGACCTCAGTGCAATTTTAATGGAGAACTCTCCTTTTTGGGGTCAGTGGCTTCGTACGCCCGAATTAAGCATTGCCCTGCTGGACGAATGGGAAAATAAAATAGAATTGCTGGCTCAAAATACTGCCAACGAAAATGTAACCTCATTGGCTGGTGTGCCCACCTGGACATTACTTCTGCTAAAACGAATACTTGAAATAAAAGGTAAAAACACTATTAAAGAAGTTTGGCCCAATTTAGAATTATACATTAACGGAGGTGTTTCTTTTGTGCCTTACAGAGAGCAGTTTGATAAAATTATTGGGGGTAAAATTAACTACCTGGAAATTTACAATGCCAGTGAAGGTTTTTTTGCCGGACAGGAAAAGCCAGATGATGATGGCATGTTACTGTTTACAGAGCATGGCATTTTTTACGAATTTTTACCGGTGGATGAATATGGAAAGTCGAATCCAATAACGATAGGTTTAAAAAGCGTTCAGGCTGGAAAGAACTATGCATTGGTGATAAGCACAACTGGCGGCCTTTGGCGTTACCTGGTGGGAGATACCATTCAGTTTACCTCCCTTAATCCCTACAAAATAAAAGTTACCGGAAGGCTTAAACATTATATCAATGCTTTTGGCGAAGAAGTGATTGCAGATAACAGTGATAATGCGATAGCAGCAGCCTGTGAAAAAACCAATGCCATCGTAAATGATTATACTGCGGCCCCGGTTTATTTTTGTGATGGCGCCAATGGCACCCATGAGTGGTTGGTAGAGTTTGATAAGCATCCAAAAAGTCTTGAGCAATTTACCATTGAGTTAGATAAAGCTTTGAAGAATTGCAACAGCGATTATGAAGCCAAACGTTACAAAGATATTGCGCTGAGAATGCCAATAGTAAGGGCTTTGCCAAATGGAACCTTTAATGAATGGTTGAGAAGCAGGGGCAAATTGGGAGGGCAACACAAAGTGCCCCGACTTAGTAATGAGCGAAAAATACTGGAAGAAATAGTAGCATTTACCAACTTAGAAAATATCATCAAATGAAATTATTAGCAGGAAAAACAGCTATTGTAACAGGAGCAGCCCGAGGTATTGGTGAAGGCATTGCCCTGAAATTTGCAGAAGAGGGAGCTAATGTTGCCTTTACATTTGTCAGCGATAGCAGCGCCGGAAAAGCAAAGGCATTAGAGGAAAAATTGAATGGCTACGGCATTCGTGCCGTAGGTTATCAAAGCAATGCAGGAGATTTTGCCGCCTGTGAATTATTTGTAAATGATTTGTTGAAAGAATTTGGGCAAATAGATATTTGCGTAAACAATGCAGGTATTTCAAAAGATAATTTGCTCCTGCGGATGACATCCGATCAATGGGATGAAGTGATGCAGGTGAACCTGAAAAGTGTGTTCAACATGACCAAGCAGGTGATACGCCCTATGATGAAAGCCAGGAGTGGCAGCATCATCAACATGAGCAGCGTTATTGGGGAAATGGGCAATGCAGGCCAAAGCAGTTATGCCGCCAGTAAAGCAGGCGTAATTGGGTTTACAAAAAGTATAGCCAAAGAATTGGGCAGCCGTAACATTCGCTGCAATGCAATAGCACCGGGCTTTGTAGAAACCGACATGACGAGCTATTTAAAAGATGGTGAAGGAGCAGATAAGTACAAAGTGGGTATTCCGTTGGGAAGATTTGGCACTGCAGAAGACATTGCGAACGTTGCCTTATTTTTAGCATCAAACCTTAGTAGTTATGTTACCGGGCAAGTTATCAGCACTTGCGGTGGTTTAAATATGTAGACCATTAAAAACGGTTCCTTCAAACTTAGGCCCGTTTAAAACGTTAATCATCTTAATAACCTAATCCTTTACTGGATTAAGTTTTTATCTTTGCATCAGTTTGAAATCAAAAAAAATCATAAGTATATTGTTGATATTGATATTTGTATTGCAACTGCTCCCAATAAAGCAGGCAGTGCGGTATTTTTGTTTTGACACCCCCATAGCAGAAGAAACAGCAGATATAAATGAAGCTGCAGCAAAGAAGATAAATGTTGCAGTTGAAGATGATCATTTTCTTACAGATCATCTTTATATGTCGCATCCGGGTTTATTAATCAATAATAAGTGCTGCAGTTTATATACAGCAATGCTTCCATCTTCTCATACAGTTGATATTGAAACGCCTCCCCCGAATGTAGTGATCGGTTAATAAACTTAATTACCCTTTCTACATTTATCACCAGCTCAGTACTGAGCTATAGTTTCATCTTTACAATGAAAAAATTTTTTCAGAGTGCCGGAGCAGATTTTCCTGCTGCTATCGTTGTATTTTTAGTTGCATTACCGCTATGTCTTGGTATTGCACTTGGGTCTAATGCACCCAATCTCTTTTCCGGAATCATTGGCGGGATAGTTGGCGGAATTGTTATTGGATATCTTAGTGGCTCTCAATTAAGTGTAAGTGGGCCAGCAGCTGGCTTAACTGCAATTGTAGCCGTTGCACTCGGTAAACTTCCAGCCTACGAAGCATTTTTGCTTTCTGTAGTAATTGCTGGTTTTATTCAATTGTTGTTTGGGTTTTTAAAGGGTGGCATTTTGGGTGACTATGTTCCAAATAGCGTGATCAAGGGGATGCTTGCTGCCATTGGTCTTATTCTTATATTGAAACAGCTTCCACATTTGGTGGGCTTTGATAAAGACTTTACTGGTGATGAAGCTTTTTTTCAAAAAGACAGCAGCAACACTTTTTCTGAAATTTTTTATTCAATTAATTACATAACCCCTGTTGCTGTTTTAATTGGCGTATTGGGTATACTTACCCAAGTGCTTTGGGAAAAAGTATTGGTAAAAAAAGCCGCAATTTTTAAATTGATTCCTGCACCGCTGTTGGTTGTAGTAATGGGTATTGTACTTAATATCTTTTTTGGCAAAAATAATACATTCGCTTTAGAGCAGGAGCATTTGGTTAACATTCCTGTTGCTGGCTCTTTTAAAGAGTTCACGTCTTTCTTTACTTCTCCCAGCTGGCGTTTTATTTCAAACGCAGATGTTTGGATTACTGCCATTACACTGGCCCTGGTAGCAAGTTTAGAAACGCTGTTGAGCATTGAAGCGTCAGATAAACTTGATCCTTACAAAAGAGTAACCGATAATAACAGGGAATTAAAAGCACAGGGTATTGGTAATATTGTTTCAGGATTAATTGGCGGCCTGCCACTTACTTCTGTTATTGTAAGGTCATCTGCCAATATAAATGCTGGTGCAAAAACAAAATTATCGGCTATAATACATGGTGTGCTGTTACTGTTCTGTGTGGCGTTTATACCAGGATTGCTAAATAAAATCCCCTATGCTGCACTGGCCTCAATCCTTATTTATACCGGATACAAGCTGGCAAAAGTGTCTTTGTTTAAAGAGTTTTACTCAAAGGGCTGGGATCAATTTATCCCTTTCATCACAACAATTACTGCCATACTATTTTCTGATTTGCTTAAAGGTATAATTGTAGGTATCATTGTGGGGCTTTATTTTGTAATGCGGAGTAATTTTAAATCAGCAGTGTTTGTGGTGCATGATAAAAACAAATTCCTGTTTCGTTTTAGAAAAGATGTTTCTTTTTTAAACAAGGCAATAGTAAAACGAAAACTGGAAGAAGTGCCAGATAATGCGTTTGTTTTAATTGATACTACCCGGGCCGATTTTATTGACAAGGATATTATTGATACCATCAATGAATTTTCCCTCCATGCACCAATAAAAAATATTAAAGTAGAAATAAAAAAAAGCTTTTACAAACCAATGCATGATTTGCTGAACAGTAACACCCAAAATGAAAATCAATTGTACGACGATATTGCACATTAAAAAATAACGGTATTATGGAATCTTACGAAAAATTATTACTGGAAAATAAAGCATGGGCTGCTGAAAAAATAGAAGATGATCCCGGGTTTTTCAAACGGCTTTCAAAACTGCAAACACCAGAGTTTTTATGGATTGGTTGCAGCGATAGCCGTGTGCCGGCAAACGATATTACAGGTACAGAACCAGGTGAAATATTTGTACACCGTAATATTGCTAACCTTGTTATTCATACGGATGTAAACCTGTTGAGCGTGCTGGAGTTTGCTGTGGTGCACCTAAAGGTAAAGCATGTAATTGTATGTGGGCATTATGGCTGTGGCGGTATAAAAGCTGCAATGGGTAACGTAGATTATAAACAGGTGCTAAACATGTGGATACGCCATATTAAAGATGTGTACCGCCACAACAGGGAAGAGCTGGATAATATTAGCGATGATGAAGAACGTACAAACCGGCTTACAGAATTAAATGTGGTTGAACAGGTACAGCGTTTAGCTAAAACATCCATCATTCAAAGGGCATGGAATGAAAGACAGGGGCCAGACCTTCACGGATGGGTGTATGGTTTAAAAGACGGAATAATTAACCCGATGTATGAAATGAAAGCAAATACACCTATTGATCCATTGTATAAATATGACAACATGTAAAAAAACTCCCCGGAATAAGGGGATTTTTTTTACATGTTAACTTCAAAAAGCTAACAACAATATTGTAATGTTAAAATGGGTTGATTTAAATGAAATTTAGAGCTGATGGAGTAATGAATTGAGATATCATCTTTTCAAAATGCATCCTTTCAGTTAGTAAAAAAGAGAAGCCCCGATGGAAATCGGGGCCGTTTACCAAAACTAACTGCTTATGAGAAAATCTTAAATTTTAATTGTTGTGTGTGTTCTGTTCTATATAACGCAAATTGAATGCCAATGGATTTAAACTATCTGTTAAAACTATTATAACAGTATTTTTTATACTCCCATCCTTTTTTTATAACGCTACAAAGATCTAATTATTTTAATTCAACAATAAATTTATTGCTTTGAATTAAATGATAGTGTAAAATTAAGGTATTCATTCATTCAATTGTGTTAAGTAATTTGTAACAAAATGCTTTAACATTAATTTAAAACAAGCTGCTACTATTTCATAAATCCCTTAATCATATCGAATAACCCGCCTCCACCGGCTTGCTGCTGTTGTGCGCCACCACTAACTTTACTGATAATATCATCCAATCTTATATGACCGTCACCATTAGCATCCAGACCGCCATTGGTGAATTTACCCACCAATCCTTGCAAATTGAAGCCACTTCCACCGCCGGTAGTGCCTCCTGTTAAAGAGCCAATAATGCTATTGATATCAAAACTACTGTCGTTGGGATTATTTGTTTTGCTGATTAAACTGCTGATAACACCGGGGATTAAATTTTTTGCAATGCCACCTGCCTGGTCTCCGGCAATGCCATGGTTGCTGGTAAGCTTATTGGTGAAATTGCTTATAATATTACTCACAATGGGGTTGTTGAGCAAATTGCTTACGGAACCGGCATTTTGATTGCCTCCCAATAGAGATAAAACATTCTGTAAACCACCACCTGCCAATACCCCCTGAAAACCTTCTGCTACAGATTGAGTGGCATCTCCTATTACAGCATCATTTTGTTCATTTGGAATTACAGGATTATTTATTATATCAGATACACCCTGTTCTTTTATTAAATTGAAGAGGTTTTCAAGCATCGTTTTTTTTTATAAATATAATGCTGTCTTATTACACCTCAAAGAAAACGGAGTAAATATTTTTTAGGACTGCATTAATTTTGCGTTGCCAGTTTTTCAGCATTTTCGGCAAATTGCAGCGCTTCTATAAAATCCTGCACGCCGCCATTGAGTACCTCATCTAAATTATACACAGTTAACCCAATACGATGGTCAGTTACCCGGCCTTGGGGATAGTTGTACGTTCTTATTTTAGCACTTCTGTCTCCTGTACTAACAAGGCTTTTTCTTTTATGGGAGATGGCTTCCTCAGCTTTACGAACTTCTTCATCGTACAACTTGGTACGCATCATGTCCATCGCTTTCTCCTTGTTGCCCAGCTGACTCCGTTCTGTCTGGCACATCACTACCAAACCAGTTGGTTTGTGGGTTAAAAATACCTTGGTTTCAACTTTATTTACGTTTTGTCCGCCGGCACCACCACTTCGGGCCGTTTCCATTTTTACATCACTTTCTTTCAGTTCAAAATCTATTTCTTCTGCTTCGGGCATTACCGCCACCGTTGCAGCACTGGTATGTACCCGTCCGCTAGCCTCAGTATCAGGTACCCGTTGTACCCGGTGAACACCACTTTCAAATTTCAATGTGCCATAAACATCATCACCGGTTACTTCCAGTTGAACTTCTTTGTAACCGCCTGCTGTTCCTTCACTTTCACTAAGCAAGGCTGTTTTCCAGCCCTTTTTTTCGCAATATTTCAGGTACATGCGTAAAAGGTTTCCTGCAAAAAGCGAAGCTTCATCACCACCGGTACCTGCTCTTATTTCAAGAATAGCATTTTTCTCGTCATAGGGGTCTTTGGGTATCAGCAAATTTCGGAGATGCTTTTCCAATCCTTCTTTTTTTTCTTCCAGGTCGGGCAGTTCCTGCTTGGCCAAATCCCTCATTTCGGCATCATCGCCACCTAATACCTCTTTATTAAATTCAATATCATCCAAAATTTTCACATAAGCGTCTCTTGCTACCACCACTTTTTCCAGGCTACGGTATTCCTTGCTGGTAGCGGTAAATTTTTTATTGTCACTTACAATTTCCGGGTTGGTTAATGCAACTCCCAGCGAATCGAATCTTGCTTTGATGGCGTCTAATTTGTCTAGCATATTTCACAAACGCTCTCAATTATAAGAGCATATTTTTTAATTTTTTTTTGACCTGTCCGTTTTTTCGGGAACCCGGCTGTATAAATTGTGGCAACATCCCTGGTCCGTCCCGATTTTTTTCGGCAGTCGCACTCTTGTACAGTTTACCTTTATGCAACTTTTTCAACTGCATACTTTGGCGGTTGCAAATTTACATTATCTCAACCAATCAATTTGTACAGAAAATTTACAGCCGATTATATTTTTAACGGATATCAATTGTTGGCAGACCAACAGGCTATTATTACTGATGATAACGGGCGTATTCTCGATATACTGCCTGTTGAGGATGCCGGAGATGAAATTAAACGACTGAATGGGTTAATTTGTCCTGGCTTCATCAATGCTCATTGCCATATTGAACTTAGCCATTTAAAAGGTTTAATACCAGAGGGTGGCGGACTTGTAAATTTTGTACAACAGGTAATGACACAAAGAAAAGCCACGGATGAGGCTGTGCAACAAGCTGTTGAAGATGCAGCAGCAGAAATGTACCAGTCTGGAATTGTGGCTGTTGGCGATATTTGTAATACAGCCAACTCTATCCATCATAAAGAAAACAGCCCCTTATACTGGCATAATTTTATTGAGGTGAGTGGCTTTGTTGATGCCGCCGCCGCAAAGCGGTTGGGGGAAATGAGGGACGTGTTTAGCCAGTTTAGGAGGATGGAGGAGGGACGACTGACTACCGACTACCGACGACCGACGGAAAGCCGACGACTGACTGAAAGCCGACCACTGACAACCGATGACCGACTACCGAATGAAAGCCGACGACCGACGGAAAGCCGACCACTAACAACCGACGACCGACGACTGACGGAAAGCCGAC
>Ga0163148_10001209_pt1 | contig 34023 bp, 31 predicted proteins | sample OliLakLV19MP7P2_FD_148606 | JGI IMG/M metagenome (GOLD analysis project Ga0163148, IMG submission 148606) | Freshwater microbial mat bacterial communities from Lake Vanda, McMurdo Dry Valleys, Antarctica- Oligotrophic Lake LV.19.MP7.P2 | ecosystem: Environmental > Aquatic > Freshwater > Lake >... | reverse complement strand
CTTCATCACCACCTCTAAAATGTCGCGTTTAGGCTTGTACTTGCCGTACTCTTCAAGCCACATCTTAACACGGCCCACTGACGTGTGCCCTCGCTGAGCAGCCTCCCTTATCGATATGATACCGCTCTCAAGCTCCTCAACTATCGCTCGTTTAACCTCAGGACCATAGCTCATTCTTACGTTTTCCATCTCTACACATTCATCCTTTTCTAGGCGTTAGGTGTAGACTCAGGTCAGGACGGGACACCTTGGTGGTTGAGCTTCAAACAAGTGAAAAGCCTTGGCGGAAATGTTCGGGCCGGTCAGAAAGGCAGTCCTATCGTGTTCTGGTCCTTTGTTGAGAAGGAAGACTCAGAAACAAAAAAGATGAAGAAGTTTTGCTTTGCAAAATATTACACAGTCTTTAACTCAGAGCAGTGTGAAGGAATTGAAGTTCCAGCAGTTGAGAAAAATAGCACTTCTGAAGTTCAGAAGCTTGAGAACTGTGAAGCAGTAGTCACCGGCTTTACGGACTGCCCTAAGATTCAAGAAAGAGAACAGCAAGCTTACTACAATCCAGTAAGTGACCTTATCAATATGCCAAAGCGAAACAGCTTTGAATCGAGCCAAGAATATTACTCGGTGCTCTACCACGAGATGATTCATAGCTGTGGCCACTCCTCAAGATTAAATAGAAAAGGCGTAGCTGAAAGAAATTATTTTGCTAGCGAAGAGTACAGCAAAGAAGAGCTGATTGCAGAGCTTGGAAGTGCCTTCCTTGCAGCAATGAGCGGCATTGAAGTTGAGACCAAGGACAACTCAGTTGCCTATATCCAAGGCTGGATTAAAGCCCTTAAAGGCAACTCAAGACTGATTATTGATGCTGCGGCAGCAGCTCAGAAGTCAGTTGATTATATCCTGGGCAATCAGAGCAAAAGAGAAGAATAGGTTACGAAACATTTTACACAAAAGGTTACATAAGGAGAAAATATGAAAGGTTGCAGAAGTTTAACAGATGAGGAAATTGAGAAGGTAAAGGTTGCTTTTGCTGGGCCCTTTGAACTGAGAGATAGAGCAATTTTCATCCTTGGCATCAGAGCAGGTCTACGGATCTCAGAGATGCTCTCGATCTCAGTAGGGCAAATATTCCAGGAGGGAAAGATTACCCATCACCTCTATATTCCCCGCCGAAATATGAAGGGCAAGGTTGAAGGTCGCCGTATCCCGCTGCACGAAGAGGCAAGGCAGGCCATAGGCCTCTGGTTAATTGAGCTAAATAAGAGACAAGCCATTACTCTTGAGGCTCCGTTGTTTACAAGCAGAAAGGGACAAGAAAGAGCTATATCAAGGGTACAAGCTTGGAGGATCTTAGAGACTGCTTTTGCAAAAGCTGGCCTAGTCGGATCTCTGGCAACTCACACGCTCCGCAAAACTTATGCCAGGCGGATTCACAAGAAATTAAATTTTAACCTCGTGGATACGCAAATTGCGATGGCTCATAGATCCATACAATCAACGATCCGATATTTATCTGGTGATAATGAAAAAGTAGATGCCGCCATCCTTGCAGATTAATTAGGCTAAAAATTAAAGTTTGATGCCTCTGGAAAAATCAATAGAAAAAGTATTTTTTCTATCATCGTCCTCATTTCTCCGTACTTTGTAGTTTAGAGAGAACAAATAGTTCTCATCAAAATATACGGAGGATCAGAAAATGAATGATCAAGATTCGAATTATATCTCCCTCAAAGAAGCATCTCAGGTTTTGAAGACTGGGGAGAAGACCATTAGAAAATGGGTAAGAAATGGAAGTTTAAAGGCATACAAAACGCCTGGGAAGAAGCTTCTGTTTAGGCCAGCGGATATCAAGGAGATGATATTGCGGTCTGTCGCAGACGGACCAGCTGTTGATGCATTTCTAGCGGAGGTAAGAAGCGATGAGCAAGAATAATAAGTATATAAAGGGAAAAGTTGTCGGGAAATTTCGGTGTAAGAGATCAAAGAAAGGCGATACCTATCTTTCAGGCACACTATCAAAAGAGCACGGCGGTATCAAAGTGACTCTCATTAAACAATTCAACAAAGAAGGCCAGGAAGATGCAGATTGCCTGCTTCTCACGTATGACCCTGTTAAGGACTTTGATGATAAAAAAATTGTGTTCAAAGAAGCATCAGTCAGCGAACCTTCTCAATTGTTTGGTGATGATGATTCACCAGATTTTTCAGATGAAGACCTTGATCGTTGGTTAGCAGAGAATAGAAAGAGCAAGTAGTAAATTATATAGACCCCTGGGGGGCTATAACCAATAGGACCCCTGGGAGGTGTTTTTAAGAACCGCTGGGGGTGCTTCTCAAAAATAATCCAGGAATGAATTTTCCAGATGGCCCATAGTGCCTTCATCACACTAGAGACAATGTAAAGTGATAAGTGGTGATTTCGTATCTACTTGGAAGCCCTATAGAGAACCTTTGCAGGTATGGCCTTTGGTCCTGAAGAAAGCATTAGGATGTAGTTCGTCGCCTTTTTAGATCCAGGGTCGACTTTAGATCCAAGCTTAAAATCTTCAATTTGCTGGAGAGAGAATTTGATTCTGCCAAAGATTCGGTAGTGTGCCATCTGACCGAGCCTGCAATAGCGTCGAAGGGTAAAGGTTGAAACCGCCAAGATGGAAGCGGCTTCTCTAACGCTGATCAGCTCAGAATTATTTGATTTCGAATCTTTGTCCATAACTGTGATATAGTACGGTACAGATTGGTTCGATTTGACCAAGATTTTCCAGGTAGTTTGGAGTTTGATGGCAATGCAGAAACTTAAGCAGGTTGTTCTTGATAATGGTGTATTCAGAAGGCTAGTAGAAGCTACTTCTAGATCTGAGGTACAGGGTCTTCTGGACATCATCAACGGAATGATTCCCTTAAAGCTTGTCTCAAGCTTTGGGCTTTGGCCTGAGTATGTAGGCTTAGCAAGACCGCCGTTTAGATATCCTGATGGTATCGAGGCCTTCAGAGCCCTTGCTTCAATAGATGATTTTAATGCTGAACAAGAATTAGTGTTTGAGATGCTCTTTAAATTATACCGAGCCGATCCATTGCTTGCCCCATCTTTTCTTGAAAAGCAGGCTTTGAAGTTTATGGCTGAGCGTGTGTCTAAGAATATTAACGAGGCAAGAGATATAGCCAAGGACATCATATTCTTCGAAGGACAGCTCTTTAACGGGGAACAATTTTCTTGGGATGCCTTAGCCAACCAGCTCAGTATTGATTACACAGTGGATGAAATCTTCCATCAAATACGATTTTTACCAAGTTCAATATTCGACTCAATGACAGTCTTTGTTCGGCAGATTGCAGGCACCCTCAAGGAATACCACGATCTGCCTATCTATAGATTGTCTGACTCGATAATTGAGTATCTTTGGAAGGTGCATGATGAGCTGCCCGATGAGACAAGCAAAAAGGCAAAGAGAACAATTTTCGAAGCTCGCAAAGGAATGAAGCAGCTTTCGGAGGGTGAGTTTGGTGATTGTGGCTTTCTCTGGACAGCTGTTCAAGGTGTATATACCAATGACGGTCTTCAGCCAGCAACGGTCATATCTTTCGATAAGCAGTCAGAAAAAAGAGTGAGTTTAATGGTTGATTTAATGAAGGGAGAGTTTAGAGGCAAAAGCCTACTAAGTCTTCTTAGAGAGAGCGATCAGTTGAGATCTGGTAGAATCCTGGTGCTCACCGGAGATACCTACTCAGTAGTTGCTGATATTGATGTTGCATTAGAGACCCAGCCCAAAGCTGCTCAACAGTTGGCTGGTAATCAGTGATTCTCCTAATCAAAAATTTTTTTCCTAGAGGGAGCTTGATTAGTCAGCTCGGACAGTGGTTCTTATGACTTCTGGTAACAGCCTTTTTAGCTGTTTTATCCGTCACACCAAGCTCTTTAGCTATCTTGGAATAGCTCCAGCCGAGAAGGTGTAACTTGATAGCCTCTGAGCTAATAGTTTGGTGTATAAAGGTTTGTTTAGTTGATATGGTGAAGCTAAGTGGTAGATAGAATTCGGTTCTTTTATAACCATCACACGTCCACCATTTGTTGTATTTTGCTTAATCTATTCAATAGGTTAAGCATATGAAAGTTAGGGGTTCTTTCAGGTGGTACTCTTACTGGTACACCACCTGATACACTGACCAACCTCAAAAACTCTCTCCTAAGGTGCTTTACGCGCTTTAGGAGAGCAGTTTAATGACCACTTACACCCCTTCGTTTCTGATTAAAAACCGATTTGGCACTTACTGTCAGCGGCGTTCTGAAAGAACGCCGATCTTGTTCTGAATTTAGTTCTGTATTTTGTTCGAAAGCTAAGATCAGAACATCTTGTTTATCTTGTTTCTTTTGTTCATTAGGAAGCGTGTCATTGGAGTAGCCGAGGGGAAAGTCGGAGTCTTAACCTGCGAGCAGTGAGGCGCAGGCTAATGAAAGTAATTCGAGAAGTAAGATGTTGTAACTGCAAGGAAAAATTTAGTCCCGATCGACGTAACGCGTGGCACCAGAAATATTGTTCAGCAAGCAAGTGCCAGAGCGCGAGTAAAGCCAAAAGCAACCGCAATTGGAGACGAAAGAATCCTGGCTACGATAGTGGGCCTGAGGCAGTAAAGCGCACGCAGCAGTGGCGCGAAGCGCACCGCGGGCACAGAAAATCTACACCCAATTTCTAAACCTCTCTCCCCGGGCTGATGCCTACTATAAGGAGCTCGCTACCAGACGTCTTAATGCCAAGGTGCATGTCCAAAAGATTGTGGCACTAAGTGAGATTTATGGCGCTGATAAAGTAGCGCTAGCCCTAGAGGATGCTTTCACTTTTCAAGCATTTAGCTCCGAGTACATCGCTAATATTTTAGAGAGCCGAGCGCGCGCACTACCAATACCTTCGGCGCTCCATTTAACCAGACGCAGTGACCTGTTAGAAATCGATCTGCCTGCCCCTGATTTAAGTATTTACAACCAAGGTGATCCTGATGACCAAGACCCAAAGCCCTGGGAAACTACAAGCAGCGCTTGATAATAACCTACAATTCTTAAAGCTCCTTTTTATCAAGTCAAACTGCCAGTCCTTTGCCCTTAGTGCTGCCAACAACCACGCTCCTCATCTAGACTATCTGGCTAGCTTGATTGAGGGAGAGGTGCTCTCAAAGCAAGACAGGGCTTGTGCTAGCCGTCTCCTCCGGGCGCGATTTCCGATCCTCAAAACACTTGACCAGTTCCAGTGGACCTGGCCTAAGAAAATTGACCGCTTGCAGCTGCAAAGTTTCTTTCGCCTCGATTTCATCGGCGCGCATGCTAATGTAATTCTCCTAGGCGGCGTCGGGCTTGGCAAGACTCACTTAAGTATCGCGCTTGGTTACGCTGCCTGTCAGGCTGGTCACTCCGTCCTCTTTACCACCGCTATTGATGCGGTACAGGCGCTTATCGCAGCTCGTGCTGCGGGGCGGCTTAAGCAAGAACTTCGCAAATTCACTAAACCTGACCTACTCGTGCTTGACGAGCTCGGCTTTTTACCGATTGATAAAGTCGGCGCAGATCTCCTCTTCCAAATTATCAGCCAGCGCTACGAATGCGGCTCCATCGTAATAACCTCAAATAGAGTCTATAAGCATTGGTCAGAGATATTTAATAATGACTCCACTCTCACATCTGCTATTCTCGACCGCCTCCTGCACCATGCCGAAACTTCAATTATCGAGGGAAAAAGCTTTAGAGCCAAAGACTCCATCGATCAGTAGGACACTCGCGCGGCGCTCAGTATAAATCAAAAGCTAATCTAACAACTATTTCTCCATTTTTGTCCTTTCGACTGGTGCACTTCTATACCATCAGCTTTGGTGATGATTCACGGTGCCGCTCACACTAATCTAGCACCACAGAATAAGATACGCCACCACGGCAGTTGTCTGCCCAAGGCAACATGGTTTCAGCACTTGCGAATTCTCCTATAGCGACTATTCAGGTCAATAGTTCTAAAACCCCTTCACGCCAAGGGAGAATTTCAATTCCATTAACTTTGCGCGCTTTTGAATCTCTTGAGAGACAGTAAGATCTAGAATTTACAATCGCAGGACCTAGCACTTTAAGATGAATCAGATCTCTCTCATCTACTTTTGTAGTCGATTTAATCTCAACAAGTGCCGTCGGCATTCCTGGACGATCAATCACCAGATCGACTTCTGCGTTATCTCCAGTGTGTAGATAATAAAACTGATAGCCGTTCTTACGATAGCTACATTCACGAACCAGTTCTGTGATCAGAAAATGCTCGAAGGCTCGCCCGTAAGCCGCGCTTCCTTGCACAAGAGAGGAGCGAAGGGTGCCATCAAGTGCACGTTTTACGCCACAATCAAAAAGATAAAACTTAGATGATTGGCGTTGTCTTTTTCGTATGGATTTGTGATACGGCTCTAGACGGAATCCAAGAAGAGTGTCTTCAAGAATCGAAAAATAAGATCGTACCGATTTCCAATCAACGCCGACATCATCTGCGATTTTAGAAAAATTAAGTATCTCTCCGTTCATCTGCGCAGCAACGGCCAAAAAACGAGAAAATGGCGGCAGTGCTCTTATGAGATGCTCGTTCCATACCTCCTCATGAAGATACGTCTGTCCATAACTCTCGAGAAAGCTCGCTCGGTCGTCATCATGAGAAAAATTTAGCAAGCCAGGAAGTGTGCCGTAGGACAATGCTTGATCCAGTGAAAACCTATCTCCAAGCTCGCTCACCGTGAGGGGAAAGAGGTGATAGGTAAAGGCACGTCCCGCCAACAAATTAGCAGCACCTCGACGCAATTTTCGGGCGCTGGATCCGGTGAGTGCAAATCTAATTTGCTGCTCCTCTATATGAAAGTGAACAAGGTCAAGCAACGCTGGAACTCTCTGCACCTCATCGATCAAGATCCAACTATCTGAACCAGCTATATTTTTAATGTGTGCTATTTCAGCACTAAGGAGCCCCGGTTCGGACAGATATCGCTGAAACTCAGAAGGAACTAAAAGATTAATCTTGATGGCAAAATCTTTATTAAATTGTTCACGAAGTAGCGTGGTTTTCCCTGTTCCCCTAGCACCAAATAAGAAAAAACTTGAATTATATGATATGGTTAGATTTCGTGGGAGTGACATGGAGAAAATGTACCGCAAATTCGGAGTATTGTCTAATAGTTATCGACCAGGGCTGTTTATGTCAAACACAATGAATGCTCATTGACTGAGATCTACTTGCTATAGTGGTTTGATGCGCCATACTTGGGGCTCGCTATCGCCTCTGGTCAACTTCCACAAGCATTCGCTCATCATTGTTTACCTTGCGAATTACTGGAGGGTAGCTGCTGTTACCAAATTGGTCGATCGAAAATGTACCTTCCGCCCCCGGGTAGTCATGAATCTGGGTCAGGTAAGCCTTCAATTCTGGCGCTGTAAGTTTTTTTTCTGGCGAGGATTCAAACGCCCGTACAATCGATCTTGTACAACACGACCTTCTAACACGACCTTCTCCACCCCAACTTTCTCGAAATTACGAGTCTCCATCGGCACATAAAGTGGATCGTCGAATAGAAGAATCCTCACCAAACTCAATGTCATATGTCATAAAACAGCATGGTAATCTTCGCAAAGTTAACTTCGTAAAGTCGGGCTGAAGAGATCCCTGGGAAATCCGTGAGGTCAACATGAAAGGGGCGACATTAAACACGAAAACTTAAAATCCCAGGCGCCAGCAGACGTCGCAGTTTATTCGCGCGCCGGCGCAAACCTGGCTGTTTGCTGAATACGGACAAACGTAGTGGTCTTCCTACCTAAACAATGAATCGGGGAAGCCCCCTTTGACAGTGCCGTGTTCGTCTATAAAAAACTCCAAGAACCCGTGGCTCGATGTGCCGAATAGGAGACCTTTTGATTCGACCTCTAAATAGTACGGATGATTGATTCGCAAAGGGCGCGGTTTGATTCTGCTCTCGAGCACATTGGAATCTTCACCGTACGTAAAACTAGCGGGACAGTAACTCGTGTCAGTCGATGCCTCCCAGACTAATTCCGAACACCTACAGCTGTACGAGCTACAACATCTACCGCCGGCCGCATCATAAATTCTCACGCGGTTGTAGTACGGCGCCTGACGATTCTTCTGGCCTTCGCCGTCAGGATAGGCAACTACAAAACGTGGATTTGGGATCGCTTCATGTTCGCTCGCAGGTCGCACGACGATGTGATTAATCAAGCACGAGCTTAAACATACGCAGCATATGAACAGCGCCAGAATCTTTCCAAGGTGTGATCTATTCAGTGAAATATTCATAAATTCACGCTTACAGAATCTGTTAGTTAATGGTCTTTTGCTGGCTTTTAGGCTGGTTTCGTGTCGCGTCCAAAGATTCGTATACCGCCCGTGAGATGTCAAGGTAGCGACCGTTACCGTAGTCTAGTTTGCTCTTAGCAGTTTCCGCCGTCACGCCAACAGCGGACGCGGGTTGATCGGCTGCATAGAGGTCGATTATTATACGCATTCCTGGATTCATATGTGCGCCGGCATGGTACGCCATTCGCAGGAGTTCGCCCTGTTGTTCGACGTTCATATCGTGAAAGCTCAGCCCCGCCTTCAAAACATCCTGAAGCTCGTACGCACCACTGCCGTGCATCAGCTGTTGCAAAATAGAATCTGCTATGTAGCCAGCACCATTATTCTGGTACTGCCACACGTGCGCCGCTTCGTGAACAAGGGTCCTATCAGGAGTTACAGTCCCACTCGGAACATGAATAGTATTTCCAAGTACAAATTGCCGGCCCTCGTTGAACATCCAGCTAGGGCTCTCCTGAACCCGTACATTATCCAGATCGATGCTGTCGCCGAAAACTGAACTTAAAAGTTTACGTTGATGCTCATCTAAAGCTTGCGGCGGAGACGAAATACCGAGCAAGGTCGTTAAGCCGTAGAAACTCTCTCCGACCCCTGAGATAAGTGCGCTAACAGGGGCGGAAATTACGGCATCGTATAAACCACCACCGATCTGGGAGAATCCTTTTGAAAACTCGCCGGTGAAAATTGAACCGATGCCAGTGGCAACTCCTCCGAGTGCGTTGCCAACTCCGTAGACAAGATTCCCAACACCATTTGCTAATCCACCAAAGAGCTGTCCAACACTCGAGCCGATATGCGATCCCATTGAGGAGATACCATCCCAAAGGGAGCCAAAGAAAGATCCTCCATTGTGCGATGCATTAAAACTGCTATCAGAATTTGGAATTGGCGAGGGTGGCGGCGTTGCCGGGACAGACCTGTTGTAGTTAACATCAGTCCCGACGAGTGAGTTTGCTGGATTATATATCGTGTTAGTATTACCAGACGCGCGGTTATCAATATTCATCTAAATTCCCTCCAAGGTACAGACATACTTGCACCCCTGTATCGAAGAATCTCGCTAAAAGTTTCCTATATTTTTGTAAAAGGTAACTGGTCAGTAGGCAAAACAGAATTAGTAAGCAACAACCACCCCTCAGGGGTCGATTTTCGGCCCGTCTCGACTCGGCCCTCCAACTTTCTCGTAATTGCGAGTTTCCATCGCCACATTAGCGGGAAGCGGATCTTCGAATAGAAAAATCATCAATAAACTCAATATCATATATCACACAACAGTCTGGCAAACTTCACAAAGTTGGGGGTGGGGAAAATCGCGAGGCGCATAAGCATCCAGGCAAGAATTCGCAGTCCCAACGTTCCAGAGAGCGTTAATACGATAGATAAAATTCGAATAGAACCTAACAATCTGTACGGGAGCGCTGTGTATCGATGAGAGCGGTTATGTACTCGATTATACTGCTCGTGATTGAGATTTACGTTTTTAGCACCCTGCTTAGTACGAGCAGTATATAGTGAGGCGGAGCCGAACCAACAACAAATATACCCCTCTTTGAAGATTATTAGCTGCCCCACAGGGGCTTTCAAGAAAGAAAATAAGGCTGTTTCTTGTAGCTCTAACGAGCGCTATCTAATTTGGGAGCAGTATATTTATTGCTGGCTCGGCTTGCGCCTCACGATATACCCCTCTAATGGAAACTATTTAAATGCGTAAATTTCAACTAAGAGGGGTATATATCTATCCGCGCAGCAGTGGCGGTCGTGCAGCGCGCACAATGACATCGGCTGGCAAGGTTGAAATCTCAACACGTAGATTATGAAAGAACTCTACTGCTACAGCAAATTCTCTAGCGTTAATTTCTTGTGCAATTGCAATCGCATTTACTCGCGAGATTCGCCGTTGACGATACAAGTAAGCCGCGAAGGACGGATCGGGAATCTTACGTAAAACTTTCAATTTTTCCAGTTCGCGCTCGGCTTGTACGGGAAACGGAACCACACCTTCTTTGATCCATGCGCGGACCATACGGCTGCTCACCCCTCTCTGGCTCGCAATTTCAGCAATGCTTGCCTTAGGATAACGCTGGTGATAATCCATCGCCGCTTGATACTGAATGCTCCAGTTCGGCCCTGGCTTACGTTGTGCGAGTGCTTGTTGCAATGGGACGCGCTTAAATTCTGGCAGAACTGCAAGTTCACACAATCTTGCCACAGCAACTGACTCCTTGATCTCCAGGTCAAATCTCTGATCATTCTTGTGTACCACCGAGGCAATCCCTAAGCCTTGTAGTAATGCTGCTATTCCAATGATGCGGTCAGGGAAATTGAATGAACGCACATCGTAGTAACTATCGCGTGCCGTGCCAGCAAAGGCAAAATAACCTCGCAAATAGGCGATTCTTTCACCTTCTGTGCCCAGCATTTCCCACGGTATGCGATTGTTCTGGTCCGTAACTTCCTGCAAACTGCGGCTCAGTAGGGAAGAATTGATAGTAAAGCGATAGCGAGCGTACCCGCCCGGTGTGACGGCAACGATCCGGGCTTCGCGTGCAATGCCAACTTTATGACAGGTTTGCGCGATCATTTGAGCGGTGTCCTGATCAGGCGAAACAAACTGTACTAATCGCAGTATTCCTTTACGGGGAGTAGTTGCTTGATAAGCCCCAAGTAGAACAGCCAGTGGCTCTGATTCGGTGCGTTGATTGAATATCGAAAGTCGACAACTACGTGATGGTTGCGTCAAGGAGGCCAGCAGTGTGATCGATCTGGGAGTCTCACCCCTCAACCATGCACTCATGGTATGCACATTCATCTTTAGCTCTCTAACTAATGCCGCATGCGAAAGTCCTTGGGCACGCAGCTCAAACAGACGGTTGGCACGGATGAGCACCGCTTCAGCCATTTCAAGCCGTTTGGGCCACCTCCGTTGATATTGCGGCGCAGGACCTTTAGCTAATGCCGCGTCTATTTTAGAACGCCATATATTCAGCAGTTGGGATGACTGCACCACTCCATGCACAGATCTCGAGGATCCGTCCGTAACCGTTACTGCAAGTGTTGTGGCGAGCAGAGTATTTGCGCCAGTACGACCGCAAAAGCGAAGCACTTGCCGAAAAGTCAGACGTTCATGATCCGAGAATCGATCACTTTGGCCGCGCCCATGGCCGTTTAGTGCGCGAGTTAGTCTTGCCCGTTGTGTTTCATTTAATCGCATCTCAGACGCGGCGATTAGATTTCGCACTGCATTCAAAAGACATATAGATGTAGTTGGTCCGAGTTCATTAGCTGGCAACTGTGCGGTAAGTCGCGTAAAATCATCAGCTGAAACCGTAATTGCAAGACATGGACAACCTTCGGCATTACGACCTACTGAGTAGCGGGTGCTAATATTTAGCAACCATTCTTTGGAAGAGCTACCTGCGCTTGAGCTAAGAGCGGGTTCTTGAACTCTATCAACACTATAATCCTGCATCACTCAGCATCTGAAATGTTTAAAGCATTAGTCACGCCTTAGTGCGCGCTCCGATTATATATCTGTGCAGGTAACTGGTCAGCACTATCGCAAAGCCACGGATGGCATGAGATACATATTGGACTTAATTTTAGAAGCATTTTTAGTGTACGATAGCGGATTGCAATCCGCTATAAATAAACCTGCTGTTTCGTGAGTAACCGTTCACGGGGGGTGGGTATATTTAAAAACTTTTGGAGAATTGTCTCGTTTTTTGACGTTTCAATACCGATTTTCCTTTCTTGTCGCCCCTAAACGGGGCATTTTTTGTGAACGGTTAAACATATTGTCAGACACTCGCTAGCTCGCGTCAGCAATTTCGGGCCTATTGCGCTGCGCGCGGATGCCCGCCCATCCGGGGGCCGCTTCCAGCGGATAAAAATGCACCCAATTTATTAGTTTGCAATGATTCTTGTACCCCCCCCCTGAACGGTTAATTTCGTGATTCATCTGCGGGGGTAGTTCAATTGATTTAGTCGCTTAGGCAACTTGAGCGAATCCCTGTAACCGTTCACGGGGGGGGGGTGGTAAATTTACAGGAATTTGGTTAATTATTTTCGTTGTTTTGCATTTCAAGACCTGTTTCCCTTTCTTGTCGCCCCTAAACGGGGCATTTTTTGTGAACGGTTAAACATATTGTCAGACACTCGCTAGCTCGCGTCAGCAATTTCGGGCCTATTGCGCTGCGCGCGGATGCCCGCCCCTCCGGGGGCCGCTTCCAGCGGATAAAAATGCACCCAATTTATTAGTTTGCGATGATTCTTGCACCCCCCGTGAACGCTTACGAATCCCTTTCCTTACGCAGCGATTATTTTTGAGGCATACCGTAGCAAAAGTCCAATATCGTAATCGCAAGAGATTTGGTGCTACTCTGGGTGTCCGGTGAATTTTTTCATTAACATCTTTAATGAGACCCAATATGCAACGTCAATCATTTAGCACTTCATTTCCGCTCGGTTCGCAGATTCCGAATTTCTCTCTGCCCAATGTCGACGGTAACACTATTACCCAAGATTACTTCGCCGGGGCCAAGGCCGCCCTTGTAGTCTTTACCTGTAATCATTGCCCGTATGTTAAGGGGAGTGAGTCGATGCTGCTAGAGGATGTGAGACGCTACGCCCCAGAGGGGCTAAAGGTCGTTGCAATTAGCTCAAACGATGCCGTGCAGTATCCCGAGGACGGCCCAGACAAGATGAAGGAGAAATCTCAAGCGCTGGGCATGACGTTCCCATACCTCTATGACGAATCCCAGCAGGTTGCGCGTAGCTTCGATGCAGCGTGCACCCCGGAGTGCTACCTGTTCGATGTCACGGGCAAACTAGTGTTTCATGGCACCATCAATGATAGCACCATCAATGATAACCCAAAGGACGGAAGCCAGGCGCAGAAACGTTTCTTGGCAACGGCCGTTGAGCAGCTCTTGGCAGGTAGGCCCGTAGAGCCCTCTTTTGTTCACCCCATGGGTTGTTCAATCAAATGGCGCTAAGGGGAGAGGGAAATAATTGACGTTTACCCACCCTCCCGGACGATGATAGAAGGGTAGCATCGAATTCACATTTACTTGTAACTGGTCAGTATGTTTGTAAGCGTTCACGGGAGGAGCAAAAATCGTCGCAAATTAACAAATTGGGTGCCTTTTTATTCGCCGAAGGCGCCCCCGGAGGGACAACAAGTAACTGGTCAAAAACTGACTGCCCCGACCAGGGGCTGACAAGAAAGTTCTGCAGGTTAAAAAAGGCGTAAACATCCAGGATAATCACCAAATTAGGTTAATTCGTTAAAACATGCTGACCAGTTTACATTTACATTAGATACCCCTATGACAATAGATTTAGCCAACTTGAAGCGCATCGCCCTCACCGTTCGAATGCTTTCAGTAGACGCCGTGGAGAAGGCCAACTCTGGGCATCCCGGCCTACCTCTTGGGGCGGCCGACTTTGCAACTGTTTTATGGGGGAATTTTCTGCGATTCAATCCCCAGGATCCCACCTGGCTAAATCGTGATCGCTTTGTGCTCTCTGCGGGACACGGATGCATGCTGTGGTACTCGCTACTCAATCTTTTTGGGTATGATCTACCAATTTCCGAACTACAACGTTTTCGGCAGTGGGACAGTAAAACACCGGGGCATCCTGAGTTTGGGATGACATCCGGCATTGAAACTACCACCGGTCCACTCGGACAGGGATTTGCAAATGGTGTAGGTATCGCGCTTGCTTCTAAAATGATGGGCCAGCGTTACGGGACTGACCTGTTCAACAACCGAGTTTTCGCAGTTGTAAGTGATGGCGATCTAATGGAGGGCATCAGCTCCGAGGCTGGATCGCTTGCGGGCCACTGGGGTCTAGATAACTTGGTATACCTTTACGACGACAACCATATCTCTTTAGCGGCCGAGACGAAGGTTTGCTTCACTGAATCGATCCCAAAACGCTTTGAGGGATTGGGTTGGTTCGTGCAGCAGTGTGATGGCCACGATATGACCGCCGTAGCAAAGTGCCTCGACGCTGCATTAGCCCAAAAAGGCAAGCCGAGCATGATCTGTTGCCGCACTATCCTTGGATTTGGCAGTCCAAATAAGGCAAATACTCACGATTCGCACGGTGCTCCGCTGGGCAAGGATGAGGTTAAAGCTACCAAGAAGAATCTGGGTTGGCCTGAGAACGATGAGTTCGTCGTGCCAAAAGATGTCGCCGACGCCTGTCGCGTAGCAGTAGCCAATAATATGGAGCTTTATCAAGCATGGACAGCCAAGTTTGCGGCATGGAAGACGGCTAATCCCCAACTTGCAACGCAGTTAGCGGCGCAAACTGAGCGCGCAATTCCAGCTACGTTACAGAGTGAACTTTTAGCAGCTTTTAAGGAGGGTAAGAAGGACGCAACCAGAAATCACTCCTCGGCAGCGATCCAGATCATTGGTAAGCACCTACCTAACTTTGTTGGTGGTTCTGCTGACCTTGATCCATCCACCAAAACAGCGATTAAGGGTTCGCCGGGTGTGCAGCATGAAAATGGGTATACCGGACAGAATATTCATTTCGGGGTGCGCGAACACGCTATGGGTGCGATCGCCAACGGATTCTCCTACCAGCGAAGTTGGTTCCCGTATACTGCCACTTTCCTGGTCTTCGCAGATTATATGCGAGCGCCGATTCGTTTGGCTGCGATCTCGCACCTTCAAACCTTTTTCATCTTTACTCACGACAGTTTCTGGGTCGGAGAAGATGGGCCAACCCATGAACCGATTGAGCACATTCAAACATTGCGAGCGATTCCCAACCTAAATGTGTTTCGACCTGCCGATGGAGTTGAAGTTGCGATGTGCTACATGGCAGCGCTGCAGGCCAAGACAACCCCAAGCACCTTGTTGTTCACCCGCCAAAATGTAGCAGCATTGGAACGCGAAGCTAGCGTTACCCCGGAGCACGTTCTTAAGGGTGGCTACGTTGTGCAGGGTTCGGCTAATTTAGAGCTAGTATTAGTTGGCACGGGCTCAGAGGTGGGAGTAGCAGTGGATGCTGCTAAATTGTTGGCGACGGATGGGATTAAAGCCCGTGTTGTTTCGATTCCATGCCTTGAGATCTTCAATAAACAAGATTCCGCCTACCGTGACAGTGTGATTCCGCCGTCAGCGCGTAAGGTATCAATTGAAGCCGGTCTCACAATGGGCTGGTCAGATGTAGTAGGAAGCAACGGACTAAAGATCGGCATTGATCATTTTGGAGCCTCAGCACCCGGCGAGCAGTTGGCCGAGAAGTTCGAAATGACGGCACCGCAGGTTGCAAAGAAGATTGCTACCTGGATAAAGACAACAGCACAGTAGATGGCCGCATCTAAGATTCGAGAGCGAGAGAGCCTAGTTAGTGTAATCGCGGCTGAGATAAAAGCAGGGCGCACAGTAGGTTATACCTCGGGGGTGTTTGATCTGCTGCACGCCGGGCATGTCGACTATCTGGAGCGCGCACGTGCGCAGTGTGATCTGCTGATCGTAGGAGTGAACTCCGATGCTTCGGTCGGACAACTGAAGGGTTCAAAGCGACCGATCTGCCCGGCTCTACAGCGCATGGCCGTTGTTGCTGGCTTGGCATGTGTCGATTTTGTCTTTGAATTTTCGGAAGGCAACAATAATCGAAACATTGAGTTGTTGAAGCCGCAGATCTATTTCAAGGCCGGAGATTATATCCGCGAGAAACTCTCCTCGGCCGCAATCATTGAGAATCTTGGCGGTAAGGTAGTTCTATTACCGTTTACTGATGGGCAATCTAGCAGCTCAATTATTGACCGAATTCTGGCGCGATTTGCGGCCGATACTCCGCACAGTGATCCACCGACCGTTTATGCGCGTCGCCCAGCGATATTTGTCGATCGTGATGGCACGATTAATGAGCATGTTGAGCACCTACACGAAGCACAGAAATTTCAGTTAATTCCTGGAGCACTCGAAGGACTGAAACGTTTGCGGGACCACGGTTATCCGATCGTAGTAGTCACGAACCAGCCCGGTATCGGAATGGGATACTTCAGCAAAGAGGAGTTCTTTACCGTAAACCGTGAGTTATTGAAGGCTGCGGCAAAGATCGGTTTGGAGATCGATCGCGTATACTTCTGTCCGCACAATAAAGCGGACCACTGCTACTGTCGCAAACCCAGCACCGGCATGATCGCGCGCGCTGAACGTGAGATGAATATTGATGTGGCGCGAAGCTTTGTAGTTGGTGACATGACACTTGATCTGGAGTTGGCGCGTGCTGCCGGGTGCCGCAGCGTATTGGTGCATACGGGACGGGGTGGAAAGGATGGAAATTTCAGCAATGCCGCAGATATTAGTGTGGCAGATCTAGGCGCAGCGGCTGATGCGATTTTGGCACTAGATGAAAAGATTTGCGCTATCGACGAATGCAGCCGTAACTAATTTAGTGAGATTGGAGGGTGCTATGACGCAACTTAAGATAGCAGTGTTAACCGCTGTGCTAATTGTATTCTCGGCTGCACTCTGCGAGGCAGATTCGGATAAAGAGACACGCCAAAAGGATCCAATTAAGGTCGGCTGGATCGGCGCCATGAGCGGAGCGGCAGCGAAGTATCGCGCGCAGGAGGCTGCGTTACTTGCACAGGATGATGTAAATGCGGCCGGCGGCATTTTGGGAAGACCGCTTGAGCTGATCTTCGAGGATGGTAAAGGCGACAGTCGTTCAGCGGTTAATGCGGCAATGAAGTTGATAAATGAGAGTAAAGTTAATTTTGTAGTTGGTGGGCACTGCTCTCCTGAAAGTATTCCGATTGCCCCGATCGCCTCACGCGCTGGGGTGTTGATGTTGGCGGCAATAACCTCATCTCCAAAGTTGACTGATGCTGGGGATACAATATTCAGGGTAACAGCCGTAAGTACCGTAGGAGTTGATCTGCAAACTGATTATGCGCAAAAACATAGGCATAAGCGTTTTGCAATAATTTATGAGGAGACAGATTATGCAATACCGCTCGCTGAACGATTTCGAGACAATCTCAAGCGCGATGGCGGTGAAGTTACGCTTTATGACAGCTTTCTTCGAGACGAGCACGACTTTCGTAGTCTCGTTACCCGTTTAAAGGCACAGAACGTTGATGCGATCTACCTTGGCGTTCAAAGCCCTGATAGTGCCGTTATTTTTCTGCAGCAGCTGAAGGAGCTAGGTGTTAAGGCGGTTGTCTATGGAAATGAGCTTACCGGCAACGCCGTTTCAACCGCAGGTGCAAAGATCGATCTATTTGATGGAATGGTATTTCCCGAACCGATCTTAGATCTAAGCAGGGGAATGCCGCGAGAGTTTGTCGAGCGTTTCAAAGCCCGATTCGGCGGTGAGCCATTCGGCTTCTGGTCGGCTGAAGCTTATGACGCGGTACGGCTGCTTGCGAGTATTATGAGTCGGTGTGGAACTGAGATTGAGCAGGTCAAACGCTGTCTGTATGACACCAAGGATTATGAAGGTGCTTCAGGTACAATTGGCTTTGATAAGAATGGTGATGGTGTAAGGCATTATCAGTTGAAGGTTGTGAGTGGGGGAGTGATCCAGGCGGTGGGATAGTTTGGAGGTAACTGGTCAGCATGTTTTAACGAATTAACCTAATTTGGTGATTATCCTGGATGTTTACGCCTTTTCCCACTTTCAGATCTTTCTTGTCAGCCCCTGATCGGGGCAGTCTTTTTTTGACCAGTGACTTGTTGTCCCTCCGGGGGCGCCTTCGGCGAATAAAGAGGCACTCAATCTGTTAATTTGCGACGATTTTTGCACCCCCCGTGAACGCTCACATATTCGAGTCCGTAGTGCTATAGCGATTATCAAAAGTCGGTGCCAATAAAATTGGCAAGCCTTTTGAACTATAATCGCTATAGGTTGTTGTTTTGATTCGCTTTTGCGAATCTATAGCGGTTTGCAAAAGCTATTATATAGCTCGCGACTTTTGCAAACCGCTATAATCGAACGCTGTTTACCCTGCGTTTGGTGCAATTGGCAGTTCTACCACCCACGACCCAACTGGGCTCGATAATTTCTACTCACCTTCCGGTAGCTCTCCGCTGAATCCTGTAACTCCTGGAGCTCTGCTGGCTTTAGATCCCGCACGACCTTGGCTGGTGATCCAACCGCTAATACGCCAGGTGGAATCTTGCAGCGCATGGTTACGAGCGAGTTTGCCCCGATGATGCAATGCTCCGCGATCTCGGCATCGTCCAAAATAATGCAGCCCATGCCGATAATGCAGCGATTCTTCACTATGCATCCGTGTAAAATGGCGCCGTGCCCGATTGTAACCTCATCCCCGATCACACAGTCATGCAAGCCGCGTGATGTGTGAATCACAGCGTTGTCCTGCACATTACTAGCGTTGCCGATTATAATCCTTTGGATATCACCACGCAGGGATGCGCCGAAGAGCAACGAGGAATCTGCTCCAATGGTTGTGCGCCCCGTCACCCAAGCATTTGGAGCTACAAATACAGATTCATGTAACTCGGGCTGCTGCTCCTTGTAGGGGATAACTGGCATGGCGGATTATTTCGCTCCAGCTAAAACCTTGCGTGCTTCAACCATACAACGCTCCAACGAGGGCAGGATTACTGCTTCAAGCGATTTTGCGTATGGCATCGGAATCTCTAGGGACGAGACCAGGCCTACCGGTGCGTCAAGCTGATCGAAGATCGATTCGTAGATTAAGTGGCTAAGGTATGCGCCGTAACTTGCAACCTGATGTTGCTCCTGAATAATCAAGGCCCGGTGCGTCTTTGTTACAGAGCTCATCAGCGCCTCGCGATCCAGCGGTCTGAGGGTACGTAGATCGATAACCTCGGCAGAAACTCCCTCGTTGGCCAACTGTTCAGCTACCTGCATCGTTAAAAAAACATTTTTTGACCAAGAAATCAGGGTAATATCAGTTCCTTGACGTTTGATGTCAGCGACCCCAATTGGGAGCGTGTACTCACCTTCGGGTACCGGGCCGCTTAAGCTGTAGGTTAATTCGGATTCAAAGAATACCACAGGGTTATCGTCTCGAATTGCGCTCTTAAGTAGTCCCTTCATGTCATGCGGTGTTGAGGGAGCGACAACGATCAGGCCTGGCGTATAGGCGAAAAAATGCTCAAAGGAGTTTGCATGCTGCGCGCCAAGTTGATAGGCCGCGCCACCAGCTCCACGAAAAACGATCGGGGTTGTAAACTGTCCAGCCGACATTAAGCGTGCCTTGGCCGCAGTATTCAGGATCTGATCGATCGCTATTAGCGAGAAATTAAAGGTCATAAACTCAACGATTGGACGCAGTCCCACCATTGCGGCCCCAATGCCAACCCCAGCAAAGCCGTTCTCCGCTATCGGTGCATCGATTACACGCTTTGGTCCAAACTGTTCAAGGAGACCCTTCGAGCACTTGTATGCACCGTTATATGCTCCAACCTCTTCACCGACAAGAAATACACGCTCATCACGTAGCATCTCTTCAGCCATCGCTTCTTTAAGGGCATCCCGGATCGGAATTTCGCGCATCACAAACTCTTTAGAACTTAGTAACTAGACGTAAACGTAATCGGCGGCGGTCGATGGATCGGGCATCGGTGAACTTTCTGCAAACTGCACCGCATCAGCGATCTCGGTTTCAATCTCCTTCTCAATCTGTTCACGACGAGACTTCATTCCCAGGGTATCGAGCTTCTCGCCACTCATCTTAATTGGATCGCGTTGCCGCCACTGTTCTACATCATCCTTGGTGCGATATGTAGCGGGATCCGCCATCGAGTGACCACGATAGCGATATGTTTTGGCCTCGATCAATGTTGGTAGGCCATTCTCGCGCGCCCGTCGAATGGCAGTATGCAAACTTGAACGAACTGCAAACACGTCATGACCATCAATCGAGTCGCTCGCCATTGGGTAACCTAGTGCGCGGATTGAGAGGTCCTCAACCGGAGCCGTTTTACTTAATGGGGTGCCCATCGAAAAGTAGTTATTCTCGATCACAAAAATAATTGGCAGGCGCCAGAGACTGGCAAGCGACATACCTTCATGAAACGGCCCAATATTGATCGCTCCGTCACCAAGGAAGCAGACCGTAACGGCGCCGGTGCTGTTATACTTCTGAGCGAAAGCTATTCCAGCAGCTACGGGAAGTTGAGCGCCAACAATCCCCCATCCACCCATAAAGTGGTTCGCGATGTCATAAAAATGCATGGATCCGCCGCGCCCCTTTGAGCATCCACCTTCGCGCCCGAGAAGCTCTGCCATCCCGGCCCGTGAGGAGCCGCCACGCGAAAGGTAGTGTCCATGGCAGCGGTATGCGCTCATCACATAATCGCGCGGCTCCAACACTGACATGGTTCCAACGGCGACGGCCTCTTGGCCTATATAAAGGTGTAGAAATCCGCCAATCTTGCGCTCAGTATAGAGGCGCGCAGCCTCCTCCTCAAAACGACGAATGCGAAGCATCTGTTTATATAGGTCAGCAATTAGGTCTTGGTCCATACTGGCAGAAAGAAGCAAAATGAATCGTAACTATTCAGAACATTTTGAGTCTAAATAGAAAAAAGCGTCTGAAAAAGGTCATTGGGACAGTCTTAAATTGAGTTTGCTGAACTTTCTTGTCAGCCCCTGGTCGGGGCAGATTTTCTCTGAATAGTTAGTCTTTGTCACCCCCGATTTGCTCCTCAAATCGGCCCCTGAGGGGCTAAATACACTTTCATTGGTTTGCGATGCTCGATAATGTGCTGAATAGCTACAACGTATCTCTATTGAGTATAAGTTACCGAGAAAAAAAGCAATATTGTGCCTGGCTGGGACCCGCGCAAGCCGATATTATGCTAAGCATGCCTGAAGTTCAGCGCCTAATAGCGATAGATCCTAGTTTGACGTGTAGTGGCTGGGCACTATTTGGTGTCCGCGGCGCCGCTTTATTGGCAGTTGGCAAGATTCGCTCATTGAGCCCTAAGCTTTCAATGTCCGAGCGCCTCGCTGATGTGCAACGCAAGGTGACTAATCTCTTTGATCAATTCAAGTTGGGATCTGGCGATGTTTTAATTTGCGAGGCCCAAACCACGATGCGCGATCCCAAGGCGGCGTTCAAGGTCGAATATGTACGGGGAATTTTTGAGAGTATCGGCCGTGAACGGGAGCTTGAAGTTCCCGGACGACTTAATCCTAGAACTGTGCAGCGCGAGATAATGGGATTGTCGGGACAACAGGTCGAGCGATCAATCATCAAGGAGACCGCGGTACGTTTGGTTGATCGCCTATATGGGCCAGCACTAATGGCTATGGGACTGTACGACCGAGTTGAGGTGTTGCACCGCCATCAGGATATCGTTGATGCAGTATTGCTTGGGGCTTTGGGGGTCAGTCGAGTTGAACACGCAACTCGGGCTGGATGCGACCTCCATGTCGCGTTTGCTCCACGCAATGAGCGGATGACGAGGAGATTGGCAAGGTGAGTAAGAGCAGGACTAGATTAGGAATTAGGTACCTTCTTTTCTTGGGTGTGCTCAGTTTTTCTGGCGCGCTCGCTGCGCAAACGCGATCGAGTACTCTGCTCCCCAATCTCGATCCAAGGGGCGCACCGGATCTGACAATATGCAGCCAGAATCTGCAAAATTTTGGAGTCTATCGAGTAGCCAAATCTCGATCGCCAACTCTTACTCATGAATCCCTGAGCGAGAAGGAGACGGCGCTCATCAAACGCTTTGCTGAAGTTGGTTGTGATGTAATTGCTGTGCAGGAACTTCTTGGCTCAACGGATCAGGAGGCGCTTGCCGGATTGAATAGGTTAGCAGCAAAGCTAAGGGCATCATCGAATCGGATCTTTGATACTAAGGTCGGCGAAAGTAATGATCCGGTTTTGCACAATGGATTTCTCGTTGCAAAGGATCGAGCAGATATTCTTAATACTGTCTCATACTCCAAGGTTGAGTTGCCCAAAACTAGTCCTGAGCAGCGCCCGCGAACATTTTCGCGAGGCCCTTTAGAGCTGCAGTTGTCTGTGCGGCCACGCCCGGACTCCGATTCGAGCGCTAAAATAGTGACGATCGTGAACTTTCATTTCAAATCCAAGCGTGGGATTCCCGGTGATCCGGCAGAGCTTGAGTTTGAAACGTACCGTATGGAGATGGCTGAAGCTGTGCGACGTGTGTCGGAGAGTCGCCACGCGCGATCCTTCGCAGCTGGAGATACGATCTTGGTGCTTCTAGGCGACCGAAATTCTAACTTTGATACAGCCAGTGCCCAGATTCTGAATGGGACACTAATACTCGAGAGCTTTCAAGGTAGCGCCCCTTGCCGTTTGAGTAAGCGCGGAGTTCCACTCTGCAAGGCCGAGACAGCACGTCCGCAAAGACTCTTTTCGGTGCTGACCGAGGATCCCCAGACAGCTAAGAGGTTTGGAACATATCAATATAAGGGGGAGTATTCCTGGTTGGACGAGATACTGATGCCAAGTGAATCTCTACGCTATACCTGGCAGACATCAGAAAGCGAGGGGGATTTTGATAGTGGGGTTGTGTATGAACCAAAGGATGCCTCGGATCATGCTTTGGTGTATGTGCGACTTAATTGGTAGAGTTTTCTATTTTTTTGCATTCTATAGCGGTTTGCAATGATCGCGAGCGATATATGAGCTTCTGCAAACCGCTAAAAAGTAACCGTTGCGAATAAGTTAACCAGGGCTTTCCGCTCCCGCGCTCAGAATTATTCCGATGATCCCCAATAGAATATTTGCCATCCATGCCGCCAAAACTGGCGGCCAGATTTCAGCGCGTCCCAGCGCTATGCTAAAGGAGTGTACTGCATAATAGGAGAAGCCGATCACCAGGGCAGCTATTACTCCAGCCGCTAGACTACTGCCGCGAGTGCTGCGTACTACAAACGGGAGCACGACCATTACGATAATGAAGTTTAAAAATGGGAAAGCGATCTTCTCATTCAGATCAGCTAAATACCCTCGAACCTGAATCCCATTGGCGGCCTGCTTCTTAATGAAACGCCGCAGAGCATAAAAACTCATCGTATCAGGTTCAGTTTCTACATTATAGAAACTGTCGGGGCGCTCACCAATTGTTAAGGGCAGGGAACGAAAGCGCATTATCTCGGGGGGGCGGTCCCTATCGAATCGAAATTCGGTTACTTCGTGCATGCTCCATCTAAACTCAGGCCCTAGCCAAGTCACCCGCTTCGCATCGGTACGTCGCGATACTTCGAAGTCATCAGAGATTGAGAAACGTGAAAGAGCTACAAGTGAATTATTACGCGAGTCAAACATTGAGGCGGAGAGAAAGTCCCCGCGATCTCTCCACCATAGATTTGACTGACTATAGCCACCGCTTTTGTCTTTCTGACGGATGTCGATGTTATAGATCTCCTTTACTCGCCGTGCAGAGTACGGAACAGCTGTTTCGTTTACTAAGATTGAAAAGAAACTTACCACAAGTCCGGTGAGCAAGATCGGTCGAGCAATTGTCATCACTGTAATCCCCGAGGCGCGCATTGCGGTAATCTCCGAATTCTTGGCGAGTATTCCAACGGTGAATAGAGTTGCTACTAGCATAGCAACGGGGAGCATTAGTGAAGTTGCTAGGGGAATTTTAAGCAGGAAGTAGAGCAGACTTGTGCCAAGATCGGCATTTTCATTCACAAGGTTATCGACACGATCAAGAAAATCAATCGTAAGATATAGCAAGATAAACACTAGTAAGCTCAGTCCGAGATTGCGGAGCAGGGAGCTCAGGATATAACGATTGAGAATTTTCATGCGGTTCTCGCTTTGCGTTGGCCCAACCGAAGACCCCAGAGTTTGGCTATGCTTAGCTCAATGCCATGTGAAATCGAATGCCAGCGCTCTGATCCCATCCTTTGAATAGCAAAAACAGCAATTCCCATCGCTACAATATTTGGTAACCAAGCACACAGATCGGGATTTAATTGACCATTTTCGCATAACATTGATCCGATGGAGAGCACCGCATAGTACAGAACGAAGACGGCAAGTCCCAGTAGGGCAGACAATCCAGCTCCCCAGGTGCGCTGAGCCCGTGGCGGTTGAATTCCAAGTGGAAGTGCGACAAGGGCGAGAATCAGTGCCGCGCACGGCATGGCATAACGCAGGGCACGTTCAAGCCGAAGTCGATTGTATTTTCGTTTTGCATCACGAGCGCTTAGTGATAGCAAAGGATCGTCCGCAACGCCGGTGGGTCGAATTACCGCGTTACCCCCACCGATAACGGGGAGAGAGATAGTTCGTTCTTGCGGTAGCGAAGTAGCGGAAGGCAAATCATCGGGTTCTCGCGCTTCACCGTGTTTTATTCGCTCCCACGCTAAGCGGTGGCGGCCTATTTGCAATCGTAGCTCCGACATAAACATTTCGCGCGAACCTCGGCCCCTTTGGCTGGAATCCGGGTCACGCAGCTCGTCGGTATCCATTGCAACGCTGTTCTGGTCGAAGTGCGTAATGCCATAGTGGCCATTGGCCAAATTCTCATGCATCTCACCATCTTCTAAGTAGAGTTGGATTTCACGTTCTTCAAGATTCGAGATCACCTTACCGCGTTGAGCCACAATCACTTTACGGGTATCGGCAGCGCGGCGATCGTCGATCAAAACACGCTGCAACATCCCAGAATGGGAATCGATCTTGTCAGCATAGATCGTTAGATTTCCCATGTTGTTAAAGATCCCGGGCGAGAGACTTGCTGTGCTTCGAGTTCGAGCAATCTCGAACAGTGTGTTCTGTAGAAGTTGAAAGCCATACGGGCGTGCATACAAGGAGATGCCCAGAGTTGCTACCGCGGTTAATACTCCGAAGAGCAGTACTGGGATGACGAGCTGATATATACTTACTCCGGCGGCGCGAAGAACTATGATCTCTGAGTCGCCAGAGAGTCTGGCGATCGCTAACATAACCCCCAAGAGGGTAGCGAGCGGAATCGCAATCTCAAGGAAGGTCGGAATCAACGCCAAAAAAACAGTGCCGATCTGTGAGAATTCTACGCCCCGATTGATGACTAGCGAGGCGAATCGCAACATCCGTACGGTTAGTAGTACGCCTGTAAAGGTAAATAGGGCTATTGAAAAATATACTGCACACTCACGCAAAACATACCAAGCGATCTTTGGGGATTGCAGTGATCGACTTGAAGATAATCGGGCGTGTGCGCTGGACATGGGCAACTAAGGTAGCCCACCCGAGCTTTTGGCGGAAGACCTAGCTATCTATCTGTGGGCATCCGCACTTAATTTACAGCAGCTGCGAACTACGACGTGCGCGTGCCTCTTCCTTGCGAGACTTCTTTAGTGACTCTTTATGTTTACGCTTTTTGCGCTCGCTTGGCTTCTCGTAATATCGACGGGCCTTGAGCTCCTTAAACAATCCTTCACGGATCAGCTTGCGCTTTAGAACCTTCATCGCGCGTTCAATATTGTGCTCAACCGCGACCTCCATTGCGCCAACCTTTGGACGATCTGCACCGAAATCACGACCACCTTCACGACTACGGAAACCACCCTCAGCACGATCACCCTCAGCCCGTCCACCCGATGCTGCCCCGCCAGATGTATATTGTGCAGTCGGCTTTTCGCGAGGAGCAGCGAATGATGGTTTCGGATCGGTTGAGTCGGTTGCGGATACGGTCACGTTTAGGCTCCTAGAGGTATAGATCAATAAAAAAGTTAACGGGCTCACTAATATAACAGATAACTGAACAAAGTAAAAAATTTGTGATAAATAATTGTATGATTATTCTAACTGAAAGCAGATAATCCAAAAAAAGCATAAATTACAATATGTTAGCTAAGCCGTACGAAGCTCAATAATAGTGACCTCAGGTCGACAATTGATACGGTAGGGGACTTCGACCACCCCAATTCCACGGGAGGTGTAAACCTGAGCTCGATCGCGTTGTGCTAAGCCATCGCCCAGACCACGATCCTGAATGTTATATGAGACTGCTCCAACTAAAGGCAGTCTAATCTGTCCGCCATGTGTATGGCCACAAAGTGCCAGGTCAAACTCAGTGGCCCGCCAGGTGTAGTCATCAGAAGCAAGTCGCCGCGAGGCAAAATCAGGATTGTGACAGAGGAGTAGTCGAAAATCGTTCGCCCTCCGTGGATTGTCAAGTGCTGGCATCTTTGGAATGCCGTTCCAGTAATCATCAACGCCGATGATCGTTAGGCGATCGTTACCGCGCTGAATCGTATGTTTTGCATTGTTCAGGACTGAGATATTCTCACGCTCAAGCTTTGTAATGCAGGTTTTTGGACTAACCCAACGATCATGATTACCTAAGACGGCAAATTTTCCATCGCGAGTTGGTAGCGATGCGAAGCTTTGAGCAAGATCAAGATATATCTTATCTACTAGCTCACTAAATCCAAGTCCGTGATAGCGCATCTCGCGGAGCTCACCGAAGGATCTCGGAATCAGCGAATTCGGCACCCAGATGTAGTCACCCCCAAGTAGTAATAGATCCACGCCTGCCTGGCGTACCATTCCAACAGTTCGCTCAATCCATTCCAGTGGAACGCAGTATCCAAGGTGCGTATCCGTTAGAAAACCGATTCGGTAGTGATTAAAGCTTGCCCCAAGATGTGGCGCAATAATCGTGATCTGTTTTAGTTCAAAATCGTCAGTAGTGAAGCGAAATGGCGCTAGAGAAGGCAGCGCCGTAGATGAGATAGCCAGTCCAGCACTTAGCCCGAGAAAGTTTCGCCTAGATATTCTCTGTGCCATTACCGACTTCCGATCTTACGCGTAGACCAGGCGCTGCGGGCACGCTCACTGCGAACGACAGCATGGAATCCACCACTCTTAATCCAAGCATCTAGAGCTGAAATCTGGGGGTGCCGACATTCCAGTGATTTAAATTCGCGTCCGTGCCAGGCACGTTTGCCGCACTGTCTGGTTACTGCGGTCCCCAACACTGCGTGACACATCTCGTGATAGAGCAGTGGTGCAAGCCAGGCAGTGGCATCCTGATGTTTCATCTCCTTAGCAACCGCAACTACGCGACCGATAATATTGCATGAAGCCAGGGTGCGTTTCTGGCGCCGACGACTCCAGCGGACGACATAATCATCTAGGTCATGGCGCTCCGGAAAAAATTCGCTTCGCAAGGTCAGCCAGAGCTGTTTTAGTTCTGGAATATCAACACCTCGAGATACGGGGCGACGTGGCCGATAGGCTACTCGCCCGGAGATGCTGCGCTTTTTGCGCCTTGAAACCTTAGGCCCCGAGCGCAGCCAAGAGAAGAGCCCAAGCTGAAACACCCCCTTAGCGACCACCGCGTAGCAAACTACTAAAACCAGAGAACCAATCGGATGGTTTCTTATTAGTATCATCGCCTTTAGTGTGAGCGGACATAGCCTCAGCGATCTGCTCTAACTCGCCAGCATCAAGCCAGATTCCCTTTGAATCGTCGCACTGATCGACTACGACCCCCATAACGGTGCGTTGGGTCATCGGCTTGCCAGTGATCGGACTTAGACGGGGCTTCTCTTCGCTTTTGCGAGCCTGAATTCTAGCCAAAGCCTCGTTATTCTGCTGTGCAAAGAAGGCTTCTTCCTGCGCGCGACGACGGTCATCCCAGCTATCGGAGTTCATGGTATAAATTCCTTATAAAATAAGATTGTAACTGGTCACCAAGAGTTTTTGCTAGTTTTACTATTTCACACATTCTGTAATGGCATTCCATACTTCGCTTACCTGGGATCCTTTCTTGTCAGCCCCTGATCGGGGCAGGCCATTTTGTGACCAGTTACTTGCTATCCCTCCGGGGGCCGCTTCCAGCGGATAAAAATGCACCCAATTTATTAGTTTGCGATGATTCTTGTACCACCCGTGAACGCTTACGGGTACTTGCTTTCACCCCCGATTTGCTTCCGCCTCGGCTCGACGACCTGCTATTTCAAAACTCCGTGCTGGTAACGGCCGAGTCGAGACGGGCCGCAAATCGACCCCTTAGGGGTGGTTGTTGCTTACTGATTCTGTTTTGCTTACTGACTAGTTACCATTAGATTTAGATTACACATAGCATAATCTAGGTGGAGAGTATCCACAATCTAGAGTTGACTTATATGTGGTTAATTCCTAAAGTCGCCGCCGTTTGCGGGCGTAGCTCAGTTGGCTAGAGCGCTTCCTTGCCAAGGAAGAGGTCGAGGGTTCGAATCCCTTCGCCCGCTTTCGCTTCGTTTTGCGAAGCTTCAGCGGGGCAAGCCCGTTTTTGGGACGTTTTTTGTAGCTATTTTAGGGAATGAATTTTCTGTTCTCAAAGCGTTGTTGTCGAGCGTTTGTTGTCGAGCGTTCGTTGCCGAACCTAAGGCGGGCAGCTCCTCAAGCGGGCTGGCCCCGCTGAAGCTCGGCGCAGTCGAGCATAGGCGGGTGTAACTCAGTTGGTAGAGTGCCAGCTTCCCAAGCTGGATGTCGCGGGTTCGAAGCCCGTCGCCCGCTCCAAATTTTTGCTTTAATTCAATCCCAACTGCCGCGCCACAATATTGCCCATGATCTCGCTGGTGCCGCCACCAATCGTCATTAGGCGCAGGTCGCGCCACCACTGCTCGGCAGAGAACTCAGTCGTGTAGCCGTAGCCACCGTGGATCTGAATTGCACGGTCGGCTAACCAGATCATGTCTTCGCACACGATACGTTTTGCTACTGAAACCTCTGCACGGGCTTCCTCACCGCTGCACAACTTATCAACGGCGGCATGTGCCAGGGCTTCGGTCATGATAAGCTTGCGGGTCATCTCGGAGAGCATCTGCGCAACGGCATCGAATTTAATTATCGGTTCGCCAAAGGCGACGCGATCCTTGGCGTAGCGTAGGGCATCTCGGAGGCACGCTCGACCACCCCCAAGTGCAGTAAGGGTCAACATAAGTCGTTCCCAGTTTAGATTTTTAGCGGCCTGGATCCAACCGTCACCAACGTTTCCTAAAATGCAGGAATCATCAACCTCGACATCAACAAACTCCAACTCAGCTGTGTCCGATGATCGCCAACCGAGCTTGTCGAGCTTCTTTGTAACCCGAAACCCTGGAGTTTTGGTGTCGACAACAAATGTCGTAAAGCCTTTGTAACCTGCTTTAATATCATTGCGTGTTAATACCAGGATGAAATTAGCCCGCGCACCGTTGGTGATAAAAGTCTTTGAACCATTGATCACCCAGCGATCGCCACGGCGCTCAGCGCGGGTGCGACAGTTTGCCAAGTCGGAGCCGACGCTCGGTTCGGTAAATGCGTAGGCGCCAATAGCTTCCCCAGTAACAGCCGTTGGCAGCCAGCGAGACTTAGCCTCCGCAGTCCCATAACGTTGCAAAGCCGAGCTAACAACGACTGAATGCATATTCACACCGACCGTCATGCCAACTGCTAGTAACTCGCCAAAGATTTCACACCATGCGGATGCCAGCCGGTAATCGCCACCGACGCCACCATAGTCCTCAGATATGAGAAGGCCCAGAAAGCCGTTGCGTCCTAGAATGCGATAGACTTCATCAGGATAGTTGTCGGCCTCCTCCCATTTCTTTAGATTGGGGCGTAATTCCTTATCAAATACACGTCGCGCGCTCTCGATAAACAGCTCGTGCTCGGGGTAGAAATTGGTGTACATATAAGGGGCCGTATTTATCTAAGCTATAGCGATTATCAAAAGTCGGTGCCAATAAAATTGGCAAGCCTTTTGAATCTAATCGCTATAGGTTGTTGTTTTGATTCGCTGTCGCGAATCTATAGCGGTTTGCAAAAGCTATAATATCGCTCGCGACTTTTGCAAACCGCTATAGCCAGTGCCCAACTACCTTAGTATAGAATAGGGGTAGCTGTTAACTAGAGATTTCGTGATTTTTAGTGAATTTTGAGAAATATTAAGGCAGCTCGATTCACGAAAGTATAAATGGTCTTATAATAACAGTTGGACAAACAACTCACCACAAGCCTTCATATTTACTCACCCCTTAAACGGTTAAACTATGCCAACCCGAGAACAGATCATTGAGGTACTTAAAACAGTTGAGGACCCCGAGCTATTCATAGACATTTGGTTCTTAGGCCTTATCTATTCGATTGATATTAAGGAGAATGGGGGGGTTGATATCGAGATGACATTTACCTCTCCAATGTGTCCGGCCGGTCCCATGTTGCTTGATGAAGTGAAGACCAAGGTCGGAGCGCTTCCGGGCGCTCAGCCGGTTGCTGTAAAGGTGGTATTCTCGCCCCCCTGGGAGCCGAGTGATGATGTGAAGTGTATGCTCGGGTTAATTTAGGTTTAACCTAGAGAGCGCAGTAGAATCGTAGCGAGGTGACCGAGATGCGTGATATTCTTAATGTTCTTCGACGAAATTGGCACGGAACCCTAGCACCGCTAGGGTGAGTATCAATTTCTAGAAAACATTAAGAAGATCATGTAGATCGGTCACCGTAGCAGATTCTACTGCGCTTTCTAGGTTTAAGGATTGATATTCCGGATAGAGATGCTAACCGACAGTAACTTCAAATTATCAGACGAGCAAAGTGAACTCCAGGGCTCTCTGCGGAGGTTATTATCCGATAAGGTCACCTCCGAGTATCGAAGATCGCGACTAGTAACTGCAGGTCAGTCAGATATCCTGCCAGATTCCGATCTTTGGCAATCTCTGATTGACCTTGGATTATTCGAGTATTTCGCTGCGCAGGCTGAGCGAGATTCTACAGGCAAGATAGGGGAGGGCCCCGGAATTCGCGAGGTTACTTTGATGGCCCGTGAATGTGGTCGGGCGCTGCTTCCAGAAAACCTAAGCGATTCACTACTCGCACTTGCGGTGCTTGCTCAGGCCGGTTTTGAGAGCGCAGAGCCAAAATTGTGGCAGGCGCTAGTTTCTGGCACCGTGCGTGTAGGACTTGTTCCTGCAAGTTTTGCAAATGCGCAAAATCTACAGTTTAACCAGGCTGTGAATAAAGTCTCAGGGCAGTTAGTCGCGATCTCGGCACCGCAAAATGTATGCGCTGTACTTTATGCTAGTTCCGAGTCCGATTCTGTTCTACTAATTGATCTTTCCGATCCAAACACTGCATTACGTGAATCCCAGACAGCTTTAGATCTGACCAGGCCACACTGTGATATCAACCTCAATGGCGCAGGCTACAAGGTTGTCGCAGATTGCTCCGCGCGCGCGATGCATCATTACGAGCAGTTAGTTGTCGCGAGTGAGATCTGTGGTGCAGCCTCACAGGCGTTTGAGATGACATTAGATTACGCCAAAACCCGCAAGCAGTTTGATCAACCGATCGCTGCCTTTCAGGCTGTACAACACAAGCTTGCGGACTGTTATCTAGCGCTAGAGGCGATGCAGGCCAGCGCCAACTTTGGCGCGTGGAGCGCCGATCATTCTCCAGAGCAGCTTGTTATCGCTGCCCAATCGGCGATCGCATTTGCATGTTCTGAAGGTCCCAAGCTAATAGAGACAGCAGTTCAACTTCACGGGGGCATCGGATTTACATGGGAGTATGATCTGCATCTATACCTTCGAAGAGTTAGAACCTTAGCGGCGTTGTATCTGCCGACGGATGCGGATGTGAATGAGATGCTTGCCGCGATTTAGTACGATTATTTTTTGGAGTTGAAATGCGCAGTTTTGTATCCAATCTGTTCCTTCTGTTCTGCATATTGTTAGTTGGGGGATGTGCTATTGGTTCCCTAATAGATTCGCCAAACTCAGCGGTGGCTCACGAGCTGCAGATCGGCATGACCCAAGCCTCAGTCGCCGCGGTGCTCGGCGCGCCTAGTTCAGTTAGTCCTACGAATAGCCGAGGTGAGATCTGGAGTTACAAATCAATCGCTAGCTCACTATTGGTTGTTGGCCAAGACGCGATTGCTGCGGGAAGTAGTGTTAGAGCAGAGTTTGATGCTCAAGGGGTTTTAATTAGTGTCAATGCAATTGGCACTGAAGCTCCCCCTCAGCCTACAATTAATAGTTTCAAGGAGTGTGCAGCAGCCGGATATCCGGTAATGCGCTCATATCCAGGTCAATGCGTAACCCCCGACGGCCGACGATTTGTTGATATTATTACTCCTTCAGACAGACGATCCCCTATCAGGGGGTGTGTTGATAACTGTGGCGATGGAAGGTGTCAAGAGATCGTCTGTATGGCAGTTGGATGCCCGTGCGCGGAGACCTCAGTAAGCTGCCCCCAAGACTGTCCACCAAACAGTGGCGAGTGAACTCATTAATTATACTACCTGAAGAACTCTATTCGGATTGCAGTACGACGATTGTGAGCGCGACGATCGTGGGCCAGCGCGCTAACGATGTTCAGTCGCGCCATCATTTTGAGGTCGGGAGGCAGACTCGGATCGGTGTGTTAGGTGCGCGACGGGGGCATGCGGTAGTCAGGGAGCTTGCGCCAGAACGAATTGTGCTCGACTTAGAGCTAGATACCGAACCACTGGCGCGCAGCAACACGCATCTGATCGTTGCAGTCTCTCGGCCACCAACGATCCGCAAGATAATTCAAGCTGCAACGCTATGCGGAATCCAGTCACTTAGTATTGTTCGCGCTGAGCGCACTGAAAAGAGCTACCTAGATTCCGATCACTTAAAGGCAGAATCGATTCTGGCCGAGAAGATTCTAGCCCTCGAGCAGGCATGTGACTCGATTCCACCACAAATTGCAGTGCACTCGCGGTTCAAGCCGTTTATCTTCGATCAACTTGCGCCAATCCTTAGGACTAAGAATACGGCGCCATTGTGTCTCTGCGCTGATGGCATCGCGCCCTCGCAAAGCGATCTGAGTTACTTTCGCTTGGACTCGCCCCAGCAGGATGTCTATATCGCTATCGGTCCCGAGCTAGGGTGGAATGAGTTTGAGCGTGATTGCTTTTTTCAAGTCGGATTCCGCCTATTATCTCTTGGTCCGCGTACATTGCGGGTTGAACATGCTGCTTATTTTGCCATGGCGCAGGTGGAGTTGCTGCGCGGGTTGGCGAGGTAGGTAGAACTAGGTAGATGAGACCTATCTCGGTACTACTTGCGTTTCCATAGTGATTATCAAAAGTCGGGTCCAATTTTATTGGCACCGACTTTTGATAATCACTATAGCCCGCAATCTACTGAAATGATGTCAGGTCTTGACTATTTACTTCCTATTGGTAACCGTTCAGGGGGGGTAAAATTTAATGGCATTTCAATAGGTTGCGATGTGTAGAAAGTATCGCAAATCCGGTTCCTTTCTTGACATCCCCTGATCGGGGGATGATCTTTTTTCTGAACGGTTATGGATTAGAGGACAGACGCTCGCTGGCTCGCGTCAGCGATTGGGGCTTAAAGTGCTCCGCACGAAAGCCCCGCCCACAATTTGCTGCGCAAATTAGCCCCTTAATAGGGGCAATAGAAACTAGTTTGGTGGCTGGCAAATTTACGTGCCTATGTGAACGGCAGGGGTTTCCCCTGACTTAGCCAAGCCTATGTAATTACGGCTGAAATATTTTATCTGGCGTGAATTCTCCAATCAGTGTACACCCCTATCTGTATTAATAGGTTTAGGGGGGAAGAATAATGTACGCCATTTCACAAAATCAAACAGTACGCATAGCAAACATCACTAATGCTGACGATCGAGAGTACTACAGCGATATTCTTGTGCGGCATCACTATCTTGAGAGCTCTGAGCTAA
>Ga0163148_10001207_pt1 | contig 34052 bp, 35 predicted proteins | sample OliLakLV19MP7P2_FD_148606 | JGI IMG/M metagenome (GOLD analysis project Ga0163148, IMG submission 148606) | Freshwater microbial mat bacterial communities from Lake Vanda, McMurdo Dry Valleys, Antarctica- Oligotrophic Lake LV.19.MP7.P2 | ecosystem: Environmental > Aquatic > Freshwater > Lake >... | reverse complement strand
GATGAAAAAAAAACGGGGGAAAAAAACGGGAGGAGGTTCTCTGAGAAAAAAACGGGAAAAAAACGGGGAAAAAAACGGGCGAAAAAAACGGGCAAACCGCCATAAAGATTCCCAATTCCAGTCGATCGGTTTGTAGGGTAATGTTAACTGAGATGCTTTTTTTCTACGACGTTTAAATCGAGATTTAGCAAGACCGGATCTTCTAGTTTCTTAACTGGCTCACGCTCTCACAGCACATATGCTATCCGACTCACCAATTAAATATCCCCTGATCTTAGCGATAGGATTCATTGCTACCTATATTTTGGTACCAATAGTAATTGCGATCGCTACAAAGATCGGAATGGTTGATCAACCCAGCGAACGGCGTGTCAATACTCGGGCGATCCCGAGGGGTGGCGGGGTCGCTGTATTCCTCGGCTTTCAGTTGGCCTGCGCTGCGGTGTTCTTTCTTCCGTGGCAGGAGTCTTTCGCCTCCAACCTGACACTCGAATGGTGGCATGCCGTATTGGCTGCCTCCGGAGTGTTGCTGCTCGTGGGGCTACTCGATGATCGCTTTCAGATCGCTTGGTGGTTAAAGTTGACCGGACAGGTAGTCGCGGCGCTAATAATGTTTCAACACGGGGCGAGCGTTAATCTAATCTTAGGGTTTGAGCTTCCACCAACGCTGAACCTTGTGATCACGATCGCTTGGTATCTGGCGTTTATCAATTCCTTCAATCTGATCGATGGCCTCGATGGTTTAGCTACCGGGTTAGCAACAATTGCCGCGCTGGGATTATCAGGATTTGCGTTTCTAAGAAACGCCCCCGGAGATGCTCTAGTACTTCTTGGACTAGTCGGCGCCTCGCTGGCGTTTCTGCGATTCAATTTCTACCCTGCGCGAGTATTCCTGGGCGACTCAGGGAGTATGTTTATCGGATTTATCCTCGCTGCCATCGCATTGGGATCAGGAACCAAGGCCGGAACCTTAGCGGCCATTGGTGCACCGTTACTAGCTATCGGCGTTCCTTTTTTTGATACAGTTCTTGCGATCTGGCGCAGATCAGTTCGTGGAGTTTTAGCTCATTCTGATCCCAAAACTCCACAGCCAACATCTGTAGCGCTCGCGAGTATCGCCCAACCGGATCTGGATCACCTACATCATCGGATGTTGCGTTCCGGCAGGACTCAACGTGCGGTTGCTATGAATCTATACCTAGTTAATGCGCTGTTGGTCGGATTGGCGATTCTGACGCGGGTGTGCTCATCCTACGCCCTCGGTATGTTCATGATCGCATTCGCAATCGGTAGCTACGTGGTTGTGCGGCATATTGCCCGGGTGGAGCTGTGGGACAGCGGTCGCGCATTGCTGCAAGGATTGCACCGTCCAAGACGCTCGATGTTGATGGGGATTTTTTTGCCCGCTTTCGATGCTATAGCGATCTCTTTCTCTCTGTTTATCGTCGTTGTGCTCTTCTCCGGGCATTCAAACATCTCGGCCTTGCGTTACGAGTTTGCAACCTTGGCCCCGGTGTGGTGCTCGCTTCCATTTGTGGCGATCTTTCTTTCGGGGGCTTACACCCGTGTCTGGGGTCGCGCACGAATTACTGACTTCGTTGGACTAGCGATCGCTGTCGGTCTTGGTGTCATTATAGCGGTTGGGCTATCGATGATTCTGAGTCAGCTATCAGAGCGCTTCCTCTCAACAAGATTCATGCTTGGAGCGATGTTGCTGCACGGATGTTTGGTGACGATTGCAGCGTGCTCTGTACGGGCATTGCCGCGCGCAGTTCAAGACGCGATGGGGCGCTGGAATTTAAGCAGTAAGTCGAGTTTAAATAGGCTAAATGTTAGCTCGACATCACGCACATTTCGTACAGTAATTTATGGCGCTGGATCACGCGGTATTCTACTGCTGCGCCATCGTAGCCGAGTTAGTCAGGTCAGCGGACGGTCGTCACAGATTATTGGCTTCATAGATGATGATCTTTTACTTCGAGGGCGTGTCGTTCACGGATTTCCGGTGTTAGGATCGGTAGTAGAGCTACAGGAACTCTATGAGCAGCACGGCTTCGATAAGATCGTGGTCGCTGCCGATCTAAACGAAGCCCGATTGCGGGTACTGCGCGAGTTTGCACATCGACGCAACCTGCGCCTTGTAGAGTGGAAGATCTCTATGCACGATCTAAGTCCGGGTCAACCGACGGCCGAGACATTGGGGGCGGGATTGGGGTGAGGATTATTAGTTCAGATCTGCATTGGGGGTCAGTGTTAGGGATGGAGTTATATTCCCGAGTTGGCTATGCTCCCCCCAAATATGCGAGTGATTGCGAGGATTGAATGCAGGGCAAAGCAGAACATAGTAAAGATTCATCAACAGAAATCTGTGACCTTAATGGCAATGGCGCTACAGGCAGGACGATATCCGATATCCGCATTGCCGTAGTAGGTCTCGGTTACGTTGGACTACCCTTAGCACTCGCATTTGCACGTAAGTTCCCCGGAACAGTTGGCTTCGATATCAATTCAGCTAGGATTGAGGCACTAAAGCGCGGCGAAGATGTCACTGATGAGGGCTTTGAGGAACAGATCTCAGCGACATCATTAACCGTTGGTAGCACGCCTGATATCATGCGCGGCAGCAATTTCTTTATCGTTGGCGTTCCAACTCCGGTGGACGAAAACCACAATCCGGATCTTGAGCCGCTGAAGGGCGCCTGTGCCTCGGTAGGGAGCGTGTTGCAATCGGGAAGCACCGTAGTGTTCGAATCGACAGTTTATCCTGGCGTTACTGAAGATGTATGTGGGCCGTTACTCGAAAAGGCTAGTGGTCTAAGGGCCGGTAAGGATTTCTTTCTGGGCTATTCGCCAGAACGGATCAACCCCGGTGATCGTGAGCATACCTTGGAGCGAATCGTAAAGGTTGTCTCAGGCGATTCGTTACAGACTTTGGATCGCGTAGCTCAAGTTTATGCATCAATTATTGAGGCTGGAGTGCATCGCGCGCCATCAATCATGGTTGCTGAAGCTGCAAAGGTAATTGAGAACACTCAGCGCGATCTGAATATCGCGCTAATGAATGAACTCTCCTTAATTTTTGACCGCATGGGTATTCGCACTCGTGATGTTTTGGATGCTGCGGGGACGAAGTGGAACTTCCTTAAATTCTCTCCAGGCTTAGTTGGCGGTCACTGTATCGGAGTTGATCCGTACTATTTAACTACCAAGGCGGAGCAATTAGGGTATCACCCTCAAGTTATCCTCGCTGGTCGTCGGATAAATGATGAGATGGGGATCTATGTTGGTCAGCGACTTGTTAAGTTAATGATCAATTCGGAGATCCCGATAAAGGGTGCGCGGGTTGCTGTGCTAGGACTGACATTTAAGGAGAATGTGGCCGATATCCGTAATAGTCGCGTTCCCGATATAATTCGCGAGCTGCGCCAGTTTGGGGTTCAGCCCCTGGTTGTGGATCCCCACGCTAATAGCTCATCAGTACACGAAGAGTACGGCATCGAACTGGCTGATATTTCAGCAGTTCAGGATTTCGATGCGCTGATCATTGCGGTAGCGCACCGTGAGTACAAAGTACTCGGTGCGACCGAATTACGTAAGATGGTGCGGAGTGGGGGGGTAATTGCTGACGTACGCTCAGTATTAGATTGCTCGAGTATCCCAGAGGGCGTTAGCTATTGGAGTCTATAATCCGGGCAGCGTTCGATCATGAGCATCAGTGAATCTAAATCCCACACGGCCTTTGCGGCAGCGATCTCAGATATCACTGTGCGCCGCTGGTTAGTAACCGGTGCCGCTGGATTTATCGGTTCGCACATCGTTGAGCAATTGTTGCGTCTCGGCCAAATCGTGACTGGTCTTGATAATTTCTCAACCGGCTCGCGACACAATCTTGAATTAATAGCCGCAGCAGTTGGCCCTGGGTACTCGCGCTTCACTCTGAGCGAAGGCGATATCTGCGACCTCGCAACCCTCCAGTCCGCATGTCGCGATGTTGATGCGGTTATTCACCTCGCTGCACTCGGTTCTGTGCCGCGCTCAATCGCGGATCCGGCGCGTTCACATGCGGTTAATGTTGATGGCTTTCTAAATATGTTGCTTGCATCGCGCGACTCTGGAGTGCGCTCTGTAGTATATGCCTCCTCATCTTCAGTCTATGGCGACAGCAAGAGCCTTCCGATGCGTGAAGGCAACGAGGGCAGCTGTCTTTCGCCGTATGCCGCAACTAAACGGATGAACGAAGTTATCGCCGCAGCGTGGGCCAGAAGCTATTCAATGAATATTACCGGCTTGAGGTTCTTTAACGTCTTCGGTGCTCGCCAAGATCCTTTGGGTGCCTATGCAGCGGTAATTCCATTATGGATCTCACGGCTGAAGAACGGCGAGCCATGTACTATTAATGGCGACGGATCAAATAGTCGCGATTTCTGTTACGTTGACAATGTTGTGTTAGCCAATCTGCTAGCTACTCGCATGGCACTAAATTCAGTTGCAACAACTGGCGAACATCAGGCTTTTAACATCGCTGTTGGCGAGCAGCATACGTTATTGAGTCTACACCAGAGCTTAAGCGAGTTCGTATCGGGTCGATTATCAAAGCCAGCACTTCCAGCGATCTTCGGCCCCAATCGGCCGGGGGATATTCCACACTCTTATGCGAATATAGATAACGCCAAGAATTTATTAGGGTATATGCCCCTGGTAGCGATTCGTGAAGGGTTGGAACGCACGGTTAATAGCTATTTTGAGCATTGACGTGATTGCGTAGCTCCCAATAAACTCTGACCTTCGAACTCAGTTTTGCGAATAGAGAGGACTCATGCGCTTTCTAGTATCAGTTTTAATTCTACTTGGTTCATTTGTAGTAGGGCTTATGGTTGTTGATAAAGTTTATGCAGGACCGAAAGTAGCCGCTGGTTCCGAGAGTGTCCTCTCACCAGAAGACGCCTGGACTCTAATCGGCCAGGGAGCGCTGGTCGTAGATGTGCGGACCAAGGCGGAGTTTGACTCAGGGGCGCTCCCCGCAGCCCTGAATATTTCACACGAAGTTGTAATGCAGAATCTTGATCAGCTTGGCAGTAAGGATCGTGCAATCGTTCTGTATTGTCGCTCGGGGCAACGATCTGGATTAGTGCTTGATCAATTGATTGCCGCTGGGTACACCAACGTCTGGAATGCTGGCGGATACGAGAAGCTTAAGGCTGCCGCATCACAATTATAACTCGAAATGGCACCTCTAACTGAATCCGCATATGCTGAACTGTATGCGCGTTCGGTGCGTGAGCCAGAGGCATTCTGGACGGAGCAGTCCCAGGCATTGAGCTGGGATACGCCGCCAACTAACATTCTTGAATGGGATTACAGCCGCGGGCATGTGCGCTGGTTTGATGGAGCACAACTCAATGTGTGTTTTAACTGTGTCGACCGCCATCTGGAGCTCCACGCAGAGCAGATAGCTTTAATCTGGGAGGGAAATACCCCAGGCGAGGTACGACGATTTACCTACAAAGAGCTGCACGATGGGGTGTGTCGGGTAGCGAATGTTCTAAGGGATTGCGGCGTTACCAAGGGAGATCGGGTTGCGATCTATATGCCAATGGTGCCAGAAGCGGTCTTTAGCATGTTGGCCTGCGCGCGAATCGGTGCTGTTCATTCGGTGGTGTTTGCCGGTTTTTCTAGTGAAGCGTTGCGGGATCGGATCTTGGATTCGCAGTGTAAGGTTTTAATCACCGCCAACGAAGGTCTGCGCGGATCTAAGACAATCCCGCTCAAGGAGATGGCTGATGAGGCGGTCGCGCAGACGCCCTGTATTAATAAAGTATTGGTGATTAACCGCACAGCGACTCCAGTTAACATGCAGTCGGGGCGCGATGTTGATCTCTTGGCAGCGATGCGCGTGGTCTCCAGTGATATCGCATGTCAAAGCATGTCGGCCGAGGATCCGTTATTCATTCTCTACACCTCAGGCTCAACCGGAAAGCCAAAGGGAGCGTTACACACCCAAGCGGGATATCTGCTGCATTGCGCGATGAGCTTTCGCTATGTTTTTGACTACCGCCCGGGAGATATCTATTTCTGTGCAGCGGATATCGGTTGGATTACCGGACACTCATATATTGTATACGGTCCACTCGCTAACGGCGCTACGACGGTTATGTTTGAATCTCTACCCAACTATCCCGATTCTGGGCGCTACTGGGATACCTGTGAACGTCACGGCGTCAATATCTTCTACACCGCGCCGACGGCGATTCGTGCAATTGCAAAGGATGGCGATGATTTCGTGAATCGCTACGACCTATCAAAGTTGCGAGTACTTGGAAGTGTTGGCGAACCGATTAATGCCGATGCCTGGCACTGGTATAATAGTGTAGTTGGCAAGCAGCACTGCGCGATCGTTGATACCTGGTGGCAAACAGAGACCGGCGGAATTATGATCGTGCCGTTGCCGGGAACTACGCCGATCAAGCCTGGTTCAGCGATGCGTCCGTTTTTTGGAGTGCAGCCGTGTATCGTTGATGAAGCGGGAAATGAGATGATCGGCAACAATGTGAGCGGACGACTCTGTATAAAGTTTCCCTGGCCGGGCCAGATGCGTACCGTTTACGGCGATCATCAGCGCTCTATCGATACCTATTTTAAGCAATATCCAGGGAAGTATTTTACCGGAGATGCCTGTCGGCGTGACGCTGATGGTGACTATTGGATAACTGGACGAGTCGATGATGTGCTGTTGGTCTCGGGACACCGCATTGGCACTGCTGAGATTGAATCCGCGATCGTGCGCTCCGGAGCTGTTGCAGAGGCCGCAGTAGTCGGCATGCCTCACGATATCAAGGGTGTTGGAATCTATGTCTTTGCAATTTTGAAGATGGGAGTTGCTGCAGATGCGGATACTGCAGAGCTCTTGAAGCAGGCCTGTCGCGAGCACATTGGTGGTATCGCCGTACCGGACAGGATCCAATTTGTTCCCGGTTTGCCAAAGACTCGCTCGGGTAAGATTATGCGTAGAATTTTGCGTAAGATCGCGGAGGGCGAACGCACTGAGTTTGGTGATATTACAACCCTCGCAGAACCCGCCGTGGTTCTGGAGATCGTGAAAGGGTGTGAGGCGTTGGCACTTGGCAGATAGCTTGTATCGCATCCTTGGTCGGCTTGTAGCTGCGGTTATCAGTGTAATATTGCTCTTCACGATCGTCCTTGTAGTAGCGCAGCGTAAGCTAATCTTTCTGCCCCCATTTAGTATCGAAAACGCAACCCCGGCCGACTACCAGGTTCCCTTTGAGGAGCTGACGATTAAAAGCTCGGATGGAGTCGATCTTGCCGCATGGTGGATCGAACAGAAGCCCACGAACACAGCACCAGATACTCGCCGTCCCGTATTGTTATACTCCCACGGTAATGGGGCTACGCTGCCGCAGCTAGCGCATGTGGCCAAGCTTTTTTACGATTTAGATCTTGATGTGCTGTTATATGACTACCGAAACTACGGACGCAGTGCGAGATCAAAAGATGGACTTAGCGAAGATGCGATTGCGCTCGATGCCTTGGCCGCGCGTGAATTCATCGATCAACGCGCACCGGGTCGCCCGGTGATCTATTGGGGGCATTCATTGGGATCGTCAGTTGCTGCGCGCTTAGCAGCAACACGACCCCCCGATGGATTAGTTCTAGAAGGCGCATTCACCTCGATGTTTGGAATGGCCCGTGAGCGTTATCCCTGGCTACCGATCTTTCCTTTCATGGTATTCGATAAGTTCGCGACCTCTGAGTACCTCTCGGACTATACCGCGCCGCTACTGGTGATGCATTCTGAATTCGATTCGATCATTCCGCTACGCCAGGGCGAAGCTGTCTTTAGGGCAGCGAGTTCACCGAAGAGTTTTGTTCTTCTCAAGGGGATCGATCACGTTGATTTTCCCTCAGTAGTTCAGGACTACGTTGAGGTTCTGAATGAGTTTCGAGAGCAGGTGTTGGTGCATTGGCGGGGGGTAAATCGCGGGCCATAATTACCAAATGTCCCTACTTTAGCTCCTTTGGCGCGAACTTCCGCACAAGCTTTGGAATAGTGAGCTTGTGTTGGACCAGAGAGTTTTTTAGGTAGCCAGTATCTAGGTCGTCCATGCTATTAAAGATCTCCTTAATATCATCGAGATCTTGAAACCGGTCCGGGGAATTTCTCAAGGCATAACACTTAGCTAAGATTAAATCTTCGGGAGTGATTACCGGTACCAACTTGAATCCTAGATCAATCTTGTTGCTCTGAGCCCTCTCTACGGCCCGGGCTATCCAGGGCAATTCGGGTAGTAGGATATCTATTACTCCTTTCGATTGTGCGTTCGTAGCAACGGAGGTGACCATGCAAATTGCTTTGCGTCGTTGCTCCTTTGGACTGGCTGGAATAAAGCCCAGCATCGGACGCAGACCTATCAGCTCAATAGCTCTCTCAGCCAACTCCCGGGAGAGTAAAGGAGTGTCAGCTAACAGCGCAAAATCGACATCCTTAGTCAGCCGCTCCTGCGAGCGATACAAACTAGCGGCGTGCCCACCGATTAGGCAGTACTTACATGGAAGAGCTTCAAAAATCGAAACAGCCTTTCTTAGGGTCGCAAGCGGTGTAGTAGGTGGTTTAGGCATGGGGAGTATGATGATTACCTCACCAATCGGCGCGGATCCGCGGATCGTCTCTTTATGTTGGAATAGAAGGTGTATGCCTGATCCATCCATTCAAGCTTTTCAGCCGCTCGATGGCTAAACCTTGAGACTCGATCCTGGAGCATGATCTTCTCCTGGGTTGAAAAGAGCTCCTTTAGAGTATGTAGCTCTGCCTCTGGAATACTCAGTCTGAGATGCCGTCGATTTGCAACTCGCGTTTCCTTGATTACTCCAGCCTCACTAAGCCGACGCACTATATCAGCTACCCCAGACGGTGAAAGTGAGTACTGCCCTGCCAAGCCCCGCAGATGTCGACCTTGCGGGTGCGCAGCCGTCAAGCTGCACAAGATCTGAATAACCGGCTGACCACAGAGATAACTTAAAATCGAGCCTTGCATGCGCTATATCGTACGATTTATCGAACGTAATCGCAATTGATGTGATTGTAGTATAACGCAGTCCGGTTAGTGTAACGGCCCACGTTGTTCAACCTCGGCCATATGCGCCTCCATCTGCTTAACAAGGGTGCAGACGCGCTCACGGAGCTCATCGGCGATGACGCATATAAGGGTGCTAGTCTGTGAAATGGTGTTGTCAGTATGTACAGTTTCACGGGCAATCCACTCGGCAGCAGTCTCTAAGTGTTCGATGCGACTGGTGATCTCGAGAATTCGATTTACAGTGTTCATTAATTACTCCGATTACTCCACGGTTAGGCTGCGCCAGCTAGCAGAAGCAAAGTAGCAGCATCAGTAGAGATGCGCGGAGATTGAGGAAGGATTCGATAGGATAAGGTCTTAATAATATCAGGTAATTTTGTTAAGAGCGGGATTATCCTAAGAAGAGCAGTAGAAACGTAGCGAGAAGGATGAGATGGTTGATTATACGAGATTTTTCGACGAGAAAGGCTCGCAACCGTACTCACCAGTACGGTGAGAACCTTTTTCTAGAAAAATCTTGTAGAATCAATCAGATCAGCCTTCGTAGTAGTTTCTAATGCTCTTTTTAGGATTATTGGTTATTAATGCAACATTCTTATAGTGGGGAGTAATAACCTTGAGAGATTCAGGGAGAGATTCAGGGAGAGATTCAGGGAGAGATTCAGTTAAGTTCAGTTAGTTTACTTGCTTATGTTGTAGGATAGGAGATTTATGAGCGATTTCTTTGCCCCCCAGTTCTGCCCCTCGGTCACAGGAGACGTCTGTAACGCTGGCCGAGATGGCTAGCACCGTATCTGAGGCCATGATAGCACTCCGAAAACCGAACGCTGATATTGCTGCTTGGATACAGAAGATTGACAAGGCATTGCTACCAGCCGCGAATGGCTCAACTGTTGCAATTACTTCAGATGTAGCAACGGAGCTTCAAGGAGTAGTCGGCAAGATAAAATGGGACGAGGCCTACCCCTTGGAATCACGAACTATTAGGGGAAAGTTTACAACTGAACAGGCCTTCCGAATCGCGACCGGAGCCGTGGGGCTTGAGGGGTCAGATAAGTATTTCAATAACGCCTGTCCTGCATGCGTTGCATATATCAAGGCTGCGACAGATAACGGCAACGAAGTGCAGGCACGCGCCGCTGTAGCCGGTATATCCTCGGACACCTTGTTCTGCGATTGGTGCTTGATCCGACGCTTAATGGGACTACCATGTCAATTGATAAGCGAAATCTAACTGCGGCGGACGCAAAAACAGTTCTTCAGGTAGGCGCTTGGCAGAAGACCGCCCTAGATAGCTTACCGCCAGCAGTTATAAACGAAAAACCGCAAGGATTGCCTGGACACATGCGAACTACCGTTGGTTGGAGTAAAGGAAGCCAATTCGGTGAGACGATAAAAATTGCGCCTGAGGGCCAAACCGGTAATCGTGACCATGCACATAATCAATTCAGATCTGCAATTGGGGAAATCGTTGGAGTATTCCATCGGTTCGGTCTCGCAGCCCAGGCTACTGACCTAGCTAAAGCTTATCCAACCTATTTTGGAGGCGTTCTGCCGCAGTCAACTATGTTTTATCTCTATTTCGATCCTGGCAAATAGCTTCGATCTGCGATTCGTAAGTATATAGTGAGGCGGAGCCGAACCAACAACAAATATACCCCTCTTTGAAGATTATTAGCTGCCCCAGAGGGGCTTTCAAGAAAGAAAATAAGGCTGTTTCTTGTAGCTCTAACGAGCGCTATCTAATTTGTGAGCAGTATATTTATTGTTGGCTCGGCTTGCGCCTCACGATATACCCCTCTAATGGAAACTTTTTAAATGCGTAAATTTCAACTAAGAGGGGTATATAGCGGTTTGCAAAAGTCGCGAGCGATATAATAGCTTTTGCAAACCGCTATAGATTCGCGAAAGTGAATCAAAACAACAACCTATAGCGATTAGATTCAAAAGGCTTGCCAATTTTATTGGCACCGACTTTTGATAATCGCTATATGCCAAACTCAACAATGCGCTACCGCTGTGGACTTTCGATAGTAAGTTGGCGAAGCAGGGTAATGGCTTAGCTCGATTAGTGAATTAGGGCGCAGGATGCGGCACAGCACCATTCCTGACTTCCTGACACCGACTTTCGATAATTGCTATAGCTTCAATCCGAGCTTCGTGAGTATTGACACTACTCCTACTTCCCAGCCTCCCGATAAAGCACGTTAGCTCTCAGCACATCCCCCTTAAGCACCACGCCCGCATCGACTACTCCAAATTTACGCAGATCAGCCAAGGCTTCCGGCTCCATCAAGGGCTTGCCGCCGGTGAACATCGCTAAGGTTCCCTGTAGCCCCTCAACCATCTGCGCGGCCTGCGCAAAGTTAATGTGGGCCATCAATAGGGGGCTAGTCTCAAGTATCGTTGTACGGGCCTTTGCCGAGAGTGCATCAACCAAGCGGTCCTTAGATTTAGTAGAGGCAGTGATCGCGTCACCAACCCCAGTCTGCGAGGAAGCGATGATAACGTTTGGAGAGCTGTTTGCCAGGTATGCACCAATTCCGATCATGCTCTGCACAAAGTTCACCGGTACACCCTCAACTGTGCTCTGCTGCATCGGCGTAATTGGCGCTTGGCCTGATGCAACAACAGCATTTAGCTGATCTTTGATCGCCGCTTCGAGCTTATCAGAGGTAGCTGAATCAACAACAAGCACTAGCTCAGGATACATCGCCGCCGTGTTAGCCGGAGGATTTTTTAGTGCAATCGCAAGTCCCCGCACGCCCTCTAACGGCGCCAGCGCGGCCAGCGCTTCAGGTGGTAGCTGTCCGGAGGCCTTCGCTCCGCTAAATACCTCCTGCAGCAGTCGTCCATCAATCATTATCGCAGCAGTAACTGAACTAGAGATCGCCTGCAACGATCCGTTCTGACTTGCGGTTGCAAGACGCTTCAATGTTGAAGACTGACTCTCATTACGCGGAGTAAAACTAACCTGCAACCCACCCTCTAACGCCTGATCAAAACTTGCGCTTGCCGCAAGAGACTCAACTGGCGAATTGCTGGTGTTCGGAATACCGAACTCAGATCCAAACAGCAACGGTCCAAGCTTAGTTAATGCAGCCAGGCTCCTGTTAGCATCAAGATAGGCGAAGCTGAGCGTATCCGTGTTTAGCGTCATTCCCTGGGTAACGCGCATAAAGCCTGGACTCGACGTTAGCTCTGCGACACCACCTCCGGTGGCACCGCCCTTGAGTAGACTTGCGGCAGCCTCTGGCGATGTTGAAGCAACAAGGCGCTTATCCTTTCCGACAATATATACACTAAGATTTGTAGCGGTCGGGGCAGCGTTGGCGTCTGAGGGGGCCACGCTGGTCGGTTGGATAGCCTGTACCTGCCAACTAAGCTGAAAAGCTGGAGTGCCATCAACGGTTGCATCACTTAGCGTAAGCCCAGGAGGTAGCATGCCTGGTGCGCTCAGTTCAGACTTTAGCTTTTGGACGCTCTGCGCAAGGTCTATGCCTGGGAGAGCAATTCCTACGCTCGATAGCTGTGGTTCGCTAGCCGCATCGAGCTGTGACCCAAATATAACAACTCGCTCAAACTTTGGCGCCTTGGTCGGATCGGCATCAATGATTCCTGCGCGCTCCATCGCATCAAATAGCGGCTTGAGTGGTTGATCGGCACCCGATTGCATCGCTTTGATAAAGCGTTGGTTGCCACCTGCGTTCCAGGGACTCGCGCGAAGCTTCTGGGCTGCCTCGGAGTTGTTCTCATAGGTCCAGAATCCAAAGGTACCTTTAGGGGCCTCAGTTAAGAGCGCATGGTTAACTAAATTTGGCGACGCCGTAACCGAAAGTGGACTAGTTGAGTTTGACGACTCCTCGCCCCGTTTACAGGCGCTTGCAGATAAAACAAGGGCGATTACTGATATGGCGATTACAGGTCGAATGATTTTCATGAGGCGCTCAATTTTAGATAGAAAAACGAAAAAGTATTTAATGCCCGAGACTTTGGCACGATTGGGTTAAAAGTTAAACCCATACTCTAACATCGGGGCCTGCGAAGAGAGGTCGTAGCGAAAGCGAGTATGCTCGCCAATTCGAAGCTGGGGATCTAGCCCCTCCTTGGGATTAACTTCAAGGTTAAATTCAATTAATTTCGACTTTTTGGGCCCCTGAGATACCTTAAATCCCTTGTCGCCCTGCTGGACAGAGTAGCGAAATGTGTCTTGAAGGTCGGTAAACGCCCTGCGTACTGCCTGATAAGTTGAGCGTAGCTCGGAATTCATCAATAGTTCATTGATCGTTCGTCCGGTCTGAATTGCTAGCGCCCGTTCAGCAACGCCGCGGGTTCTCTCCGGGTCGATATCGTTTGGGTTCCAGCTAGGTAACGCCTGTTCCTTAAGGCGCTTCAAACTTGAAATGGTAAGGGGGTCATGAATATCGGAGGTTGAGGTTTCACTCAACATGCGATCAAGGGTCGAACCGAGCTTAAGTTGGTAGGTAGTATCCAGACTTGGGCCAGTTTGCAAACTCTTACCAACCGGGGCGCGGGAGATATCATCGGCATGAGCAACAGCGCCCAATACTAATACTGACACCAGCGAAAGACACAGCAACAGTGGAAGGGTACACCGCCGGCTCACGGCATTAATGCCGCGAGTATCTGAAGTAAGGTTGGAGATCTTCGAGCCCAAACGTACTGTCCCTCGCGCAACCTAAGGTAAACTCTCCCACACTAGAGCTAGTCGCTATATTCGCTTGTACCTACTGGGTCGGCAGGTGTCTAGCGGTAAATTAGCAATGGTTCGAATACAAGCTGACAAATTCGTTATACTTACTGTAGGATGCGCTCCAAGAATTAAATGCCCTTAAGTATGACAATGCTAGATCCGACCAAGTTGCCCGCCGACCCGCTTGCGGAGCCCTGGCTTGTAGTCTGCGGGAAAGCCGACCTAGAGCTGGCCCGCGCATTGACCACACGCGTCAAGCAACGCGTTCAGTCGGGGAGTTTTTCTTGGGAAGACGTTCGAAATATCGCCGCAATTCCTGCTCGTCTCGTTTCCGGCGATATCCATATCTCAACCAAACGACTAGAGCTGCTTCGGCGGATGTGCCAGAGCTGGGATATTGAGCTACGGCCCCGCGAGATCTCCTCGCATCGACCGTTTATTGGGCCACTAATCGTGGCCTGCAAACGCGTTTTACTCCGGATGGTCCAGGTACTTTTTAAGGATCTGTTACAACAACAGCGTGATTTCAATGCCTTAGCCGTTACCGTCCTGGCCGGTCTGGCCAATGAGCAGGCCAGTATGAAAGCTCCTCATGCTGATCACAGTGGTCACTTGGATTAGCAGGTCAATAATCCTAAATTCGGCAGTTGAATCTGCTACAAAGAGCGATCTGACTGATTCTATTGCCGTTTTCTAGAAATTGGTACTTTGCTGTGAAAGCGTGAGCTAGCGAACGATTTCACAGCAAAGTACCAAATTCTAGAAAACATCAAAAAGATCAGGCAGATCGGCCTCCGTAGCAGATTCAACTGCGGAATCTAGGTTCAACTGCCGAACTTAGGATAATTCTAGCGCCGAGAAATAATCCGCAACTTTTCACCTAATTGTTCGAAACCAAGGGGACTTCTCTATTCTTATACGAGGGTACCCATATGTCATCTGAGATTAAAGCTATTGGGGCAGTACAATCGCAGCCCATAGACACCAAAGCGATCGCTTCGTCAGCTAAAAATGGCCCATCGTTCTCTGATACTTTGGCGAGTCAGAACTTAGTAAATCAAGCCCCTACGGCGGCTCAAGCTAGTGGTAATCGACTGCAGAACCTCTTTGGTAACGATCTGCACAGAGATATTCAGAAGCTGGGTACTGACTTAGTGCAAGGCAAGGAGATCCCCGCCCGCGAACTACTCGTCTACCAGATGAAGCTTGGTTCTTTTAATCAGCGCGTCGAACTTGTTTCGAAGCTAGCTGAGAGCGCGATGGCAACGCTGCGCAAGTTTCAGCAGCAGCAGTAAAAACTTAATACGAGGACCCTATGGAGATCGATTCGAATTCACGCCTCGAAATTAAGTCACGGCAGCTCTCTCAGGAGCTCAAAAGCTTACGAATGAAGGCTCAAGCGATCGCTGGTGAGGTAACACGCGAGCATGCGGCCTGTGATTCAGCAAAGAGATCATTTGATACTGTACGGCGTGAACTGGTTGGCCAAAAAAATGCGGAGCCGAGAGTGCAGCTAGCCGCCAGTGAACAGCTTGCAAAGTTACTTCGCGCTAGTAAGAAGTGCCTGGATACTCACTCGGCGGGACTGCTTGCCCTCCGTGAAACCCAAGATGAGCTGAGTATGGTTATGCAACGCACCCATCGCACCATTGGACGGTGCAACGAAATGAGTGAAGAGCACGTTTCGGACATTAAAATGCTACGCGAGGAGTCAGACCAGGAGGCGTTAGTTGAGATAGCTTGTAACCGACGCGAGTCGATTGATCCTGAGGACCGCCGAGTTCGCGAATCGGCGCAGAGGGAGGTATGGGAAGCCAGTCCAAATACCGGTGCGCTAGAACCCCCCAGAAACGGTGTTGCAAACGATAACAAACAGGGTCAGTCCCAGACTCAACAGGAGATGGCTCAACAGCAATACGCGAGACACCAATCTGGAGGTCATTCAGGCCAGCAATCCGCTTCGCTCCACAAGGGCACTAAAGAAGATTCCAGTTCATTCCGAATACTTGCATCAGGGGAGCAGCGATCAGAACAGGAAAAAACGCTAACTCCTGGACAGTTCGCACGGCATGTTGAAGAGATTCACACCTGGAACGGAGCAACCGGAAAGACTGTGGTTATGAACTACCTATCAGCGCAGGGACGAAGACTTGAGATCACCGTCAGCGGTGGCGGCGTGTACCCTGTGCGATTACACATCGCACCCGAGTCACCAACCGATCGACGCATCCTGTGGAACGATTCATTAGCGATACGCGCAAGCTTTGATCGCGCTGGAGTTAAGATCGCTGGGATCACGGTAGGCGGTGCTGCTCAGCACCGGGCGGCATAATGCAGCAGCTTTCTGTACTTTTTCAGATAACACCAGGCGCACAGGTAGCTGATTTTGATCCATCGGTATCAGCATTAAACGCCTTAATCTTCTTAGTTGTCATTGCACTACTAGGCGCAGCAGCAGTGCGCTTGATGCGCGCGAGGCGTGGCGCTCCAGCGGATAATAGTGCGTTAGCGCAGTTTGAGGTCTGCTCGACCAAAGCACTTAGCGCCAGATCGCGCCTGGTAACAGTTCGATTCAATCATCAGATTTTATTGCTCGGGGTCACAGATCAATCGGTTACTACACTTGCTTCCCGAGCGGAGAGTGAGCCCTCACAAAGTGAAGATCTCAAGGGAGTGTTATGACCAGCACTCATCCATTCTGGATCGTCGTTGGCACGGCGATTATCGCTATGATTCCGATTCTAATTGGAATCGCCACTTCATACATCAAGATCAGCATCGTTCTAGGATTACTCCGCAGTGGACTAGGAGCGCAGCAGGTTCCGGGTGCCGTGGTGGTTATGGCGTTATCAGCGGCGATGACGCTCTATATAATGAATCCTACAATAACGAGCACCGCCAAGATCGCTTCGACAATCGACTTTGAACGCTACACGGCCAACCCAAGTCTGGAAGGGATTAAGAATCTGGCACCACTGATGGAGCCTTGGCGAGAGTTCATGCGCCTTCATTCTGGGGAGCGTGAATTACATGCATTGCGAGAGCTCGGCCCGACCGTTGCGCTCACTCCGCAACCTGCTGAGGTCTCGAACCCGGATCTGCCTGTCAAGGAGAACCTTCAGGTCTTAACGCTGGCCTTTGTACTAACCGAGCTCAAGGAATCCTTTGCGATGGGATTTGTGCTGCTGTTGCCATTCCTGGTTGTAGATCTGGTGGTAGCGAATGTGTTGGCTGGAATGGGGATGTTTATGGTCAGCCCAGCGATGATCTCACTGCCGTTAAAGCTGATCCTTTTTGTTGTTGCTGACGGTTGGTTAATTCTAACCCGTGGGCTGATCGGTTCATATGGGGGGTAGCAATGATTGAGCAGTACTTAACTCAGACACTATTAATTGTTGCGATCCTTTCGGGTGTTCCGCTTGTCGTATCAAGCCTAACTGGGCTTTTTGTTGCAGTGATTCAAGCTGCCACTCAGATTCAGGAGCAGTCAGTCCCATACCTAGCGAAACTCTGCGCAATCGGGGTTGTTATCGCCTTTATGGGTAACTTTGCAGCTGCTCAACTGATTCAGTTCATGCAGCAGCTCCTCGGAAGTATCGCCAGTTTAGGAAAGATGTAGGGAGCACCCTCAAAATGGACACCCCGCAGATCCTCTTCGCAACGGTGACGGTCTTTTTCCGAGCGATCGGATTAATCACCATATTGCCATTCGGAGATGGAGTTATGGGAACGGCCCAGCGAATTGGCTTGGCAGCCGGTATTGCGCTGTGCTTTGGCCCGCATGCAACGGTTGGAGCCGATCTAGTTGGACGATCCCCTGCAGAGCTTAGTTGGATGATTGCACTGGCCGAGTTTTGCATCGGAATTCTGATCGGATTGCCTTTGGCTATTATCTGTGAGTGCGCGGCAAGTTGGGGCGAGCTATTTGATCTAACAAGGGGCCAGAATATGGCTGCAATCTTTGATCCGGCAAACGGCCAGAGCTCTAGTACCGTGGCGACTATGATGCGTTATGGATGCATCACACTGCTCTTTGGAGCTGGAGTACTTACGGGTACGATCATTGGCTTTGGTCAGAGCCTAGTGCTGATACCACCCGGTTCGGTCTCAAGCCTGGACTTAATGGCCACCGCTCAGTCCGTTCTAGTACTAATTGCTGCAATGCTCCGGGGACTCTTTAGCTCATTTCTACCCCTGGCTGTTGTCTTTATCTGTGTCGAGATCGCTTTTGGAGTTCTATCAAAGACCCGTTCTGGCCTAGCAGTCGCCGCCGAATCCTTCACGGTAAAGACAGTGCTAGGTATCCTCGTGTTGGCTGGACTACTTCGAGTCGTTCCGTTTGATGAAATGGCGCGGGCCGCGGCTCCACCAATGACGCTGCTCAGTACGCTCGCGGAGGTCAGTAAATGAGCGACGATAAAGGCCACGCACCAACTAAGAAGAAGCTCGACCAGGCCCGCAAAGATGGTAAGGTACTTAAATCCCAGGTATTTACCGGAGCAGTCAGTTGGACATTTGGGGCAGCCGTCGCGCTTTGGCTTGTAGGGAGTGTTTGGGTAGATTGCCAATTACTGCTACAATCTCTTTCGGCACCTGGTGGATATGGTAACGGTGATTGGATAATACTTGGTCCGCAGATTCGGATGCTTTTTGGCTCCGCTCTCTGGCTAACGGCTCGCGCATCCTTAAGTGTACTGCTTGTGGTGGTGCTTGTTTCGTTGGCTATTGAGGCCGCGCAATCGGGCCTGAAGTTCGAGCCGTCAGTAATTCGGTTCGATCTGTCGAAGCTGAATCCTGCAGCGGGGATGCAGCGTATTTTTGGTTCTTTTCCTGAATTACTAGCAACCTCGATACGCGTGGTGGTGCTGATCTTAGTTTACGGATTGGTGTTTTATTTTTGGTATCCGCAGTTTGTGGCGTTGGGCGCAGCGTCAGAAAGAGATGTAGTTGATGTATTTTCAGACCTGGCACACTCAGCTGTTTATATCGGAGCCGCCGTACTCTTGGTGTTCGGGGCGATCGATTTCCTGCTGCAACGCCGTAAATTCTACCGTGAACTTTCAATGTCGCTCGACGACCTACGTCGCGAGCACAAAGATGAGGAAGGAGATCCGCATATTCGCTCAGCGCGTAAACATATGCATCAAACACTTTCCAACGAAGATATCACTGCGCGCGTACGCCGCTCAAAGGTTATCGTTGTTGAGGCGCGCGATTCAAAATAATCACTCCTCCAACAATATCTGCACAGATGCAGGGGGTGCGTTATGAGCGAAGATCGGTCTGATACAAATTCGCAAGCTCCTGTGGAAACTGCCTCAAACTCGCTTTCACAACTTCGTGAAGGGCTGACCGCAATGTTTCCCTCCGAGCGTACAACTGCTCAAACTCTACTGCCGCTGAACGAACAAGAGCTGTTGTATGAGGCATTGCGTGCTGTCGGAACCCATTTTGAAGCTTCGGCGGTGCTGCTTTCGCGCTATTCTCGTACTGCGTCAGAGGTTCCTGCACCAGAGGTTGAGCGGATCGTTTGGTGTTGTGATGAACAGAACGATCAAACCAACCGAACAGATCGTGAACTCAGAATCGATCACGATATCCTGCCGATTACCAGTCGAATTGATGGCGAGATCGTTCTACTTGATCCGGTACTGAGCCGACAGGCAAGCAGGGCCGATGGAAACACCCATCTTCCCCTGGCCCTTCCAATCGTAGTCTCTGACCGCCAGCGGTCAAGGATCCCGGCTCAGTTAAGGGCTGGACTTGCAAAACGTGGAATCACCTCCTGCGCCGTTGTTGGGTACTTAACTCCTGAAGCTGGAGGAGCCTTAATCGAGATTCATCTTCACGAGCGTCGCCGTCAGTGGAGACGCGAAGAGATCGTAATGCTGCGGGATTTGGCTCAGATCTGTGGACCTGCAACCCCGGAGAGTCTACGTGCAATTCTACCTCGGGAATCAAAGATCGGTCCGATTCCTGTGGACCCTGCAAAGCCACTGAGATTTACTGATTCCGAGGTTGAGCGTCGCTACAGACGCCTGGTCGAACTAGGGAATGTACTGATCGTTCGCACAGATAGTCGATTACGGATCGTTGAGGTCGTAGGTGACACCGAAGGTGTGCTTGGAGTTAACAGCACGCAATTGATCGGGGCCCGTGATTTCTGGCAACGGATGATCGCCCCCGATGATCTGCGAGCGATAGTTAGAAAGCTGCGATCCATGCGTCGCGCTGGAACCGCAGCGATTGGAATCTCTGAAGAGGTGCGAATTACTCATCAACGCACGGCTGAGGTTCGCTGGTTGATGATGCGTGCAGCACCAATTTTGGATGACAACGGCGTTATCGGTTGGGAGGCTACTGGGTTTGATATCACTGCCACTAGACGTGCGCAGGAGGAGGCCCTTCTACAGAGCAAGCGCATTCAGGCCCTGTATGCCGTATCCCGTGTTGCTCCGTTGCAGACCGACCCGGCGATCGTCACTCTTAAGGGATTGCGGGCGCTCGTTGCGGCCACTGGATCAGACTCCGGCTTGTGTTGCTTTTTCCATAGTAACAGCACCTCAAACCAAGACGCCGCGGCTGAAGGAGGCGCACTTGAAATTATCGCATCCGAAGGGCTCTCCGAGTTTTACGTTAGTGAACTTAGCAAGCTGCTACATGGCCCCGTCCTTATTCGGCGGGCAGTCGAGTCGCGGCAGGGGATCTTGGTGAATAATATTCAGCGTGATTCACGGGCAGCGGTCGAGCTAGCAAAACGTGAAGGACTACGAGCAACTTTGATCATGCCCCTCCTTGTTGAAGACACGGTACTGGGCGCCTTGGTGTTATTCTGCAAACGCCCAAACCGATATACCGGCGCTGATTACGATGTTGTTTCCGCCGCAGCACAGCAGATGGCGCTTCAGATTCGCCAAACCGAACACTATGCCAACGAGAAGCGCCAATCGCATTCAATGTCTGTATTGTATCGCTTGAGTCACGAGCTCTCCAAATTTCTTACTCCTCGCGATGTAGCCGAACACGCCTTTCCGATTATCCTCAATGAGTTTGCGCCGAAACGGATGTGGTGTGGGGTAATCAATGAACAGGGTACCGCCCTGGTCGGCACCGCAGGTCACGGACCGGGCATTCGTAGTAATGTGATCGCGATGCGTATCGAACTTAGAGAGCGTCACGATGGACTAGATCTCGCATTGAAAGATCGCATCCCAGTGGTGCTCTCTAGCGATCAGTTGAGAAGCGGTGAGTTGCAGTGCACTGGACTAGGACGCTTCGTGCAACGCCTAGAGGTCTCAAGTGTTGCTATTATTCCGATGGTCTCCCTGGGAAGTGTAGTTGGAGTGCTATTTATTGAGCCGGGCGTTGCTAACGGCTCGTTCTCTGCTCGTCAGCTACAACTTCTTAGCTCTATCGCCGCTGAGATGGGAACGGTGATCCTTGCGCGCCGTTTTGAAGCTCGCATGGCTGAAGCTGATAAGATGCGAATGGCCGGACTGTTGGCCTCCGGTGTGGCGCATAATTTCAACAACCTTCTACAAGCGGTGATGGGCCAAGCATCACTAATTGAGATGCAGCTCCCCGCTGGCTCACCATTAACGCCATCGGCACGCATGATCGTCGATGCCGCTGGGCGTGGCGCAGGACTGATTAAGCAGCTCTTAACCTTTACGGTCTCAACAACCGCCGCGCCACGCAAAGGATTGGAGCTGGGGCGATTGTTAGAGGAGTCACGAGAGCTTTATCAATCGTTACTGGGCGCAACTGTCGCGTTTTCACTTAACTCGCTTGCTACGCCAGGCGAGGTGATGGGGGATTTGGGGCAGTTACAGCAGGTACTCACGAATCTATTGGTGAATGCCAAGGAGGCCGTTGCAGCGCGCCGCGACGGAAGGGTACAGCTACGCTTACGCAGCCTCCTGCTACAGGCCGGTGAGATCGATCCAGATTTAAGCCCCGGTAATTATCTATGTATAGAGATTGATGATAACGGCGTAGGAATGGATCGCGAGAAACAGGCGCGCTGCTTTGAGCCGTTCTTTACTACTAAGAATGTTGATGCGCGCACGGGATTGGGGTTGAGCGGTTCTGGCCTGGGTCTCTCCTCAGTCTATTCGATCGTCAAGAGTCACGGGGGATCGGTGACCGTGCAAAGTGAGGTAGGCAGAGGCACCGTTTTCTCGGTCTACCTACCGGTATTGGACGCTAATCTTGGCGAGTCGGAGGTTGATCAGACATTGGGGCCAGAAGGTGAGAATCTAATCGTCGGACTTGCGCTCGATCACACCATAACCCAGACCCTCCGAGCCGCTGCGGCAGCCCGCCACGCAATCGTCCGGATCTGTGGCCAGGTTAGTGACCTCGGTTTACTAAGCACTGACGACCAGTCCAAAAATGCAGGCGCAATGACAGTAGTTCTTGACCTCGATCATTTTGGAACTGAGGGACTAAGTGTAGTCAATCAGGTGCTAGCCCAATCGAATGTAAAGTTGGTTGTGGCGATGACTCATCACCGGGCACGCCTTGAGGCGCTCCTTGAACCCCGCATTCACGGAGTTGATGCCGATATCTGGCGGCGGGTAAGGGTTCTTGAGAAGCCGGTAGCGCTATGGTCGCTACATTCAGTTTTGCGTTCATCAGGTCATAGTGAGCTTCAGAATGGTCGGCTTGTTAGTGCTGGAATCAGGACTGGACTTCAAAAGGACCAGGTCCAGAAGGAGACGAATCAGGTGGAGCAGAGCACTAAAAATGCCGATACTGAACTAGCGGATACTTCTGACAGTGGAAGTGCTGCAGGAATGACACCATCACATTAATAACATCACATTAATAACATCACATTAATAACATCACATTAATAACATCACATTAATCGATCCCCTGGATAATTCAATTATTTGGACTGGCCGAATGAAACCACCAAGCAGATACAAATTAGCCGTTGGACTGGAGTACGATCCTACAAGCAAGGAGTCACGTCGCAAGCATGCCGAGGCTGTGCGAGCGGGTGAGGCAAATCCTGGAAGTGATCAAGCACCGACCGTTCAGGTGAAGGGCGAGGATCTAGTCGCCGACGATGTTGTAAAGATCGCCAAACGTTTCGGTGTTCCGATTATTGAAAACTCGGCTTTAGCTAGAGCCCTTAATGCCGTTGAGGTAGACGAACAGATCCCCCAGGAGCTTTTTGAAGCCGTTGCGATCACGCTCAATGAGATCGATAAACGACTGAAGTAGGGGGGCTCTACCTCCACATTGAGAACATAAACAGAAATCCCGCCGTGCGAAAAATAAAGGCGCTGACGGCATAACGGATATGCAAAATACGTAGCCGCGAATTTGGCTGTCCCTGATTCCCCTGTCCCTGATTCCCCTGAGCCTGATTCCCCTGAGCCTGATTCAGGGCACGCAGCAACCTGAATCCAAGAAACATCACTGGAAAGTACAGTACAAGTGCTGCAGTTGATAACCAGATATGCAGCTGCTGGACTATATCTAACTTAAACTCTAGCGCAGTCTGAATCGCAGACCTTGTAACCTGAAGGTAAAGCACCAGCGTAATATCTATAGCTATACCGAAGAGCATTAGCGCCACATGGCGCTTACGATTGCGGCGTTGCAGAACTCCGAGAACAAGTGCAAGCCAAGCGATCGAAGCGATGTACATCTGAAGTGTCATGGGCGGCAAGTGATAGCGTGAATCCGGGGCTGAGGGCAAATCGACGAAGGGTGCCTTAGACAGCATCTCGGCCACAATTCACGCTATTGCAGTGCACACTATAGCGATTATCAAAAGTCGGTGCCAATAAAATTGGCAAGCCTTTTGATATTAATCGCTATAGGTTGTTGATTTGATTCGCTTCCAGCGAATCTATAGTGGTTTGCAAAAGCTATTATATCGCTCGCGACTTTTGCAAACCGCTATAGTACTATTTTCCCAGCCCAATTCCTTTGGATTTAAAAAACTCTCTACTCCTCTTGGTATGCCAAGCATCGGAAAGGAACGATCTATAGATCTCCACAGCAATAACTGAGTGTCCGTGTTCATTGGGGTGAATAAAATCATAGAAAAGCCATTCACCCTCACGCTCGGCGAATGGGGTTAGAGTGTCGAGAATCGGTATATCGTATGCAGCACCCAATATCTCTAGTGTCTGATAGTAGCGATTATTCTTTGCAGCTTCTGCTCGTGGGCGTGTTCGATTAAGTGGTTCAAGCATCAGTACCGGTAGGAAATTGTAACTAGCGGCGAGCTCGAGCACTCGTTTAATCCCTTGCTCGAACTCCTTAGGATCCGATCGCCGCTTGCGCTTACTTTTTTTCCCATCTCTCTTTGGAGCGACCTCATCTGGAGCGGTATTAAAACTAAGTAGTGTATAACGCAGCCAAGCATACAGTCTGCTGCGACAGAGCAATCGGTAGATGGCGTTGCCCTCAATTGCACGAAGTCGCGAAACGCGCTCGTAGCCCTGTTTGTCCGAGAGATCCTTATATCCATACCAGCCTGGGATATACGAGGAGTCATTGAACCACACATTTAGGATTACGATATCAGGCCTATCCTTGAGCACTACATTCTCCAGTGCCTCTACGACCTGCCAGATGCCGAATCCGGCTATTCCGCCGTTTAGTACTTCAAAGGATTCCTGGCGATCTGAATCTAGTAGCGTCTGTAATACGGCACTAAAGGTTCTGCTGCCGTAGTGCAGCGGAATGCCGTACGTACTGGAGCCTCCCATAGTGACGATGCGAATCGTGCCCGGTCTGCAATCCTTGCATGGGCGTTTGCCTCGATAGCCACCAATTCGCAGCAAATTGCTGCCGCGGTCGGGTGGGGCGATCATTGGGACGCTTAATGCCGCAGTTGGAAATACTCCAGCTGGGATTAGCCTGACTGCTACCTCTAGTACTGCTAACAACAACAAGGTAACGGATAGTCCAAATGCGAGATTCGCTAACTTGGTTGCTAACCGTCGTTTCAAGTTAGCCATCGTTCTCCTTGGATATTAATCCAGAGAGTGAGATCGATTCTCGCTTGCCCGATCGAACTACAGCTCCGCTAATACTTAAGCTATCGACTAATACGGGATGCCAACTTGTTTGAAGTGATACTAGTCCGTGGTCAAGCTCTGCTCCTTGAATTTCGCTGAATAGCTCCCCATTTAGGAATGCACTAGCGCTATTACTATTAACTTTTAGTTTTAGCTGATAGCTCTGTTTTACCTCGACAAGAGCGGGGGATGATTGAGACAGCTCAGAATATCTCTCATGCTTGCGACAAAAAAATCCTGATCTTAGACGCGGAAATGCTGAGAGCCTTAGAATATTTGCCGTGTCTTCTATTGGGGGATCGCTAATAGACTTTTCAGAGAATCGTCCACCAAATCCGATCTCAAACACCGGATCCTTCTGATGGGGCATCTGCGCCATGTAGCGTGGATCAACCGGTTTAAAATGAAAATTCACCGTCAGTTCGCTCAATCTGAAGTTCGGATCCGTCGAGTCGCGTAGAAAGAATCGCTTGATCGGCACTAGGTTACGATTGTCGGTGCGCTCTCGAGCAAGAGTTCCCCAAACTAATGGGTGTAACGGCGCAAGTCGCAAGCCGTGAATCTTAATCCGCATCTTTTCGTTCCGACTTAGGGATGAAATCGGCCGCTCGTAGATCGCGAGTTGAGTCGTTGTGGGCGGTGCAAGGAGGATCCCTTGGTAAGTAGGGCGCGCCTCCGAACTGGATTCAGCCCATACAGATAGGGGGGATAAGGTAATCACCAGCCAGAATTTTACTATGAGAAGCCCCCAGTCATGATTTCGCACTTGTGGTAATCCTTAGTAATAAAGCGCAGTAAGACGATCTACTAGGTCTTTAGATAGAACTGGCTCCTTTCAATCCTAGTACGCTATGGTTAATTCCTCAGAGTGCCTACATTAGAGAATTAGATATGATTATCCAAGAAGAGCAGACCGAGATTTCAACCGCAACTGGAGCGATGCGGACCTACCTGTATCGCCCTGTGGCCGCGGGTAGATACCCAGGAATTGTGATGTTCTCAGAGATCTTTCAACAAACCGGTCCGATCAAGCGAACTGCAGCACTACTGGCGGGACACGGTTTTATCGTTGCAGTACCAGAGATATTTCATGAACTAGAGGCCCCAGGAACGGTGATATCCTATGATACGGCGGGGGCAGATAAGGGGAATAGCAACAAGATCTCGAAGACGATTGCGGCATATGATGATGATGCTCGAGCCTTGATCAAGTTTATGTTGCAGTATCCGCACTGCACCGGCCGACTCGGATCGCTAGGAATCTGCATCGGGGGACATTTAAGTTTTCGTTGTGCAATGAATCCTGAGATTCAGGCGGGAGTGTGTTTCTATGCCACCGATATTCATAAACGGAGTCTCGGTGTTGGCATGAATGATAACACCCTGGATCGCATCCCGGAGATCCACGCAGAGATGCTGATGATCTGGGGGCGTCAAGACCCGCACGTTCCGTATGAGGGGCGCAGGTTAGTCCAGAATGCCTTGCATGAGGCTGGTACTGTATTTACATGGCATGAGTTCAATGGCCAACACGCGTTTTTACGCGATGAAGGGGCGCGCTATGACCCGGAACTAGCCCTGACCTGTTATCGCCTTGCTATAGAACTTTTTAAACGCAAGCTTGGAGCAGGAGATTTAGCTGGACCCAAGGAAAAAGGTGTCCAAAGTGCCGAATCACGGCATTAGTTCATTAGGCTAACTATGCAACATCTCTGTGGATAGGGTGCATAACTAGAGTAAGTGTAACCGTTCAGACCCTCTGCGTACCTCAGCGTCCTCTGTGGTTAAAATGCGCCCTAAGCAATTTCGTATAGTTTAGTTTTTACCACAGAGGACGCAGGGGTACGCAGAGGGGAGACCAACTATGCCCGTGAACGGTTACAAGTACGAGGAACAAACTAGCTAGTTTGAGTAGCGATCTCGCTAGAGATATACTTAACGCTCATGCAATCGGGAGAGATACGGTGACCTATCAGATGATAGTAAAGGCGATTGGCGCAGCGGCCTCAAATAATCGCAATAACCTCATTCTTACCGTCGGAGTAATATTGCTAGTTGTTGGGATGTTCTTCATTCCCGAGCTGATCGATTTTCAGCGCAATGTTGGCGGTTCAAATATCGCGGGAGTTGAGGAATCCAGTTCTGAGGCTGGTGAATTTGCCATAACTACAGCAAAAGTCAGCGAGCTTGAGATCGATCCGAGTGGTTCACCCTTGGCGGAGATCGCTCGAATGATCGATCGCGGTAGTATCAGCACCAAGAATAAACAGGAGGGCCAAAGCGGCGCTTCGGGAGAAGCAGGGAGCGCTGGCTCGGGCGAGGGCGTTGATGTTGCCCTGAGTTCTCTTTCACAGCGCGCCCTCACCTGGGAAACCTTTAAATCCGATTCTGTATCTGGTGCCCTTGGACGAGCTCGTACGGCATCAATGGAGCTTCTTAAGGATGTCCCTACCGATGATGATGCCACCCGCTTCGCGCTCTATAATTACGCCAACGGAATAAAAGTAGTGCGCGATGGCGGCGAGCCAGGCATGACTCCCGAGATGGCGTATTCTTACCTCGAATCACTCGATGCCAGCGTCACCCGCGCTATGGTTCGCGAAGGGGTTGCCCGCGAGTTTTATAAACGTTGGCAGGCTATATCATTGGGCGAGCTTTTTAGTAGTAGCCGCCTAGCACGAGCCAAGCAACAGTTCGAAGTTGTATTTAATCCTGGATTGTCGCTCGAACGGGCGCACGTATTCATGCCAGGGGCTACATTTCGTACGAATGGCAAGGTGTATGTGAATCTCGAGGGATATGTTCGCGGTAATGACGTCAAGCGCATCGCGGCATATCAGGATGGGGTATTTAAGCGGAACTTAACCCTCTATAATCCTGATAAGGATGGAATTAGACGCTTCGGTTGGTTCGGTCGAAATGCGCGCTCAGTTCTGACCCTAGTCGCGTTTGATAGGTATGGAGAGAGCTACGAGAAGAGCTATCGATTCTTCCCCTCGGCGCAGCGCTTTCGATGGACTCCGCGGGACCAGGGCACGTTTCTGATTAACTTTCGCAGCGGGCTAGTTGATCCGAGTCTTGACCGCTATTTCCGTTTTCGCGGTGCAAATAGTGGCGATGTCGATGCCGCAAGCAATCTGGGGTTTGTTAGGTTCTAGAGCGCGGTGGGTAACTGGTCAGCATGTTTTAACGAATTAACCTAATTTGGTGATTATCCTGGATGTATACGCCTTTTTTAACTTGCAGAACTTTCTTGTCAGCCCCTGGTCGGGGCAGTCAGTTTGTGACCAGTTACTTGTTGTCCCTCCGGGGGCGCCTTCGGCGAATAAAAAGGCACCCAATCTGTTAATTTGCGACGATTTTTGCACCCCCCGTGAACGCTTACATTTTTTAAGTGCTGACCAGTTACCGCGGTGATATTCATCAGTTTCGTGCCTTCTTCAGGATTCCAGCGCCGCCTCAATCATTCCAGTCCAACCCGAAACCGTTAGGCTAGCCGATCCCACAAGAACCCCGGCAACGGTAGGTAACGCCAGGATCTCCTTTACATTCTTAGCGTTGACACTGCCGCCGTAGAGAATTGGTAGGCTAATATCCCCGCAGGCCTCGCCAATATACCCGTGCGCTGCCACGATATCAGCGCTCTGCGCAGCAACTCCCGTTCCGATAGCCCATACCGGTTCATAAGCGATAATCAATTGGCGAGCCTGATCTGGAGTAATCTTATTGAGCAGCGCGGTGAGTTGATTACGAAGGACCGAATTCGTTTCGCCCCTTGCTCGCTGCTCGGAGCTTTCGCCTACGCAAAAAACGATCGTAAAACCTGGCACAAGATTAGCCAGCGCTCTCTCTATAACCTGTGCGTCATCCTCGCCGTGCTGGTGGCGCCGTTCAGAGTGCCCAACGATCGCAAATGTGCACCCGATCTCGCTCAGCATCGCCCGCGAAAGTTCTCCGGTGAATGCACCCGAATCTTTCCAGTGCACATTTTGGCCACCAACGCGCACTAATCTCTGAATCTGCAGGTCAGCAAAATAGGGGATTGAGATCGCCGGTGGTGCGAACCACGAGGAGAGCCCGGCCTCATCAGCGCGATTGAGAAGTGCCCGGTACTCGTTAAGTTCGCGCACGAATGCGTTAGCCGCCGCCGGGCCATGATTCATCTTCCAGTTTGCCAGTAGGACCGCCACGTAACTCTCCAGTTCGAATTAGTTGGTTGCGACCATCCTAGTAACATCGATCATCCGTGCCGAAAATCCGACCTCGTTATCGTACCAAGCGATGACCTTTGCCAAGCGTTTTCCGACAACTAACGTTAGAGCAGCATCAACGATCGAGGAGTGTTGATTGCCGATAAAATCTACCGATACAAGGGGTTCCTCACAGAACTCTAAGATCCCTTTGAGCGGTCCAGTTGCGGCGTTCTTCAACGCCTGATTGATCTCGGCAGCGCTGGTGTCGCGTTCAAGTTCGACCACCAGGTCGACAACGGAAACGTCAGCTGTTGGTACCCGAATTGCGAAACCGTCAAGTTTGCCCTGCAACTTCGGCAGCACAAGACCAACCGCTTTCGCTGCGCCAGTTGTGGTTGGGATCGATGACATCGCCGCGGCCCGCGCGCGCCGCAGATCCTTGTGCGGCAGATCCAAGATATTCTGATCGTTTGTATACGAATGGATCGTTGTCATCGCGCCGCGTAGGATTCCAAAGCTATCCGCGAGGACCTTGGCCACAGGCGCAAGGCAGTTAGTTGTGCATGAAGCACAGCTAATAATATTGTGAGTTTGAGGCATATAAGCCTCGGTGTTCACGCCATAAGCGATAGTTACATCGGGGTCGGGTGAGGGGGCTGAAATAACAACCTTGCGCGCCCCGGCCTGGAGGTGCAGGGAAGCTTTCTCCTTCTTGGTGAATAAGCCGGTGCACTCAAGTACAACATCAACCTTAAGATCCTTCCACGGAAGCTGTGCCGGATCCTTCTGGGCTAGAATCTTGATCGTTCGACCATTGACAATAAGCGCTCCATCGCTTGCGGAGACCTCACCATTGAATCGACCGTGAACTGAATCGTGACGCAGTAAGTGTGCAAGAGTTTGCGGGTCGGTCAGATCATTAATCGCTACGATCTCAAGTGGACCTGAAACTCCACCACTCGAGCTGGTGGTTTTGGAATTAATAGCCTCCTCCAAAAGGCGAAATACTACCCGACCGATCCGTCCGAAACCGTTTATTGCAACTCTTGTCGCCATGAATCCCCCATGAAATTATAGCCGAAGATAGTTTAGGGCTAATTTCTAGGGGAACCGGGGCTAGGAGTCAAATATCAAGGCGATCTCTAAAGCTGGTTCTGGTGCCACGAGCCTATCTATGTGATATTCCGTCGGTCTAAATAATATCGTTAGTAGGCACAGTTATGGATGAGAATTTGGTTCCACTTCAAGGATTGCCACCACAGATGGCACAATCAGCTATGGATCACGGGCTTTTTGGCATGGTGCAGTCCTCCGGCCCCGTGGTGTTCCTGGTACTGATAATCCTAATCGCGCTATCGGTTTGGAGCTGGACGATTATGTTTATGAAATTCATGCAGTATCGCAAGGCACGAGCTCAATCGATTGAGTTCAGTACGTTGTTTTGGGAGTCGCGAAATTTTGCTCGGGTTGAAGATACGGCAGTGTGTCTGGATGGCAGTCCATTGGCGCAGGTATTTAGAACTGGTTTTCGCGAGCTTTCGCAATCGCGAGGAGCTCCAGGTGTGCAAACTAAGGTTGGCACCGACCTTGAGACGGTTGAGCGTTCGATGCGCCGTGCTGAATCAGGCGAGGTCGTTAAACTTGAGTCTGGATTAACATTCTTAGCGACGGTAGCAAGTGCTGCCCCGTTTATCGGGCTCTTTGGAACGGTCTGGGGAATCATGAACGCCTTCCACGGTTTGAGCTCAGCAAAATCGACCTCGATTCAGGCAGTAGCTCCCGGAATTTCGGAAGCTCTAGTCGCAACTGCAATCGGGTTAGCTGCGGCGATCCCTGCGGCTGTAGCCTATAACTATTGCGCAGTTGCCGTGCGTCAGTTTCGCGAGAACATGAGCCGCTTTACCTTAGAGTTCTTGAATCTAGCGCGGCATCAGTAAGAAGCTCGATCTCTAGTTTTATTGCGGATATTTAAATGTCGTTCAATCCAGAGTCAGAATCCTCCGGTCCGATCGCAGCGATCAATGTTACCCCCTTGGTTGATGTAATGTTGGTGCTCTTGGTGATCTTCATGGTCACAGCACCGATGATGCAGCAGGGGGTTGAAGTGAACCTTCCAAAGGCTAGCAACTCTGCGCTCAAGGGCTCCGCTGAGCAGGTCGTTCTCTCCTTAGATCGCGATGGGGTTATCTATGTCGGTGCAGGGAATAAAGTTGAGCTTTCCAGTGTTGGTCAACGAGTATTAGCGATTTTGGCAAATCGTCCCGTAGACGAACGTAAGGTCTATATTAAGAGTGACACCGGTCTGGAGTATGGCAAGGTAATGGCGGTAATGGGGGCGTTGCATGAGGCTGGAATTACTCAGATTGGCCTGGTGTCAGCCCCTTCGGCACGCTGAATGTGCACTGCCCTGTTTTCCAAATGTGATCTCTGAGTGATTATCAGAAACGAACTTCGAGCCCGATAATGAGTATGGGGGCCTCAAGCCAATGAATAGCGAATTGCGCCGAGGCTTTGTACTCTCGACGGCGGGACATTTATTGGTGCTTTTTTTTGCGATCGTTACGGTTGATTTCGGCGCCGATCATTTTATTCCTCCAGATGTCTATTCAATAACCCTAGAAGGTGGAAAGCAGCTTGGCGGGATGATGCAGAGCCCCGATCCAAAGAGTCAAAGATCTCCCGTTGCCCCGCCTAAGCAGGTCAGCGCGGCAGAGGAGGTCAAACCGGTAACTCAGAAGGAAAAAGAGCTAGTCCAGGAATCTGAAGAACCCGATCCAGAGGCCGAAGTATCCCTGGCACCTAAACCAACACCCGCTCCAACTCCTAAGAATACCCCAAAACCGGCCAAGAGCACCCCGGTGCCTGCTAAGGCAACCGCCAAACCAAAAGCTACACCCAAGAAGAGTAACCCTGAGCAGAACCTAAGTGAGATTAATAAGGAGCTTGAAAAGGCGATGCAACGCTATCGCGGCGAGTCGAATCGCGGTGGGGGCCAAGGCTTCGGCGCTGCAAAGCTCGGCGGAAGTGGAATGGGGGGTGGCTTAGTGCGTCCGCCCGAGTTCTTTGCCTACTTACGCATTCTAGAGCAGAGCATTAAGTCTGGTTGGCGCTGGTTCGATAATACTACGCCGATGCGTACTCAGGTGATCTTCAAGATTGCGCAGGATGGAACTGTTTCGGATATTCGTATCTCATCCAGCTCCGGCAGCGACGGGTTTGATGATTCAGTGGTACGAGCGATTAGAAAGGCGAGTCCAGTACCTCCTCCGCCCCCGTCAGTATATGAAGCCTACTTTAAAGAGGTACGCATGACCTTTGATCCGACGGAGTAAACTTCCGGGAACGCTCTGGGGGTTCCCACCCTAACGAGTGTATGGGAATATAGGCGAGAAAACTCGTTGAACTTTAAATTTGAAATAGGTATTTCTGGATGACTCGCAATTTGCGCACTACTATTATCGCCCCACTATTGTCCTGCTGGTTGCTTGCTCTTCTTTGCATCGGCTCCAATCTGGGTGCGCCGTGCATCTCAGAGGCCCAAACTGATATCTTTATTCGCGGCGCTGGTCGATTGATTCCGATCGCTGTTCCGCAGCTATGCCTAGAGAGCGGAGACGCTACGGTTGCCCGAGATATTCCCCGCATTATCGGCCGGGACCTCGATCTCTCTGGATTCTTTGAGGTGCTTGATCCGGGTGGCTATGTTGAAACGCCCGGCAAGTGTGGTGGCCCAGAATCTGTAGCTTTTTCGGATTGGAGCGTTATCGGTGCAGAGGGGCTTGTGCGAGGTGTCGTTTCCGCAAATCCTGGTGGCGGAGTACGGGTCCAGATGTATCTGTATGATGTTCAGAAACAGAGGCCGGTCTTGGGCAAGGAATATCATGGAGAGATCGCCCAGGTGCCGCAGATGGCGCATCGCTTCGCGAATGAGATCATGAAGTTTTTTACCGGTGAGTATGGTCCCTTCGGTACGCAGATAGCCTTCTCATCGAAGATCGGAAGATTCAAAGAGCTATTCGTAATGGATATGGATGGTTCAAATATTCGACAGCTATCGAATGAGCGCGCATTGGCTCTTGCCCCTGCATGGGATCAAGCTGGTCAACGCCTAATCTATACTTCATATCGCAATCGGATCCCGGATCTATTCGTGCTTGGAGTGGCCGATCGCGCGACCCGTCAGGTAAGTCGTGATGATGCTCTAGAGATCGGCGCGCAGTTTCTCCCTGATGGTAAGATTATCTTCTCGCGAAGTGCAGGTAGGGATTCAGATATAGTTATTGGGGAGCTTCAAAGTGTTGCAAAAAGTGGGGCAATTCGAAAATTAACCCGATCCGATGGCGCGATTAACGTTTCTCCCGTTCTCTCACCTAATGGTGATCGAATAGCGTTCTGCTCTAATCGAGCAGGAGGTCCGCAGATCTATACCATGGGACTCGACGGTAGTGATGTGAAACGCGTGAGCTTTACAAATTCGAACTATTGCACCTCTCCGGCCTGGTCCCCCAAGGGCGATCGCATGGCGTATGTCTGTAGGGCGGAGGGCAAATTTCAACTCTTTGTTTCAGAGATTAATGGAGGCAATGCCGTTCAGCTAACCTCAACAGGAGACAATGAAGAGCCCGACTGGTCTCCCGACGGGCGATACCTTGTGTTTGCCTCAACAGCTTTTAGTAAGGGGGTGTTCAATTTGGCACTCCTAAAGGTAGATGGTGGGGCACCCCGGCAGTTAACGACCTCCAAGGGTGGGGACTCACAACCCGCTTGGGGGCCGCGTAGCAATTAGTTTGAAAGGATTAGCGCTGACTTACACCGCAAGATTGGCAACTGGTAAGCGTTCACGGGGGCGCAAAATCACAGTAAATTGACAAATTGGGTGCATTTCCATCCGCCGGAGGCGGTCCCCGAAGGGACAACAAGTAACCGTTCACAAGAAATGCCCCGTTTAGGGGCGACAAGAAAGGGAAACAGGTCTTGAAATGCAAAACAACGAGAATAATTAACC
>Ga0163148_10001201_pt1 | contig 34112 bp, 25 predicted proteins | sample OliLakLV19MP7P2_FD_148606 | JGI IMG/M metagenome (GOLD analysis project Ga0163148, IMG submission 148606) | Freshwater microbial mat bacterial communities from Lake Vanda, McMurdo Dry Valleys, Antarctica- Oligotrophic Lake LV.19.MP7.P2 | ecosystem: Environmental > Aquatic > Freshwater > Lake >... | reverse complement strand
CGAGGATGACGATCACGACGGCGACGGCATGAGCGACGACGAGGAGCTTGCCGACGTGGCCGATGGCGCAGGCGAGGGCGACTTCCCGGGCGGCGAGGACGAGCAGGGCGGAGGCAGCCCCGAGGTCGCGCAGCTGGTCATGAAGATCGCCGCGGCCGAGAAAGACTTCTACGCGGCCAAGGGCATGCACGGCGCAGGGCACCACAAGGCCGAGGGCGCGATGGACGTGATGCACAAGCTCGTCCGCAAGCTCGTGCGGTCTATCGCGGGAGCGCACGGCGTCGACCCGAGCGCCAAGCCCGGCGAAGAGGGCGGCGACTCGGGCAAGGCGCCTCCCTTCGGCAAGAAGCCTGGCGGCGAGGGCGATGAGGGCGCGCCGTCCAAGGCGCCCCCCTTCGGAGCCAAGGGCAAGAAGGACCGCAAGAGCAACCCCTTCGCCACGGGCGATGATGGCGGCGACGGACCCGATGATCAGGACGAGCCCTCGGACGACAGCGACAGCGGCGACGAGGGCGACTCCGAGAAGAAGAAAAAGACCCCGTTCGGCAAGGCCGTCACGGGCGTCATGCAGATGCTCGGTCCCGTGGCACAGGACGTCCTGTGTAAGGCGGCGGGCCTGCCGCCCAAGCGCCCGACCCTGACGCATTCGCCTCGCCCTGCGGGACCCGCTGCGGGCGGCGGCTTCATCGACTGGGGCGCGGTCGTCTCAGCCAACGCGGACGGCAGCCCCGGCCACATGACCAAGAGCGAAGCGCCGGCCGCGCCGGCCATGGCGCGAGCAAGCGGAGGCAGCAGCGCGCAGGGCCCCGCGTCCCGCCGCATCACGATGCCCGGACTCGATAGCAACGGCTCGCCCCTGCGGCAGGCGGCGAGGGAGAAGCGAATGAACGAAATCAATCACCCCGCTATCGAGCAGCCCATGCGCAAAGCAGCGCGCGTGGTAGTGACCGATGTGCCGAGGCTCGACGCGATCGACATGCTCAAGGCTGTGCTCGAGGGCGATAGGCAGGGCCAGCTCCGCAAGTCGGCTGGCCACAAGTACATCAGCCGCAAGCGCAACGTGCACGGCGGGTACGACTACGTCTACGAGCACCCGAAGACCAAGCAGAAGCACAAGTTCTCGACGTCACACCGCTCGTGGTCTACGGGCGAAGGCGACGCCCACCTCGAGCCCGGCTCGAAGTTTCACAACGTGACCAGCCGTGAAAAAGGCTCGGACTATCCTGATTCACAGGGGGGAGCCTCCGAATGGACCGAGCCTGGCGGCAAGAAGAAGAACAACAGCCACGCCCACGGTCATATCGGGGACGACCACATCAAGGCGATGCACGAGCACGCCTCGCGAGACACGCTGCGTCTCAAGGCCAAGAAGGACCGCTCGGGCGAGCGCGACAAGGCGCAGTACGGGCAAGTCGATGAGCAGGGCTCATTCCATGGCTCGGCCGTCGAGCACAAGGCTGCCTACGATCAGATGAAGAGCCCCCTCGGCTCGACGGTACCGGGCAAGTCGCGCGCTCACATGCTCAGCCCCTTGGGGCTGCATCACGCAGCCAAGCACGCGGCCAAGGTCGGAGACCGAAAAGCGCTCGATATGATCGGCAACGCGCTCCCTCGCGCTTCCTTCAAGGGGCCCTCTCAGTACACAGCACAATCAGAGCACGAGAGCGGCGCACGTGCGCTCGTCGAGAAGTACGGCACGGGAGGTTCGCGCGCGGAAAAGAGCATGGGCCGCGATGGCTCGGGCCGCGCGCTCCGCAAGGGATTCGATACGTACGAGCAGCAGTCGTCGAACCTGCCGGACGATCTGCTCTACGAGTACCTGATCGGCGCGATCGAGGAGTCGCTTCATTCGTCGATCCGCAAGAGCGACACGCAGCCGACCGGCCACATCATGGCCGACCTGCTCAAGGCAGCCCGCACCAACGGCGACCTCAAGCGCGCGCTCGGCACCTTCAGGGTCACCCAGTCGTCTATCGACTCAGTGCTCGCCGAGCGTGGCCTGCTCAAGTCGCAGGGGCAGTCCCTGAGCAACGGGCTCATCCCGGACGAGCGCCACTACACCCCGCAGGCGCCGTGGATGCGTCCCGGCGAGTACGTCGGCGTGGTGGTCGCGCCTCCTGCCGATAACAACGTCGCGCACCTGATCCGCGACGACAGGCTCGACCCTTGCCGCTCGCTCGCAGTGGCCCGAGCGGAGCAGCACCAGTCCCTCTGGAGGGGCGGTGACTCTCGGGCGCGCGTGAACTACGATGCCGCGTGTGCAGTGCACGGACGCGATATCTCGAAGTCGCAGAACCTCCACAACCCGTACGTGACCTGCAGCTGTAGCTGATGGCCCTCCGCGACGACCTCCGCGCTCTCGCCTCTACCTCGCTCTCGAAGGCGAGCGCGTGGGCGCGCTCGTCTGACGACGACGTCAGCCCCTCGATGATGAACGAGTCCCTCCGCAAGGCGGGCATGGGGCTGCCCGAGGCCACTGGCGAGCGCCCCCGCGCCATGTTCCACGACCCCTATGCGTCGATGGACTGGGGAGGCTGGCGCCAGCGCCCAAGCTCGATGACCTACGAGACGCTGCGCGTCATGAGCGTGCAGAACACCGTCATCGCCGCGATCATCAACCTACGCGTCCACCAGGTCTCCGCGTTCTGCAGGCCTCAGCAGGGGCGCTACGACCGAGGTTACCGGCTCATCCTGCGCGACCGACGCGACACCAAAAAGGGCATGAGCCCGGGCGAGCAGAAGGAAGCGCAGCGCATCGAGCGCATAATCGAGATGACGGGCGTGCTCCTGCCCGGCGAGAAGCCCTCGGACCGCGACAACTTCCGCAGCTTCATCAAAAAGAGCGTTCGCGACGTCCTGACGTACGACCAGATGTGCTTCGAGAAGATCCGCGATCGCGCCGGCCGCGTGAGTCGCTTCATCTCGCTGCCGTCCGAGACGATCCGCCCTGCGGTCACGGACATGGAGCACATGGAGCCTGCCGAGCTGCGCAGCCGCGTCTCGCACCTGCAGGTCTACGAGAGCACGATCATCGCTGAGTTCGGCCCTGACGATATCGCGTGGTGCATCATGAACCCGCGCTCGGACCTGCGAACCAACGGCTTTGGCTTCTCGCCTATCGAGCAGATCGTGTCCCTCGTGACGGCGTGGCTCTTCGGCTTTCAGTACAACCAGAAGTTCTTCACGCAGGGCTCGGCCATCAAGGGCCTGCTCAACATCAAGGGGGCGATTCCCGATAGGCAGATGCGCGCGTTCCGCCGCATGTGGTACGCGATGGTCTCGGGCGTCAACAACGCCTGGAAGACGCCCATCCTCAACAGCGAGGACGTGCAGTGGGTGCCCATGCACTCCACCAATCGCGAGATGGAGTACACGGCGTGGATGGACTGGCTGACCAAGCTGATCTGCGCGGTCTACGGCGTCGACCCGGTCGAGATCAACTTCATCTTCGGCAGCAACGGCACTGGCGGCGGCTCGACGCTCAACAGCTCGAGGCCGAACGCGACCGAGGTCACCGAGAGCAAGGACAAGGGCCTGCGCCCGATCGTTTCGCACCTCGAAGATCACATCAACATGCACATCGTCTGGGAGATGAACCCCGACTTCGAGTTCGCCTTCACGGGGCTCGACGCCAAGGCCGAGGACAAGGAGCGCGATGGGCGCCTGGCCGAGGTCAAGGGGATCAAGACCGTCAACGAGGTGCGCGCTGAGATGGATCTCGAGCCGCTCCCGGACGGCCTCGGCGACGTCATCCTCGACAGCAACTGGATCCAGAACAAGTCGTCGGCCGAGCAGCCCCAAGAGGGCGGTGGCGGCGAGATGGGAGGGCCTCCTGGCGGCGCTCCCCCTGGACCGGATAACGGGGACATGCTCGAGGGCTCGGCCGAGAGCGAGCCTGAGGGCGACGGCGACGGCGACATGCTGGGCGGCTCGACCAAGCTCACCGGCGACGAGGACGACGATCAGCTGCTGGCGGCGTCAGAGACCATGATGGGCAGCGTGCACGAGCTGCTCCGCAAGTCGGTCCGCCTCGAAGGCGGTCGGCAGTACATCGACATCGAGCTGAAGGAATAACCCATGGGCCTCCGAACGAACATCGACCTCTCCGTGCAGTTCGGGCAGGACAACGCCCTCACCGATCTGCTCTTCAGCCGCGACATGCAGTCGCTGCTCGATACGCTCGACCATGGCGTCTCACACGTCGTGACGCTCGACGCAGGCGAGTCGAACTACGTCGTGTCCATGGGCGACGTCGAGCTGGCACGCCTCATCTATATCGAGTCAGACGGCGAGTTCACCCTCACGCTCGGCGGCGGCGTCTCGACGCAGGCCATCATGAGCGCTGCGGGCGGGAGCTACCCGACCGGCTTCATCGGCGAAGATACCCTCTTCCTCAAGATCGACGCCGCGACGATCTCGGTAACGTTCGATCTGCTCGACCAGACGGTCCAGCAGGTCATCAACCGCCTCAACGCGCAGGCGGCCCTCCTCAGCTTGCCGACGGTCGCGTATCTGAACGGCGCTCAGCTGCGCCTCAAGAGCCCGACCTTCGGCGTGACCAGCGAAGTCGAGATCGTCTCGGCGTCTGCGGGCGTGCTCACGGCGCTTGGCCTGACGGTCAGCTCGATAGCGGGAGATGCCGCAGTCAACGGCACCGGACCCATCCAGGTGCGTCGCCCTGCGAGCACCAACTCGGCCACGCTCGCCGAGGGCGTCAAAGCGTTCTTTCTCGGCACGGTGCAGACGGGCGCGCTGACGATCGACAACCCCGACCCCGATAACGAGATCCAGCTCCGCATCGCCATCGCGGGTGACCTGTCTCCGACCATCCCGTGCTAAAACCTCGGGCGTGACGGACAAGGTCCATATCGAGGCGCCTGCCAGCCTCGACGCGCTCGATCTCGCACAAGCGGTCGCAGGGCCTCACTTCCTCCTCAAGGCCGAGCACCGCGCGGGCAAGAGCCTCGGGCGCTGGCTCGCCATGGACCAGCTGCAGGAGGCGTTGCAGCGCACGTACTCGACGCAGATCAAGCGCCTGCTCAGCGCCGTGCGCGATCAGATCATGGTGGCCGCAGGGCCTCTTCTGCCCAGCATGCTGGCTCAGGTCCAGCAGCTCATCCGCGACTACCACGCGCTCTTCGCCATCCACACGATCCATCCCGATATCGTGCCCGACCACGAGCAGCGCGCGATCGATCAGAGAGGCACGTCCTACCTCGCCTCGCCCAGCTTCAAGTTCGTCGACATGGCCTACCACTACGGCCGCTCGCTGCTGCCGGTCAGAACAGTCGAGCCCGGACCCGACCCTGCGAAGGTCACGCTCCCTCAGTTCCTCGGCTACGAGATCCCCACCCTCTCGCGCGAGGAGAAGCACGCAGTCGAGTGGGCTAGGCAGAACGCGGCCACCTACGTGCGCAACCTCGGCGACAGGGCAGCGCACGACGCAGCCGTTGCGCTCATCCGCGACAAGGTCGCCGAGAACATCAGCGGGCGCGAGACGTGGCGCAAAGCAGGCAGCGACATCGGCCATGCCTCAGGCGACTGGTCGCGCGACATGGGACGTATCGGCGCGACCGAAAAGCAGCGCGCCATGCAGGAGGGCGCGGTCGCAGGGCTCAAGGCTCGGCGAAAGAAGCCCGGCAAGAGTATCCGCGTCGCCAAGCAGCCCACGCCTGACGCGTGCCCTGACTGCAAAAGGCTCCACCTGGACGGCGGCGTGCCGATCATCTTCCCGCTCTCGCTGCTCGAGGCCAACGGCACCAACGTCGGCCGCAAGCGCGCGAGCTGGAAAGCCGTCGTCGGGCCCGTGCATCCATGGTGCGCGTGTGAGCTTATCGAGGTCCCCGACGGCTGGGGCTTCGACGCTGATGGCAACCTCTCGCCCGAGTCGCTCACGCGCGCCGGCTACCTCGATGGCGATCTGCGCAAGGGACAGAACGGGCACATGACCTACGGCGACAGCGTGCCCGATACTGGCATCACGCTGCGCATCCAGGACCCTCGCCTGCGCGTTGCAGTCGAAGCCGTGCTCGCGCGCACCCCGAGCGAGATCTTCGACAAGAAGGTCGGCATCACGCTCATCACGACCGATATGCCTCGAGCGCAGAACCCGCTCGAGGATCACGACTACGCGTACTGGACCGGCAACGAGATCCGCCTGATGCACAACTTGGATCCAGCGAGGATCGATCGCGTGCTCCCGCATGAGATCGGCCATTCGCTGAACGTCCATCTGATGCGTAAGCTCGGCACTACAGAGGCGGTACGCAGGTGGCACGACGAACTATGGAAGATCTCGGAGGCGGAGGGCTTTGTATCGAACTACGCCCGCAAGATGCCTATCGAGAACGCAGCCGAGGTCTCGATGAAGTACATCTACGACCGCAAGCGGCTCATGCTCGGCAGCCCGAGGCAGTTCGCGTTCTGCCACAAAGACTATCGAGAAGTGCTTCGCCCCAGATGACCGCGCACCCGAGGCCCCCTGTGATCATCGTCGACCCCCAGAGCCTCGCGAAGGGCAAAAAGCTCCACTACAAGACGTTCTTCCAGGGCCTGCCCATCTCGATCGAAAACCGCGCGGGCTCGCTTCGCCGCTGGTTCGACCCGAAAAAGCAGAAGCACGGCGAGACGAAGATGGTGCACCCCTACGGCTATATTCGGGGGACGATCGGCGCCGACGACGACCACCTCGACTGCTTCATCGGGCCCCACAGAGGCAGCCAGCTCGTCTTCATCGTCAACCAGCGGTTCACAGCCCACGGCAAGTTCGACGAGCACAAGGTCTTCCTCGGCTGGCGCTCCCTCGAGGAAGCCAAGGCGGCGTTCCTCGACAACTACGACGCCAAGGGGCCCGAGCTGCTCGGCTCGATAAGGGAGTGGACGATGCCCCGCTTCAAACGCTGGCTCGCAGGCGGCGACCTCAGCGAGCCCGCGCAGAAGAGCACGCCGAGTGATCTGCTCAAGGCCGGAGGTCCCTACCTCGGTCCGCGCGGCGGCCTTTGGGCCGACCCGAAACACACGGTTCCTTGGAAAGCCGACTACCACAACCAGGCACGCAACGAAGGTCACATCGAAGCACTAGGTCGGCACTTCGATCGTGCGATGAGCGCGAGCAGCGAGGGTGACAAGCGTTACGCGGCATCTTCACTCCACGAACACGGAGTCGACATCACGCCCCACAAAAAGCTCGTGAGGCCCACGAAGGTCGTGAAGGAGAAAAAGGCGCTCTATCACGCGACCCCCGCGTTCGCGATGGACTCGATCCGCGAGCACGGCCTGAGGCCCCGGCAAGGCGCGGGCCTCTTTCAGCACGGCGGCTACGACCCCCATTCGCAGGGGAAGGTCTTTTTCGCGAGCGACGAGATCGCTGCCCAGCAGTGGCACCACAAGGTGCAGATGCAGCTCGAACACCACCACGATGAGCCGGAGAAACACCAAGTCGTGCAGCTCCGCATCAAGCACCGCCGCTCGGTCGTCGACCCTGTCGGCGATCGCGACGTGTACGGGTCTCGATACGTCAAACAAGTCGTGCCCCCCGAGCACATCGAGTTCAAGCACGACGGCTCGTGGAAGCCGATCGCGGAGTGGGGAATGAAAAAGAGCCTCTTCACCGTCTCGCGCGCGCTGTTCAAGGGCGAGGCGGGTGCCCAGCACTCGGACCACAAGTACGTGCGCCGCTGGCGAGAGCGCGGCCGCTGGAAGTACGACTATCCGGGCGACACCCGGCGCGTGAAGTTCACCTTCACCGAGCGCTACGAGAAGAGCCCCCACCTTTGGGAGTACGTGCGCTCAGGCGACAAGGACCCGCGCGCCTGGACCAAGGGCGGTATCGTCCCAACGAGCGCGCACCCGGTGAAGGAAGCGGGCGTCCCGCATCGCCTCTACCAGATCGTCGCCCCGGGCGAGCAGCCCGGCTGGGCGCGTCTCAAGGACATGGCGACGGGCGAGACCAAGCTCGTCCAGCACAACCGCATCTGGCCCGTGCGCCGCGTGAAGGCCAAGGTCGCGCCCCCGCCTCCTGTGGCCCCGCCCAAGGCGCCGAGCAAACCGTGGAAGCTCGGAGACGGCATCGGCAAGCCCCCGAGCCCCACCGAGGTCTCAGAAGGTGCCACGCGCCTCCCCGCCTTCGCCCAGTCGACGGCGGCCCCTGGGACGGCACTCGCGGCCATTGAGGGCGGAAAGTTCCTCGTCAAGCATTCGTCAAGCATCGAGCACGACGAGGGGGGCGAGCGCGTCCAGGTCCGCACCCGCAAGGCGCAGGTCGACAACGCCACCAAGACCAAGCTCATCGCGGAGTTCGAGGGCATGGTCGTCAACCTCGCGCGCGATGCGCAGCGCCGCTTCCGCCTCAAGCCCGAGTGGGAGCGCGCGACCGGCGAGCGGCGCAAGGACCTGGTGCTCGAGGACCTGCACATGGCAGCCGTCGAGGGCTTCCTCACGGCCATCGACCGCTACCCGGGCGGGCTGAGCTTTGCGGGGCACGCGCAGTTCTACGCGCGTGACTTCGTCAGCATGCACGCGGCCAAGCTCATGTCGGGCAACGTCTCGATCCCCGCGCGCGAGCAGCGCCTCGTGCAAAAGTACGTCGCGGCGCGCGCCAAGGCGTCCCGCAACCTCGACGTGGGTGACCCCTCGCCCGAGCAGGTCACCTACCACTGGCGCCTGCTCAAGCGGGACGTGCACTCGCTGGCCCCGGGCGACCCTCAGCGCATGGAGGAGGTCCCGGCCGACTCCTACTCGCTCGCAGGCGATACGCGCGTCCACCCAGGCACAGCCGAGTGGGCAGACCGTATTCACAGCTTTCTCGCAGGACAGAGGACCGCCCAAGACCTCGACTTCCTCGGGCTCGATGAGGCTGCCCTTCCAGGACTCCACATCGGCGCCGGCATGAGCGATGCCGACAAGGTCGAGGTGCGCCAGGCCATCACGCGCTCGATCGCCGACCTACAGAGCCACGAGATCGAGGTCTCAGGGGCGAGCTACCGCGCCAACACGGGCGAGATCCTCCAGCGCGTGCTGGGCCTGACGGCGACGGGCGAGGGGCAGTCGATCAAGGAGATCGCGGGCTCGGTGGCGATCGAGCGCAAGCTCAAGGGGGGCTGGAAGAAGCTGAGCTTGCGCCAGGGCGAGCGCATCGCGCCCGAGTTCGTGCTCCGCGGCCTCGCCCACGCACGCAAGAGCCTCGGCGGCGCAGCCGAGGGCCTCATCAAGCGGGCCGCGGCGAAGTTCGAGCCCTTGCCCGAGGTGAAGCGCGGGCCGACCTTCGGACAGATTCTCGAAGCCCGCTCGCGCAAGGTCACGGCGAGCGAAGTCGCCGACTGGCGCAGGAAGGCGCGAGCGGCCTACGCCGGCAACGCCGAGGTGCGGCGCCACGTCGACAGCATGGGCGAGCGCGCAGTCCGCGTGCGTATCGCTCACGAGCAGATGATCGCCGAGCCCATGAGCGCGCAGATGCGCAAGCTCATGACTCAGCACGTGTCGCTTGAGCCGACGAGCAAGGACGTCGAGTACGGCTCGGCCATCGCCACGATCACCGACCCTTCGACGGGCGCGCAGAAGCGCGTGAGGGTCGCCACGATGCGCGATATAGCGCCTCGTCCCGTCGGCGCGCTGGTGAAAGCCGAAGTGGATACGGAGTTCACTACGGGTATGCTCTGGGCCGCTTTGCACTTTCCGTTGACGACTGAGCTGTTCTTCTCGAAGAGCGCTCCAAGCGCCGAACGCCACACCCTCGAAACCCTGATGGGGCTCCATTGATCGACGACGACGTCACCAAGAAGCACAAGATCGGGCGCATCGATCCTCACTTCCCGGCCAAGTCTCACTTCGCGTTCTACCTGCGCCGCGCTGACGACGGGGGCATCCACATCAGTGGGATCGATCGAGGAAAGGATGGCGCCGGCGGCCTGCTCGAGGACGAGCGCAAGCAGCTCTTCCACCACTTCGGCTCGCCGATCACGGCGCTAGCCGGCGGCCCGATGGGCCCGAGAGGCGAGGCGCTCGGGACCTGGACCGAGACCGCGCAGCCCGGCACCGAGAAGCACTTCCTCCATGCCATCTGCCAGCTCCCCTGGCCATTCCGCGTGCAAGGTCGATAATGAGGTTCCTCATCCCGCTAGGCCGTCTGCTCACCGAGTACGGCGCCGCGCTCAGCAAGAGCAGCGACACCTTTTCGCGCGGACCTCGCGCTGGGCACAAGTACATCAAGCGCGTGCTCATGCTCGGCGGCGGCAAGAAGCGCTACCGCTACTACTACGCCTACGAAAAGGACCTCGCTCACGGCAAGCTGCTCGACGAGGCGGGCGAGCACGATCACTACCTCTCGTCGGCGCTGCGAGAGCATCACCCGAACCTCGTAGGCAAGATCCGTTCGACGATCGAAACGGGTATCGACTTTCTGAAGGGCCTCTTCGGCTTCAAGAAGGCGCCGCCCCCCGTCAAGTTAGGCGAGTCGTTCACGGCGAAGTACGTCACGCCGCATATCGAAAACGAGAAGAAGGGCATGGCCCCCGACGCAGCCTCGCCGATGGTGCGGACTGCGCGAGCCCTCGAGCTGATCCCTGATTATCTGAAGGCGCTCGTCGACCCCGAGAACGTCAAGGACGACAAGAAGTTCGCAGACCGCTGGTCGAACCTCCTCGATAAACCAGAATACGGATACAAGGGGCTCAGCGAGTTCGTGCTCAACACGAACAGCGAAGACGACGGTCGCGTGGGCGGCCACGTGGGCGGATACATGGACCCCTCCACGGGCACGCTGCGCATCATGTCGGTCGTGTTCGAGGGCCACGCGTCCCGCGAGACGCCCGCAGGCGAGATGCCTCAGTACGGCTCGAACCGCACGCTCGCCGAGGAGGTGATCTGGCACGAGTTCGGCCACCACGTGCACTGGCGCCTCTTCAACAAGAGCGCGAGCGATCCCGCTCTTGCCACAGCACTCGCCGAGTGGACCAAGATCCTGCCCGGCAACCACATCTCGGAGTACGCCAAGACGCCCGATAAGAAGTGGGGCTCTCACGGCACCGACACCGGCAACTACGAAGACTTCGCCGAGAGCTTCTCGTGCATGCTTTCGCACCCCCAGCAGATGGCCGATCGGTGCCCCGAGCGCTACGTGTGGATGCAAAAGCACGTGCTACCGCATTTGCCGACTATCGAAGAAGTCATGAAGCTCGCGCCCGAGCAGCTCGCGTGGTGGGAGGGCAAGTCCATCACGCCAGCGGGCACAGCCCTCGCTCTACTTCGGCGTGCCCTGCCTGCCGGCGCGTTCCACCCGTACTACTCGGACGCGGACCAGTTCTACGCCATCAACAAAGAAGGGCGCACGGTCTACATCCGGTTCGGCCCGGCCGATAAGAACGAGGAGGAGCGCTGGAAGCCGGTCCCTTCGACCACCCGCGAGATCGAAATCGAGGGGCAGAAGATCTCCGTCGCGAAGTACACCGCCGAGATGGGCACCCGCTTTTACAAGGGTGGCTCGGTCAAGGAGATCTACGACGAGTACGGCCGCGCGATGACCGACCAGCAGGCGTTCCTCTACCTCGCGCAGGACGACGAGGAAGTGAACGCGAAGATCGGCGACCCCACCGAGTACGCCGGCAAGCGCATTGCGAAAGAGGCCAAAAAGCGCGCAGCCGCTGCGGCCACCAACGCGGGCGAAAAGCAGGCGCCCGCGGCGCCCAAGGCCGAGGGCGAGAAGGTCAAAGACACGCACCTGCTCTCGTATCGCATGTACACCGCGATGGGCGCGTCCGACGCGAAGAACACCGAAGCGGTCGAGGTCTCGCGCACCGCAAAGACCGTCAAGGCGCAGCAGAAGTGGGACGCGGCCCAAGCCAAGCCCGAGGCCAAGCGCACCGCGGCCGATAAGAAGGCGCTCGCCAAGGAGCGCCCTGACTTCCTGCGCGCAGGCGCGGGCTGGGTGCCCATCGAGATGCCCCCGCACGAGTTCGTGCAGAAGTCAGGCACGTTCAAGTTCGGCGCGATCCGCAGCGCCAAAGAGCAGCCTCACGTCGCCAAGGACGCCAGCGGCGCGCCCATGCTGCTCGCCGACGGCTCGCCCATGCTCCGCGCTCGCGTCTACGAGCAGGAGAACCCCGACGGCACCTTCACGCGCCTCACGGTGAACGAAGAGATGCCCCTGCAGGTCGGCGACACCGTGCTCTTGCCCGATAAGGCCGCGAAGGCCTGGGTCCCGCGCGTGCTTACCAAGGGCGACCCGCTCGACCCCTACGTGCTCGCACGCAGGTACGGCACGACCGCGAATATCCTGCTCGCCAAGAACGGCAAGTACGCCCCCTACCAGCTCGTCGATCCGATCGCCGCTCAAATGGTGAACCCGGGCGATCTGGAGATCCCCGACGCCACCAAGCTCAGCGAGCTACTGCGCGAGGCCGCGATGGTCGCGGGCATGGACCCGGTCACGGGCGTGCCCTACGTGGGCCGGCGCGCGTGGGTCACGGTCGACGGCGACAACGGCTCGGCGGCTCACATCCAGCTGCAGTGGGACGGCGCAGGCCCTCCCAAGGTCGTCGGCGACTACTGGCAGCGGCGCAAAAAGGCCGACGCCCCTGTGCGCATCGACCAGCTCCTCAACGAGCACGACTCGCTCGATATCCCCGCAGTCACCGAGGCCGCGCTCCCGCAGACGCCCTTCACGCAGGACGCGTTCGTCTACTACTTCGACCCTCGCACCAAGCAGCGCATGCTCGGCACGCTCCGCGGCGAAAAGGAGCTGGCAGATGGCACCAAGGCCTACTCGGTCGAGCCTATCGGAGGCGAGACAGCTGCCTCACGGGAGCCCATCACTGTCGCAGTGATCGAGGCGGCTCCTGCTGACCTCATCCCCGATCACCCGGACCTGCGGCGCCGGCATGTCGAGGCTCTCGAGCACGACCTGCTTCTTTACCTCGACGAGGTCCCGCGCGACTCGACGCTCGAAAGCAGCGGCGTCGGCGTGATCCGCGTGAAGCTCCCGAAGGACGGCTTCATCTCGCGGCTCGAGGTCGAGAAGATGCCCGGCATCACCATCTCGAATCCGTACCCCTGGGAGAGCGAGGAGTCGATCACGCTGCAGCTGGACGAACTGCCTCGCTTCCGCAACCGCGTGGGCGGCTTCGTTATGGACCGCGGCGTGCTCGCCAAGCTGCAGGACGTCGATACGCGCTCGCGCATGACCGAGGAGTCGGGCAAAACGCAGATCGTCGAGTTCAGCGATCTCCAAGACAAAGACGGCAACATCAACCCCGATGGGCCGCTTCGAAACCTCGTGACGGGCAAAGAGGGTATCCAGCCGCAGCCCCACCGCATGGAGGCCCTCCAGCACTTCGTGCTCAACAACTTCCGCCTCTACGCGATGCATTTTATGGGGACGGGTAAAACTGGACTCGCGATCATGGCGGGCGAGCTGGCGCGCAATTGCCCCGATCCGACCGACCCGACCAAGCTGCACCCGAACGCGCCGTCCAAGCGCTGCCTGACGATCCTGCCCAAGCAGACGGCCGAGAACACGTACCGCGAGTTCGTGCGCTTCAAGGCTGCAGCTCCGACGCTTATCGGCGCCTCAGGTCTCTCGGGCGCGCAGCAGATCCCCAAGGCGCCCGATCGCAAAGAGGGCGAGCACGACGACATCTACTGGCCTCGGGCGATCGCACACTGGAAGGCCAAGTGCGAGGAGAACCCGAGGCTCTGGAATCCCTGGAAGGATCCGAGCCAGGACGTCGTCATCAGCAACGAGTACTTCCGCAACAACGAAGCGCTGCTCTACGCGCTCGACCAGTTCGACGCGATGATCGGCGACGAGGCGCACAAGTATCAGAAAAAGAGCAAGCTCGCGCGCGCCATCGGCAAGTGGACCAAGTCACCCAAGATGAAGATGGTGCTGCTCATGAGCGGCACGCCGATCACCAACAAGCTCACCGTGCTGCCGCGCATGGTCGATATGGTCTCGGGAGGAGCAGTCAGCCTCGGCACCGATCAGGAGTTCGAGGACAAGCACCTTATCGGCAGCGCTCACGCGCGCGAGCTGGGCAAGAAGAAGCCCGCCAAGACTGACCTGAATCCGGCAAACGTCGCCGAGCTGATGACCAAGATCCAGCCGATGATCCACGTGGCGACGGTCGCCGACGTGAAGAACAAGAGCATGCCCAAGCCGCTGCTCGACGAAAACAGCCCCATGCCGCTGATGGGCCAGCAAAAGCGCATGTACCGCGCAGCGGGCGCCAACTTCAACGACGACGAGCGCGAGATGATGGAGGCCTCGGGCTCGCTCGGGCTCGACGAGGCGAAGTTCCTGAAGGAGGACGCCCGCCGCAAGATCGGCGTCATGCGCTCGATCACCAACACGATGAGCTACAAGTCGCCCGATCAGAGCGAGTCGATACTCTACGAGCAGGTGATCACGGACCCCGAGGGTAAGAGCGTCCGCACGAGGCGCGTGTTCGCTCTCCCCTCGCTCGAGAAGATGCTCGCCCCGCCTCCCTTGGGCTGGGGAGGTAAGTGGCCCTCGCTTGCGCACGTGAGCGACGACATCGTCAACGAGGGCTACCTCAACGCGCTCCGCGTGCATATCGAGAACCTGCTCGGCATCGCCTACGAGGAGAAGCTCGAAGGCAAAGTGATCGCCGAGACCAAGGTCGGCAAGGAGCTGCTCGACGCGCTCGAAAGCAGCGGCGAGTTCGTCACGCGCACGGGCGATAAGTGGATGCGGGGCGAAGGCATCGGCAACGGCGGCGGCATCAAGAACCCCGACTACGGCCCCGAGGGCATGACCTGCCGAGGCACCTACAACGACGACAGCGGCGAGATCGAGCCTCTCACCACGGAGTATTACGACCCCGAGACGGGCAAGACCGAGACGATCACGGTCCCTGTCGGCTATCGCTTCGTGCGCGACCCCAACCGCAAGTCGTCAGGCCTCTACTTCGACGGCGAGCACGACTGGGACTGGACTGGCCGGCACGACGACACGGACGAGACGGGCGACAGCAGCGGTGAAGGCGGCACCACCGAAGACGACGCAGAGGACGCGGAGGACACGCCCGAAGGCGAAGAGGTACCCGCACCCAAGGGCAAGCAGGCGCCGAAAACGGGCCTCTCGCATCACTCGATCCAGCGGCATCCCGATAGGCGCCGTCAGCGCGCCATGTTCGATGCGGCGACCACCTCGGGCAACGCCAAGTGCGACGGCATGGAGCAGATCATGTGCGCCGTGCTGAGCGACAAGTTCGGCGCAGGCGACAAGCAGCAGTTCATCATCTTTGGCCAGCTCATCGGCAGCTCCTGCCGCACGGCCGAATCGAAGATGCGCCAGATGGGATACATGGACGTGAACGAGGCGCTCGGCGACCCTGCGTGGTCGAGCGACTCCGATAAGAAGCGCGCCAACGAAACGCGCAAGTTCTTCGTCTCGTACATGGGCGGCACCGCCACGCTCGGCGACCGCGACATCAACAGCGAGATCTTCAAGCGTCAGCAGGACATGTTCGGCAAGGACGCGGGCATCTCGATGTTCGTGTGGCGCACGCTCTACGGCAGCGAGTCGACCAAGTTGCCCATGGCGCGCCAGGGTCCAAGCGACTCGGCCGCAGTGCGTGAGCCTTGGGGCCGCGCCCAGCGCGAGTCGATCGAGAAAAACTTCGTGAACGACTTCGGCAGACTCGATAAGAACGGCAAGCCCGAGCGGCTCGAAGTCCCCATGCGGGTCTCGGGCAAGATCAACGCAGCGGGGCAGCTCACGCAGGACTACGTCTACGAGAGCGACCTGCCGACCAAGATCGCCCGCCAGGTAGAGGCGCTCGAGATCGAGTCCCGCACGCTCCGCGGCGACGAGCTGAAGGCCGTGGCACAGAAGATCGCAGGCCTCATCGACCCCTACTGGACCGAGCGCAAGCCGCTCTCCGATCGGCAGATCGACATCTTCAATAACGCGCAGGTGATGGTCGCTTCCGACGCTGCTCAGATGGGACTCTGCTGGCCGGCCAACAACCTCTTCATGTACGACTCACGCTTCAGCCCCATGGAGGAAGCGCAGCGTATCGCGCGCGCCGCGCGCATGCTCCCCGAGCAGATCCAGGGGCCCGCCAAGGACCTCATCATGCGCATCGGCGCGTATATCAGGGACGCCGAGGAGCAGAGCGGCTTCAAGGAGTACGAGGGCGTCGAGGCGGCAACGATGATCGTGCGCGAGGCCATCAACCACGCGCTCACGCCCGAAGAGCAGAACCTCCTCGCCACGCTACCCGGCGCAGGGACCGACCAGATCGTCGAGTCGTGGTTCGCTCAGCGCGCGTTCGATAAGATCGAAGGGGCACGCGCGGAGGTCGGCATTCGCCTGCGCGCCGCGGGCTCGATTCCTGATCCTGCTCGCCCGAAGGAGAGCTTCATCTCTCCTCATGCGATCCAAGAGCACGACATCATGAACGAGATCCTGCGCAACCACCTCACGCCCTTCGATAGGCAGATCCTCCGTGCACGTCGATGCCTGGTCGACGTCAAACGCCTGACGACGTCGGTCACGATGAGGGAGTTCAAGACCGTCACCGAGACGTACGTGAACGACAACGGCAAAACCCGCACACGCAAGAAGAAAGTCGCCACGAACAACTGGGTCACGGAGAGCCCGACGCAGGTGGAACGCATGGCGCTCGCGCAAGGCAAAATCAAGGGCAGGGCCTACGAGTTCGCCATGAAGAAGATGCAGGAGCCCGTCGTCAGGATATCGAAGTACGACTACCTCACGGCTCGGGCTGGCTCACTCTCGCAGTTCTCCGAGCTGAAGGAGACCCCGCTTCGGCCCCTTCTGCCCCCAGTCGTCCGAAAGGCCATGCACGCGGTACGCTTCGTTGTACCAAGGAGCACCCTCGCGTGGCACTGAGCGGAAACGACCTGTCCCTAACGGACATCTTCAGCGTCGGCATCCCCTTCGAGGGGGATGTCGACGTCGCGTACTTCTGCAATCAGCCGAACGCGAGCACCGCGCGCTCGGCGCTGAAGTTCCTCAGCGACCAGAACAACGAGATCCAGCTCCGAGGGCGCGCGAGCCACGCGGACATCGTGCGCATGTGGAAGGCGACCTTCCGCGCCTGCATCGCGCACGGTATCGAGATCCCCAAAGGCCTGAAGGGCTACGCCAAGCGCCTCGGCGTGATCGTGGGCTGAATGCAGTGTCCGCACTGCACCTCGATGGTGTTTCGCCCGACGAGCGACGGGCAGAAGCTCAAGGCGCGCACGCGCGTGCTCGTCCTCCACAAGTCGGGCGCGGCCGAGATCAACTGCGAGGCGTGCGGGCGTGGCGTGCTCCTTCCGCTGACGCTCTCGCCCGGCGACATGGCGCTCACCAAGGCTGCCCCGCCGAAGTTCGTCGCGCGCCGTAGTTGACAGATCTCTCGATACCCGGGCATATCGTCGTCGTGGCCTAACAGAGGCGGTTCGGGATTTTCCCGGGCCGCCTTTCGTCGTTTCTGAGGTCGGATATGAGCATGCCCTTCAAGCTCGACATCGCTCTCGACTGCTTCGAGAAAGCCGAAGACGGCGATCGCAGCAGGCGCATCGGCGGCATCGTATCGACGAGCCACCTCGACAGGCAGCAGGAGACGCTCATCCAAGAGGGTCTCGACTTCGCTCCCTTCCTCGAGCATGGCTGGTTCAACGACAACCACGACTCGAGCACCGACTCGGTCGTCGGCTACCCGGAGATCGCGGAGATCCGCACCCTGCCCGACGGGCACAAGGCCTGGTACGTCGAGGGCTACTTGCTCAAGGGCGACGAGCGAGCCGATAAAATCTGGAGCAAGGCCAACGCGCTTCAAAAGACCAACCGAAAGCTGGGCTTCTCGGTTGAAGGCAAAATCCTCGAACGCGATGCGCTCAACCCGAAGATCGTGCGCAAGGCGCAGGTCCGGGAGGTCGCGATCACCAAGTGTCCGGTGAACGAAGAGACCTCGCTCATGGTCCTGGCCAAGAGCCTCTCGGCAGGGCACGCGAGCCCGCTTCCCGTGGGCCCCGTCTCTGAAGGCGCGGGCCGCGTGCTGGCGCCGCAGAGCCTCGAAGCCCGCAAGAAGAAGCGCAAAAAGATGGTGAAGTCGGAGGCGGTCGCGCTTCTGATGAAGGCGAACCCGAAGGTCGACGAGGTCCTCGCCATGCGAGTCGTCGACTACGCGCTGCGCTGGCACCCCGTTACGTGAACAGGAAAGGAAGATATCCCATGGCAGACAAGCAGGTCGACATCGACGGTCTCAGCGCTTCGCTCGATGAGCTGGTGAAGGCGGCAGACGCGACGGCTCTGGTGAAGGCGTACGGAGGCGTGAACATCACCTCGGGCGGCCACACCGACGAGCGCGGGGCCACCTCGGGCGGCTACCCAGGCAGCGGAGACATGGGCGCGCTCGACGACATGATGATCGGCAAGATGGCGTCGACCCTCGCCGCGGCGGGCTTTTCGGCGTCGCAAATCGCTGCCTTCATGAACGACGACGACGAGGAAGAGGACGAAGACGAAGACGAGATGGAGGGCAAGATCGTCGGTCCCTCCGACTCGCGTGTCGAACCGCCGCCCCCCATGGAAGGCAAGGCGCAGCCCGGCTACTGGGGCAAGTCGATGGACGCGTTCCGCGCGGACAAGGACATCGCCGACGCGGTCGACATTTCCCCGTACCTCGAAGCCCTCACGCAGAAGACTGCCGAGAGCCTCGACTCGATTCGCAAGAGCATGGGCGAGGGCCGCGGCGAGCAAGCCCGGGTCAACAAGGCGCTCGGTGCGGCGATCTACCAGATCGGCGCGCTCACCAAGTCGATCGCTCAGGCCTCGAGCCAGCTCAACAGGCGCCTCGGCATCGTCGAAGCGCAGCCCGCGTCGCCCAGGGGCGCGACCACGCACCGTCAGGCGCTCGCCAAGTCGATGCCCGGCGAAGCCGGCAACGGGCACGCCCCGCTGTCGAAGGGAGAGCTGCTCTCGTCGCTCTCCTACATGAACCTCGAGAAGGGCCTGAAGACCATCAACGGGCAGAAGACCTCCGAGGTCATCGGCCTGTTCGAGGGGGGCAACGTGATCTCTTCCGAGACGGTCGATGCTGTGAATCGCTTCATCGCGACTCACCCCACCGAAGAGAAGCTCGCGCGCACCTATCGGTAGTCCGCGTCGCAACGAAACCCGATAACTGAAGAACGACGAAGGAAAGGATAAGGCAATGCACGGAGCATTCGTTTCGGCACAGGACTACCAGGGGGCGGGACTCGCTCAGTCTGGCGAAGTAGCGGACCTGATGAAGGCCCTCTACGCCGGCAATGACGTCAACAACCCCGGCACCAGCGCAGGCCAAGGCTTCCCTCTCCGCCAGGAGAGTCTCGAAGCCCAGCTGAAGAACCTCACGTACGAGATGGACGAGATCAAGCTCTTCAAGAGCATCTCGAAAGTCCCGGCGTCGAACACGGTCGAAGAGTTCAACCGCTTGGTGAGCTACTCCGCCGGTGGCGCCAGTACGTTCAACCAGGGGTTTTTCCCCGAGGGTGACCTGCCCGAAGAGCAGGACACGACGTACGAACGCATCACGGTCCTGATCAAGTTTATTGGGATCGTCGGCCGCGTCACGCACGTCGCCAACACCATCCGCGCAGCCCACGGCTCGGTCATCGCCCTCGAGACGATGAACAAGACGATGGAGCTTTTGCGCAATCTCGAGAACGCGCTCTTCTTCGGCGACTCGACCCTCATCCCGCAGCAGTGGGACGGGCTCGCGAAGCTGATCACGGCAGGCGCTCCCGACAACGTCATCGATCTGCGAGGCGGGTCTCTCACCGAGGACGCCCTCAACGACATGCTCCTGCGGATCCGCGACAACTACGGTCAGGCGACCGACGCGTACTTCGGCACGGGCCCCTTCGCCGACCTCGCCAAGCAGGTCTACGATCGCCAGCGCTTCGGCATGGCGCCTGCTCCTGGAGTCCTCGGCGCGCAGATCACTGCGTTCCAGGGCCAAAACGGCAAGATCAACCTCCACGACCACGTCTTCATCAACCCGGGCCCCGTGCCTGTGGCTGCTGGTGTGGGTCGTACCGATCGACGCCCCCTCGCTCCCACCTCGACAGCCCCCACGGCTGGCGCGGCGACAGGCTCGCTCTTCGTCGCAGCCGATATCGGCACGTACATCTACCGGATCGCTTCGGGCAACAGGTACGGTCTCAGCGCTCCTGTGACGCCCGCGAGCGTGGCGGTGACCACGGGCGACGGCGTGACCTTCACGGTCACCGACGGCGGCCAGGACACCTCGTTCTACGAGATCTACCGCTCGACCCTCGGCGGCGCGGCGGCCACGGCCAAGCTCATGACGCGCGTCGCTCGCACAGGCGCCACGCAGGTCATCACCGACCTCAACGCAAACATCCCGGGCACCAGCCAGGGCTTCGTGCTCATGCAGAACGAACGCTCGTTCAGCTGGGCGCAGCTGCTCCCCATGACGCGCATCCCGCTCGCCGCGATCGATACGTCGATCCGCTGGGCGCAGGTGCTCTACGGCGCGGTGAAGATGTACGCGCCCGCGCGCAACATCCTGGTCAAGAACATCGGCCGCGCTCCTGGCTCGCTCTGAGCTGAGCTTCCAAGGCTAGCGTGAGCTGGTAGAGTCGGGCGGGCAGGAGCAATCCTGACCCGCCCTTTTCGATCCTTCGAGGGGCTATCCGAAGGAGAACCCAATGAAGATTCAGAATACCGCCCTCTGCTCGCAGGCACTCACCCTCCGCTTCGCGCGCACGGGCGAAGGCAACCACGTGCTCGTCCAGGGCGACGCGTCGGGCGTCTTCGATATGCCCGACAAGGACGCGGAGTTCCTGCTCGGGACGCCTGGCTGGATGCCCTGCCGTGAGCCCGGTCGCCCGCAGCTCATGCAGGCCGCCCCTGTCGCCGCGCTTGTGGCCGAGGTTCCTGCGGCTGCCCCTGTGGCCCAAAGCCTGCCTCCGGCGCTGAGCATGGCGCCTGCCGCTCCTGTGGAGGAAGTAGCAGGGGAGCCTGGCGACGAGAGTCTCGCTGTGGGCCCCGACCTCGAGTCGCTCGATAAGGCAGGCCTCATGGAGGCCGCGCTGAAGTACGGCGTCGAGGTCAAAAAGGGCTGGGCCGAGGACAAGATGCGCGAGGTCCTCGACAAGGCGCTCTACGGCGACGCCGCCTGACGTTCGCTCGCTTTTCGTATCGCCCGTAGACTGGGCCGCGCATGTGGGAGTTCCTCAGCAAGGTCCTCGAAACAGGAGGCACGACAGCTGTCCTCTTCGCAGCGACGTTCGGAGTGTTCGCGCTGGCCCTGCGAGAGCTGTGGCGCGCGAACACCCGCCTGCACATGCAGGCCACCGATATGCAGGTCACCCACGAGCGCACGCTCAAGCAGAAAGACGTCGACTGCGCGGCCCAGGTCCTCCGCTCCTCGGAGTACTTCGCCAAGCGCATCGACGAGCTGCAGGAGAAGCGCGTTATCGAATCTCAGTCGATCACTAGCGAGGTGGTGAGGCACGTCTCTGCGACGCAGAGGTCCGTCGATAAGATCACCACGTCGATGGAAACCCTCACCGGAATGATGCGACGCTCATGACCAAGCCCCTCAACCGACCTGTGAGGCCGAAAACGTTGGTGCCTGTGTACGTAGCTCCCGAGCCCGCTATGGGCGAAGGGCTGCTGCCCGAAGCAAGGCCTCTGCGCGACGACGAGCCCACGCTCGTCACTCGCCTCCTGCGCAACGTGCAGGGCGCCGTCGAGAAGGCAGGCGAGTCGCTCGACAAGGCGGTCGATGCTTCTCAGGCCATGGCGAGGCAGGCCAAGCAGCGGGGCTCAGTGCGGGCCTTCAAAGAGCGCCTCTCGAGCAGACCTCCCCCGCCCAAGCCCGAGGACAAATGAGCGTCAACTTCGTCCAGCCTCCTGTCGTCGAAAACGCGTCACCTGCGATCGGCACGCGCGCGACGGGCACGGTCATCAAAGTCTCCATCGACGACCCCTCCATGAGCGACGTGATCGACGCGGGGTTCGATAGGCTCATCCTCGAGCGCTCAGACGACCTCGGGCTCTCGTGGCTCGAGATCACCAGCGGCTCAGAGCGCCCTGTGCTCGAGAAGGACAAGTCGGGGTACTCGATCACCGACCGCGGGGGCTCGGTCGAGTTCTTCTACCGCACCCGGTACATCGCCACGCGCGGCGCGATCCAAGGGCAGTGCTCGGAAGCGAGCGAGCCCATCGTCGGCGCGGGCCTGGCGATCCGCAACATCCTGACGATCGACGAGCTGAAGTCTCGATACCTCTTCGGCGTCGACTTCACCGACGACCAAGGGCGCGCGCTCACCGACGCGACGTTCCTTCACTACATCACGGCCGCGGTGAGGTGGATCGAGCACGAGCTGGATATTCCGATCCTGCCCACGTCATTCACCGACGTGCACGACTACCACCGGACCGACTACCAGAGCTTCAACTTCATCCAGCTCGACAACTACCCGGTCATCTCGCTCGAAGAGTTCGCGTTGCAGTACCCCTCGGGGCAGAACGTCGTCGTCTACCCCCTCGAGTGGATGCGCCTCGACAAGATCAAGGGGCACATCCAAGTCGTGCCCACGGCGGGCACGCTCAGCGAGGTGATGATCGGCTCGGGCGGCAGCTGGCTGCCTGCGATCTACAGCGGGCAGGACTACCTGCCTGGGCTCTTTCAGATCAGCTACACGGCGGGCTTCGAGGAGGGGCGCGTGCCCCGCAACATCACCGACCTCATCGGCATGTTCGCGTCCCTCGGCCCGTTCAACATCTTCGGCGACCTCATCGCAGGCGCGGGCATCGCGACGCTCTCGCTCAGCCTCGACGGCCTGTCGCAGAGCATCGGCACCACGTCGAGCGCAACAAATGCTGGTTACGGGTCGCGGATTATCCAATATTTGAAGCAGATCAAGTCGCAGATCGAGACGCTCCGCCGCTTCTACAAGGGCACGAGGTTTGTGGTCGCATGACCGAGATCAAGAAAATCGCGCCCCCTGCGCCGCTCGTGAAGGGCAACCGGACAGTCCGGGTCCCGCCCACCGTGGGGGAGTTCGATACCAGCGAGGTGGTGCCCGACTCGAACAAGACGCGGGCCGACTTCCGCGAGGAGGAGTTCACCAAGGCGATCCTCCAGCACGGCAAGCACGTCGTCTGGCGCAAGGCGATCCTCTGCGTCTGCTTGAGCGAGACGACCGGCCAGGCGTCTCTCGACTGCGACGAGTGCGACAGCTCGGGCTACCTCTACATCGACCCGCTCGATATTCAGGCGCACATGGCGGCCTTCGATGCGGAGACCAAGCTCTTTCAGAAGTTCGGCATGTGGCAGGAGGGCAGCGTCTCGGTGACCGTCATGGCGAAGTACCGCCTCGGCTATCGAGACAGCATCGAGCTGAAGGACTCGATCATGTCCTTCAACGAGATCCTCAAGAAGGGCAATCGCCGCGGCACACGCAGCAAGCTCCCTGCGAGCACCGACTCGGCTCGCTATCGAATCGCGCAGGTCACGCGCATGGCGTTCCGCACAGCAGCAGGGGCCACGGCCTTCGCCACGCCTGGGCAGGATTTCGTCATCACCGAGCACGGCTGGATCGAGTGGACGCCCGTCGGCAACGCCCGCATCGCAGCAGGCACGCTCCTCAGCGTCCTCTACGACCACCACCCTGTGTATATCGTGGTGAGCTGGCCTCACGCGACGCGCGATGACCTGTCGGGGCGCAAGGCCTCGCTCAAGCCCAACGTGATCTCGCTGCCCATCCAGGCCATGGCCAAGCTCGATTTCATCGTGGACGTGAACACCCCAGCGCGTACCACGGGCACGTGAGGATCCACATCAACGTCACCAAGGCAGTCGCTGCAGTCGCAGGCGCAATGCCGGTGAAGGCCGATACCAAGCGCATCTTGCGCGGGCTCGGCGCCTCGGCGACCCAGTACTGGAAAAAGCTCGCGCAGGAGGGGCTCAAGTCCTCCTCACGTGACTACGTCGCGGGTATCCAGATGGACGAGGGCAAGGGCGAGGTGAAGATCACGCTCTCGGGCCGGATGCCCAACATGATCGAAAACGGCTTCCCGGGCGGCGATATGCGCCGGTGGCTCCTCTCGGGGCCCAACGCGAAGACGGGCAAGGACGGCAAGGTCTACAACACGATCCCGTTCCGCCATGGCACCCCTGGCACCGGAGGGCGCAACGTCGGCAGCGAGATGCCCAAGAGCATCCACGCCGTCGCCAAAAAGCTCAGCGCGACTGTCTCGCGCCCTGGGCGCAGCGCGAGCGGGACAGGTGCGAGCACCACGGTGTGGGGCCAGCGCCTCAACCCGAACATGAGGATGAGCCAGACCGCGCGCTCGATCCTCGGGCGTGTGGAGAAGCCCTGGCACGCCACGTCGATCTACATGGGCATGGTGCGCAAGGCGCAGCCCACGGCCTCGGGCAAGATGCAGACGAGCGGGTACACTACGTTCCGCCGCATCTCGGCCAGCACGCGCGGGCCTCAGCACTGGATCCACCCGGGCATCAAGCCCCGCCGATTCGCTGTGCAGGTGACGGCGCATGTACAGTCGCTCGCCAGGGCCATCATTGCCCAAGCCCTCGAGGGCGGCGGCGGATAAGTGAACCGAAAAAACAGGCTCAAGCGGAACCTCGGAGGCGAAGTCGATGCGGGTATCGAACCGTTCTTCGACGGCCCCGCGCTCGCCGAGGTCCGCACCTCGGTGGTGCTCGCCGAGCGACTTATCCTCCTGGTCCTGCGCTCCGAGGTCGAGCGCCTCGCAGCCGACCCCGATGAGCTGACCCGCTTCTTTCGGCACTTCTTCGACCCCACGGCGACAGCTGCCCAGCGCGAGCAGTTCGTCGCTCACTTCACGAAGTCGCCCCCCACGACGGTGCTCGGCTACCCGCGCAGCGCAGCCGAGTTCCCCTGCCTAGCGGTCACTCTCGATAGTGAGGAGGAGACCGAACCAGGCGTGCTCGGCAACTACATCGGCGAGACGCTCGAAGGCGAGCTGGGCGAGGACGCGGAGTACGAGGGCGCGTACTTCCAGCAGTCCTACGGGGTCACGGTCTACGCCGAGAACCCCGACGTCTGCGCCTACCTCTACCAGTTCGCCAAGCTCACCCTCTTTGGCGCGCGCGAAGCCCTCGAGAACGCCGGCGTGCTGGAGCTGAAATACTCGGGAGGCGAGCTAGGGCCCGAGGACCACCTGCCCGAGAACATGTTCGCCCGCTCGCTGCACGTGCAGTGCAAGGTCCTCATGACGGTCCCGCGGCTCTTCGCCCACAGGGACGCGCGACGCCTGCGCATCACTGGTATCTTCCGCGACGACGTGGTGGTCGACGGCGTGCAAGGCGGCGTATCGAGCTGCGTCGCAACGGAGGACGACGATGAGTAAGCGAGACCAGAGATCGACGATGCCCTCGGCCGACGACGACGTGTTCTTCGTCGATGACCAGGGCAAAGTCATGCTGCCCGAGCCCAAGCCCGAGCCCATGCCCGAGCCGGCGGCGGCAGCTCCCGAGCCTGCGCCCGCACCTGCTGCGCCAGTCGAGCCGGGTATCCTGGCCGACAAGTTCATGCGCGGCGGAGGCCCCATCGAAGGCGCATTCGTGAAATGCGAAAAGCGCGTGTACGGTATCCGCAAGCTGACCCGAACCCAGTGGGCAGCCGAGTTCGAGCGCTTCAAGACTCAGCCCCGCTGAGAAAAGGATAACCCACGATGGCGAGCGCGATCTTCTTCGGCGGCAGGCGCATCAACGTACCCGGTGCGTACTCCACGGTTGACGGAAGCGCCCTCGCTTCGATCAGCCCGAGCGCCGTGGGAATCGTGGCCCTCGTGGGCACGGCTGAAGGCGGCAAGCCCCTCACCTGCGACGCGGAGTTCGTCGACTCGACGCGCGCCGATGCGCTGCGCGAGAAGTATCGCTCGGGCGACCTGCTGACCGCAGGCCTGTTCGCGTTCGAGCCCTCGGCCGACGAGGCTGTGCCCTTCGGCGCCAACCGTATCGTAGGCCTCAAGGTCAACCCGGCGACCCAGTCGACGCTGACCCTGGCCGACGACAGCGCCGGAAACAGCGTCGTGCTGACCTCGGCTGACTGGGGCCTCTTCACGGCGCAGATCAACCTCGACGTCGATACGGGCACGACGCAGGGCAAGAAGATCGTCATCGCGTTCGAGGAAGCGACCGAGACCTTCGACGACGTCGGCGGCGATGCGATCATGACGATCGACTACACGCCTGGCTCGAACGGATACTCGGCCATCACGGGCGCCATCTCTGCGGCGCAGTTCGTCGCCGCAGCTACCAAGACGGCCACGGGCCTCGGGACAGACCGCACTGCGGTCATGGACGGCACCGGCACCGTCACCATCTTGTCGAGCGACGTCGGTGATGTCGGCCAGACCGTCATCGTCTACGGCATCATCGCGGGCAACGCCCCCTCGTTCGAGTCCTTCACGACCAACGGGACCACGCCCGTCGTCGGCCTGACCGTCTTCCTCGAGACAACCGGCATCACCAAGAGCGCGGCAACGACCGGCACGATCACGGCGCGCAGCTCGACCCCGACAACTCTCTGGACGCTGGCTCCTGCGACCCTCACCAAGGGCCTGAGCGTCATGACGGCGGCGCCTGTTTCGGGCGTCATCACCCTCGACCTCGACGCAGCCTCCGCAGGCGCTTTCGTCGTCGTCCGCGGCACGACGAGCGCGGGCGCAGTGGTCACCGAGTACTTCGACGTCTCCGCGGGCACGGCAGTCGTCGGTATCGTGGCGACCATCGCAAATATCACCCAACTCGAGCTGGGGGACCTGCCGAACGCGAGGACTCTCACCCTCACCTGCTCGGCCCTCGCCACCTCGCATGCGACGTACACGACGGTGCAAAAGACCGTCGACCGCATCAACGCGAGCGCGGCCTTCACGGCCAACGCGCTCGTATCGAACCCGACCACGTTCCTCATGACCTCGGCCGACTACGCAGCGGCCGTGTCGATCCTGGCCACGGGCAGCTTCTACGCCGACGCCTTCGCCTTCATCGAGGCGATCAACGACGGCTCTCAGTACATCACTGCCGCGCGCTCGACGGGCGGCAGCCTCCGCCCTGCGAACACCTCCGCCGCTCGATACCTCACCGGAGGCATCGAGGGCGCCGTCACGATCACCCAGTGGCAGGAGGCCTTCTCGCTGCTCCGCAAGCGCCGCGTCAACATCATCGTCCCCCTCACCAACGACCCCGCGGTGCACGCGCTTCTGCTCTCGCACCTGGTCGAGCGTGCAGGGCGCCTGCGCTCGGAGGCCAACGGCTACGTGGGCCTCGGCACGGGCGTCGCCTCCGAGACGTACTCGAATATCGTCTCGCAGATCCAGACGCTGCAGAGTCGCCACCTCAGCTTCCTCTCGCAGGAGGTCAAGCGCAGCGACCCCGCCGACGGCGTGGCCACGTGGTACCCGCCTCACATGCTGGCGGCCATCGCGGCGGGCATGCAGGCAGGCTCGGCCATCGGTGAGCCCCTGACGCGAAAGAAGCCCCTGGCCATCGACATCCGCAACGATTCGAGCTGGTCGGTCGAAGACGATGTCGAAGATCTCATCGACCGCGGCCTCATGATGGCCGAGAACGTCGATGAAGTCGGCGTCCGCTTCATCCGGTCGATCACCGGGCACCTCGCCGACGACAACGTGGTCTTCACCGAGATGTCGGCCAACGAGGCCTGCAACAAGGCGGTCTACGACCTCCGCGCGCGCCTCGAGCTGAAGATCGGCCAGAAGGGTGCCATCGGCTCGGCTGCGGCCCTCAAGAGCATCGCCTCGGGCGTTCTGGGCGAGCAGATCGACGACGGGACGCTCGTCGCCTGGCGCGCGCTGCAGGTGGAGCAGGTCGGCGATGTCTTCCCCATCTCGGTGGAGATCGCGCCCGTGCTGCCCATCAACTTCATCCCAGTGACCGTCCACTTGGTCGCTGGTCTCGTCGCCGCGTAAACGGCCGATAAGGAGAAACGATCATGGCGCGCGGACTGGTACTGACGGGAGCCCGAGCACGGCTCCTCATCGACGGCAAAAAGGTCATGTACGCGACCAACGTCTCGTACTCCGAAGAGATCCAGCACGACCCCGTCGAGGTCCTCGATCAGTTCGAGGTCGCCGAGCATGTGCCCACCGCGTATCGCGTCACGTTCAGCGCGCAGTTCGTTCGCGTCATCACGGCGTCGATCAAAAACCGCGACGGCGTGCTCATCTTCCCCCGCCTCGAGAACATCCTGGCGAGCGGCGAGATGACGGCCGCCATCGAAGACCGCGCGACGGGCACCATCGTGGCCAATATCGAGCGAGTGAAGGCGACTCGATACACCAACAACATTGGCGCCCGAGGCATCGTGCTCGAAGACGTCGAGTTCGTGGCGATCCGGGTACGCAACGAGTCCGAGCTGACGTAAGCTCCCCTCGCCGCTCACGCTCGGGCGGCAGGAGAGTGGATCCATGATCGAACCCGATCTGCTGCGAGAGCGGCTCACGGTCTCGCAAGACGAAGACAAGCCCGACGACCTGTCCCCTGTCACGAATATCGAAATCGATGTCGTGGGCTCGAGAGGCAAGCGGTACGCGGGCTCCTTCACGTTCAAGGTCCCCACCCTCGGCGAGCAGGTGACCATCGGGCAGATGAAGGCGGTCTACCTGCCTCAGGGCTCGCCTGCCGATCAGAACGCCATGCTGCTCGTCGAGCAGATCTGCTACCTCGAAGTCACGCTCGATAAGAAGCGCCGCCCCGACTGGTACAAGCCCATGGTCATGTACGACGCTGCGCCCATCGGCGAGCTGTACAGGAGGGCGCTCGATTATGAGCGCCGATTTCATGGAGCGGATAAGGTCTCAGGCGGAGATCAAAAAGTCGCTTCAGGAGAAGCGGGATCTGACGGAGAGCGTGAAGCTCCTGTGGGCCGAAAGGTTCAACCTCCCGCCGAACGACGGGAGACTCTTGTCGCTGTCGATAAGGGAGGCGATTGAGCAGGTGAACGGCATCGCTGCGATCCGCGAGCACATCGCCGATCACACCAAGAGGCCGAGGAGCTTCGACGACCAACGCGTAGAGGTCCGCGAGCGCGAGGGTGATGAGGCCAAGGCTGTCGCCGACGTCCCTCACTTGACGGGCGACCCGGAGTGGGACGCTATCGAGCTGGAAGAGACAGACCCGACAAGGCCCCCTCTGAAAGTCGCGAGGTAGACTCCCCGCCATGACTGACGCGCGGCACAAAACTGTCATCGAGATCGGCATCGATGACAAAGCGGTCCGTGGTCTCGGCCAGACCATGGGCCGCACGTTCGACGACAAGACGCTGAGGACCTTCGAGATGGCCGTCGAGCGCACTGCGCGCACGATGGACAAGCTCCTGGGGGCGGCGACCAAGCTCGACGCCATCATGAAGTCCGTGGCCCGCTCGGGCGGGGCGGGTCCTGGAGGAGGAGGCTCCCGATCAAGAGGCGGCGGAGGGCCCCCCGATCCTCCCTACAACCCAGGAGGGGGCGGAGGAGGAGGAGGCGGAGGTCCGAGTCGCGAAGATGAGACTCGACGTCAGCAAGCCATCCGCTCGCGTATCGAGCAGGCAGGCTCGGCCATCGGCGGCGGCAGTGCGCTCTCAGGAGCCCTCGGCGCCATCCCCTACGTAGGTGGCTTCTTCTCGGGCGCCATCCAGCAGGTCCAGCAACTCTACCAAGAGCACGCCCAAGTGCAGACGGCGCGGGCTCGGGCCTACGGACAAACAGGGCGTGCATCGAGCAGCCTCGACGGCACCTTCGCCCGGCACGGGTACTCAGCAGGTGAGGGCGCGGGGATGCTCGGCAACTTCGCGCAGCAGACCGGGCTGCGCGGTGACCGCCTCGACAGCGAGACCGTCCAAGGGCTCCTGAACCTGCAGACGAGAGCAGGCATCTCTAACGCAGGCTCGCTCATCGGTGCCTCGGGCACAGCGGGCGGCTCTCAGGATATGAAACCGCTCGCCGAGGTCTACGACGCGATCGAGTCGGGCCTCACGGCAGGAATCCGAGTATCGCGCATCGACCAGTACCTCTCGCAGATGGCGAGCAGCGTCGAGCAGCTCCGCACGGGCGGCTTCAACATCAACCCTTCGACTATCTCCACGTTGACCCGCCAAATGGGGGAAGCCACGCTCCAAGGCGAAAACGCAACGGCACGGGCGCTTTCGATCACGCAGGCAATCACACACCAGGGGCGGGATGGGTCGGTTGCAAGTCGCCTCGCCCTTCAAGCAGCCGGCTTCACTGGAGGGCCAGAAGGGCGCTCCTACATGGACGCGCGCGATCGCCTCGAGACACACCCCGAAGAGATCTTGCCGAACATCCTTGAACACCTCCACGAGATGTTCAGAGATATCACTGACCCCGACGAGCACCGCGATAGGATCGCGCAGGTCCTTCAGCGAGAAGGACAAGGGCTCGGCCTCGGAGATCTCTCGACGCGAAACGCGCGCGCTTTTGCAGAGGCCAACTACGAGGCGATGCGTCGCGCAGGCACTCCTGAGTACCGTCAGGTCAACGACCTGCTCGAAGGCGGGCGACAAGTCGAAGGGCTCGGCACAGCAGTGACTGAAGCCAGTCATCGAAATCGGAGAGCTGCCATAGGGGGCAGCGTCGCAGGCACAGCAACGCGCCTTCGGGACACCGATCTCGATATTACTCAAACATGGATCACCGAGTTCGGTGGTGTAGTGGACGTGATGGTCGACAGCGTCAGGGAGCTGGCAGCGGCATTCCGAGACGGCGGCTTCACGGCGCTTCTGAGGGCCCTCGCTGGCTTCGGAGGCGACCACATACCCGGCCTGCCTGGAGGAATACCAGGGGTGCCGGGCACGGCAGGTCCCAGGAGCGACTCGCGCCGCGGCGAGAATCAATCGGATGCGACGGGTCCGGCCCCCGCGCGACGCTTTGTGCCCTCAGGCACAGGAGATGACCCGGGCGCCAGCGCCATCGACGCGCTTCGGCGCGCAGGCGACGCGAACCACGAGGCCGCCGGCCACCTCGAGAGGATGGGCCTAACGGGCGAAGCTGCGGTGACCTCGTATGGATAGGGCGAGCGAGCACAGCACGATGACGCGCGTGTTGGCGTCGTTTCACACCGACGAAGACCCGCGGGCAGGCGACATCCCGCTCTGCGAAAGCGACCCGCGCCTCGGACACATCGTCGGCGTGTCGATCTCGAAGACGTTAGGAGAGGCCTCGGGCAGCTGGTCGCTCACGATCAAAAAGCCCCCTGCGATGGGAGCGCGCTCTTGGCTTCGCCAGTGGAACGACCCCGAGGGCGTGTGGGTCAACATCAAGTTCGATATCGACGCGCGCCGCATCCACACGATGTTCGGCATCGTCGACAGCGTCAACGAGAGCACTACGCGCGCAGGCGAGGGCGCCCGAAACGAGACCTACACGATCAGCGGGCGCGACTTCGGCAAGGTCTTCGAGACCAACGACTGCTTCACCAACATCTACGCCGATCCCAACGGGGTCGTTCCGCAGATGCTCGAAGTCGTCAATCTGCACCAAGAGGAGATGATCGGCGCGCCCGATCACTGGATCCGCCTCCTCTGCGAGCTGTGGCTATCGAACAACGGCCTGGTCAACGCTCCCTGGATCATGCCGGCCTCGCTTCTTGGGGGCCGGTTCTACGACTTGCTCGGGCTCACTGGGCTCGATCGCGGGACCATCCAGCGCATGACCCGCTCGCTCAACGGCGAGTGCCTCGACCCGCAGTACTTCTCGACGCAGACGACCCAAGGACAAAAGCTCTGGGACTCGATGACCGAGATGAGCCACGGGCTCCTCAACGAACTGTTCGTCGACCTCGCTCGATCTCCCGAGAACGATCCCGATAACCTGGACGAGCTGTACCCGAGCATCTTCTTGCGCGAGCGCCCCTTCCCGACGCGCAACGCCGACAACCGCAGCAACAACCTCGCTGCGTGGGAAAGCCTGCGCACGCACGATCTCGAGCTGCACGACGTAACCACGCGGACTATCGCGAAGGGCGGCGCGGCCCACCGCTTCAACTACTGGATCCTGCGCTTCAACAACGAGGAATTCGCCGAGAACGTCTCGGTTCGGCAGTCGATAGGCACCTCTGGCTCGCCCGGGAACATGCCCACCTTCAACCAGCAGTCGATCCAAAGGCACGGCATTCGCCGATGGGAGCAGTCGACGCGCTGGCTCCCGATATCCTCGGCAACGGAAGCCGACACGCCCGTGTGGGGCGCGCTCGCACGCACGTGGCTAAAGAAGCTCCACGACTGGTACGCGCCCGCGCCCTTCGAGTACTCGGGCACGATCCGCACCCCGCGCGTGTTTCCCGAGATCCGCATCGGCGAGCGCGTTCGCGAGCACAGGCACGAAGGCACCATCGTCTACTACGTCGAGGGCGTGACTCACGAGTGGAGCTACCCCGGAGCCGGCTCGACGACGCTCACGCTCACGCGAGGCGAGTACGAGGGCGAAGACACCCTCGAGCACATCTACCACTCCTACGACGCGCCTGCGGTCGTGCCTGCCGAGAACGCGTGCATCACGGTCGACGAAAACGACACCGCTGCCAATATCGACGCCCTTGCCGGAGCCCTGGCGAGTGGGCAGCGGCTCTGTGTCCCTCCAGTCCCCACGGGAGCGGTCCATCACGGAGACACCGTCGGGATCACCGACGCGGACGGCAACGTGCGGTTCGAAGCCGAAGACCCCCTCATTTCGGAGTCGGAGAATCCTGCCGCAGCTCCCGACGCCATCGACCAGCCCCCGCCGCTCCAGGAGCCCTCGATCGCCGATGGCGCCCTGCCCACGCCGCAAGAGGTCTTGGCGACTCCCCCGCTCACCGAAGAGAGTCTGCGCAGCGGCCAGCCCCTGCCCACCACCTCGGACGCGCTCGATTTCGGCGACGATGACGACCCCATCGGAGGGATATGAGAGCCCCTGTCAGGATCCGCGGCGGCGTCGTCGTCCAAGGAGGTATCGGCCTCCGCGGCAAAGGGCAAGCCCCCACGTCGCAGCAGGCTTCGCCCTATCCGCTTCGAGCGCTCGTCGTGCGCACGCGCATCACCGACAACCTGCTCGAGAGGCGCTCGGCCTATCAGGTCACGTGCGACGTGATCCTCGCCCGAGCGGGCGTACCCCTGCGTGGCGTGCCGGTCATGCAGCGGAGGCACGGCGTGAGCGACGTCGCTGACCTCTGGATGCCCAAGCCGGCCACGCGCGTGGTCAGCAACCCCTCAGAGCCCCTGAACCTCAACCGCATGGTGTCGAAGCGAGGCACGTTCATCGCGCCCCTCACGCGCCTCGACGACACCGACGGTGAGTTCGTGCTCGTGTCGTTCATGGACGGCCTGGTCGACAAGCCCGTCATCATCGGCGCCTGCCCTCACGCCCAGACGCGCCGCGTCCCCATCACAGGCAGCGGCTGGTCCGAAGGCGCAGCGGGCGCCGACCGCGGGATCCCTCAGTCGGCCGAGAGCTACACGCGCTACGCAGGCACCGAGACCCGCATCAACGCCTCAGGCGATCTGCTCATCGATACAGTAGGGGCCACAACCGACGAGGTGAGCGAAGCCCCCGACCCTGCCGGCGGACAGGTCCGCATCCGCGTGAAGTCGGCCGAGCGCTTCACCATCGAAATGAACGGCCTCGATGTGCTCGAGGTCTTCCGCACGGGCGCGCAGATCCGTATCGACCTCGGCGAGGGGGCGACCGAGCGGCTCGTGCTAGGAGACGCCTTCATGACGTTCCTCAACAACTTCCTCGTCGCCGAGTACAACGCCCACACGCATTCGACCGGCACCGGGCCCTCGGGGCCCCCGCTGCCCGCAACCCAGATGACGGGCGCGCTCCTCAGCGACGTCAGCAAGACCCGGAAGATCTGATGGCCCTCGGCACCACCCTCGCGGCCGACCTCGAGTCCCTCTTCGCCGACGCGCCCCCCACCGAGCTGCTGTGCGCCCTCGAGTGGGCCGAGGTGGTCGGCACCTTCACCGCGGCCATCGTCCCCGCAGCGCCCGCGCAGGGGGCTGCCAAAGTCGCGCTCGCGGCGGCCCTCGATGGAATGGGAGACCCAGGAGGCGCTGCGGCCATCCTTTCGGCG
>Ga0163148_10001200_pt1 | contig 34121 bp, 34 predicted proteins | sample OliLakLV19MP7P2_FD_148606 | JGI IMG/M metagenome (GOLD analysis project Ga0163148, IMG submission 148606) | Freshwater microbial mat bacterial communities from Lake Vanda, McMurdo Dry Valleys, Antarctica- Oligotrophic Lake LV.19.MP7.P2 | ecosystem: Environmental > Aquatic > Freshwater > Lake >... | reverse complement strand
GGTATTATGTATCTGACTGAATATAAAGATAAAAGTCCCAATGCCAATACAATAGTCAATCTTAAACTACTCTTGCCCTTATTTATTACCTGCAATACTATGCCAGCTAAAAAAAGTAGAAAATAAAATAAATTATATGAATCCTTTATATTTATTGCCCTCCACTCAGTAATAAAAGATACATTATTGCTCCCTAGTACTAAAGTGAAAATTTCTTTCCATAAATCTAATCCAAAAGGATTTAGCAAACTTGATAGTAAAAATACAATTATTAAAATAAGCAAAAATTTAGATTTATCAAACAGTAACTTTGCATCTACAAATTTATTGGTTAACAATAAAGACAAAAAATTTATAAAAGAATCTATAAGAAATAATCCTATTAAAGCTATGCCAATTACAAACCCACCATGCAAATTAACCCAAAGTACAAAAAATGGTATAAATAGTATGATTTTTTTGTAGTTGACTGTCTTTTTGTAATACAAGATTACAAGTAAATATATTAAAGCGTTAAAGAAAAAGAAAGTGAAAACTTGAGGCCTGATCGCAATAAATGAACTTAATAGGAGAATAAAAAACAAGATATACAACAGGAAATTAAGCTTTGAGCTTTTTATTTGGTACTGTTTTAATATCGCCTTAAGTGCTAGGCAACTAAAAATTATTCCTCCTAAAAAAATAATGGCAAAGAAAATACTCAACCCATGCAATCCAGCAATATTATTAATTCCATTCAGTAATACATCGGATAACCACGAGTGATTTATCCATGTATAGTCAGTACAAGTAAAAGTTAAAGTATTTACCCATTTATTGTTAAGAATATCGCCTCCAAGTTTTATATGCCACCACATGTCCGGATCAATAAAAATCCCTAATAATCTTAAGGAAAGAGTAAAAATTAGCGTGAGATAAACAATTTTTCTAATTGACTTTGGGATTACAGGAAATTTAAAATTTGATATAGATTTCATAGGGTGATTATTACAATTAATGTTAAGACGCGCAAGTAATGCTATTTAGAATATATCTAGTGTAATGTATTATGTGTGTATGAGTGAAAGCGTCAAATTAAATCCCTACAAACTAGACTTTATAAGAGAGTATTTATTGAATTTAAAGAATAATAATTATTCTAAAGAAACCCTAGATAACTACAGTAGAGATTTGCAAATATTTTGTGCATTTTTATTCTATATAGAAACTCCTTTTAATAAAATAGATAAGCTTACAATTAGTGAATATAAAGGTTTTTTACGAGAACAAAACTATATTCCAATTTTACATAAGTACAAAGAGAATGTTGCTTTAACTCCAGAAGATATCGAAGCCTCACAACATGATATATCTGAGGTGAAAAAAGCTATGTATAAAGGACAGTTAGCCGATAGCAGCGTTAATAGAATGCTTTCTTCAATTAGGTCCTATTTAATGTTTTTGGTTGATTTTGATAAGCCAGCACCAATATCTCCTACTGCCATTAAAATGATCAAAGCTGAGAAAAAAGAAAAGCAAGTAGCAGAATTTAATGAGTTAGTAGAATTAATAGAATGTCCAACTCATTTTGAAGAAGATCCTATAGTCAAAATCAGAAATAGAGCTATTTTAGAATTAATATTCTCCACAGGTATGAGGATTTCAGAAGTAGCAAACTTAAACAGAGAGCAAATCAAATTTAAAGACGGTAAGATTGTTGATAATAGAGTTTACATACTTGGTAAAGGTAAAAAACAAAGATTTGTTTATCTAACTCCTCGAGCAATTGAGTTTGTAGAGGAATACTTAAAAGATAGAATAGACGAATATCCGGCAATATTTGTACCCACAAAAGGTACCCGAAAAGCTACTAATAATCCTTATTTAATAAGGTTATCTCAAAATTATATACAAATGAAAATTAAAGAATATAGAATGAGATTAGGAATTATAGTTCCAACATCCGCACACAGTCTAAGGCATGGATTTGCAACATATATTGCCGAGGAAGGTGCAAGCGCTGTTGCAATTCAAAAATTACTTGGACATTCGTCATTACAAACGACTTCAAGATATGTACATGCTTCTGATAAGTTTGCTGAAAAAGCTCATCACGATTTCCATCCGTTACAAAATGAAGATAAGCCTGTAGATTGAAGACGATTACTTTAGCAAGGTGTATAATTATCATAGTTTAGTTTTTTACAGTTTATTATGAATAATACTTTATACAACGATAGTGTTTCGGTGCAAACACGGGGGATTTTTACCGCGCAAGTATTTGGCTGGATGACTTTAGGAATTACCCTAACAGCATTAGTTGCCTTTGTGGTAGGTTATTTAGGTCTTCAATCACAACAAATTTTAGCTTTAGTTTCTGTACTTTCGTTTCCCGCAATAATTATTCAGTTAATATTAGTATTAGCACTTTCATTTTTGTTAAGAAAGCTTAGTGGAACTGTTGCAGCGGTACTTTTCTTGGCATATTCCTTATTTACAGGTATTACGGTGGGAGTAATTGCAATTAGTTACAATGTAGGATCAATATTTATGGCTTTTGGTATTTCTGCTGTTATGTTCTTTATATTAGCTGCTTATGGTTTAATTACAAAAAGAGATTTATCTAAATGGAGAGCAGTTGCTATGTTTGCTTTAATAGGGATAATCCTTGTTAGTGTAGTGAACTTTATATTGTTGCTTTTAAATTCTCCATTATTTAATGCTTTAAGTGCAATAATTAATTATGCAATAGTTATAGTTTTTAGTATTTTAATAGCTACAGACTCTAACCAATTAAAAAATTTAGCTAATGAAGCTGAAGCTAGCGGCCAAGGTTATACAAAATTTGCAATATCTGGTGCTTTAATGTTGTATCTAGATTTCATTAATTTATTTTTAAGTGTTCTTAGAATAACTGGAAGTAGAAGAAACTGATAATTTAAAACAGTGTGAAGTAAAAGCTTAATGTAGAAGGTCTTCACAAAAAATTCATAAAATAGAATTAGAATTTTAAGGTAATAAATATTATTGATTTTAATATGCGTAAATTTGGATTTGCTTTTTTTGGATGTGTAATAATCTTACTTTCATGTTGTGCAGGTTTAACCGGTGGAGTAATAGGTTCAAGAATTTCTAGTAAAAATCTAAGCGATTTAACCGGTGGTGTAGTTAACCAACTTCAAGTTACAAATCAGGAGGAAGCTATAGTTAATGTAGCAAGTGAATCTTCCGAATCTGTAGTTAGTATTGTGGTTTCTCAACATTTATCAGACTTTGAAAATTCTGTTTATGATCCTTTTTTAAGATACTTTGGTGAGTCGATTCCTGATATTGAGGAAAATCCTTTAAGTACAAACGATTTGCAAGAAGTAGCAGCTGGTACAGGTTTTATCATAAGTGCCGAAGGTATGATAATCACAAATAGACATGTAGTAGACGAAATAAATGCCGAATATACAGTTGTTTTAAATAATGGTGAAAAATATACAGCCAAAGTATTAGCTAAAGATACCTTACTTGATATTGCATTTATTCAAATAGAAGCAACAAATTTAAACCCACTAGAGTTTGGTAATTCTTCTACAATAAAGGTAGGTCAAAGTGTTGTTGCTATAGGTAATGCACTGGGAGAATTTAGTAACACTGTTAGCTCCGGTATTGTGTCGGGACTTGGAAGAACTATAACCGCTACCGACCAGCTAGGAGGATCGGCTGAGCAACTTTATGATGTAATTCAAACTGATGCAAGTATTAATTCTGGAAACTCTGGAGGCCCATTACTTGATTTGGGTGGTAATGTTGTTGGAGTAAATGTTGCTGTAGCAAGCGATGCAAATGGAATTGGATTTGCTATACCATCAAATGTAGTTGTGGATCTGTTAACTAGATTACAAACCGATGGAGAGATTATAAGACCAAAATTAGGAGTTAGGTTCAGAATGATTGATTCCACTCTTAAAAAATCAAATAATTTAACAGTAGAAGACGGAGCTTTGATAATTAAAGGGTCTGAAGAATCTGATGCGGCAATAGTAGCAGATAGTGCTGCGGAAAAAGCTGGGCTTAGGGAAAACGATATAATTCTTGCGGTAAATGGTGAAAAACTAACTACGAATAAGCCTTTAAATGTAGTTATTCAAGGCTATAAAGTAGGAGATATTGTTAACTTAAAGATTTTAAGAGCTAACGAGGAATTAATTGTATCTGCAACCCTCCAAAAGTAAATTTTTAGGGGTCGGAAGACCCTTTTAATTTTAATAAAAAACTTCTTTATTTATTCAGCAAAAAAGATATAATTCAACCACCAATTATTGGTAACAATGATTGGGAACATTAATAATATCGTATTAATTACACCAGCTGAATGCGACAACGTATTCAGCTGGTGTAATTACGCACTGGCTAAAGAAAATCGAAAGGTTGGTAGTGTCAAGAACATTTAGTACACTCGCCCTACTAATAGGGTGTGTTATTGGTGCATTAATCCCGCTCGGGGAAATTCCTACTGAAGCGCAAGTAACTAGTACTTGTCACGAAGGTGACTACGCCTTAATTAAGCGTTCAGGAACTGAAGTGATGATTGGCTTTACAGGAAAGACTGTTGTGCTTCAGGGCCAAATAGGAGCAACAATTACCGTGAGTACTGCCCACAGATGGTCATATGGGTTTAAAGTATTCGTTGGGAATATTAATAGCACTGGATTAATGACAGTAAATCAACAAATGAGTGTTCCAGCTGGAGGCACGGCAGTAACCGTAAACCCAATACTTGGGCAAACATTTATTGTCATTGAAGCTGATTGTGAACATCCAACAACTGTTATAACTTCCCGTACAGTTAATGCCCAAGGTTATACAACGGGTATGAGACTGAAATGGATAGCAAGTTGCATTGGACCAATAGGCTTGAAAATTGGTGGTACGGTTATGCCGTCCATAATTTTAAGCCCATATAATGCAAATTCTGTAGCAGGAATTTTGGGAGTTATTCCTGAAACTTATCAGGGTCAGGTTTTGCTTACAATACCTGGCAGCAACTCCGTGCCATCTCTTCCATTTTCTGTTTATACAGGTGAGTGGAGTACTCAGTATTACTTTGGAGAGAGCAGTGATAAAATCACTGGTGACTGGGTATTCAGGTATTCTCAATTTCAAAATCTTGGACCTTACCTATCTCCTTATGATTGGTTTGGTATGGGATACACAGCATTGAATCAAGTTCGTGGTGATGCTAACTATGGATCGGGTGTTACTACAGTTATCCACCAAATGGTTATGGGGAATAGCATGGATCCAGAAATTTTACCCCACAATGCTTTTAGTACAGCTTTTAGCTGTATTTAATATATAGGCCAGACGCGGCGATATTATTAGGCGGATGAGTATACTCATCCGCAATACAATTCTTCATGTCTATTAAAAAAGAAGCTACAATTCCTTTACTCCTATACTGTTATTAATATTGGATGACGCGTACAAATAAAATTCCTAGGAATTTTGAAGTTTAGTTAACTGAAAATTTTGTGAGCGATCGCCTTGTTAGGGATCGCTCACGATTATCACGCATTACGCGCTGTGCGCTGAAACCCGTGCATTGCTGGGCTTCTATCTCCTTTGCGAATGGTCACATACGTGGTCATCAGGCCGAAGCCTGCTCCCGTCAGCGCCATCGCGCCACCAATTGGGCTCATCCAGCCCATTGCCGGAGGGAGAATACCGCCGATAACCATAACAACGAAGCCAATCGCTGTCATTACCAGGAGGTACCGAAGCCTTACCGAAGGTGAAACAACATAATTGTTCATTTTGCACCTCTATTTTTCAGAACAAACAATTATATATCTAATCTATCATTAAATCAATACATTGCTTATATATTAAACAGCATACAGTAACAAAGTGTTACCAAAGCTTGGTAATACTTGAAGATTTTATACCTTTTGATTTAAATGCTAAAATCAAATATGCAAAAAATAGATTGTACAAAAATATCACAAAACATATATGCAGACATTAAATCTGCAGTTAAAGGTGTTAATACTCCCATAAAACTGGCCGTCATAGATGCAGGCTCAGATCAGTCTAGTAAAAAATATATTAGTCTAAAAATGCAAAAGGCTATGGAACTGGGTATTAAAACAGACCTGATTCAATTTGGAGAAGAGACGAAAGTAGAGGAGGTTCTATTAAAGATTGACGCATTAAATAAAGATGAATCTGTAAATGGAATACTAGTACAACTACCATTACATAGTAATTTAGCGCCTTTTAAGCATAGACTTTTAAATTCAGTTAATCCTCTAAAAGATGTGGATGGACTTTCCGCAATAAATTTTGGACTATATTCTCAGGATTTTATGAATGGTATATTACCCGCTACAGTGGATGCATGCTTGGAAGTAATAAAAGACTCCTTTGAAAGGGACTTACCAGGTACGAATATTTTAATAATAAACAATTCGGACTTAGTGGGGAAGCCATTAGCAATGGTTTTATCCACACTAGGCTGCACAGTGACTATTGCCAATGAATTTAGTAATAATCTAAAAGACTTAATGGCTTTTGCCGATATTACAGTTTCTGCCACTGGCAAAGGAAACATTTTTGAGTTTGAGGGTTTAAAAGAAGACTCTTTAGCAATTGATATTACTAGCAAAATGATCGATGGAAAAACAATTGGCGACTTTAAAAATATTGTGGATAGTAAAAATATAAAATTTACATCTGTTCCTGGAGGAATGGGTCCTTTAACAATTGCTTGCCTATTAAGAAATTTAGTAAATTTACAAAAACTTCAATCTTGAAAGCTTTAACGGAACAACCAAAATTTGACATTAAAAAAATTAAACTTATAGTTGCACTTGGTAATCCGGGTAAGGAGTATGTAAAAACTCGTCACAACGCAGGGTTTATTTTTATGGATAAGTTTAATGTGGAATTTTTACCCGAAAATAAATTCAAATCTGAAATTGCTCAGATTAATCTTAATCAGAAATTCCTTTTGGCTAAGCCTAAAACATTTATGAACTCAAGTGGAGAAAGTGTAGTTGCAATACTAAACTTTTATAAACTATTACCTTCAGAGATTTTAGTAATTCACGATGATTTGGATATTAAACTTGGTGAATACAAAATTCAATTTAATAAGGGTCCAAAAGTTCACAATGGGATTTTATCTATTGAAAATATGCTAGCAACATCAGCATTTTGGAGATTGAGAGTAGGAATCGATAACAGGACTGAGGAATTAAGGCAGCATATTAGTGGAGCAGACTATGTATTAGGTAGATTTACTGATGATGAACTTAAACAACTAGGTTCAATATTTAAATCTATAAAAGAAATTTACTTTAATTAATTAAAGCTTTTAGTTCTTCTAAACTCTCACTCCAGGTTTGGGTATTGTTATCAAACCATTCCAACCCCTCAAATTGTAATTTATATTTTGATTTAGATTCTGTAACTGAACCTAAGTAAATATATTGTTTACCATTCACCTTTGCCCAAATAATTGCTTGAATCATCATTGCTAAACCTAAACTATTTTCCTTAGCTACATTCAAATCATAAAAAGGGTAAGCATAATGAACAATTGAGCTATTAATATAAGCTAAGCAATATCCTATATTTTTATTATCTTGAGAGTAAGTAAAACAATAATTTGCATTTGATTTGTCAGTTTCCAAAAACAACTCTTTAATTTTTGAAGCACTCATTGTGCCATCTCCAAATTTAATTGAATAAAAATCTTTACCTAACTTATGAATCTCCCATGAGTAGTCCCGATAAGGCAATTTTCTCACTTCCAGTTGAAGATCTTCATTTTTTTTCTGTATTCTTCTGTTTTCGGAATTTAATTCAAAATTCTCAAGATTAATTCGTAAAGATCTTGTTTGATTAAATAATCCTTTTTTTACCCTTGTAAAAACATAGCCTTTTGCATACAATTCTGATATATCAATTTCATTTACATTTGTCAGAAGTTTTTGGTCAGTCTTAAAATATTCTTGTTCCAAGAATTAAAATTAACAAGTTAGTTACCTTTATGATAAAGGCAAAATCAAAAATTATCAAAATTCTTTTGCTGGTAGCTGTAATTCTTGTCGGTATTTTGGGAACCATTTACCTAAACACAAATCTTGCCCCTGAAAGCTCTTCTGCATTATTTGGAGGCAAACTCGAAACGGGATATGAATTTGCAGGCTACGAAATTGCATATAACGGTAATAAACTTACAACCTGCGGAGTGACTTTTTTAAACAGCTCGACGGTAATTACAGCTGCCCATTGCGTTCAAGAGGGAGCAGAACTATATATTGGAACTGGTACTTTTAAGCCTGCGCGAAAAGATAATATTAAAGTTAATAGTTATGTTGTTCACCCTTCGTGGACAGGTAAACCTGAAAACGATATTGCAATACTAAATTTAAGCTCAAATGTTGACCTAACAACTTATGCAACGGTATCTTCACCTCTAGAAGGTTGTAATTACGAAATTGTAGGTTATGGACAAAATGAGACTTCAGTTGCAGGTGATTTTTCTACAAAACTACGAAAAAGCATTAGTGTTTGTATAGAAAATATAATCGGAAATATTGCATATATGAAGGGCTCTGATGGTGGTATATGTTATGGAGACAGTGGAAGTCCTGTATTTGAAAAATCAACAAATAGAATTGTAGGGATTGTGTCTTCGATAGTATCCACAAATAAAGATAAAAGTAGTTATTGTGCTGTTAGCAATATAGGGGCGATTGTATTACCAAAAAGCTATGATAGTTTTATACTTTCTTCTCAGTTTAGTACATCAAATCAGGCTGCATCAAAAGCAATTTGTGGCAATAATTGTATTACCCAAACAGATTGTTCGGATGGATTAACCTGTTTAAGCGGTCAATGTTCGTTAGGTGGACCAACAACAAGCTGTGTGTCTCAAACTCAGTCATTTTGTTCAACATCAATTGGCGTATCATGCCCTAATTTATCAAACTGTGTAGGAAATATTTGTGTTGCCTCATCTGCAATTACCGAAGAAGTTTCGGATGTGTTTGAAGGAATTAATCCAATTATCATTGCTGGACTGCTTGCTGCAGTAATCTTTTCAATAATAGTATTGCTCTTAATACCTACAAAGAAACAATATTAACCGCAGTTTATTACTCTAAAACTATCTTCACAGCCAGAAACCATGAAAACTCTTACTCAAATTTTTAAAGATTTAGCAGTTATTGATTCAATTTCAGGGGAAGAGGATCAAATATGTAAGTATGTTGTAGAAGAACTTAAACAAATGTATTTAAAACCCACCGTAGATAAAGAGAATAATATTTACGTTAGAGTTGGGGACAAACCAAATCCAGTATTATTTTGTGCACATATAGACACAGTGGAGCCTGGACGCGGAGTTAAAGTTATAGAAAAGAACGGCTTTTTGTGTTCAAGTGGGAAAACAATAATTGGTGGCGATAATAAAGCATCTGTGGCATTAATATTATTTACTCTTTTTAAACTAATAAATCAGAAAAAAGATTTAAACATTGAAATCCTTTTTACTGTAAAAGAAGAAACCGACTCGGGAATTAGTAGATTTAATTTTAAAATCATAAAATCTAAAATTGCCTTTGTTTTTGATGGGGGGGAACGGAGATTTAGGTTGGATGGTCAAATCTGCTCCTACAATACAAGACTTCAAAATCAAAATTCTCGGAAAATCTTCGCATGCAAGTCTACCTGAAGACGGAATAAATGTATTAAGTGTTTTGATGAGTATGAATAATTCATTAAAACTCGGAAGACCAGATGAATTTTCAACTCTTAATATTAGAATAGTTAGAGCAGGAATCGCTACAAATTCCGTACCTGGAGAATTAATCCTTGAAGGAGATTTACGAAGTACTAAAATTGAAAATTTTAATATTAATAAAGCAAATTTTGAAGAAGTATTAAATAATGCTGTAAAAAAATTTGGAAGTAGAATAAGTATCGAGTGGATTCCATATTCTTTTGGTTATGAAATGAACTTAAATTCAAATAAGTATACTGCTGTAAAAAATATATACTCTAACTTTAAAGTTGACCTTAAACCTGTAGATGTTAAAGGAGGAAGTGACGCAGCATTTTTAAATTATGTAGGTATTGAATCTTTTTGCCTAGGAGATTCAGTTATTGATGTACATACTGTGCATGAAAGAATTGAAGTTAAAAAATATCTGGAACTACAACAAATTGTAGAAACATTATTTTTAAATGTTTTTTAACTACTACAAAGCCTTTGTATATTATATAATTCGGTAGTTTTTAAACTTTTACACGGCACAGAATGAATACAGGGGAATCCTCAGACTTAATAGGTCAAAGAAATTTACGAATCGAAAAACTAAATAAAATTAAATCTCTAGGAGTAAATCCCTACTCTGCCACTTCTAAAAAGGATATGCTAAACGGCGAAGTTATTACCCAGTTTGAGTCCTTAAATGGAAAAACTATTAGCCTTACTGGTAGATTAAGAACTATTAGAGAACACGGTAAGCTAATATTTATGGACCTTGAAGATATGTCAGGTAAAATTCAAGTTTACATTAAATCAGATGAATTAAAAGAAAATTTATCTAATGGATTTTTAGGATTCGATCATTTATCTTTACTTGATATTTCTGACTTTATCGAAGTAACTGGTGAAGTTACCAAAACACAAAGAGGAGAGATTTCTGTTCTAGCCCACAAACTAAAGCTGCTAACCAAAGCTTTAAGACCAATGCCAACTAGTCTAGAGGATAAAGAAGATAGGTATAGAAGAAGATATTTAGACATGAATATACACCCTGAAGTTAGGGAAAGATTTGTAAGAAGAGCAAAATTTTGGACTGCAGCAAGAGAGTTTTATATTAAAAATGGATTCGTAGAAATAAATATTCCTGTACTTGAGCATACAACTGGGGGGGCTGATGCAAAGCCATTCATAACCCATTACGATGCTTTAGATCAAGATTTCTATTTAAGAATTTCTCATGAGTTACCTTTAAAAAGATTAATAGGGGCAGGCTTCAATAAAGTATTCGATATTGGACCTAGATTTAGAAATGAGGGATTCAGCGATGAACACTTACCAGAACATGTTGCAATGGAATGGTATTGGGCATATGCAGATTACGAAGATGGGATGAAACTAACTGAACAAATGTTTAGATACATTATGCAAGAAGTCTACGGAACAACTAAGTTTACAATAAGAGGGTTTGAAATTGACTTGGAAAAAGAATGGGAGAGAATTGATTATGCACAAGTTATAAAAGAAAAATTCGATGTAGATATTTACAATGATGATGTTGATAAAATGAGGAAAATATTAATTTCGCATGGAAATGTCGAAGCAGGAAATCCTGATTTAAACAGAAATAGAGCAGTAGACAGTTTATGGAAATTAATTAGAAAAACAGTTGCTGGCCCTGCGTTCCTAGTAAACGAACCTAAATTTATGTCACCTTTGGCAAAGTTAGACGAAACGAATCCTAATGTAACTCAAAGATTTCACGCAGTCGTTGCTGGTTCTGAACTAGTAAATGCTTATAGTGAGCTTAACGATCCCTTAGATCAATTAGATAGATTTACAGAACAGGAAGCATTAAGAACAAGTGGAGATGATGAAGCTCAAATGTTGGATGTAGACTTTGTAGAGATGCTTGAATATGGAATGCCACCAACTTGCGGATGGGGAATGAGCGAAAGAGTATTCTGGTTCTTCGAAGGTGTCACAGCCAAAGAGGGAGTTCCATTTCCACAATTAAAATATGATATGGATAATCTAACAAAAGAAATATACGCAGAAGTATTAAAAGAAGAAGGACAAACAAAAGTTCAAACATCAGAAAAGCCCCAGGATTTTAAAAATAAAATTGTAATTATAGTTAACGAGGAACTACATTCTTGGCAAAAAGTAAATGCAATAAGCCATGTGGCTGCTTATATTGGTAACCAGTTAGGAGAAAATTTTAAAACTGCAGATTTCTTTGTAACAGAGGATGGTTTAATGCACCCCAGAAATAGTCAGTATGCAATAATAATTTTGGCAGCAAAACCAGGTCAGATGAGTAATTTGATGACAGCAGTTAGGAATTCTGAATTGCTTTATCATGGATTTATAAAAGAAATGATCGAAACAACTAACGATTCAGAAATTACAAAAATTCTATCAACTAAAAAGGATTCTGAAGTAGAATATTATGCAGTTGGGGCATTCGGTAATAAAGAGACCTTAGATTCTTTAACTAAAAAATACAGTTTATTCAAGTGATTATGATTAACCATCAAGAATTAAAAACACAAATTCTAAGCGAAATTAGAGAACTAAAAACTGAGGAATCTTTAACTGAGGTATGGAGAAAATACTTAGGTAAGGATGGCATTGTCACTAATGAGTTTAAACAGATTGGCAATGTGAATCCTGAAGAACGTAAAGAATTTGGCCAAAACTTAAATGTTTTAAAAAACGAGATTGATTTAGTTATTGAAAATGCAAAACTGGCATTAAAAGATAAAAGTCTTGATATATACCTGAATCAAATTCAAACAGCATTGATATACTCAAAGCCTAAAATTGGTCACATTCACCCATTAACCCAAACAATTAACGAAATGAACAGTATTCTAAAAAGAATAGGTTATAGCATAATGGATGGACCAGAAATTGAAACTGCCGAATATAATTTTGTAAGAGCTAACTTACCGATTAATCATCCTGCGATGGACTTGCAGGATAGCATTTACATCGAAGAACCAAATCTTTTATTAAGAACTCAAACTACATCTATTGAAACACATGTTTTAGAAGAATATGAGCCACCTTTTAAAGTAGTTATGCCTGGAAGAACTTATAGAAACGAAAAAGTAACAAGAACAAATCATTTTGTTTTTCATCAATATCAATTAGTTTGTATTCAAGAAAAAGTAAGTCTTGCGGATTTACTAGCAACTATTGAATATTTATTTAAATCATTTTTAGGTGAAGATACTGTAATTAGATTTAGAAATAAATATTATCCTGAAGTAGAGCCAGGTGTTGGGCCTGATATGCAATGCTTTAACTGTCATGGTGCTGGTTGTGCAGTTTGCAAGAATAGAGGCTGGATTGAGATGGGTGGAGCAGGGATTAGACACCCTAATATGCTTAGAATGGCCGGAATTGATCCTGAAAAATGGCAGGGATTTGCATTTGGTTTAGGACTAGACAGATGGGCAATGGCTAAACACAAGATTACAGATATTAGAACCTTATTGGGTGGAGATTTGGCTTATAAACCAAACGTAAATTAATAAGCTAACGCTTTTTGAATTCTTTTTGAAAGATCATCTATCGGGACTTCAAGTACTTTTAGATCTCTAACTATTATCAGATATTTTCCGCTTCTAAATTTATAACCATTCTTTTCTAATTTTTGAATTGCAACTTTGAATCTTCTTTTTACCTTATTTCTAATTACAGCTCTTTTATCTAATGCAGTAGAAATTGAAATGGAGAATGCAGGAGTTAATTTATTATCCCACCATACTCGCATATCAAAGCCGTCAGCAGATAACTTTTTACCTTTTCTGGCTAAGTGAGGAATATCCTTTGTTTTTAATCTCTGATCTCTTTTAAGCATAATGAATTTTAACACAATGGGGTAAGAGTTTTTAGTATATACCCACTTTGTTGATGTTCCAAAAACTTATTCAGGAAAGCATTTTTCTGTTATTATTAAGTCAGTATTTTTGAATTTTTTCTATGATTTCAATCGATTTTTTTGGTGCTGCTAAAACAGTTACAGGTTCTAACTATTTAGTAAAAACAGACTTGGGGAACTTTGTTGTTGATTGTGGAATGTTTCAAGGTGAAGATGTTGAACACTTCAATCTAGAACCGATATCTTACGATACTAAAACCGTTGATTTTGCATTACTTACCCATGCTCACATTGACCATTCAGGAATGATGCCAAAACTTGTAAAAGCGGGATTTAATGGCAGAATATACGCTACAAACAATACAATCCAAATAACAACAGAGTTACTTTTGGATTCTGCAAAACTTCAAGAAAATGCTTACCAAAGAGGAGAGAACTACGGGAAATATACTAAGACTAAAGCAATTGTTTATAATACAAAAGATGCAATGCAAACAATTGGTATGTTTAATACGCAAGATTTTGATAAAACATTTGAACCAATCCCAGGTATTAAAGTAACATTTATAGTTGCAGGCCACATACTTGGTGCAGTAAGCATTATTGTAGAGGTAGAGGACGAAGGCACTACAAAAAAAATAGTATTTTCGGGAGATATTGGAAGAATTCAAAGTCCATTAATTCCTACTTTTGATATGAGATTAAAGCTAGATGCTGATTATGTAATTATGGAATCTCTTTATGGAGGGCAATTACATACAGATAGACATGAATCTGCAAATAAATTAGTAACAATAATAAAAGAAATTACCGATAATGGAGGAAGTGCATATATTCCATGCTTTGCAGTACAAAGGGCTCAGGAAGTATTAAACGACTTAAAAAAAGCCAAACAAGGTGGTGCCCTCGCAGCAGATTTACCTGTATGGTTAGATAGTCCTTTAGCTCAAAGAGTAACTGGAATATATAGTAAAGCTCTTCAATTTTCTGAGGATTCACCATTTGATTTTCCAAGTTTAGTTTATGTAAAAAAGTTTAAACAATCAGCAGGATTAGCAAGACAAGCAAGGCAGGTAGTTCTAGCTGGAAGTGGAATGGCCGATGGAGGAAGAATTACAAATCATTTAATAACAGCTTTACCTAATAAAAAGAATGCAATTATTTTTGTTGGATTTCAAGCTGAAGGAACACTTGGTAGACAACTAGTAGAAGGTGCAAAAAATGTATTAATCGGAACTAAAAGTATTGCAGTAAATGCCCAAATTCATCAGTTAGAAGGTTTCTCAGCTCACGGGGACACCAATGATTACTCTGAATGGCTTAATAGATTCTTAAATCCAAATTTGAAGCAAATTTACCTTGTACATGCAGAACCTGAAAGAGCAGAAGCACTTAAAAAACATTTTGAAGGAATGGGTATTAATAATTGCTATATTCCATCAATGAAAGAAACTGTAAATATATAATAATGCCCGAAAGACTTAAAAAAATAATAAGTGAACTAAATTTAACCCTGAGGATACTCTGAAATTTGCGGATAGAGTGATATATTTTCTTGATAATACTGATTTTTGGAATGAAGAAAATAATTATGCGTTTTTAAGAAATTATATTGCAGATACTCTAAAATACAATTCTTTAGAAATAGAATATCTCAAAAAATATTCACCAATGGTTTATCATGAGAATACGTATATAAGTTTAGAATTTGAAGATGAATTGTGGGAACAAGTTTTAAATAAATTAAAAGAACAATTATGAGCCTTACAAAAGAAGAAATAAAACATATTGCAGATTTAGCAAAACTTAGATTCACCGACGAAGAATTAGAAAAATTCTCTGGAGAATTCAATAGTATTCTTGATTACATTTCCCAAATTAAGGAGTGTGATACAACTGGAATAGAGTTTGAACATAATCTAGATACTTTTGATGGAGATGTTTTGCAGGAGGATATTACTAGACCATCGCTTTCTAGAGATGAAGTTCTGGAAAATGCTACAAACGGAAGGTCAAAAAATGGATATGTTCGAACTAGCAAGATTGTAAGCAAAGAATAGTTACAGCTTAATTCTAGCTAAACGTTTGTATACAATTCCTTGTTTAGTTATTAAACTTTCTACAAGTTCAACATGTTCTGGAATAAAAGGTTCTGGAGCAACAAAATCAATTTTTTTAGTAATTTCAGATACATCTTTTCCAGTACTTCTTGTAGCTGAGTCCTTTAATCTAGCCAATGAAAAATGAAATTCAGCACTATTTTTTTCTCTCCATCTAATAGTATCCAAAAGTCTTAAGTCTCTTACAATAACATGGGCCATTTCTGTTAATGCAGCCATTTCTTTACTGTCTTCTGTTCTTAACATAATTACTCTAGGGTCATTTTGGTAAGGAAAGCCAAACTGTACCTTATTAATAATTACTGGAGGTTTAGGAAATTTACCAGCATATTTAGTTAATTCATCTACAATCCTATTTTTACTATCTTCACTTACGGACGAACCAATAAATTTTAAAGTTAAATGAATTTGATCCATTGGGATTAGTTTCAAGTTTCTCTTTTCTTTGTCATATTCTCTAATTACTTGTCTAAAAGTATTTACGTAATTATCGGGTGGAAAAACACCTAAAAATAGTCTATAGGTTTTAATTTCAGGACCTCTTTTTACTCCTCGAAATACATCGTCAGGTAATCTTCTTTTATTCATACTTAGTTATTAATTCTTTTAAATTTGGGATGCCATAAAACATCACTCATTTTCTGTAGTAAATATTAATTGATCCCCTTCTTCTTCCACTTTTAGTTTGATTTCTTCTTCAAGGGCTTGCTCGGCTTCTTTGGACGATGCATCAGGCTCTGATAATTCATCGTAATTTCCACCTTTCCAGAATCTAGCATTTTCCATCCAAATATTATAATTTCCAAATTCTTTATCTTCAGTTATATCTTCAATAGCCTGAACAGCACACCTTGCTTTATCGGATAATCGGTCTATGTAGGCCAACATAACTGCTTCTACTGTTGCAGGGACAACGGGGCTACCGTATTGAATTTCGCCGTGATGAGATAAAATCATATGAATCATATGATAATAAAGATCTTCTGAAATTTTTCCTTTTGCATATTTTTGAAATTCTAATGCACCTAAAGGAATATGTCCTACTAGAATCCCTTTTTTAGAGTATTCTGTTCCAACTCCTTGAACATCGAATTCTTGGAATTTACCAATATCGTGAAGAATAATGCCAGCTGTTACAATATCAAAATTTACCATTGGGTAAAACCTTTTCATTGAGTAAGCAATATTAAGCATCTCTAAAACATGTTGCAATAAGCCTGATCTAAAATCATGATGAACCGATTTAGCGGCTGGCCAAAATTTATAACTTCTTTTGAATTCCTCGTCTAAGAACATTTCTTCAATAATAGTTCTTAGTGAATTGTGTTTAATTTGAGAAAGGTAATCCATCAGCTCCCCCATCATTACGTCAGAATCAAATTCGCTGCTTTCAATAAAATCATCAAGTCTAGTTTCATCAGCTCTTTTTAAGTCTGCAATGTTAATTTGCATTTTGCCCTTAAATTCTTCCACTTTTGCAGTAACCAGTACAACAATACCTGCTACACAAATTTTAGGATCGATTCTGATTAGTTTATCGTTCCAGACTTTACCCTCAACTTTACCTGTTTTGTCTGCCAAAATTATTTTAAGGTAGGGTTTTCCAAACTTATCTTCAGCTTTTGTAACTTCTGAAATAGCAAAAGGTTCTTGGTTTAAAACCAAAGAGGCCGATAAATCTTTAATATAGTAAGTTTTCATTTTTATCTAAAATTTCCCAAATAATACAACCAGAAGCCAATTATACTCGCAACCTCTATAAATATCCTAATAAAAGATCTTATAATCCTTCCTCCTCTTAAAAGTACAAGATTAGGTAGAATTTTGAACATCTGCCAAATTATTGAAAGAATGTTCGTTACAGTTAGTGCAATTGTGATTGTCAGGAAAGCTGCCTTGTATCCGATGGCGGGTTGTAAGGCTAAATAGGCAACCACGGGAATTGCAACACATCTTAAAATAGATGCAAAAATCGTTGTAAACATAGTGTGCAAATAATTGATAAGTACAAACTTCGGGCTAAAAGCGTATGCTTTTTATAAATTAAAGTATATCATAATTAAAGTCACTAAATTTAAGACTACATGTTCAAAAGAAACCCAAAAAAATCAAAACCGGTAATCAAAAGGGCACAAAATGCTGAAGATAAAAAAGCTCAATCTGACCGTCCTAATATACCTCTTTTAGGAGTTACTGTTACATTCTTAATTGCAGGTTTGTTAATGATATTTAGTGCAAGTGCAGTATTAGCATTTGTAAGATATCAAGACACTTTTTACTTTGTCAAAAAACAAATTATTTTTATAGTAATAGGTTTCATATTAGCTTACTTACTATACAAAATGAAATATTTACAGCTACGATATCTCTCTAAAGTGTTATTGATAGTTGGAATGTTGTTGCTCCTATATTTAATACCACAGGCATTGTTAAAAATTCCCATGCCCGGGGTAGTTACTTTAAACGGTGCAACTCGCTGGATTAGAATTCCCGGATTATTTGACATACAGCCTGCTGAGCTAGCAAAGATAGTAATAATACTATTCACCAGTTTGTGGCTTACTCGAAGCGATAAAACTAAACTAAAACATGAAAAGTGGATAAAAAGTTTTAAGGATAATGAATTTTTACATCCTTTTATAAAATTTGGGTACTCAGTATTTCCATTAATAGTCGTTTTATTTACTAGTTTATTTATTCTTTTTGAAAGGGATTTAGATACTATAGTTATTATTGTCCTCACCTTTTTCGCCATATACTACGCTGCAAGCACTACAAAAAAAGAATCTCGGTTTGTACTAATTTTACTTGGATTAGCGCTAATGGTGGGTGTTGCAGCTTCAATTTTCGAACCATATAGAAGGGAGAGAGTGCAATCATTTGTTGAAATTTTAGTTAAAGGTGAACCTGATAATAAACAAGGAGGGAGCTTTCAGATTTGGAATGGATTAATAGCCATAGGTTCGGGAGGAATATTTGGTGTAGGTTATGGGGAATCAAGGCAAAAATTGTTCTTTTTGCAGGAAGCAGCTTATACAGATTCAATATTTGCTGTATTTGCAGAAGAATTCGGATTGCTTGGATCCTTAATTTTGATATTTGGATATTTTTATTTTATGTCTATTGGCTTACAAATTGCACGAAATTCAAAAAATAAATACTTAGCCTTTGTAGCCATTGGTGTAACTGCATGGATTAGTATTCAAGCCTTTTTAAATATAGCAGCAAACCTTGCAATAATTCCTTTTGGTGGCATGCCATTACCGTTTTTTACGTACGGAGGTAGTAACACCATTACAACTCTTATGGGAATAGGATTACTGCTTAATGCAAGTAAAACAAGTAATATGATTGAAAAACCAGTTAGAAAATTTCTTCGGTAACTACTTTAAAACTGTAAATATCAAATTAATCGAATAGAAAATTCCAATCAATATAGCTATTGTAGCAGCACTACTAATTATTAACCGAATAGGTTTAGAATTGGCAGGAACCACAGTATTATCTAGATAGTTAATATTTAGGTTACTCTGTTTTGAACTTATAATAGCGTACAATACCCATAGCAATATTACAGTTGCTAAGTTGTTAAAACTTATTAGCAATATTAATGGAATTAATATTACAGCAAATAATAATAATGCTCGAATTTTATACTCTTTCTTTTCTCTTATGCTTCGCGAGAATAGGTCTTTTGCAGCTTTTATAAAATACATCCATAAGAATAAATAAATAGCACCACCTATTAATCCTGAGATTACCAGTACATTAACAAAAAATGACCTAGCGGGATTATAGTTATCGTTACCTACTCCTACCAAAATAGATCTAATATTGCTTCCATTTATGGAATTACTACCAGCCAAAATTATCCTCATCCCCTCAGAATATTGACTGGAAATATCGGTTAATAAATTAGCTTTAGAAGTCTCGGGCATTTTGATATAAAAGAATATTGCTGTAATTAACAACAAAACAGGAATCATTAAAATTGTAACCAAATGCAGATCGGCTAATCCTTGCTTCATTGGGATTCTAACTTTTTTAACTCTTATAAAGTTAACAATATTAGTCTTAATTTGACTAAGTCTAGCTCTTAAGTATTTTTTATTTTTTAGGAAATAAAGAGCTATTACTAACGTCGTTGCAATAAATAATAAAACTGTAACTACAAACAACGGTGGAAATGTAGATGCATTAAATGGTATTGCAACCAATATCAATAATCCCACAGCTAGAACAGCAACTGATCCTAATCTTTTAGTTGAGTTTAAAAGGACTCTAGTAATCAGTATTGCAAAACCGACTATAACTAATGGTAAATTATTTATAAACTGGCTTGAAGTCTGATTAAAGGAAATTAAATACCAAAGTACATAAAAAATACTACCAGCAGAAATAAAATTTAGAATTCTATTTAAACCTTTAGTGTTTGAAGCATATAAGTTAAGAAAATAGAATAAACCTATTAGGCTCATTAATGCCAACCCAGATAAATATCTGAATCCTGTAGTTCCAAAAGTGCTCGAGACTCTAAGGGTAGTAATAGTAATACTTAAAGTAGTTAGTATTAGATTAAATACTAAAATCATTAACATTCCTTTTGGATCAATTATAAAACCATTATCCTGTATAAATAGTTTTAATATAAAAATTATTAGGAATGCAAATACAAAAATCAACAAGAATTTCAAAGATGATGTTTCGGTATCTGAGTTAAAAAGCGTTCCAGATATAGGTAGTAAGAAGGCAAAAAGTGAGACTGCTGTCAACGAGATTATGTTTAAGATTAGGGATAATCCAGATAATTTACTAATTTGCTTTGTAAACGGACTTGCAATTTCAAAGGACTTGCCACCAGGTAATAGTAGTTTTATTGTAGACATAAATTTGATGAATAATTATTTATTTATTCGATTATATCTTACTGGTGCCCTAAACTGATATACCATTTTGAATTTGCCCGGCAAAACCGCCCATCAAGATTATTAATCCTACAAGCATTACTAATGCTAAATGATAATGGGAAAAGGATTTAGTTGAATGCAAAGCTGCTGTACGCGAAAGCAATATTATATCTGCTAAAAATATTATTGCCAGAAAGGCTATGAATATTAAGTTTACAAGATTTTTATTCCCCGGTGAAATTTCTAGTCCATTTTCCGTATTACTAACGAGCACAAATTGATTCTGATCTTGTGCGTTTACAGAAGTGAAGTTTACATTAATTTTATTAGAATTAATTGTAGTTTCGTTATTGGAGCCATCTACCCATATTGTATTAATACCATTATTTAATTTTTGAATTCTATAGGTAAATATTCCACCACTGATATCTGCTTCACCATTTAAAGCACTATTATTAAAAACTCTAACTTTATCCAATCCATTTACTGTACCTGATAAATTTAAACTCTCTTCTGATGTTTGAAAATTATCTTCTGGTGAAGTAATTTTAATTTGTGGATTTTGAGCACTTATTACAGAGCCATTTGGAGTTGAACCGAAATGTGCAACAACAAGTAAATTATTAGAATTATTTAAGTAATCTGCATATAAAATAGAAAAACCAACTTCGGTAAAGTCTGATTTTACAATATTATCTCTATGAGTTTTGCTATTAATCCAGGCTTGCATTAAACTATCAATGCTGTAGTAACCTTCAGCTAAGTTTTCACCTGCATAAATATAATCGTAGCTTGCATCGTCAAAAAAGTCCCATGGTGATTTTCCTGGAGGACAGTAGTGTGACCAACATTGATTCACAATCATTACATCCCCTTTTTTTGCAGAAGAAATATTAAGTAAATTGTTCAATTTTAATTCACTTACTCCATTTTCCTTTCGATATTCGTTATGTGCCTGTAATAGATTCTCCATTGTTATTGCATCGGAATTATTTTCTGCACTTATATCAACTTTAGCCAATACATTAAAGCTTAAAACACCTATGGCAAAAACAAATAGAGCTGTTCGCCTTATAAAATTATATTTTGAATTTTTAATTTGAACTTGAGCGTTAACAAATTTATTTTTTTTATTTTTAAGGGAAGCCTTCATTATGTTTTGACTTTTAATTACTGAATTCTTATTATTAGTATATATTATTTTGCATTTATTAATGTATACATAAATATACAAGAAAAATGCTTTTACGTAACTAAATGTTAATCACAAAATTTGTAAAAAAGAATTTAAAACCAGTTTTTTATTCTTTATCTTTAACCCTAGGAATTTATATAGCTTTACAGGAAATCCACGAAAATCAGAATGTAAATAGATTTATTCTATTTACATTGCTTATATTTTTTATTTATTTAGCAGAATTGTATTCAAACTGGAAAAGTAACCAAACAAAGATAGAATTAAACATGAATTTTGACGACGAAGTAAATGAGTTATCTCAGCTATTTCACAAAATTGTTTTACCAGCAGCATTGTATTTTTCAATTATAGGTTTTGGATTTTACAATATTCGAAGTACTTACTTAATAGGGGTTTTATTTATTGTATTTGTTACTTTCTATATTTTATTTATAAACATCAGGGCATTTTTTGATGCCAAAAACAAACTAGAGGATAAAACCCATTATGTTTATGATTTAATTAAATTTATTATATTCTTCTGCCTTATAGATGTATTTTCTAATGCATCAAATAATTTTCCAATTAATCTTGCACTCTATGCTTTGTGTACCGTAGTTGTTACTTTCACCCTAATTACTTTAATGCTATGGAGATTTGATAAAGTTCATCTTTACTCATTAGTATATGGTGTTATTGTAAGTTTATTTATAGGTATTATGTTTTTGCTTTATCATGCGGATGGAGTAGTAAATTCACTTCAAATAAGTTTGGGATTGTTCTTTGTTTTTTACTTAACTTCTGCGGTAATTCATCATTTGATAATGAAAACCTTTACAAAAGGGGTACTTTTGGAATACTTTCTCGTAATAATAATAGTTATTGCAATTACCTACGGAATTGCGTAGGGATAGTTTAAAATGCTAAAATTCGCACTATAAGTATTTAGTTTTCGGAGTTCGTCTAATGGTAGGACTACAGTTTCTGGAACTGTGTATTGGGGTTCGAATCCCTAACTCCGAAAATTGAATATTTGAAAGTAAAAAGGCGAACCGCGTGGTTCGCCTTTTTGGGTGTTACCCTTTAATTTCCCCCGCTTTCTGGAGATTGTAGTGGTTGGTTCCACGTCCTTCTGAACATTGCTCATAGCTTTTGCATGAGCCATCTCCAGGACCTTGGTGCTTAACAACCTTACCACAATAACCGCACGTGTGAATCGTGATTTTTTCACCCGGTTGAGGCTTATATCCGCAACAAGGACACCCCTGACCATTTGCCATTTCAAAGCTCCTTTAAGCTACTGAATAAGGGTGTGGAATTATACCCAATCGAAAGATTATTGTCCATACTCACAGTCAAGACGATTAGTTATGTATATTGAAATACCAAATATTATTCAGCCTATGTTTAAACGAATATACGTTTGCTATCATCGAGCTAAGCTCAAAATATTTAGTACAGTTACAGAAGTATGTGTAACTACATTTAGCGCTACTAAAACTTTAGATAATGGAATTTTAATTAGTATGGAGAATAATGTGGGGTTAGGGGGGAAGGGTTTTGGAACAAAAATATTACATAGCAATAGGTTTAAAGAAAAATTTAACAGAAAAATACTATGGGATAGTATTTAGTTGAGAAGACGTGTAAATACTAATAAGTGGTAAATTATTATTAGGATTATTAAAAGGGGTGGGCAAGCAATTTCTGCTTGCCCTAAGAGGTGACTAAATATTAAATCCAGTCTATACCGTTTTCGCCTTCATGCGTTGCGGCTTCGGCATCGCTTTCGACGATTTCTTCGTCTTCCACGTCCCGATCCCAACCAAAGTTAACATCGCCGTCGGCATTGGCTGCGGCAATCAGCTTTCGCTGTTGAGCCGGAAGCAAGCCGTATCGACGTTTGTTAAACTTACCGGTTTGAACATCGGTTGCATGTGTCATGCTTGCCATAAAAGACTCCTCTTAATTTGATCCCGGATTTACGGGTTAGTAAGGATTATATAGCAATAATATATATGAGTCAACAACCTTTGGCGACAATATTTTGATAGGAATAATATTTACAGTTCTGGGATTGCTCCCAGAACTTTGGTGAAGGGGTCAATTAATCATCATCGTTTATGCCGTCGGCATAGCACGCAAATGTCTCTTGACTTTCCCTTTTTAAACGCTCCTGTACAGTTTCTCGCACAGGCTCTTGAAGGTACACTCGACGTAATCTCCTATCATCATCAGGAGATACTTCTTCAGCATAACCGGCAGCTAGTTCTCTGGCAGCCGCTGCTTCACGCTCAGCTCTGGAGTTATTAGGACTCATTTTAAAACTCCTACTTAAGTGGGTGTACAAATATTATAACAACTGAAAAAACTTTGTAAATAGTGAATACTTAAGTAACTGGTTTAATACAAATAATATGTAATAGGAGCAAGATTACTCCTGCTCCTAAATTGTCAGCCACCGTAGTCTTCGTGGGCTGAACGTTGAGCTTCTGTAAGCTCATCTTCCGAGCTTAATTCATCGGCTTCAACAATTACCATAACTGAGTCTCCACCCGCAAGTGGTGCTAACAGCTGGTTAAAACTCGGAATATGGCTTGCCCCCTCAAAAGGGCTATTACTAACAATTACCAAACTTTTAACCACAATATTCTCCTTTTATAGACATAGGGCGAAAAGATTATAAAACTTCATGTTTATTATTTCAAACTAATGTTGAGAATTATTTTGCTGCGGTTTATTGCCATTAGCTTGTTGGGGTTGTTGATTCCCAGAAGTATTAGGTTTTTTCTTTTTTTTACCCCCAAACCCACCATATGCTGGAGCAGCCGCAGATGCCTGTATCTGCTGGGCTGCAGTTGTAACTCCTGCAGGTAAACTACCGTCTGCATTACGTTGAACAAGATTTCCTTGTTTATCGTAAAGTTGATTTGCCCATTTGTTTAGTTTAAGTTCAACCTCTGCTTTTGGCTTTGCGTATGTTGCCCTACAATACTCTTTAATTTGCTCTTTAAGACCATAAAATTGGTAGCTTGGCTTCATAGCAATTGCAGTAAATGGAGGAGTCTGGGCCATGTCTATGGTCATTTTCATGGCAATTCTATACTTATCTAGGTTTACCAAGTCCTCAACTCCTAAATATGGGGTATATTCCTTTTCAAGTCTACTTCCATCTTTTTGACTAACAACATAATTCATTAAAGTTCCTATATTACCAAAAATTGCATCTTGAATAGTTGGGTCAATTTGATCGATGTATTGATGAGTAACTATTAAATTTAATCCGTACTTTCTAGCTTCAGATAAAATCTTAATAAACGATTCAGTAGCAAAGTTCTGAAACTCGTCTACATATAAGTAAAAGTCCTTTCTATCTTCTTTTGCCATTCTTGCTCTTTGCATTGCATTTGAGTAAAGCCTTGTAACAATCATGGCACCAAGTAGCGAAGAAGATTCTTCACCAATCTTACCTTGAGATAGGTTTACTAAAAGAATTTTTCCGGTATTCATTACCTCAGATAAATCAATAGTAGATTTTATTTGACCCACCATATTTCTAACCATTGTAGAACCTAAAAATCTTCCTACTTTATTTTGCAAAGGAGCCACAGCTTCAGCTAGTAGTCTTGGGTTAATACTTAATTGTGCATATTCCTCTTCCCAGAATTTTATTAGAAATGGGTCCTTTACTTGTTTAAGTAAAAAAGCTCTGTAGTTTTTATCGTTAAGTATTCTAAGAACGGCTAATAAAGAAACATTCTGACAGTGAAGTAGAGTAGCAATATCGTTGTAAAGCAAATGCTGAAGTCTTGGTCCCCAACTCATTTCTCCAAAGAACTTTTTAAAAACATTTACTATACCATCTGCTAATAAGTCTAAGGTTTCTCCCTCCTTAATATCGAGCATGTTTAAACCTATTGGGAATTCCATATCAGACGGATCTAAATAGATAACATCCTTTATTCTGTGTTCAGGAATTAAATCTAATATTTCTTCTACCAAATCACCGTGAGGATCTAATACTGCTAATCCATTTCCATCAAGTATGTCACCCACAATCATATTTTTTAAAAAAGTGGACTTACCCGTACCAGTCTTTCCTAATAAATACATGTGCCTTCTTCTATCTTCAGCCTTAATGCCAAATGGAATATGGATATTTCTGTAATCACTTAATGCTAAAGCTCTTATCCCAGTATTTTCCAGAGGGTTTTGTCGTAATATTGGCAGATTTAAAGGGAATTCGAGTTTCTTAGATTTTGCCCATGCAACATTTGGAGTTTTCACTGATTCATTAGGTAAATGGTACAAAGAGGCTAACTCTTCAATATTGGCAATATTTTTTTCCCTTTCATCTAAATATCTAAGTTGATATTTTTGAATAGGGCTGATTTTATCCCCTAGTCTTTTTCCTGCAAAAAAGAATCCTATTTTTTTATTTAGATTATCTAAATATTTTTCTAATGCATTTTTCTTTTTTTGCTTAGGTTTTCCAATACTATTTAATTTTGTTGTCTGAAATTGTTTAAATGACGCCTCAGTATCTTCAACTAACCTTTTTACAATTCCCTCATCGGGACCCTTTCCAATAATCCTTATTTTAAATTGAAATCCAACTTTATCTGACTTTGTAGATATGTCCCCAAAAGTTTCAACAATAGAACTATCTGGTTCCTTTTTATTGCCTTCAGCATCTTTTTGCCCTTTTAATTTATCAACATATTCCTTACCTTTAACTTGCCACTCGTTATCAATAGGTCTTGCTAATACTTGCATCCAAACCTCGTAGCCCGGTGTTAAATTAGAAACCGCGCTTGTAATTGAAGCTAATGGGTCAACTTCAAAGCTTGTAAATGTTCTTATTGGTAAAAAGAATTCTTTTGATAAACCTAATTCAGTAAATGCGGTTTTATCCATAGGATGTAATACAGCATAATCAGGTACTACATTAATTTGAGCCTCAGGGTATTGGGCATATATTTGATTTTCAAGGAATGGCCTGTATCTGTTGGAACATACTACTACAAAATAAATACCGTGATTTGCAGCAAATATTTCAAAAGAATAATGGTCTTTAGATAGTTTTTCAGCTTTTAGAATTCCATGTAAGGATTGAAACATCTGTTCCGCTGCTAGTGCTTTCTTATCATTTTTTACAGGTACAGCAATTTTTAATATTACTTTATCAGGAATTGTTTCAAGAGACTTTGTTAGTAGATTGTAATATCTTTGCAGCACAATATTAGCAACAAATGTAAATGCTGCAAAAGAACCTATGATTAGAAGAAAAGTTACTGGATCCATTTAATTTTGTGCCGCTTAGGCATACCTACTTATCAAGACTTAAATTACTACTATTATATTCTACACAGGTTTCAAAGCAAAGTCCTCAAAAATAATTTGCTCCTCTTTTAATCCTATTTCAATAAATTGTTTTTTAAGGGAATACATCATAGCCTTTGGTCCACACAGTAAGATGCGAGCATATTTTATTTCAAAGTCTACATTAGCCTTTATTTTTTCAGCTGTTAAAAATCCGTTATCGGCATCAACGTTAAAATTTAATTTTAAGTCAGTTAGGTTTTCTGAACCTTTTAGTAACTCGTCCTTGTACACAAGTTCTTCGGTAGTTTTAGTTGAGTAAAAAAAGTTAATTTTATTTCCTGTTGGTTCATCTTTTTCCATAGCAAGCATACTTAAGAATGGTGTAATACCAATACCACCTGCTATCCAGATTTGATTTTTATAATTAATTAATCTTTCCCTAGTAAAGTATCCATATGGACCTATTAATTTTACTAAGTCTCCAACTTTTGCCTTATTAAGAGTGGAAGTATAGTCTCCGACATTTTTTGCAGAAATCCTAATGTAATATTCATGGGGATTTGAAGAAAGACCAAAGGGGTGGAATTCAGACTTAATCTCTTTATTATTTAAAAAGGAAATAAATGCAAATTGCCCTGCATAAAATGTTATTGGTTTATTTTGTGGCTCAAGGTAAAGTTCTGTTATTGCCCCTAAAGTATTTATTCTTGCAACCTTGTAATAAAAAACAGGACCTATTCTTTCGTATAAAAGCTCAATATATAACCAACATAGAATTGCTAAAATAGTCCAACCCATAATCCATAACCTAAGCAAATCATTATCTCTTAGAGTACCAGGAGCATTATTAATGTGTAAGAATACAAATACCATTACAAATACCATAAATCTATGTGAATTTTTCCAGATTTGATAAGGCAAGAATTTAGTTACGCTGAATAATACTAATAATGTCATTATGTATAACGCAATCATTCCCATATTCCATCTATAATTACCACCAGGAATAAAATATTTATTAATACTTTCAATTCCAGTAAAACCCTTGACTAACAATAAGACAGGATGTGCCCACGCCAAAGTGAATGCAATTCTCCCTACCATTTTGTGGAATTTGTACATTTTATCTAATCCTCCAAACAGACTTTCGATAAAATAAAATCTTGTAGCAAGTAAAAAATTAATTCCAAATAGTATTACAGCCGAAAGTCCTGAAAGTTGTACAAAACTTCTTAACAAGTTTTCACTAAGGCTTTCATTTTGAATATAAATTTTGGTATATCCCCACAAACCGAAAGTAGTACCAAAAATTATTAATAGAAATATATATTTTAGGTTTTTATTTGTTTTTAACATTATTGTTTATTATATGGGACATATGGTTCAGGGTCTACAGCGTTATAGTCTTTTTTAAGTACAAAATGCAAATGTGTACCAGTACTATTTCCAGTTGAACCCATGTAGCCAATTGAAGCTCCTTGTTGCACCCTATCACCTGATCTTACATAAATATCACCTAAATGATAATAGTATGTGTGGATTCCTCCCCCATGGTCGATTTTTACTGTAAATCCCGATAAGACTTCCCACCCTGCATAATATACAGTTCCATTTGCTGTTGCCTGAACTGTACATCCGTCCCATTTTGAAAGATCAATACCGTCATGATAAGAAGTAAATCCTCTTTGATACTGATAACCGTTACAATCTGAACTTGATAAAGGATTAATAAATATTCCTCTTGGGATTCCTTCTACTTCAACAGATTGGCTAAACAAATTACCATCTGGAATAAATAATTTATAACCGGTATTAATAGTATAAGGTTGTACTAATTGATTTAATTCAATAATATTAAATCTGTTTGATTCATCATTATTTGCACTAGTTAATGAAATAATATCATCTAAGGTTTGTCCTTCCCTAACTGTGTATAAAACCCCATTGATTTCTGGTATTGCAAGTTCCCAGCCCGTTTGAATATCATTTGTGAACGGGCTAATTACATTTGGATTTGCCCAACGAATTGTATCCATGGAAACATTAAATTGTTTTGAAATTGAATCTAAAGAATCGCCCGATTGTACAGTATATTTTTTATTTTGAAGGGCGCTAAGATTAGTATTATCAGTTCTTAGAACCGTGGATATAGATCCACCTTGAGTTAGTAGATCGTTTGAGCCGATAGTATATTCTCCACTTAATGTAGAACCGTTAGCACTTACATCAGATACTCTATATACAATACCACTAAGAGTTACAGAGATTGTAATTGCAACTACTAAAATATGTACTACATTTTTATAGAGATTACTCCTACCCCAAAACATTCTACTAATAATCTTTCTTTTAATTTCCGCTGTAAAAAATCCGGCGCTAGAAATATATTTTTTAGGTTTTTGTTTTTTTTGTAGGGACATATCAGCAATATTCTACAACATATTTGAATTTCAAGCGGACAATCTTTTTAATACTTCATTCTTGCCTAAAAGTTGCATTGCTTCAAATAGAGGAGGTGAGAATGGACTACCTACAATAGCTAGCCTCAATACCATAAATATATCACCATGTCTTTTAGAGTATTTATCACCAATTAACCTCATTTTAGGTTCCCATTCTTCGTGGTTCCAGTTTTTTGAGTTCGAGTCGAAAGCAGTGAATAACTGTAAAAAATCTTTTTTTAAATCTTCTATGATGCTAATAGTACTTTCAGTCTGCTTTATTTTCCATTCTATATTTTTAGGTGCTTTATAAAAGAATGCTAATTGATTTAAGATATCTTTTAAAGTTGTAGCTCTATCTTTTATTAATCCGATTTTTTGTTCAAGGTCATAATCCTGTAAAATAAAGGTGCTTAAATCTGTCTCCTCAGCATATTCTTTATACCAGTTAACAAAGATATCTCTAATTTCACTCGAGGATTTTAATTTAATGTATTCTTTGTTAAACCATAAAAGTTTTTCTCTATCAAAAGAAACTAGTGCTGTTTTTTGAACCCTATCTAATGCAAATAGTTGGGTAAACTCTTCTAGAGTATAAATTTCTTTTTCTTTTTCACCATGTTTTCTTGCTTCGGGTGAAGACCAACCCAATAACATCAAAAAGTTTAATAGTGCATCCGCTAAGTAGCCTTCTTGTAAAAACTGTACCGCGAAAACTGCACCATGTCTTTTTGAGAGTTTTTTATTGCTATCTTTTTCCTTTAAATTTGGGAGATGAGCTATAACAGGCATATCCCAACCAAAAGCTTTGTATAACAAAACATGTTTTGGAGTAGAGGATAGCCAGTCATTTCCTCTAAGTATATGTGTAACTTCCATTAAGTGATCATCGATTACAACAGCCAAGTGATACGTTGGGAATCCATCCGACTTTATTAAAACTTGATCGTCAACCTCGCTAGTATTAAATTTAAGGTGACCTAATACTGCATCATCAAATTCAATATCTTCATTGTCAGGCACTTTTAATCTAATAACCCAGTCCTTACGTGATTTTTTTAATGTTTCAATTTCTTCAATTGTTGATTCTCTGTACGGAGATCTTAGTTTTTTATTTTCTAATCGTGACTGTTTCTGAAGTTCTTCCGTTTCTTCTTGAGTTAAAAAACAATAATAAGCTAAACCTTTTTCCACAAGTTCATTGGCATATTTTTTATAAATTTCTAAACGTTCAGATTGAACATACGGGCCAAATTCACCACCCACAACAGGACCTTCGTTATAACTAAGTCCATATTCATTAATAATTTTAAGAATGTTTTCTACTGCGCCTTCTACATATCTATTCTGGTCGGTATCTTCAATTCTAACTATAAATTGACCATTATGCTTGTTCGCCAAAGCGTAATCGTAAAGCATTGTTCTTATATGACCAATATGTAAACCACCTGTTGGACTTGGAGCTATTCTTGTTCTAACTTTCATAATATTGTTTTAATTAGTATGATTATATCATTCTAAGCGCTAGCTTAGATTATTCAATAATGACAGATTTCAGCTAGATAAAAGTACCTACATACAAGTGTATTCCAGAACAGTTTGACAATGTATATCAAACTAAATATAATACCAATAATAAAATATTACGCTTGAACAATGGCCGATATATCTCCTTCGTCAACCCCTAGTGACACCCCCATTTATAATCGAATTCTTATTGTTGACGATGAGCCCGAAGCTAGAGAGTTGTTTGGAGAAATATTGCTAAGATCATTTGATTTTATTGTAGATTACGCATCAAATGGTCACGAGTGCATCCATAAATGCAGTCTTAATGATTACGATATGGTTTTGCTAGATGTATTCATGCCTGGAATGGATGGATTCGAAACACTTCAACACTTTAAAAATATTTCAGACAGAAAGCCTAAGTTTGTAGTAATTAGTAATATGGGAGGAGATTTGGTAATAAAACAGCTAATGGGTTTGGGTGCACATTCTTATGCAGCAAAATCAGATACAGATATTAATGACTTAAAAGAAATTGTAAGAAATGTATTGTATAACACTGGTATAACAAACAAATCTATACTAGTAGACATTTACTAATTACAGCATTCTAACTCCAGCATCAATAAACATTTGAATATCACCATCTAATACCCCATCGGCATTTGGCGTTTCAACATCCGTTCTTACATCCTTAACTAGTTTGTAAGGCTGTAATACATAGTTTCTAATTTGATTACCCCAACCTGCAATCTTATATTCTCCTTTATTGGTAGCTAATTCAGCTTTTTGTTTATTTTCTTCGATTTCGTACAACCTTGCTTTTAGTAGTCTCATTGCTGCCTCCCTGTTTGCATGCTGTGTTCTTTGAGTAGAGGCTTCAATAACTATCCCACTAGGTCTATGAACAATTCTTACCTTTGATGCAACCTTATTTACATTCTGCCCACCGGCTCCACTACTCCTTATAGCATTAAATTCAATATCCTCATCCCTTACCTCGATGTCTATATCTTCATTTACTTCTGGAAGTACTTCGATGCCTACAAATGAAGTTTGCCTTAAGCCCTGGGCATTAAAGGGAGAATTTCGAACTAATCTGTGGGTACCATGTTCATGCTTTAAATATCCATAAGCATATCTACCTTCAATTAATAATTCGGCACTTGCAATGCCAGCCTCAGTTCCATCAACCTTATCCAATATTTGTACCGACCAACCTTTTGTATTTGCAAATCTGGTATACATTCTTAAAACCATACTTGCCCAGTCACATGCCTCGGTACCACCTTGCCCTGCAATAATTTTAACCAAAGCGTTGTTAGTATCAAATTTTCCACTTAAGAATGTAGTTAATTCAACCTCCTCAACTTTTAATTCTAAATCCTTCAACCCAGAATTAATCATTTGAATAACTTCATTTTCTACTTCTTCAGATTGATCTTTTATTGAAGTAACTGATTCATCTTCCGATAAGTCTTGAATATCTTGAATAGATCTTACAAGATTTTCTACATCTGTTATTTCTGTTTTTAAACCTCCTAAGGCCTGCATGGTTTTTTGGGCTTCTTCGTTATTACTCCAAAAATCACTTTCCATGGTTTTCACTTCCATTTGATCTCTTTCAGAAATTAACTCTGGAAGGTTCTTTTTGGTAACAATAGCATCGACTCTATTTTTTACTGTCAATATTTTTTCTGTAAGTGTCATATTTTGTATTTAACTATTGATTATAGCAATATAACCACTAGGTTATAAATAAAATAAACAAACTTCTGATAGATAAAACCTTTTGTCAGGACTTTTAAAAGTTATTAGTATTTTTCAAAAGGTTATATCATCTTAAACGTGAGGTTAAGTATTCAATAAGGACGTACTTCTGATAGATAAATGGCTTAGCCTAAGCTCTATGAGAATTAGTAACCGAATCTAAGATATATAGCATTTAGAGCGCTAGCTCAAATAATTCAATTAAAATTTCTGATGGCAATATAGCGCTATGTTATAAATTAATTAGTACTTAGACATATATCACCAAATTCTAACTAAATGTGATTGCAATATATTGACTATATACAATGAAGTGCTATAATTATCTGCAACTTAGCGAATGGAGATTGAAATGCAATGGATTCTCGCTCTGCTGATGGCCCTCATGGGATCCCCAGCAAACAACGTTACTGTAACGGTCAATTATGCCAGTGGCATTACCTATGGGTATACCACAAACAATAACCAGGGCGGAGAGGCGAACTTCTATTATTCAGCATTAGATGCTGGGATATACGAAGTCAGTGTCGGAGACCTATATCTTATACTCAATGCGGGGGACATGACCTGTCTGCCGCTATCGCTTGTTGCACAAGATTTACACCGATTTGCGAAACTCGACCCGACTGAGCCCAGTAATGGATGTTTCAGTGTTGAGGCGTTAAATCGGTAGCTAAAAGGAGGGGCAGTCAACTGCCCCCCAAGATTAACTTCCTAGTCAATATAAAAAATTACCTACTCTTATTGTGTGCCCATCCTTTAATATATCTACTATATATTTTATGATATAATTACTTGTTCTAGTCGCTAAGGAGGCGAAATGTCCACAGCACCAGCTGAAGTCAAGTCCGAGAAAAAAGGTTGCAAAAAGGGATGTCGTCGCATTCTCTTGATCATCCTTCTTTGGGGAATCGGAGCAGTTCTAGCCGTCGGGGCGTTAATGTCCCTAAACAGCGGAGTCCAGGAAACTGTGCGCGAGGTGCGGCAGGAACTCACTCCCCACGGAGAACTGAGTATTCTGAACGCAGACGGAACAGAATTTGATAGCTGGGAAATTAATTCTCAGTTAGAGAATCTGTTCAGCCTGGTGACTCACCCGATGGGTGCAGTCATTGCGATCAACGGCTTTGAAGTAAGATTTGCACAACGGCAGACTGCCTGCGTAAGCTCAAATCTGCTTCCGTCTGGAGAAGAACGTGGAGAAGTTCGCGGAAACCAGCGTTGCTTCACAGTAG
>Ga0163148_10001199_pt1 | contig 34128 bp, 26 predicted proteins | sample OliLakLV19MP7P2_FD_148606 | JGI IMG/M metagenome (GOLD analysis project Ga0163148, IMG submission 148606) | Freshwater microbial mat bacterial communities from Lake Vanda, McMurdo Dry Valleys, Antarctica- Oligotrophic Lake LV.19.MP7.P2 | ecosystem: Environmental > Aquatic > Freshwater > Lake >... | reverse complement strand
GCGCAAACTGATTTTGAGTATTGATCTGGACTTTGCCAACAACACCTCCTGGCGGTTTGTGGACAAGAAATATGTCTTCCCCGTTCCTTCCAACCCTTGGGCGGAGGAGTTCCCGGAGATCATCAATATCAATGACTTGGCAGGTGCTATCTCAGATGCTGACTTTGTGGGTGTTAAGATTGGCGACGTTAACCAGAGTGTGGTGGCAAACAGCCTGACGGCAAATGAGGTACGAGGCAACAAAGACCTATTCGAGTTCCAAGTCCAGGAAGCCACCCTGCAAGTGGGCAACGAATACCGAATCGAATTCAAAGCCCCTGACATCGCCACCATTCAAGGCTATCAGGCAACCCTGACCTTTGATGCAATGGCCGTGGAAGTGATGGACATCGTGTACGGAACGGCAAAAGCCGAGCATTTTGGAATGACCCACCTCCCAGAAGGGGTCATCACCACGAGTTGGAATCAGCCGAGCGAAGCCATCTCCAAGGAGGAAGTCCTTTTCACACTGGTCGTCAAAGCAAAAGCGGATGTAACGTTGAGTGAGGTGTTGGGTATCTCCAGCCGTTACACGGTCGCAGAAGGTTATAGCGTAAGTAGCGACCTGATGAATGTGGGTATTAAGTTCTCCAACGGAACGATCGCAGGTGCAGGATTTGAGTTAGCTCAAAACCAACCCAACCCATTCAAGGCAAGTACCGAGATTTACTTCTCCTTGCCAACGGCAAGCGACGCAACGATGACGATCAGTGACATGACGGGTAAAGTGATCAAATTAGTGAGAGGTTCTTATGCAAAAGGTTCTAACAAAATAGACCTGAATGCCAATGACCTACCGATCGGTGTATTGACTTATACCTTACAGTCGGGCGACTTCACCGCTACTAAGAAAATGGTACTTGTGAAATAAGCTACAGCTTTATGATTATGAATTAGGTTAATTTTTAATGATTCAAATGAAATTTCTAACAAGAAATAAAGAATTAGGGCAAGCCTAAGTTTGTGTAATTTTGTTTGATGTTGAGGGCTGAAGTGGAACGCTTCAGCCTTATTTTTTTTAGGTGGAATATTGGAATGATGAAATTTTTACTTGGTAAGTTATGCGTTTTGCCCATTGCTAAACGGCACTAGGAGTGGAATAATGCGGCTTTGTGTAAAAACAGTGAGTGGCGTAAAGCTTTTTCCATTCCATTCGCCAAAGATTTGCATGGGGTGTCCGCCGCCAATGGCGAGGATTTTCCATTTTATTTCTTCAGCGGTTTGAATGGGCAATTGAGCAAGATTGGTATCTATTAAAGAAAGTTGCTCGTTTGGTAGAACTGGCGTAAGACCATCGAGTAGTCCAGGAAAAGTAAGCAGCCAAGGATTTTGAGCCAGCGCGTCGGCGTATTGTCGAAAAAAAACTTCCCAATCGGCGTAACCGGCTAAATCAATCGGTTCATAAATTATCACAAAATCCTTTACCAGCGCACGTTGTGGATAGGCTGCCGGGTAATACGCAACTTCCGCTTGGAGTAAACTACCCACTTTCCAATTGAATTCAAACGGGCTGAATCGCCACGCAAAATCGAGCAATAGCGCGGTTTTATGCGTCGTAATACCTTGCAGCCAAGTGCGCCGATAGCGAATATCCTCTTCTTTGCCTTCGCTCTGCCCTATGACGAGCCACTTATCTGGAATACTTTCTTGTTTAAAAACGATTTCTTTTTTGATGGTCGCGCCAGCCGTCGTAAGCATTTCTTGTTGTAAATCAGCGGGTAAAGTTTCTAATTTTTGAAATGCTTTGGCGAATAAGTACAATTCACCGATTTCGGATAGGAGGCGTTCGTGGGCATTGTCGCTTTGCAACCAATTTTGAAAACTTCGGATGCGGCGGGCGATGCCGCTGAGTTTGGCGTTGACCATGCGGGCAGCGAATTCTTCCCAAAAGGCAGGGGGACGGGTGAGTGCGGTTGCCAGACCTTGTTGGAGCAGGTCTTGCAGCCAATTTTCTAATTCAATGATACCGGCGAGTTGATGCACAGAAAGTGGTTATCGGTTATTAGTGATTTGGAACTCGCCATGCACAGCTAACGAATAACAAATAACAATTCTTCATTCCTCCGTTTCCAAGTCTTCTTCGTCCACAATCCCCAGCGTCACCATCGCACGGACGGATGCCATTTGCTCAGCACTTTTTTTGTTGAAATCATCGGCAGTAGCCACTTTTTCGCCATCAATCATAACCGCCACTTTGAAGCGGTCGCGCTTTTCAAATTTATAACGAGCCAGTAGTTTATAACTAATCGTCTGTCCATTTTTCTGACACCATTCCAGCAATTGACTTTTGTAATTGTCGTCAAAACGCTCCAAATCATGGATATTGACATAATTGCGAAGCATTTTGCGCACAACAAAACGGAGGGTTTGTTCATAGCCACGTTCGAGATAGATAGCACCTACAAGTGCTTCCACGGCATTGCCAAGCATGGAGCGACTCAAGCGGGTGGTGTTATATTCTGCCAATAAAACGTCTAAGCCCATCTTGTCTCCAATTTTGTTGAGCGATTGTCGCTTTACGATTTTAGAGCGCATTTTGGTGAGAAATCCTTCGTCGCTATTTGGGTATTTTTTAAACAGATATTCGGCTACAATTGTACCTAACACGGCATCGCCGAGATATTCCAAACGCTCGTTGTTTTGTACGGTGCCGGTTTTGTCCGCATTGCTGGATTTGTGCGAAAAAGCCAGTTTAAAAATAGCCATATTCGCAGGCGTAAAGCCCAAGAGATTTCGCAGCCGACGAGCGAAGAGCTTGTCTTTTGATAAGTAGTGGTTGTGCAGTCGCAGTAAAAAACGCAAAGTTATTCCGTTTAAAAAGGTAATGGAATCTTAGACAAGTAGGCAGTGAGCAGTAGGCAGTTGGTAGTTGCAATAAATTGAAATTCAATGCTTTCTACCAAAATATACTAATTCATGCTGCTTTATTTACGTACACTACGGCGATAATCGCATCCCTCACTTGTAGAAATGCCAACGGCACCGCATTGCTTGTGTGCAAAGCACTGAAAAAGCTATCTTGTAGCAAGAGGGCAAGAGGTAAAGAACCAAGTGTTCCACCGCAAAAACGGATAGCTTTGCAGTAGCTTGCAAGAAAAATAAGTATAAAATAGAGGTTGAAAATGAGATAGGCAATTGTAAAAACAAACGTTAGATACTGCACTATTTAATTTTCAAACCTTTTAAATATCACGGTTGAATTGTGTCCACCAAAACCAAATGTGTTGCTCATTGCCACGTTTATCTCGCGCTCTTGCATTTGATTAAATGTGAGATTGAGTTTCGGGTCAATTTCGGGGTCATCGTTAAAATGGTTAATCGTTGGTGGCACAAAATGATGATTCATAGCCAAAATACAAGCAATGGATTCAATCGCGCCTGCCGCACCCAGCAAGTGACCGGTCATACTTTTGGTGGAACTGATGTTCATCCGATATGCCGATTCGCCAAACACTTTTTGTATCGCTTTCAACTCCGCTACATCGCCTAAGGGCGTAGACGTGCCGTGTACATTGACATAATCCACTTGTTCCGGTGTCAGTTGCGCCTCTTCCAACGCCAACTTCATCACGTTGCTTACACTGATACCTTCTGGGTGTGGGGCGGTCATGTGATACGCATCCGAGGTACACGCGCTGCCCATGACCTCGGCGTATATTTTTGCACCCCGCTTTTGGGCGTGCTCCAATTCTTCTAACACTAACGCTCCAGCACCTTCGCCCAGTACAAATCCATCTCGTTCGCTATCGTACGGGCGCGAGGCGGTTTTATAATCGTCATTTCGGGTGGACATTGCTTTCATGGCATTGAAACCGCCAATCCCTACTTTTGTAATCGCTGCTTCTGAACCACCTGTAATGATAATATTATTTTTGCCAAGTCGAATATGGTCAAACGCGTTGGCTACGGACTGACCAGAAGTGGCGCAAGCCGAAACCGTCGCATAATTGATGCCTCGAAAACCATATTTGATAGAAATCAAACCCGCTGCAATGTCAATAATCATTTTGGGAATCATAAACGGATTGTAGCGTGGCGTTCCATTTCCCAAAATGAACTCTTCAATTTCTTTTTCCAAAGAGTGTAAACCACCGATACCTGAACCCCAAACCACGCCAATGCGGTCGAGATCGAGTTGTTCTAATTGCTGATTGATACCTGCATCCACCACTGCTTCTTCTGCTGCGACCATTGCAAACTGGGTAAAGAGGTCCATTTTGCGGGCTTCTTTCTTGTCTAACAGTTCATCGGGGATAAAATTTTTGACTTCGCAGGCAAACTGCGTTTTAAATTGGGTCGCATCAAAACGCGTGATGAGGTTTGCGCCGCTAATGCCCTGCTGCAAACCTTCGAGGTACGCTTGAATATTATTGCCAATCGGTGTGATGGCTCCTAAACCTGTTACAACAACCCTTTTCATATTTGGATAGGGAGATTTAACCAATACAATGTTTAGATAGGAACGAAAGCCTTTGCACCAAAAAAAAATTCAGGTACAACGCTGCCATTCAATAGCTTAAAAATTGATGATTCGTTTTGCAAACTAAACCTGTTGAGCTGTAGAATGAGCTCTTTGATATTATTGAAAATCCCACAAACTAAGAATTACTCCCAATTTGTGAGATTTTTAAGTGGGAGTAGTGCAAGCGACGTGCGTATCCTAAGCTGGTTTTACATGCTTCTGAAGATACTCAATTGCCTGTCCTACTGTCTGAATCGTCTCAGCTTGTTCGTCGGGAATAGAAACATTAAATTCTTTTTCAAATTCCATGATTAGCTCAACTGTATCCAGGGAGTCTGCACCGAGGTCGTTTGTAAAACTTGCCTCAGGAGTCACTTCTGACTCATCCACGCCCAACTTCTCTACGATAATACCTTTTACTTTTTCTGCAATGCCTTGATCCATAGTAAATTCGCGTTATTGGTTTAACGAATGTTCCTGCAAAGGTAAAATTTAACTCTATTGCTAAAAATGTTTTTAATTTTTTTTTTGACATTCCTGATTTCCCTTCCAATGCATTTGATTATTTTTGAGATAAATGTACCTTTACCAAAGGATTATTGTACTTTTTACACTTAGTTACTTGAATGTGCATTTTACGTTTCACATTTCACATTTCACATTTTAAATTTAAACTATGCTCGCTTACCAAACAGAATCAGATACAAAAACGGATATGAAAATTGTAGACCATCAAAATACAAAAATTGTAGCCACCGTCGGTCCAGCTTGTAGCTCTTACGAGGTGTTGCTCAATCTCATTCAGGCAGGCGTGGATGTGTTCCGGCTCAATTTCTCGCACGGCTCGCACGAAGACCACTTGCAAGTAATGAATCACATTACAGCGATCAACCAAAAGCATGGTTTGCACATCAGTATTCTGGCGGATTTGCAAGGTCCAAAACTGCGGGTGGGTAAAATCGAAAACAACGCGCTCGAACTCAAAGAAGGCGATATCGTCACCTTTACGAATGAAAAGTGTATCGGTACGATGGAAAAAATTTATATGAGCTACGACCAGTTTGCAGAAGATGTGGAAGTAGGCGAAACGGTACTTGTGGACGACGGCAAGCTGGTATTTGAAGTGGTAGAAACGAATAAAAAAGATATCGTAAAGCTGAAAACGCTTTTTGGCGGCATTTTATCTTCTAATAAAGGGGTGAATCTGCCGAATACGCAAGTGTCGCTGCCTTCTTTGACGGAAAAAGACCTCATTGACTTAGCATTTGTTTTAACGCAACCCGTGAATTGGATTGCCCTTTCTTTTGTACGCAGACCCGAAGATATCACCGAACTCCGCCAACACATTGACGCTAAAAACCATCCAGCAAAAATTATTGCGAAGATCGAAAAGCCCGAAGCGGTGCGCCGTATTGACGAAATCATCAAGGAAACGAACGGCATCATGGTGGCGCGGGGCGACCTCGGTATTGAAATGCCGATTGAACAATTGCCAGTTATTCAAAAAGAAATTGTACGGAAATGTATTCAATATGCCCGTCCGGTAATCGTCGCTACGCAAATGATGGACAGCATGATTACTAATCCAAGCCCAACGCGCGCCGAAGTGACCGACGTAGCCAATGCCGTGCTGGATGGCGCCGATGCCGTAATGTTGAGCGCGGAAACCTCCGTTGGTAAGCATCCCGTAAAGGTGGTAGAATATATGAATAAAATCATAGACGAAGCCGAGCGCATCTTCAATTTTGACGGTCGCCGTCCGACACTTACTCCAAAATCGCGCACGTTTATGTCGGATGTGGTCTGCTTCAATGCAGCTAAAACGGCAGAGGAATTGGATGCAAAAGCCATCGTGGGCATGACGAGTTCGGGTTATACGGCTTACAAAGTGTCGAGCTATCGTCCAAAACGGGAAATTTATATTTTCTCTGACCGGATGCACATGCTCGCCACGCTGAATCTAGTGTGGGGTGTGCGCTGTTTTTATTATGACCGTTTTACCACGACCGACGATACGATTAATGATGTAAATGATATGCTAAAAGCTGCCGGAAAAGTGGAAGTAGGGGACATTGTAGTAAATACGGGTAGTATGCCGCTGCACCGCCGCCATCGCACGAATATGTTGAAAGTGACGATTATTGAGTAGATGAAGATTGGTCAGACGAATCCAAAGTCGTCTGACCAGTTTTATAGCAGCATTTTACAAGCCTGATACAAATCCCCCCACCCATCGCGCTGCTTGACTACTGTTTCCAAATATTCTTCAAAAACGACTTTGTCCTGTACGGAATCTTTTATAATCGCGCCGTTCAAACCCGCCGCCATGTCTTCCGCCTGCATCTTGCCATTGCCAAAATGCGTAGCCAACGCTTGTCCGTTATTGATGACCGAAATCGCTTCCGCTGCGCTCAAGGTACTGCTGGGCGACTTGAGTTTGGTGCGTCCGTCTTCGGTTTTACCGCTGCGCAATTCCCGAAAAATGGTGACTAAGCGTTGAATTTCTTGTACAGGAGCGGCTTCGGACGTTAATTGAAGCGATTGACCAATCTTTGCGACGCGGGTTTTTACAATTTGCACTTCCTCTTCGAGCGTTGCTGGCAGTGGCATGACGACCGTATTAAATCTTCGCCGCAAAGCACTGGACAATTCGTTCACGCCTTTGTCGCGGTCATTGGCAGTGGCTATAATGTTGAATCCCTCTACGGCTTGCACTTCCGTATTTAATTCTGGAACGGGTAATAATTTTTCCGATAAAATAGTAATCAGCGCATCCTGTACATCCGATGGAACACGGGTCAATTCTTCCACGCGCGCAATTTTACCATGTTGCATCGCCATCATCACCGGACTCGCCACCAACGCATTAAAACTTGGACCTTCTGACAACAATCGAGCGTAATTCCAGCCGTATCTCAACGCCTCTTCGCCCATGCCTGCTGTGCCTTGTACCAACATCGAAGAATCACCAGAAATAGCGGCAGATAAATGTTCAGATACCCAGGTTTTCGCAGTGCCAGGTACGCCCACAAGCAACAGTGCTCGATCTGTAACCAGCGTAGCCACTGCAATCTCCATGACCCGACGATTACCAAAATATTTAGGTTCAATCACAAAACCATTGTCCAACGTGCCGCCAAGCAGGTACGTGACGACTGCCCATGGCGACAATTTCCAGTTGGTAGGACGCTGGTGCGTATCGGCTTTCGCCAATGCTCCCAATTCTTCGGCGTACACGGTTTCAGCGTGCGGGCGAAGGGCTTTTAATTCGTTCAAAGGTAAGGGTTTGAAGTTTAAAGTTTGATTGTTTAAGGTTCGAGCGCGGTGTGGCGCATTTCCAAAATGTGCCGCACCTAAAGTAATTCTTTAATCATCTGCTCTCGAAAAAAGAGAATTTGCAGCGATTTATGAATAAAATTTTCATATACCCGTGTTTCGATGGATTGCCAAAAGGCACGTAAATCATTAAAATCTGATGGGCGGCATTGAAAAGCTACGTCATCGCTTCCCCATATTTGAAATTTATTTTCTATCACTGGATAAATTGCTTCTTCTGAAAGTACGTCTTTACTCGATTCCTGCGCCCACGTCGCCAAGCGTTTCCAAGCAGGATTTTGCGGCAATAGCCATCGTCCATGATTGCCGATGATGGGCAGTGCTGTATTCCACAACGTTCGATTTCGCAAGCAAAGTTGAAAAAAATCTGGTAAAAATTCCGACGGCAAAATCTTATTGGCTTGAGCCGATAAAAAAATAAATTCTGGTAACACTTTTTTATAAAGTCCTTCTAAAATATTGCTCAAATGTTGAATCGAAATCCGACCGCAAAAATTTTCTGCTGAAACGAGTGCCGCTTCTGACAAATTCCCATTAAAATTTTGCAACACAAATCCTGCTTTTCGCAATTGACTATATAAGGCGGCACTTTCCAGTAAAATGTGTGCAGCATCTGCATTTGTATCAATTCCTTGCTGTTGTAATTGGGATAATACTTCGGCAGAAAGCGGACTGCGATCTGTACCAATTAAAGCTGTTTTGACGAGTGCGGACCAAATCATCATCGAAAATACAAAGTTGGAGGTAGGAAGTACGATTTAAAGCATCATTTTTTCAATTAGGATTTAGTAGAGAATTCCAAAATTTAATTCTACTAATTTTTACGGAAAGCAATTTTGTTTGTAGTAATTTAAAAATAGCCATTTCTCCTGTCTCATTTCTACCAAACTCCTTGAATTTGACATAGTTCTGATAAATTCTATAAATAATTTCTTTCTGATTGTCAGTGGGAACGACTATCTTCGCACCGATTTTTTCAGACCTATTTTGTACTCAAATATATTGTAGCAACATGGCAAATATCGGATATGTTAAGCAGATTATTGGACCGGTGGTGGATGTGAGTTTTGAGGGAGAAAATTCTCACCTTCCTGAAATTTTTAGTGCATTGGAAATCCAGCGTGCCGGTGGTGAAACATTGATACTTGAAGTGCAGCAGCACTTGGGCGAAGATAGTGTGCGCACGATTGCGATGGACTCTACAGATGGTTTAGCGCGTGGTGTAGAGGTGATAGACACGGGTATCACGATTGCGATGCCAGTAGGAGAAGTTATCAAAGGACGTTTATTCAATGTGGTAGGAGAAGCAATTGACGGCATCGGTCCTGTTTCCAGAGAAAACGTATATTCGATTCACCGTAAGCCACCTACGTATGAAGAATTATCTACAGAGAAGGAAGTGCTTTATACGGGTATCAAAGTGATTGACTTGATTGAACCCTATATGAAGGGTGGTAAAATTGGTCTGTTTGGTGGTGCGGGTGTAGGCAAAACGGTTTTGATTCAGGAGTTGATTAATAATATTGCAAAAGGATACGGTGGTTTGTCGGTGTTTGCAGGCGTGGGCGAGCGGACTCGCGAGGGCAATGACTTGCTGCGAGAGATGATTGAAGCCGGCATTATGAATTACGGCGAGGCATTCAAGCACTCGATGGAAGAAGGTGGCTGGGACTTGTCGAAAGTGGATTTGAAAGGATTGGAAGATTCTAAAGCGACGTTTATTTTTGGTCAGATGAATGAACCGCCCGGTGCACGTGCACGCGTGGCATTGTCTGGTTTGACGATTGCAGAGTATTTCCGCGATGGCGATATGAGTGATTCGATGGGTGGTAAAGACATTCTTTTCTTTATTGATAATATCTTCCGCTTTACGCAAGCTGGTTCGGAAGTATCCGCGCTTTTAGGACGGATGCCTTCAGCGGTAGGCTATCAGCCAACATTGGCGACGGAAATGGGTTTGATGCAAGAGCGGATTACTTCTACGAAACGCGGTTCAATTACCTCTGTACAAGCAGTTTACGTACCTGCGGATGACTTGACAGACCCAGCTCCGGCTACGACTTTTGCACACTTGGACGCTACAACGGTGTTGAGTCGGAAGATTTCCGCACTTGGTATTTATCCGGCGGTGGATCCCTTGGATTCTACGTCTCGAATTTTGGATCCGCTGATTATTGGCGAGGAGCATTACAATTGCGCGCAGCGCGTGAAGCAGATTTTACAACGTTATAACGAATTACAGGATATCATTGCCATTTTGGGGATGGAAGAATTATCAGAAGAAGATAAACTCGTGGTACACCGTGCGCGTCGGGTGCAGCGTTTCTTGTCGCAGCCATTCCACGTTGCCGAGCAGTTCACGGGCGTTCCGGGGGTATTGGTGCCGATTGAAGAGACAATTCGCGGCTTTACGATGATCATGGACGGCGAAGTGGACGAGTATCCAGAATCCGCATTCAACCTAAAAGGGACGATTGATGATGCGATTGCAGCGGGTAAAAAGATGTTGGAAGAAGTAGCGTAATAATTGACCATTTGCAATTAACCATTTAGCATCTGACGATTAATGAATGATGGTAAATGGTCAATAGTAAATGATAAATGACAAAAATGAATATAGCGATATTAACGCCGGAAAGAGAGATTTTCAAAGGCGCGATCAAATCAGTAAAAGTACCGGGCACGATGGGACAATTTCAGGTATTGCAAAATCACGCACCAATTGTCTCCTCTTTGGAAACCGGTAAGGTAGAAATCGTTACAGCACAAGGACAGTACGAATATTTCGATGATCAAACTGGTAATATTGTAACCGCCCAGGAAGAAGGTCGAAAAATTACGTTCGATATTTCAGGTGGATTTATAGAAGTGCTCAAAAATGAAGTGTCGCTGCTGGTGCAAAGTATCTTGCGCGTTTAAAATTATACCTGGCTTCAACTTCAGAAGCAAATATTACAAAATAAAAAAGGGAAGGACGTTTTATGCATCTTTCCCTTTTTTTTACTAAAATCGAAGTTTTAAGCACCTTTTTTTTAGGTCACATTGCCTATTATAACAACCTCGGTTGGTTGCGGCTTACCGCCCACATCTTCCAAGCTAACCGCAAAAGCCTGCGCATTGGCTACAAAAGGCACTTTGATGAAAACGTTTCCTTGCGTAGGGATATCAAATACGCCCATATCTGTTGGCTTTCCATCTACAATTGCCCAAAGTTGGTATTGCTTTCCAGTCGAAGGCACACGCAATTGAACATTCCCAAGATAAACCTGTCCACTCTCTGAATTTACATACACTGCTGCCCTGCCATTTTTACCAGTCATTACGATAGGACGCGTATTTCTATTTTTCACAAAACCGAACTCTGCTTGTAATACATTCAGTGTTTCAGAAATACTATCACAAGCAACTTGAGCCTTATCTATTTGAGCCTGCTTCGTTCTTACTTGATCTTGTAGCTTTTCATTTTGAAAGTATAAAAATGCCAAGCCTGCAACGGCAGCCAATAACGCAAATGCCAATCCTACAGCTGACAATCTCGACCAAGTACGCGGACGCGCGTTAGATATTAAAGAACTTTTAGTAGGTATCTGAACAGAATCCGCGTCAATTCGTTGTAAAATACGATCTAATACTCCTGGTGGCGGCGATATAGCTTGCGCAAATACATAAAATTCTAACGTTTGTTCAATGGAAGTAAGTTCTTGTTGAACCTCGGGATACTTTTGCGCAAATTCCGTTACCTCTGCGGCTTCTGCGGCAGGTAATTTACCGAGCACGTATTGCTCAAGGATACCAGATTCTATATATGTTTTAACGTTCAAGGTATTGAATTAAAATGTCTATAATATAAGCCCCTTCTAATAGCATTAGCTTTTCATTACCAAGCATCTCTCGTAGCTGCATGATTGCTTTACGTACTCTTGATTTGACGGTTCCGAGGGGAATATTCAGTTCTTCACTGACTTCTTTTTGCGTGTAATCTTTGAAATATAATAATTCTATTATTAAGCGATTTTGTTCACCCAAATGGCTGACGATACGCCGAAGGGCTGGGTCTTTCATTTGTTGTTCTTCGCTGAGCCTTGCGCTATTAGATACGGAATCAGGGAGCGTTTCGGTTTTACCACTTTTTTTAAATTGACTGGATCGTAAAGTATCAATCGCCACATTGCGCGTTAATTGCACCATCCAGGTGAATAATCTTCCTTTATCAGCGTCATACTTGTCGCCATTATTCCATATTTTTACAAATACGTCCTGCAACGTTTCTTTTGCAATTTCTTCATTTGTAATCAATCTGCAAATTACGCCATATAATGCAGCAGCGTAGCGTTCATACAGTAACGAAACTGCCGATTTGTCCTTCCTTTGGAGCAATACAATAATATCCTGTTCCTCCCGAGGGAGATTGCTGCTATGAACGCTCATGAGATTAAAGCTAAAAATGATCTATCAATCGTCAAAATTATACTTTTTAGCACATTTGACCAAAAAAAGTTAAACCGACACCGTCAGTTTTCCCGTAACTAAGAATTGTATTTTGATGAAATTGTTTAGCTGAAGGACTATTTCGACTTTAGAACGATTGTAACAAAAGATTATACGGGTTTCCAAGCCGAAATGTTTCGCATCTTTTAGTGAAAAATTATACTTTAAAATAGTTAGTGGTTACTTGGGTAGCTGCTATAAAGAATACTGAGCACAAGGGGGAGTTACGGCACACTGCTGTACTCTTTATGGGTGTAACGCGCCTTCGGCTTTTATAGCCGAAGGTTTTTTTGTAATAACCAAACTTGTTTGATTTGTAAAATAAAGACCAAATAAGTTTGGTCACTATAAAAAAAAACGCCGCGTACCCTGCCCTTTAGGATGCGCGACGTTCTGGTATTCAACGGGTGTAAAATTTTTAAGCTCGCTTCGATAGTAGGTCCTTCGTCAGGTATACAATTAACTCCTGATTTACAAAAACCTCCGCCTCACTCAAACCATTCCACTTCATAAGGTCCTGCACACTGCATTGAAACAACTTGGCAAGATTTTGAATGCGCTCGCCTTTGGCAACGACGTACGAACTTTTGAACTTGTTGGCTGGAACCGTCAAACTCGCTTTTTTCGCATTTTTATCGGCAAGATAATCCTTGAAAGCAGTAACTGCACTCGCTGGTAAAATCAAAAACTGACCTCGCTTGTTTCGTGGCACTGCTTTTTGCAAATAGCCCGGATTCAAGGTCGTGATGATAGATGGAGCCATCTTACAAGCCGCCGCCACCTCTCGAAAGGAAAGTGCCTGATACACCTTCAAAACCCGCGTCTCGCGCAAGTGAAGCGAAGGATACCTTGCCTTCAACTTATGCTTGTGCGGATAATGTACTACGTAGGCGGCTGCTACATAAGCCGGTACGTATCGTCGGGTCTGTGCTGGAAGATACTTCTCATACTGCCAGTAGTCTTTGGAACCGGCAAGTCGCATCGCGTGTTCCAGTTTAGTCGGACCACAGTTATACGCTACCAGTACCATGCGCCAATCCTTGTATTCTTTGTGCAAGCTCGCCAGCACTCGCACCGCAGCTTCTGTTGAGCGGTATGGGTCGAGTCGTTCATCTACAGCACCGTCCACTTTTAAGCCATAACTACGAGCGGTTTGCGGCATCAATTGCCAAAGCCCTGCTGCGCCAGCTGGTGACTTTGCGGTAGGTTTCAAAGCAGATTCCACAATAGGAAGATACATCAATTCCTTAGGCAAGCGGTAAATGCTGAGATAGTGCTCAAAAATCGGGAAATACATCATGGATCGTCCAAGAATGTCTTCAGTTTGCTTGTGACCAGTCACTACATAGTCCTGAATGTACGTACGCACTTTGGCGTTGTATTTTGCTTCAAAAGGAAGCGCAATGCGTTGTATCCGCTCTTTTATCACTCCTTCGTTTTGAGTGTTCCATCGGGTTGTTGCTACTTCTTCCGATGCGTCGAGGGGGAACGCGGGTGTGTGTTTGGTTGACAGCACGTTTAGAGCTACGGCTGCGGCAACCACTGTCCATGGGATACTCATTAAAAGACATTTAGTAAAAAAATAAGACAAGAGGAATATTCCTCTTTTTCTTTAATAAAGGTTTTAAAAGGTGTAATGAATTTTGTAAAGGTAACGTCAAAATTACTTCATTCGTGTGCATGAATAACGGGATAGGCTCTAATTAGAAGTTTCTCGTTTTATTACAGGCATCAAAGATAATAGTTAATTTACTTATTGTCAATGTTTTTTGAATAAAAGTTATCAACACTCGTATTTCTTGATGATTTTGCAAAAGTATTGTTAATTGGGTGAAATAGTATTTTTATACTGTTTTTCATTTTTGAAAAAGCATTTGAGTGGCAATTTAATATTTTAACCCTACCTTAGCAGTATAAAATTTGGCGAGGAAAGTGTTAAAAAAATGACCTTTTTTCGACGAACGTTGTTTCTATACTGGAATATTAGGGAGAAAAACAAGTTATTTCTATGTGTTAAAAAAGAGCGTATGCAACTGAAAATTTTGCCGTTTGGTATTACGAAGGATATCATAAGTGAGTCTGTCCTTTATTTTGAATATAATAAAGATGTAACAGTGGGTTTCCTGCGCGCTACTTTATTACAAAGGTATCCAGCGTTAGAACGATTAAATTCGCTGGCAATAGCCGTCAATGGTGAATACGCATTGGATGAACAAGGAATAAAGAGCGGCGATGAAATCGTGCTAATACCTCCTGTGAGTGGCGGTTGAAATGGGGATAGGGTGATGTGCGACGAAAGGACCAAGAGAAAGAGAGACCGAGTGACAAAAACACCATAACACAAAACACAACGAATATCCCTACTATGATTGACATCCAACTCACGGAAACACCTTTAAATACCCAGACTTGTATTGATTTTGTAACGAGCGGAAACGCCGGAGCAATAGACATTTTTATTGGAACGGTGCGCAATAATACCCAGCAGCGAAAGGTAACTCGCTTGGAATATGAAGCCTACGCGCCCATGGCAATCTCCGAAATGCACAAAATAGCCAAACAAGCCTGTAATAAATGGCAGATTCAGGGAATCGCTATTCATCATCGCGTTGGCATCTTGCACACAGGCGATGCTGCTGTCATTATAGCCGTTTCTACGCCACACCGAGCGGAGGCTTTTGAGGCTTGCAAGTGGGTGATTGATACTTTGAAACAAACCGTCCCCATTTGGAAGAAAGAAATTTTTGAGGATGGAGAAGTGTGGGTAGCAGCGCGCCCTTAACAATGGAAAGTTGAAATGATGGAAGGTTGGAATACTCGTCCACATCTAAAAGATTGGAAACTTATAATAACCCCTTTTGTCAGAAAACCCTTTCCGATATTCCAACGGCGTACTTTCCAGCCTTTCATCATTCCAGCCTTCCAATATTCAAGAACCTGAGAGTAGAGATTGCAATTTCATCGCTACTGCCATGTCGCCTTTTATTTTGATTTTGCCGGTCATCACTGCCATCATGGGGTTGACGCTACCGCTTTGCATGGCTTGCAGCGTGTCAATGGTGGTGGTGATGGTACAGTCCGCATCTTTATCTTCATTCGTGACGACGGCGGGAGTGCTGGTCATATCCACATGAATAATTTCATGGTCACCCAATACGAGCTTCAGGGTCTTGCCCATAGCTGGTGCGCGATGCGCTTGGCTTTTTACTTTGTCGCTTATTTCTGTAAAGGTCATTTGCAAAAAAATTTAGTGATAGAACAAACAAGAAACGATAATTCCAATAAAATAGAAAGAATCTGCAAGCAAATTTTGTACTACCTATTTAATATTGGATGCTGGATGCTGGATGCTGGATTCATGGAGTCGCTTGGGCACTTAATCCCTTTTTCTCTGAGTCACTCGCGTGTTCCTGAAAGCACCTCCTGCACTCGTTGTTTCCACAAAGCACCAAATGGCTGACGCGGTTGCTGACAAAGATAAACCGTCGTACCGTACTCCCGCGCATATAGATCGCTTATTTTACCAATTGCTTTAATATCGGCAAAGATTGCCTGCACGTCCTCGCCCAATTCGTCATTGACATAAATTAAGGTAGTTGCATCGGTATTTTTCTGAATCCAGAGCCGATAGGTGTCGCTAAAACTATTGATAGGTGGCAAACCTTTTGCAAATAACTCGACGGCACCGGCTTGTCCATAATTTTCACAATAAATCAAGCATTGGCTTTTATCTGCTACTTGATTGTAGGCTGTCATCACGTGCTGCGCCAATTCTTCCCAGCCCAGCATATCTGCATAATCCTGCGGCAATGGGTACGTCTTTCCATCTTCCCACCGATTCTCCAACCCCAGATTTTTAGCCGTCCATTTGCTATATGCTACCATATCAGGAACGGAAAGAAACGGTACGCCCAGCGGCAAGGCAGGAAGCAGTAGCGTGAGCATCAAAATAGGCAGCGCAACGCGTAGCCAAACTGATTGTAACAATTGCTCAAAATAAACACTGCCCGCAGCGAGCATCACCGGATAAATACCAAGTGTGTAATAACTCTTTCCTCGAAATAGCAGAAAAACGGCAATCGTAGCTAGAAATAGTAAGCCAATCAATCGAAAGTTTTTCGCTTTTTGGTAGAATAGTAAAAATAGTAAGCCACCCATCCAAATCACGAACGCAGGAAAGTTCATCAATAATTGGTCTGCGAAGAAGCCACCAGGGTCTACGTTCACTAATTGGTTCTCTGACAACTCGCGCATGTGCGTGACGACCGGAAAACCATGCAAATATTGCCAGATAAGATTTGGTGCTGCAATTGCGAAAGCAATCAAAGCCGTCCAAAGCGCGTGTTTCGACCACAGTAAGCGGCAATGTGGTGTGAATAAAAGTCCAATTAACAACGCCATTAAAAAGAAAACAACGATGTATTTATTCAAAAATCCAAAACCAAACGCAACGCCAAAATAAAGTAGGTAGCGTCTATCTTCTGTATTCAAATAACGCAAAATCAGATAGCAAAACAATGCCCAAAAGCACACATCTATCATCACTGGTTGAAACAGCCAACTTCCACGCATATACGCTGGCGACACTAAAATGCACAATGCTGCCAGAAATTGCCCATATTTTCCCGCGCCCGTCTCGCGCGCCATTACACCCGTGAGTACGAGCAAGCCAGTACCCAATAAGGAAGGAATAAGTCGCACTACGAACATTGAATCGCCCAGCACGGTCTGAATAAATGCAGCAATCCAACCAATCAACGGCGGATTTGACCAATAGCCAAAGTCCAGATGCCTTCCTAAAGCGAGGTACAACATTTCGTCCCGATGAAAACCGTAATTGATATTGGTTAAAAGGTGAAAAAGTAGTTTAACAGCAGCTAAGGCAAGCAAGATTTGCCAGTGAATGGGTTTTAATGGCATCGTTTTTATTTTTCTGCAAGATGCAAATTGAGGGAAAATGCCTCTACTTTTTTCGACGGAAATTGAAAATTGATTATTCGCAATTGGAAAGCTATAGTTTGTGAATGAGATTTTAGAATTTAATGTTATAAGAGGGTCTTAGAACCTTATAATACCATTTTCAATCAATGACGACGTATGTTTTTTACATTAGTATGCTGTTTTCCAATGTGTTCTGGTATCTGGCATCTGACTTATGGCATCTAAATTAGTATAATAGCCAATCTGAATCTTATCGTAGGGTATTAAATCATTCTTATAGGGTAATAGAATAGTGCAGGAGGGTATTTGAATGTTCTAATAGGGTATTTTGACATCCTAAGGGGGTGCTTGAACGTTCTGATATGGTATTTTAACATTCTAATAGGGTATTTGAACGTTCTGGGAGGGTATTTTGACATTCCAAGAGGGTACTTGAACGTTCTGGGAGGGTATCTCAACGTTCTGAGTGGCTATTGTAACTTTAAAAAGGAGAAAGAGCGATTTAAAATTTGCTTCTCTACGCTCTCAGTCTTATCGCAATTCAATTTTGATGGCTCAATTAAAGCCATAATTATAAGTCAGCTTTTCCCCCGTGCGGTCTGTGATTGCCCAGTAAAGGTGGTCGGAGAGCCTGCGCAAATCCAATTGGAAAATCCAGTTTTCCTGCACTTTTTCGCCGCTTTCGGGTGCGGCCACTATGGTTTCGTCATCGGTGAGGGGGCGCAGTGGGTGCAAGACGAGTTGGCTATTTTCCCGCAGATATTCCCTCACTTTAGCAGTCAAGGCAGCGTTCCACGCTTCTTCCGTATCAAATTTATCGCGGTACAATTCATATACATTTTCCACCAACCCACGAGGAGATTCGAAGTGCGCATCGTCGTTCAAAAAGCTATACAAGGAAGCGCGCAAGGCTTGCTCAAAAGAGATTTTATTGTGTGGTAATTCACTTTGCGTTTGCACGTTCGATGCTTCTATTATAATTTCCAAGCCAGGCATTTGAAATTCCGTTACCACTATTTTTTGAATCGTGGCTTGAACGTCTATAGGATTTTCGGGTGAAAAATGTGCGTTAAACCATGCTGCTGCCTTTCCCGTAAACGGATAGTTTTGTCGAATGTAATGCAGCGTCGCCAATTCAATGGCTGTAATTTTCTTTTTGTCTTGCGCTTCTTGCACCAGCGATTGAATTTCCAACTCCGAGATGCGCCCTTCGCCTCTGCCGATGGTGAGTCCTTCTGCCATATCGAGCAGTAATTTGTCGTATTGGATGCCGTTGATGATTTTGTAGTAGCTCATAAGGAAGTAGGCAGTTTACGGTAGGCAGTAGGCAGTCAGCAATTTTAAACTGCCAACTGCCAATTGCCAACTGATTTATTGTTTTACAAATAACTGCGAAGCGCCGTGCTGCACATCGCGTATCAGATACGTACCTGCGGGCAGGCGACTTGTATCTACACGATTTGTATTTTTTACACTTGATAAAAGTTGTCCCATCGTATTATAAACGGCATAATCCGAAGTACGATTCGTCAGTAATTGGTCATTCACCGGGTTCGGGAAGATGCGCCATTGCGGTAAGTTGCCATTTATATCGTCCACATCAGTCAGGTCGTCAAAGTTGAAGATAGAAACAGACCCGCTGATTTCATTCGCGACGACCAATAAGGCTTTGCCGTTCGGACTTTGCTCTTTGGAAATGTATGTAACGCTTTCTGGACCCAAGTCGCCAGCTCCTGGCGTTTCCACATTGGCTGTAAACGTGCGGTTATTGACATAATCTACAAATCGAGGCGTGGTTGGCACACTAATATCGTAGACCATGACACCGCCGATGCGTTCCAGACCAATAAAAGCATACGATTTACCATCAATATCGGCAATTGTAATTGCTTCGGGCTCCGGACCTTTGTTATCGCTGCGACTGTCAAGGGTGTTGTCGGTATTGCTTACATTGAAATATTGTGGAAATTTCTGAGCGGTGATTTGCTCTAAATCATCACCACTATCAAAAACCTGATTGCCCAAAGCATCCCAAATCGAAAAAGAGCGACCGCCTAATACATACAATTGGTCGAAATCGCCGTCGCCATCAATGTCGCCGAGCTTGTTGGTCGCATTCAAACGCCCTAAGTTCGTATTATTCTTCAACGCAGCAGCATTTGGAAAAGCCTTCGCATCCAAGGTTAAAGAACTAATTCTTGCTTCCTCCACAAAACCCGTGTACTCGCGCGCGTCGCCTTCATTGGCAGAAACGATGTACGTCGCGCCATTGGCAACATAACTGGCAATCGCATCAGGCATATACATTCCAAAAACAGGGTACGGCTTGATATTCACAGCAGAATTATCGCGGTCACTGGCATCTAAGCCATAACTTCCGTCAAAACTAATCACACCCAACACGATGTCGTCGTTCACACCTGCACCTGCTACGCCAAAATCATTGTCATTCACCACCGCTAAAGCACCATTCGGCAAAATCGTCAAACCCTCCGGCTTGTCCCCTGCTTGATAACCAATAGAGGGCAAATTCAGCACTTTCGTTTTGTGAACGGGCTTGATTCCGGCGGCAGCCAGTTCGTCCGCAGTCATTTGTTCCAGTGTTTTATTGGCAGTAGAAATCGTGTCGCGCAAAGCAATCGGATTATTTAAGATATTGGTAGCACCTTTCAAGTTGACTTCAAAAATGAATTTCTTACCCGTGCCTTGTCCGGGAGGGCTCGAATCGCGCTCTAAGACCATGAAAATGCCGTTGCCTTTGTAAACAGCATCCCCAATTTTATCTACGCGGCTAATTGCCAAACCTGCGTCCTTATTACGTTCTAACAGATAAACGTACTCGGCTATCGGAACGCCCGTTTCGGCATCAATAGCGATAATGCGCAACACATCCGACCTATTTTGAGTACGACTATCAGGATTGAACATAGGCGATTGGATAAAACCATAAATCACACTGGAATCCGGGTCGTAAGCGATGGCTTCAAAACCGCGATTCGCCCAGCGTCGGCTGTACGAAGCGGGCAGCGTTTCGAGACCATAAAAATCTGGTTCTAACGGCGCAATCCCCAAGAAAGAAGTACCTTCTGGCACGTACCGTTCAATCAAAGAACCATCTGGATTAAATTTGTACAACGAAGGACGATACTCATCACACATCCAAAAATTACCAGCAGTATCGCGCACAATGCCTTCAAAATCACCACCGTAGCGGTCGTGCGGCAGTTCGTGGTAGAATTTGCCATTCGCATTAAAATCTTTCTTGTCGAATTCGGTGGTGGAATCGGTGTAAGTAACAGGTATTTCATCAAAACCCAATACATTGCCTCTGCCCGTGATAGGTTTGATTTTATCTTGCTGCGTCAAGAAAATTTGGGTGTCTAATTTGACCGTATTTGCTGTCAGATTGAGCGTCATTTTTACAATACGAGCCTGATAATTAGGCAATTTGAAGGGGCGCAAATCCTGCGGCACATCTTCACCGGCAGCGCTGGCTGGTATCGCTTCATCGTTAGGTCCTCGGTCAGGAATGGTGTAGAGTACGTAGTTATTCGAGTCGGATTCTGTTGCATCGTAATACAAACCAGAGAAACCACCCAATTTCACAGGCGTTTTACCGCCATCATACACGGGTTTGCCCAATTCCGGCAAGTTAATTAATTCGTTGAGTTTGAATTGTTTCAACACCGGCGTACCTTTCAAGTGGTCTTTGTAACCTAAAGGCAATATATCGGTAATTCGATTGGTTGCTAAGTCAATGACTGCGAACGCATTATTCTCTTGTAATGAAACATAAGCCGTTTTTCCGTCTGGCGTTTCGGTAATATATTCTGGCTCCAAATCTTTTGCTACGGTCGCATCCTTTCCGAATATACGAATGCCCTTATTTTGCAGGGAAACTTTCTTGTCGTTGTAGCTTGTAAAGTTGATATTCACTACCGTAGCGCTCGCCGCGCCGCCACTCACGTCAATGATGCCTACGGAACCTTCCGGGTCCACGCTGTAGTCTGCATTTGGCTCGCCTTCATTGGCTACCAGCACTTTTTTACCGTCTTTGGTGAAGGTCAACATATCGGGCAATGCGCCGACGGTTACTTCTTTCAGAAACGTGCCATTTACATCAAAAAATACGACTTTGCCGGGCTGGGTTTTGTCCACTGCTTGTACAGCCGCTGCGACTAAACCGTTGAAAACTGCCACGCTATTCACGCCGCCGCCGTACGGAGCCATGTCCACATCGCTCACTTTGGTAGGCGTAGCCGGATTGCTGATGTCGAGAATGGTAACTTTGTTCGCATTGGCATTGGTGAAAAATACACGCGCGGAAGCGGCGTCAAAAGCGGCGATTTCAGCCGCGCCGCCATCAAAAACATTGGTGCGATAGGTAGACAGGTAGTTGAGTTTCGGATCGTTTTGCGCAGCGACACTCAGGGTGCATAATACGAGCGCGGCGACCCACAGGTGTAGGAGTTGCTTCATAAACAGAATCATTTTTGAGATTAAAAAAATTTGAAACGCGAAGATAGGAAATGAATGTGATTAGGGGTGATTGGGTGGTGGGGTAATTGGGTAAAAAGAGTGAAAAGGTGATGGGTAAAACGAGATTAGTAGATAGCTGAATTGCTTTTATTGTTTGTAACGCAGCAAATCAAGTGAAAGGAAAGGTGAAACGCGAGTTGTAGCGTTCCGAATCTACTTTCGATTTCGTCCATTACAACTCGCTAATCACCTCATCACCTTTTCACCCCATCCCCTTTTCATCCCTTACTCCGCCTCTGCCAGCGCAGGTTCCGGCTTCTTGCGAGGCGTTTCTTCGTCCTCATCCGGTATTTCGAGTATCATATTTGCTTTTTTGCTGGATAAGTAAGAATAAATGGCTGGAATCACGTAGAGCGTAAGCACCGTTGCAAACAACAAACCGCCTACAATCGCCACACCCATGCCAATTCTACTTTCCGAACCGGCACCCAGTGCCAGCGCAATGGGTAACGCACCCAATGCAGCGGATAAACTCGTCATCAAAATGGGTCGAAAGCGCGACACGGCTGCTTCTCGAATGGCATCGGCACGGCTTAGACCATCTTCTTTGCGCTGATTGGCAAATTCTACAATTAAAATCCCGTTTTTGGCGACCAGACCAATGAGCATGATAATCCCGATTTCACTGAAAATATTGAGCGTTTCTTCGGTCCACCATAGTGCTAAAACCGCTCCCGCCAATGCCAACGGCACGGTAAACATGATAATCAGAGGATCAATAAAGCTTTCAAACTGTGCTGCGAGTACCAAATAAATAAGCACCAGCGCCAAACCAAATGCAAATATCAAACTCGAAGAACTTTCTTCATAATCTTTAGAAGCGCCTTTCAAAGCAGTATAATAAGATTCATCCAACACTTTATCAGAGATAGCGCGCATCGCAATGATACCATCGCCAATCGTTTTGCCTTCTGCCAAACCCGCTGTGACCGTAGCCGCTGTGAAACGATTATAGCGATACAAGGCTGGTGGAGTGGTGCGTTCGGAAGTCGTCACAAGGTTGTCCAATTGAATCATTTCGCCCGTGCGGCTGCGCACGTAGAGCGAGCGCAAGTCCGTGGGCGCATTGCGGTCTTCGCGTTCTACCTGCCCAATGACTTGATATTGTTTGCCATTCATAATAAAATAACCGAAGCGTTGACCACTTAAACCTAATTGCAGGGTCTGCGCGATATCTGCGACGGAAACACCTACGTCCTGTGCCTTCTGGCGGTCAATAGCGATACTGATTTCCGGTTTTGTGAATTTTAAATCCAAATCTACAATACTGAAAGTCGGGTCTTGACGAGCTTCGTCCATAAACTTGGGAAGTACCTCGCGGAGTTTATCAAAATTGGGCGCTTGGATTACAAATTGTACAGGCAAACCGCCTCGACGGTCGCCAATAGTGGGTTCTTGATATAAAAAGGCGCGTGCTCCAGTTAACTTAGTCAACTTTGGCATTACGGCATCCATGATTTCCTCCTGACTGCGTTCGCGCTCTTCTGCTTCTTTTAAAATCATCGTGATGCTACCGGAATTGGTAGAGCCACCACCCGGACCACCGGAGGTTATTGTAATCAAACCTGCTAATTCCGGTACGGCTTGCGAAAGCGAATCGGCCACCAGATTCATGTATTTGTCTGTGTATTCAAACGTAGCGCCTTCTGGAGCGGTCACATTGCCACGTAGACGGCTGCGGTCTTCAAGCGGTGCTAATTCGGCAGGCAGATTGCTACCCATAAAATAAATCATAGCACCAGCAATTGCGATGACGACAAATGCTAACCAGCGTAGGCTTAAAAATCCGTTCAACGAGCGGCGATAGCCATTGGTCAATCCACTAAAAAAAGGCTCCGTCACGCGATAGAACCAGTTTTGTCGCTCGCGGTTTTTTAACAATTTGGCGGATAACATCGGAGTCATCGTCAAGGCTACAAATGCGGAAATGATAACCGAGCCTGCAATCACCACACCAAATTCTCGAAACAAACGCCCCGTCAAACCTTGCAAGAAAACCACCGGCATAAATACCGCAGCCAGCGCCACGGTCGTCGCGATGACCGCAAAGAAAATTTCTCTTGAACCCTTCACAGCGGCTTCGAGCGGCGTCATGCCTGCTTCTACCTTGGTATAAATATTTTCAACGACTACAATTGCATCATCTACTACCAAACCAATCGCCAACACAATGCCAAGCAGCGTCAATACATTAATACTAAAACCAGAGATATACATTATGAAAAACGCCCCTATCAAAGAAACTGGAATGGCTACAACCGGAATAACGGTGGTACGCCAGTCGCGCAAAAACAAGAAAATGATAAGCACGACCAAGCCAAACGCGATATAAATCGTTTCCTGCACTTCGCTGATGGAGGCGCGGATGAATTTGGTAGAATCAAAACCGATATCCACTTTCATATCTTCCGGCAGTTCGCGCTCAATTTGTGCCAACCGCTCGTAGATAGCGTCTGCAATTTCAATGTGATTAGAACCCGGCTGCGGTACAATAGCAATGCCCACCATCGGAATCCCGTCACGGCGGAAACTGGTGCGTAGATTTTCAGCACCTAATTCGGCATAACCAATATCTTTAAAACGAACAATTCGTCCTTCTTCTTCTTTGATAATCAGATTGTTGAATTCCTCTGCCGTTTCTAATCTTCCTTGCGTCCGTACTGATAATTCTGTGTTATTTCCTTCAATACTGCCCGATGGCAATTCCACATTTTCGCGTTGTAAAGCACTTCTGATATCCAACGGGGTCAAGGAATAAGCGACCAATCGCTCCGGCAGAATCCAGAGGCGCATTGAGTAACGTTTTTCGCCCCAGATGTTCACCACACTCACCCCATCAATTGTCTGAAAACGCTCTTTAAATACCGTTTCTGCAATCGAACTCAATTCCAGCAAGGAACGATTGTTGCTTTGCAAATTCAAAAACATAATCGGGCTGGCATCGGCATCCGCTTTGGAAACCACGGGTGGGTCTACATCTGGGGGAAGTCTGCCCACCACTTGCGAGACTTTATCGCGCACGTCATTGGCAGCTTCTTCGAGGTTTATATTTAAATTAAATTCAATGTTAATATTGCTCCGCCCGTCGCGGCTGGTAGAAGTCATCGCGCGAATACCTGCAATCCCGTTCACCGATTCTTCAATTGGTTCGGTGATTTGCGATTCTACAATTTCCGCATTCGCGCCTACATAACTGGTTGATACTGAAATAATTGGCGGGTCTACGCTCGGATATTCGCGCACGCCCAAAAAATTCATGCCAATGACACCAAACAGCACAATCACGATGGACAGCACCGTAGCCAGCACGGGGCGTTGTATGCTTAAAGATGATAAACTGCTCATAATAAAGATATTGAGATATTTTTTGCCCGCAACACATTTTTTCTAACACATAGCCACATAGCGTCCTTTGCGTAAACTCTGCGCACTCTGCGGTTAAAAAAATATCATGGGGGTTCAATTATTGTTCAATTTTCGTAACATTCACTTCCGCGCCGGGTCGAATCTGCATAATACCAGTCGTGATAACCGTATCACCAATCGAAAGTCCTTTTGTAACTTGTATAAAATCTTCGCGGCGGATGCCCGTTTCTACATCTACCGGCGTGGCTTTTCCACTTTTAAAAACGAATACTTTTTTACCTTCTAAATCTGGTAAAATCGCTTGGGTTGGAATCATAATCGCACCAGCAAAGCTGCGTAAGTTGACAGAAACGTTCGCAAACGCGCCCGGCAGAATGCGTCCGTTTGGATTCGGGGCTTCGGCTTTTAATTTCAAAGTACGAGTCGTAGCGTCCACATTGGATTCTTTGGCAACAACGATGGCAGAAAGCGGGTCATTGGAGCCGTCTAATACAAATTGCACTTTTGTACCTTTATTCACACCCCGACCGTAGCGCTCCGGCACGGAGAATTCAACATTAATAGGATTCAAACTCACCAGATTCACGATAGCCGTGCCCGGCGACAAATAGCTGCCTTCACTCACTTGCCGCAAACCAAGTAATCCATTAAATGGTGCTCGGATGGTGCGCTTTTCCAATTGTACATTGATTAAATTCAGCTCTGCATCTACTTGGTCCGCTTCCGCTTTGGCAATTTCAAACTCCTGCAAACTCACGCCTTCTCTTTTGTACAATCCCTCCAGACGCTCGGCTATCGTACGTTTTAGTTTTTGGTTGACGATCAAGCGGTCGCGCTGCGCTTTCAATTCTGCCACATCCAACTGGATTAATAGCGCTCCCTTCCGCACGACGGTTCCTTCTTTAAACAAGACTTTGGTCACTTTACCCGGCACTTCGCTCATTATAATTACTTCCTCGTTTGGTACAGTCGAACCATTTACATTGATGATTTCGTCAGCGTTACCGGCTTTTATAATGATGGCTTCTACTGGCGTAGGACCGCCGCGCATACCTGCTGGACGGGCGTTCACGTTTTTCTCTTCTGCTGGTGGTTTAGGGTCTTCTTTTGTGAAAAAACCGCCTTGATACATCGCAAAAGCACCTCCAAAAATGACAACTGCCAATACAATTGAAAGGATGCGCGTGGTATTTCTTCGCATAATGTGAGTTTTGAGCGACAAGATATGGAATAATAACTCATTCATCAGACAAGAGGTTTAGTCCAGCAAATCTTAACAAATGGTTAAAAAAGTTTTTAGAATCCAAATAGACAGACAAAAAGCGGCAAAAAAATCTTCCCGACGAGTCTGTTTTTTTCATTGCAGCGTAAAATCAAGATTCAGTTCATTATCCGATTCTAAATTTTAACTTTGGGGGCTATAACTTGCGCGCTACATTCGCAATTATCATTATTTTAAAATGCCTAAATAAATTTTATGAAACTTACATTCCAACAATCCATATTATTTAGACTATCGCTTACTTTACTTGTTTTTTCTTTCCTTACACAATCATTTACTTTTGCGCCCAAGCGGGATTTTTATCAACTTAAAATTTATCATTTAAAAAATAAAACACAGGAAAGCAGCCTTGATGTATTCTTACAAAATGCCTATTTGCCTGCCTTACATCGCGCTGGCATCAACAAAATCGGGGTGTTCAAGCCAATCATAGAAGCTGGAGCTGCAGAACCCACAGAGCAGTTGGTGTATGTTTTTATTCCATTTACATCCGAAAAGGAATTCTTTAAATTGGAATCAAAATTGGCAGCCGATAAAAAATATGCAGTAGCTGGAAAAGAATATTTAGACGCTCCTTATGATAATGTTCCTTATACGCGCATCGAATCTATTTTGTTATCGGCATTTACAGGGCAGCCCAATTTTGCAATGCCAGCGTTGACATCACCGAAGTCGGAAAGAATTTATGAATTGCGGAGTTATGAAAGTTACACCGAAAAATTGTATAAAAATAAGGTGGAAATGTTTAACAAAGGAGATGAAGTTGGCTTATTTAAACGGCTGGGATTCAACGCGGTGTTTTATGGGGAAGTGATTTCGGGCGCACAAATGCCCAACTTGATGTATATGACCACTTTTGAAAATAAAGCCGCGCGGGACCAGCACTGGAAAACATTTGTGGACGACCCCGCCTGGAAAAAACTATCAGCGATGCCGGAATATCAGCATAATGTTTCTCGCAATGATACGCGGTTTTTACGACCGACGGATTATTCGGATATTTGAGTTGTTAAGCGTCGGGAGACGCTTGGATATAGGGTTCAAGTCTGGAGCCTTGAACAAGTATTCATTCTACATTTTTTCATTACTACGCTACGGCATAACCTGTATCCGGTCGGCGAATGGGCGCATGAAAAGCAAGAACGATATCTTCCTTTGGAATGCCTCGTTCTTCTAACATCTCTGCAATTATTAAGTCGGTGCCATCATGATGCAGCCATACTTTACCATCGTCTTTTACTTGAACATGAAAATAATTACCATACACTCGATTGTGACTTGGGTCATACCAACCATTAGAGTAAATTAAATATTGCCCTCGCTGGTCATCTTGAATCACTTGTATTTCGATAATGGCATTAGGCTTTGAACCTAAATTGGCAACAATTTCTTGTACTTCCCGAACAATCTTTTTATAATGAGTTATTTTATCCATGATGTAATATTTTTCGTAATAATATTGTAAGTAATAATACTTATGTTTGCATCTTTCACCATTTCTTCCGCAACTACTTCTTTGAATACATCTTCAAAAATATCATCTGGTACCGCTACGTAGAGCATTCTTGTGGAATCAACCCGTCGAAGTGCCGTTTTGTAGTAAAGGAACTGTCCAATCGCACCATACAAGTCTGTAAGTTGTGAATTACCAATAAAACTTTTTATTTATACCGCAATCTTCTCTTCGCCGCGCTCTGCTCCAAGGTCTATTTTTACTGTTTTTCTGTTACCGGTGGGTACGTAAAGCGGGTCATCCGTAATCGTCCACCCATCCTTTACCAACGCCGTTTTTACCAGCTCATGGTACTTGTCTTTGGCAGCCATCGTTCATTTTATACAAATTTAATAAAAATTACACAAAAGACGTGACCCGTTTCTGAAACTGGGATACGTCTTTCTACTTCGCAGCAGTAGGCGCAAATCCATTGAATTGGAAAGGTTTTTTGGTCGGCGTATTGGATAAAATATCTTTATGATGTAATATTTCGGCAACGGTCATTGGTTTTGTAATATCCAACTCGATGCCTCGTGAAGCCGCCATTTTACGACAGCGCTCTACATCAAGTGCCCCAAATTCCCAGTTGCCAATCAAGCGACCCTCTCGCAGCAAGGCACTGTCAATATGTTTTAAATCGGTATTAAAAGAACAAATCACGCTGGCATTCACATAATCGCCCAAGATACCATTGCTCAAATTCAATATGGACGAGACTTTATTATTCGTATTTTTATCGCGACTCACCAGCATCTTCTCGGCATCTTCTATGACAAGGACGGGGCGTTCTAATTTTAATAATTCTGGTAATAATTCGGGAGAATTAATGCTTTCAGACAACACTTCCGGGACAAAAATAAAATCGCGGTTTACGATGGAACTCAAATATTTAATATAAGTGGTTTTACCCGTACCTGGCATACCATGCAACAATACCAAGCCGTTTTGCTTTTTGAGCGACTTGACCACGTGTTTATGAAATGCCACAAAACCTTCGGCGTAGCTATTGTCTAAATCAATAGGCACATTTTCCAAAGGGCGTTTTTCTGAATAATAGCCCCATCTTTTATCATTTAATAAAATAAAAATGCGGGCTTTTTTTGTTTTGTCTATTGTGTAAAATTGCTGCAATACGGCTTCAATGTCTTCTTGTGTGACGGTGTTCACATCTATTACCATTTCTAAAGAGGCAGCAGAAATATCAAGTGCGATGTCCTTGCCATTTACCAAATAGTAGCCGTCATAATCTTCTTTGGAGTCTTTTATTTTAAAATTGCCCGTCTGAAGTACAAATCTGAATACGCGTTCGCAGTGTTGCTTCAAAAATTTTTGATTCACTGCATAATCATACCTTTTCCCAGCTTTGCCATCGCCAAACTTAACTCGTCGGAATCGCATCACATTGTGAAACCGCAACACATCGTTAAAAGAACAATGATCTCCAAGTGCCTCAAATGCTTCTTTACAGAAAGTACCATCCAAATAATCTCTCATCATTTTAGGAAATATTTATTTTTTAACACAACAAGAAACGATAATTTTATTAATTTTTGTTTCAATAACATCGTAAAAAGAGTTAGATTTTAATACCTATTTTCATAAAAATTAAAAACCCGAAGCTCGGCGCTCACCAAACTCCGGGTCGTGTGAAGGAAAACTAATACCATTGTACAGTAGGCAGTTTTCAGTGGGCAGTCGCTAATGGCTTGATAACCAATTTTGTAAAATGCTATAATAGAAAATTTCAACTTTATTTGGTAAATAAAAGAACAGCGTTGAGCGGTACTTGATTTTGCAAAAAAAAAATGATGGTCAACATCTTATAAACTGCCTACTGCTAACTGAAAACTGCCCACTGGTATTACAATTCAATCGCTTCAATCGCCGTAATCAACGCCTGTCGGTCGGTTTCCAGCAATTGCATGATGTCGAAAATCTTGTCGCTAAAGCCTGCCAACGCGAAAACTTTGTTTTCCGGGAACTGCAGACTTCCATAACCTTGCAGGTCGAACGAGTAGATGAATGGATTGGCTTTATAGCGTTGCTTGTATTTTTCAAACTCCGCTTTTGGCGCGTTGCCACTCATCCAGCCCTGCATGTCCGACAAGATGATAACTCGGTCGTATGCTTTATTCGCCTTCTGAAAAATCGCGTGGAAATTCGTACCCGCCGAACGCGCGCCCTCAATCAACTGCTTTGCAATACTCACCGGAGCATCGCTAAAATATTTTGACACATAAGACGCATCGTCCGAGAAGCGCATCAAATCCGCATCATTCGATTGGTACAAAACGGCTGCGAAAATCGCTCCAATTTCAATCGGCGGTTTCTTCTTTCCTGAAACAGTTGTCATCGAACCAGAGTCATCCAATACAATCAGCGTCCGGCCGGCAAAAGTTGGCACGTTATCCAACGCCAGTTCCAGCGCTTCGTTCAGCGCTTTTTGCACCTGACGAACCAGCTTGGTGCTAATCGTGGAAGCTACTTCTTGCAACGCATCCATCGCCGTCAAATATTGAAATGGCAACACTAACGACTTTTTAATCTGCGTTCGGTTGGTCAACTTTTGGCAAATCGTGTTCGTCAGTTCTGGCGCTTGTTCCAGCATATTTCGCAGGTTTCGCAGCAAAGCAAAGTAACCCAGTTTATTGGATTGCAATAATTCCGTCCAAGCAGCGGCTTTCAATTCCGTTTTTTCAGCGTCACTTTCTGCGTTTTGACCGGCTTGCGTCAGTTTGGTTTCCCACGTTTGCGTTGCTCGCAAAGTGTCTGCTACCAATGCTTTCAAGGCTTCCGCGTTGCGGTCAGTTGGCGTTGGGTGTACCAAATTGACCACATCTACGAGTTTGTATGCGCGATTTTCTCCGCGATATTTTGCCAATTGGTAGGAATCAAAACGGTCAAATGCTTTCGCAAAACCTTTCTTCATCGCATTTGGCAATTGCTTTCCACTTTTCGTATTGAAATATGCCAGAATTTCCAGCATATCATCTGGACGAAAAATAATCTTGTTGTAAAAATCCTTTGCCCATGGCTGACCTGACAATTGCGCTGCCAACTCTGCCGCCAACACGTGCGTAATCGAGCGCATCCCGAATTGCGTACGCGCATACACCGCCGCCTTCGCTGCAAAAATCGGCTCCACTTGTGGCAACAATTCAATCAGTTCCTGAAACGTCTGCTTCGCAGAACGGTAGTATTGGTCTTGTGCAAAAGACGTTAACAACAGCGATGCCAATTGCAATTTTGGGTTCATTACATAAGCCTCTCCTCCCACTTTATTCAGCGTAATGTTTTGAGTCTTTTTCTTGAAATTAAATAATGCCATATTACTGGGTTTTAAAAATCGGGGAAAAATGGAACGTGTGTGTTATCATATTTTCAGTTGAAGTAACACATTCCTCACCACCGAAAGATTTTGAATATCATTTACTGGTAGTGCCAATTAACGAGTGGTTTTTTTAATAAAAAATTGATCTACAATGATTTATTCAAAAAAAACCACTCGTAAGGTTACACTACCCATTTTTTAATTATTCATTAGTGATTATGCAAATAAATTCCACATTATCCGCCGTTAATTTTCAAAGTTTATTGGGACAGCCTATTTTTCAAAATCGCGCACATACAAAATTTTTCCAAATAATCACTATTATTAATCAAAAAAAAAGTACCCTCGATAGGATTTGAACCTACAATATGCAGTTTCTAAAACTGCCGCCTCTGCCAGTTGGGCTACGAAGGTGTTTTTAATTGATAATTTTAAATTTGATTTTTCGGGACTATTTACTTTTATCCTCAAATATTACACTCGAAATTATATCATGTACAGGAAGTCAGAGTCGAACTGACACCTATCCCGATAATTATCGGGATGCTCTAGCTATTAAGCTACTCCTATAATTTTTATTAAAATCAAATTGCTTGACTCTTTATTTTTTCATTACAAAAGTGGGCGCGGAAGGCATCGAACCTTCACCTCGTGAATTAAGAGTCCACTGCTCTGCCGATTAAGCTACACGCCCGGCTAAGTGGAGAAAATTGAATTGAGTTGTAAAAACTGAGTTACAGCGCCTTTTTTAATAATAAAATTCGCGGCGCTGGCAGGAGTTGAACCTGCGACAGTCTGATTTTCAATTAGATACTCTACCGAAGTAACCCAATTACTCACTACCACTTGCGGTGATGACGAGAATCGAACTCGCAACTTGGGGATAGACAATCCTCTGCTCTACCGTTGAACTACATCACCGTAGAGAAAAAAGCGGAGAAAACGGAACAAGGTGATAAGCGCTCTACCCCTGAGCTACAAGGCAATGCCTTGGCGGGATTCGAACCCGCGACCGCTCGCGTTACAAGCGAAGTAACCCTACTCTCACTACCGCTATTTTTTAGATACCAGATTTTTAGATACCAAATACCAGACAAATAAATCATCACTATGTTAAAGTCATTACACTATAATATTTAATTCATTCATTTTTCATTATAATAACAGGTGAACAAAATTTGGCAGCGTACAAAGACTTTCGCCTTTTGGCAGGAATCGAACCTACTACAGATAGACCATAAGTCTATTACTGAGTTACGAAGTAACGCACAACATCAGTATCACCTGAGTTTTGGAAGCAGCTGAAATAAATCCTTGAAAATGAGTAGATTATTCGCAGCTGTTTTGCCAACAGCCGCGTAGAATGGCTGTTATTGTATGTGTAAAAAATCTCTATCTTCCTGACTAAAATTGACGACGAGACACGCACGTTTACCGCCGACAAGCGGTCGGATTGCAAAATTGGAGATGATGTAAGATTGAATTCGTGCCATGATTTTTATTTTATAATCTGTTGACAAGTGCATAATGCTTTTGGACTTATGATTAGTTCCGAGGCAGTTCATAAAATTTGAAAATTATTTTCGATTCGTGTTTAAATATATGAATTTCAGTTGTTTATGTTAATTTTCTTTTTAAAATAAATTTCAAAATTAACATTCAGGTAAACTACCACGCCTATCTTTCGCCCAAAACACCAAACAATGAATCGCATCCTTCTAATTCCCTTTTTCCTGACTATTTTATTTTTTAGTTGCAATCCAAAAGAAAAATCTGACCTGTGGATTGCGCAAGCGCCCGCCGGCGACCGCTACTGCCAAATCGCTCCAAACGGCGAAACCATCATCCCGAACGGACGCATTATCAAACCTTATGGCAAAACGCTTCGCACCGCGCCGCACCCGTATGGCTTGGTTTTGTCGCCTGACGGAAAAATTGCAGTGACGGCAAACTCCGGTACCGCGCCTTTTTCAATCACGATTATTTACGAACCATTTAGCGACAACCCGCGCGTGAAGCAAATTCCCGAAGGCGCACATAGCGACGAAGGCATTTTAGAATCCGTTTTTATGGGTTTGGCAATTACACCTGATAATCGTTTCGTATATGTAGCTGGTGGCGAAGCGAATAAGATTTTCAAATTCGACTTGCAATCGGGTGTAAAAGTGGATTCGATTAATTGTGCATTAAAAGCAGACCAACAAGATTTTACGCATGGTTATATTGGAGATATGATTATGACGAAAGATGGCAAAACATTATACGCCGTTGACCAAATTGGTTTCCGCTTGATGATTATTGACACCGATTCTAAAAATATTCGATACAATATTCCAACCGGGCGCTACCCATTTGGCGTGACGCTTTCGCCGGATGAAAAGGAAGTTTTTGTTGCAAATGTCGGAATGTACGAATACAGTCCCTTGCGCAATCTTGATCCAGCGCGACTGAAAGAAACGGCGGCTGATTTTCCAACTTCTGGTTTTAATACCAAAGAAAGTAAAGACGGTTTCAAAACGGACAAACTCGACGTGCCAGGCTTAGGTGACCCAAATGCGCCGGAAGCATTCTCCGTATGGTCGGTGGATGTGAGCGGCGAACCGAAGGTTTCTAAAAAAATAAAAACGGGCTTTCTGGTTGGCGCGGAGATTGAAGGCATTCCGGCGGTGGGCGGTTCCAGTCCAAATTCATTGGTAGCTTCCGATAAATATATTTTTGTAAGTAATGGAAATAATGATTGTGTATCAGTTATTAGTTTGGAAAAAGATACCATTATAAAAAATATTATGTTGCAACCGGATGCGCGTTTGAATCGCTTTCGAGGTGTGATTCCGTTTGGTATTGCGCTT
>Ga0163148_10001192_pt1 | contig 34193 bp, 44 predicted proteins | sample OliLakLV19MP7P2_FD_148606 | JGI IMG/M metagenome (GOLD analysis project Ga0163148, IMG submission 148606) | Freshwater microbial mat bacterial communities from Lake Vanda, McMurdo Dry Valleys, Antarctica- Oligotrophic Lake LV.19.MP7.P2 | ecosystem: Environmental > Aquatic > Freshwater > Lake >... | reverse complement strand
GGCCAGGGGGTGGGTCACGCGGGCGGCGACGGTGGCAAGACGATGCTGGGCGCTCCGGCGCTCGCGGCCGCCGCAGCGCTGCGATCCGGCCTCGGACTCGTGACGCTCGCCGTCCCTGAGCCCATGGTGCTCGCCGCCCTGTCGCTCTGCCCCGCGGCGACGGCCATCGGGCTTCCGCTGCTTCCCGACGGAACGCTTGACGCGAGCGCCGCCGCCGAACGCATTGATCGCGCACTGCACAGTGCGGCAACACTCATCGTGGGACCGGGATTTGGCCACGGTTTCGCCGAACAGCAGGTGGTCGTGCGCCTCGTCGCGATGGATCTGGTGCCGCTCGTGCTGGACGCCGACGGACTCAACGCGCTCGCGTCGCTCGCGGATTCCGCCCGCGACATCCGGGCGAGCATGGTCATCACGCCGCATCCGGGGGAGTTCACCCGCCTCGCATCGGTGTTCGGCATCACGCTCAGTCCCACGGATCCCCAAACGCGTCCCGCTGCCGCCGCCGAGCTCGCGCGCCGTCTGGGTTGCGTCGTGGTGCTGAAGGGACCCGGGACGATCGTGTCCGACGGTCTGCGGGCATGGAGCAACACAACCGGCAACGCAGCGCTTGCGACGGGCGGCACCGGCGACGTGCTGGCCGGCCTCATCGGCGGCTTCGTGAGTCAGTTCGCGGCAATTCCTTTCGGCGCGCTGTCGCTCTTCGACTGCGCGCGGCTCGCGGTGCGCATGCACGGTCTCGCCGCCGATCGCTGGATGGCAGAACATGGGAACGCCGGCATGACGCCGTCGGAGCTGCTGGCGATGATTCCAGATGTGATGGCAGCTGAGCGGAATACTGACCGGAAGCGATACACTCGCTGCGAGTCTCCGTGACTTCCCTCTGCATCGCCGGTGTTTCTGCTTCTCGAAGGATCGCGCATGTCCGCAGCATCGACTTCCGTCTCGATTGACATCAAGAGCCTCTGTGACCGCATGGTGGTCGACGGTGTGTACAGCCTGATCAACCCGCAGCTCGGCACGACGCGGCAGGGCAAACCCTTTCTGAAATGCATTCTTCGCGACGCAAGCGGCGAAATGCCCGGACGCATGTGGAGCTGTGACGAACAGCTGTTTGGGCGGCTTTCAACATCGGCGTTCGTGCGCGTGCGCGGCCGCACGGAGATGTACAACACGTCGATCCAGCTGATGATCGACAGCATTGATCCGGTCGAGCCGAGCCCCGATGAACTTGCGCGACTCGTCCCTACGACGCGATTCGACATCGACGAGATGTTTGCCGAAGTGAGCGCCCTGCTGCGCTCGCTCCAGCATCCCGGCATGCTCGCGCTGGGCGAAGCGTTCCTGAACGATGAGGCGCGGATGCGGCGCTTCCGCCGCGCTCCCGCCGCGGCCAGCGTGCATCATGCGTACATCGGGGGGCTGATCGAGCACACGCTGCAGCTGATGAAGCTCGCCGACCGCATGCTGCCGCTGTACTCGCAGTCACAGGGGGGCGTGCCCGGCGAAAGGCTGAACCGTGACCTCGTCATGATGGGACTCTTTCTGCACGATCTCGGCAAGACGGTCGAGCTCGAATGGGAGCGCGGGTTCAACTACACCTTCCGCGGAAATCTCATCGGCCATGTCGTCGACGGCGTGCTGCTGGTGCGCGCGAAGTTCGGAGAGGTCCGGGCAAGCGGCGCTGCAGAGATTCCGCCGCGGGCGCAGACCGTTCTGGAGCACATCGTCGCGAGTCATCACGAGAAGCTGGAGTTCGGCGCTGCGAAGATGCCCTCGACGCCCGAGGCCGTGTTCGTTGCGCTCCTCGACAATCTCGATGCGAAGACGTCGATGGCGCTGGCGCATGTCCGTCGCGGGGAGTACGGCACCGAGACCGACTTGGGCGGCGAGTTCACGGAGAAGATCTGGGCGCTCGAGGGCAACCGCCTCTACCGGCCCGATCCGCTGCGTCAGGAAAGCTGACATGCTTCCGTGTGGCTTCGTGCAGCGCATGCAGCCGCTCAGGCGCATGCAACGGCCAGGGCCACGTCCGGCTGCGTGCGAGCTGCGCGCTCGCAGCCTCGGCGCGCGAGGATTCCACATCAGCGCGCAGCCGCGTGATCAGTTCACGGTTCGCGTCGCGCCGCTCGTCAAGCTGATGCCGAAGCGTCTGATAGTGCCCGCGCCGTTCGCGCGAACCGCGCGGCGCTGCGGCGATGGCCGCGAGCAGTGAACGCTTGAACAAACTCGGGCCGTGTGACGACGACGGGAGCGCGACCAGGTCCGGATCGAACTCGACGCGCCGCAGCTCGGCAGGTGTCGTCACATGACGGTCGCCCAGATGGATTTCAAGCGGCAGCCGCAGTGTCGCGGTTGCCACGGACATCGGTGCGAGCTCGATTCCGAGCCACGCGCGGATCCACGCTTCCGTGAGACGCTCGTACCGCGCGCCGCCGGTGCCATGCACGAAGAGGTCGCAGAGCGCGATGCGCGTGATCGCCGTCATGAACAGTGCGCGCGGCGCCAATGGCCCCGTTCCATTGTCCGCGCGCACCGGCAGTCGACCGGTCGCGGTCAGCCGCCAGAGTGGAAGCTCGTCGGCGGCGAGCGGTCGGACTGCCTGCCGATCACTCGCGACCGCGGCGTTGTATGCATCGATGCATCGAACGGGGTCGCGTTGCATCGCGGCGACGAGGGCTTCTGCAATGGGCGTCGTCATGATGCGCGTGGCGAAGACGGTGGCCATCGGCTTGATGTAGGGACGCAGCAGATCGGACGTCGCGCGTGCCATCTGCTCAGCAATGCACTGCGCGTCGCTCTGTGCATTCAGCACCTCGCGCAGCGCATGAAGTTGCGGAGTGACTTCCGGGACCGGGGGAGTTTCCGGCGCGTTGAAGTGGACCGCCGGCTGCAACGCGGTCGGCCCACCGCGCGGCGCTTTGGGGACCGGAAGGAAGGCCTCGGTGAGCGTTCCGTCGACGAGCGCCGGATACGCGATGATGTGGGCGTGATTCACGTCGTGATCGACGACCAGCGCGGCGGCCTCGCCCGCACACCGGTTCGCGAGCGCGTCCGCGAGGAACCACTTCGCGAGGATCCCTGCATGCCAAATGCCGGCCTGGTGGCCGGTGACGATGATCGGCCGGTCGATGGCGAGTCCAAGCACCGCGCGGCCTGAGCGCTGCCATTCCGTGAGCGGCGTGCCGAACAGCGAGGCCTGCTCCGACGCGGCGCGCCACGCGCGCAGCGCCCCGAACGGCGCAGTCGGTGAAGGTTCAATCATCCGTTCACTCCGGCACCAGCTCATCGCCCACTTCATCGCCCACGTCACTACTGTGCTGCGGGCAGCAGCACGCACCGCAGCTTGCTGCATCGAGCCCGCGCAGCGCCTCCTCCGGAAGCTGCGCGCGAAGTCGCAGCAGCTCGCAGTGGAGCGTCTCGCGGTAGGCGCGCAGCCGGCGCACCGGATCGTTCAGGGGACCGCCGAACGATCGGTTCGGATCGTTGTAGATGAGCCGCACGGGAATCTCGCGGATGACCAACCCGTGCGCGACCGCCTGCGGCCAGAACTGCATCGGAAAGTCATAGCCATCGACGTCGAGCGCCAGCCGGTCACACGCGGTGACGCGATACGCCTTGAAGCCGCAGAAGCTGTCGGTCAGTTTCGTATCGAGTCGCGCGCCGAGCCGGGCGTTGATCTCATCGGTGATCGTACCGTTGATGCGGCGCCGGTCGCCGGGAGGGAGATGATCGAGCGGGTGCTCTTGGGCGTAGCGGCTGCCCGAGATGATGTCGGCGTCGTCGGCGACAATCGCGTTCACGAACACGGGAATGGACGCCGGTTCGTGCTGTTCGTCGCAGTCCATCGTGATCAGCCAGTCGAAGCCGTCGAAGCTTGCCCAGCGCAGCATGTCCTGCATCGAACGTCCGTAGCCACGGTTTTCGGCGTGGCGGATCACCTCAACGCGGTGGCGGGCCAGCTCCATCGGGGTCGCGTCCGTGGATCCGTCGTCAACGACCAGCACGCTGTCGATGTGGGTCTTCGAGTAGGCCGCGACCTCGGTGAGCACCTTGGTGACGAACTTCTCCTCGTTGTAGACGGGGATCGCTAAGAGAATGCGAGGCCGATTCATTGGGAGGGAGCGTAGGTCGCAAGGTGCGGAAAATGCAAGCGAACCAATTTACTCGCGGATCGCGAACTGGCTGTTCTTCTTGGTGAACAGCTTCAGTATCGTGATCGTCTCGCTCCATCGCTCCGCGACGACACCTTCCCCAGGCACGATCCAGAGCGTCGAATGCCGCTCGGCCTTGGCGGTCCCCAGCGTCGCCACGAACTCGACCTCGACCACCTTGGCGCGCGTTGGAGCGCCACGCCACACGGCCTCTTCGTCGCGAACGTATCGGACGGTGCGCGTGCCGGTCCCGCGGTCGCGCACCGACGCAGGATTCGAAATCCCGACCACTTTCATGCGGGCTTCCGAACGAATCTCGTCGTCCGCGTTGAGCTGGCGCGGCGCGAGCAGCAGTGGCGGGTCAAACACCGATGTCGCGTTGTCGGGATGCGAGTCGACTGCGACGAGTGCGACCGACCCGTCCTCTCGATACGACCAGTGTGCGGTTTCGAGATCAGCGGTCGCAGTCGTGAACGAGACACCGGGCTGTTGCGAGGGCTGTGTGATGACATGAAACGAGCCAGGTGCCAGCAGCCCGTCGACGGCCGTCCAGCGGCTCTGATCGCGGCCCGGCACAAGATCCTCACTCGTCACCGATCCCGTGGCGGGCATCTCGACTCCGGCACCGAAGGTGGCGATCGCGCGGCTGTTCGTTGCCGAATGCACGCCTTCGGCTGCACGGTGCGTTGTGCACCCGGCCGCGCCACCGACCACCGCAACCAGCCAGATGAGGAGGTGGCGAGTCATTCGATCGGCAATCCCTTTCGCTTCCAGAGCGAGCGCAAGCGCCCGAGCTCGATGCGCTCCGTAATCAACGTCCCGGTCGGGTCGACATCGATTCGCCGAAGCCGGTCACCGCTGCTGTCAAAGGTTTGTACGAGCGGGGTCGCGGCGCCGCCGATGCGCGTCTCCAGCGTCCACGTGCCGTCGTCGTTGCGCTTCCACGAATCGAGTCGCTGCGGCAGGCTGCTCGTCTTTGGGTCGAATGCGTAGCTGGCAAAAACTGCAGGGGCCGGATCGCTCTTCGGCAGCAGCCGCCCAAGAATCAGCAGTTCGGCCTGCGAGAGGTAGTTTGGCGGCACCTGCCACTCGAGCGGCTCGCGCGTGCGCTGGTCCGCGGAGGACTGGAACACGCGCAGTGCCGGGCGCGGATCGCCGGCGCGAGCGGGCGTTCGTAAACCCGTTTCGCCCGATGTCCGCGTCACGTTCTTCTGCCGCTGCGTGTTTCGCGCCGACCACACTTCGCTCGAACGATCCCATGCGACCCAGAATCGAGTTTCGCTGTCGAGCATGTGCGTCAGGTCGCCGCCAAGAATCATCTTGGCCTGCAGCACCACGAGCAGTCCCACCTCCAGATCGTCGCCCTTGAGCGTTTCAATCTTGCGGCTGCTGTCGACCTCGCCCCGCATTCCCTCTGTGGCGCGGACGGTCATCCAGCCGAGCTCGGTCTCGTCGCTGCCGTCACCCTTTACGCCCGGTCGGTACATGCGGAAGAGGAGCGGGGTCGGCTGGACCGCGGATCGCAGTGTCGCCGGCGGAAACTTGAGGATCGCTTCGCCGCGTGCAATCCGCTCGCGCCGCTCCCTTTCGATCGTCGCCAGCGACGTGAGCTGCATCGAGCGCAGTGCTCTCTTCAGCGAGGGCAGCGTGGTGCCGTAGTTCGCGGCAGTGGCGATCAGCGAGCACACGATGAAACGGTCGGGACCGGTCGGGATGATCGCCCAGCCGCTCATGCCGGTCATCCCTTCGCTGATCGTCGATTCGATGATGACCAGCCGTCCCTCGCCGCTCGCGCCCGCCGGAAGCAGGGGCTCGTCGACGCGGACCGTGAACTCCTTGTTGTTCTTGGTCAGCACATCGAGGTACGCGTCCAGCTGGTCGGCGGCGGTCAGCCCCGGACGCGAGCTCGTGAGCGATTGAAATCGGAGCCACCAGCGCGGCGACGGCTGTCCGTCAACGATTTCGTATCGGAGGACGCCGTCGATCGTCTCCGACTTGCCGAAGGCCGGTTGCGGCGGCTTGATCCGAAGTCCCAAGCCCTCGACCTCGAGCCACTCGCTGTCCGCCGCAACGGCCGGGCCAACGTCTGGGGCAGCGTCGGGGCGTGGGACCGGTGGAGCACCCTGCGGGGAGGCACTCGCTTGCCCGGCCGAAAGGACAATTGCCGCAACGAGCCAGGCAGCGCGGGGAAAAGACACCATAGAGGGACCCATAGGACGACAGAGTACGGTCACGGCGGAAGTTGCGGCGGGCAATGCCCTGAAAGCGGGGGGTGCCGAGGCGATTGCTATAGGTGCCAAGCACGCTCGCGCGGGCAACTCGTGACCGCAAAAGGAGTAACGCCGAGCACGGCGGTCGGGAAAGGGTGCCGAGTGTGTTGACAGATGCGGGGCAATAGCTATCCTCCCCGATTCTCGTCAATTCCCGCGGTCTTCGTTGGCAACGCGCTGTGCGTCCAAGAAGAGCGGCACGCGAGATGACAGTTCTCCTGCAGGAAACAGGTCCGGCGATGACTGGCGGCAAGATCCGAATCCGCATGGAAGCCTATGACCACCAGGCGCTCGACGCGTCTGCTCGCGAGATCGTTGATCACGCGAAGCGGACCGGCGCCCGAGTCGCAGGTCCCGTTCCGCTGCCAACGCGCCGCGAAATTTACACCGTCAACCGCAGCCCCTTCATTGACAAGAAGAGCCGCGAACAGTTTGAGATCCGCACGCACAAGCGGATTGTCGACATTTCCGAGCCGAACCACCGCACCGTCGAGGCGCTCAACCGTCTCGTCGTTCCCGCAGGTGTGTTCGTAAGGATCAAGTCGTACTAGTTCAACCCAGGCCTGACCAGTCGCAAGGAATTGCGGACGTCAGGCCTTTTTCGTCGTCATGCCGCAGCATCGCGGCACGACAGAAATGCTCCGGCCGCGTCGACCTCACGGTCAACCTCCGGCCTTGACCTGCCAGACCCGTTCTCCAGCCGGAGACTTGACTGGCCCATCCGATTGATCGAGTACAGCAATGGCAGTAGCACTTCTTGGAAGAAAAATCGGAATGACTCGCTACTTCACGCCGGACGGGAAGAACATCCCCGTGACCGTCGTGCAGGTGAGTCCGTGCGTGGTCACGCAGGTCAAGACCTTGGAAAAGCACGGCTACAGCGCTGTGCAGATCGGTGCCGAGGACGTGAAGCCGCGTCGCTCGACGCAGGCAGAGATCGGCCATGACGCCAAGGCGGGCGTCGGGCCGCAGCGGCTTCACAAGGAATTCCGCTGTGCCGACGACGCGGAAGCCAACGGCTATACCCCCGGACAGATCCTGAACCTCGAGGCGTTTGAGGGCATCAAGTTTGTCGATGTCGTCGGCACGTCCAAGGGCAAGGGCTTCCAGGGTGTCATGAAGCTCTACCACTTCAAGGGCCTATGTGCCTCGCACGGCACGGAGCGCAAGCACCGTTCGCCGGGCAGCATCGGTTCCCACGGTACGGACCGTGGTCACGGTGCAAAGATTAAGAAGGGCAAGCGGATGGCGAAGCGGATGGGCAACGAACAGGTCACTGTTCGCAGCCTAGACGTGATCTCCGTCGATGCCGAAAAGAATCTGCTTCTCGTCAAGGGTGCTGTGCCGGGCGCCCCTGAAGGAATTCTCGTGATCCGGCCCTCAACCCGACTTTACAAGCGAAAGGCTCGTGTTCAGGCCGCATGACAATTCTGTCGAGCGCGTCTGAACTACTCGGGAGGCCGTGAGTGCATCGGTGACGAAGGTCACCTCGTGCACGGACGGGACCGCCGAGTGACGACAATACGAAGGACCTGAGTCAAAGCCTGCCCGCCACCATTTGTCATCGGTGGCCGGAGGCGGAGGCGAACCGCGGTGATTCACCGCTCGAGGCATGACGGCCGTTCTTGTTGATCCAGTCGGATCAACTGGAAACAAGACCGATCCTCCTCGCAGCAGCTGAATGCATCGCACGAAAGGCACCCCATGATTTCATTGCCGATTTACGACAAGTCAGGGAAACAGATCGACACCATGTCGATCGACGAGTTGACGCTCGGCGGCACTGTCCGCTACGCACTGCTCAAGCAGGCGTACGTCATCACGCACGGCAACCAGCGACAGGGCTCGGCTCGCACGAAGAGCCGCGGCATGGTCCACGGTTCCACCCGCAAGCTGTACAAGCAGAAGGGCACGGGCAACGCCCGTGTCGGCGCTTCGCGCGTACCGAACCGCAAGGGCGGCGGCGTGGCGTTTCCGAAGACGCGGACCCGCGAAGATTTACGCACGTCGCTTTCCAAGCAGGCGAAGCGCCTCGCGAATCGCAACGCGCTCCTGGCGAAGCTCGTGGACGGTGAAGTCAAGTGCTTCGCCGATCTCACGTTCACCGCACCGAAGACCTCGGACTTCGCCGATGTGCTCAAGGCCGTCGGCATCGACCGCACGTGTCTCGTCGCCGTCGATCCCGCGAACCGCAACGCAATGCTTTCGGCCCGCAACCTCGAGCACGTCGACGTCTGCCGCATCGAGCAGCTCAACGTGTTTGAAGTGCTGAATCACCGATACCTGGTCGTTGACAAGACCTCGCTCAAGAGCTTTCTCGACGGCACGTGCTGGGGTGAAGCTGGTGACGCTGACGACAACGGCACCGCAGCCCCGTCGGCGAAAGTGCCGAACGGCAAGAGCGCATCGAAGTCATCGAAGTCTAAGAAGGAGCTCGCCTGATGCTTCCGACCCACGTCGTATTCAAGCCGCTCATCACGGAAAAGGCGACCGCTGCGACCGAGCAGAACCGGTACGCATTCTCCGTCGATCGCCGCGCCACCAAGACCGACATCAAGAAGGCGATCGAAGCCCTCTACAAGGTCCGCGTGCTCGGCGTCAGCACTATCAATCGCAAGCGTCGAGCCCGTCAGTACAAGTACGGCATCGTCGAAGGCAAAATCAACAAGCGTGCGCTGGTTCGTGTTCACCCCGACGACAAGATCGAGCTCTTCTGATCTTTACTTGGTACTGAACCTCTTCCAGCCACGATTTCTCGAGAGTTTTTAGGGATACCCGCAAATGGCCATTCGCGTTTACAAGCCCGTTACGAACGGTCGGCGCAACGCTTCAGTGAACCTCCATATCGAGGTCACGAAGAAGAAGCCGGAGAAGAGCCTTCTCCGTCCGTTGCACAAGACCGGCGCTCGCAACACGCAGGGCAAGCTCACCATCCTCGGTCAAGGCGGCGGCCACAAGCGGCGCTACCGCAAGATCGACTTCCGGCGCAACTTCGATGACGTGGTCGCGACCGTGGTCGGCATTGAGTACGACCCCAACCGCTCGGCGCACATCGCGCTGGTCAAGTATCCCAACGGCGACTTGCGCTACATCATCTCGCCGAAGGGTCTCACCGCGGGCGACACGGTGCTGAGCTCGGAGAAGCCGATCGATCCCAAGCCCGGCAACTGCATGCTGCTGAAGAACATCCCGACCGGTCTCGCGATCCACTGTGTGGAAATGCGTCCCGGTTCCGGCGGACTTCTCTGCCGTGCAGCCGGCATGTCGGCTCGTCTCACGAACAAGGAAGGGCGCTGGGCGACCATCGTGCTTCCGTCAGGCGAAATTCGTCAGGTATCGGTCGAATGCCGGGCCACGATCGGCGAGGTCGGCAATGCCGACAACGCGAACGTGATTCTCGGCAAGGCCGGTCGCAATCGCTGGCTCGGTCGTCGTCCGACGACGCGCGGCATGGCGATGTGCCATCACCAGCATCCGCACGGCGGTGGTTCCGGTCGGTCCAAGGGTGGCCAGGAGCCTTCGAACTCGTCCGGCACGCAGGCCAAGGGCGGTCGTACCCGCCGCTACGGCAAGTCGAGCGATGGTCGCATCATTCGTCGTCGTCGCAGCCGCCGCTACGGCCAGTTGAAGGTGTAACGCTCAGTTGAATATGCCCCGCCGGAATTAAGAGTTCGGTTTTCATTCGCTCACGAGAACGCAGCACATGTCTCGATCACTCAAAAAGGGTCCCTACGTCGACGAGAAGCTCTTCCGCAAGGTCGAGCAGATCGTGCAAGGGGGCAAGCGCGCCCCGATCAAGACATGGGCCCGCGCCTGCACTGTCGTGCCGGAGTTTGTCGGTATCACGTTTCAGGTCCACAACGGCCGGGCGTTCATCGATGTCTTCTGCACGGAGGACATGGTGGGCCACAAGCTGGGCGAGTTCGCCCTGACCCGCACGTTCAAGGGACACACGAACAAGAAGGAATCGCTGAAGCCGGGCGAGCGGGCGTAAGAACCGTTCGCACGCCGCCAAGGGATTCCTCGCAGGCTGCATTTCGCAATTGACGGCAGACGATCAGAAGGACGGTCAACGCACATGGCCTACAACGCTTCACATCGATTCGCTCGCATCGCTCCCCGGAAGGCCCGACTCGTGGCTGACCTGATCCGGAATCAGCCGGTCGATGTGGCCATCACCACGCTGAACTTCTCGAAGCGCCGCGGCGCCGCCTACATCGTGACCGTGCTGAAGAGCGCGATCGCGAATGCTGAAGAGGCCAACGTCGACGTCGCACGGCTAATCGTCAGCGAGTCCCGCGTCGACGAAGGCCCGACCATCAAGCGCTTCCAGCCGAAGGATCGCGGCCGGGCGCACAACATCCACAAGCGCACGAGTCACATCCACGTGTCCGTTGACGTTCGCTGAACACTGCTTTCGAAACTCACCGCGCTTTCACGCACGACCTGATCTGACGACCTTTAGGACTTTCCCTCATGGGACAAAAGACGCATCCCTTCGGCTTCCGAGTCGGCATCACCGAGGCCCACAAGTCACGGTGGTTTGCTCCGAAGGCGCTCTTCGGCGAATTGCTCGTCGAGGACTATCGCATCCGCAAGTACCTCGACAAGCGCCTCAACCGCACGCCGCCGTACGCGGCCGTCGCTGACGTGCTCATCGAGCGCACGCGTGAAGAGCTCACGGTCATCATCAAGACCGCGCGACCAGGCACGGTCGTCGGACTGAAGGGCGCGGGCGTTGAGCAGCTCACCACCGACCTGCAGGCGCTCACGGGCCGCAAGGTCGCCATTAAGGTCGTCGAGATCAAGAATCCCGAGATCGATGCGAAGCTCATCGGCGAGACGATCGCAGAGCAGCTCAAGAAGCGTGCAAACTTCCGCCGCGTTCTCAAGATGCGCTGCGAGTCCGCAATGCAGAACGGCGCCAAGGGCGTGCGTATTCAGCTCGCGGGCCGACTCGGCGGGGCCGAAATGTCGCGCACGCTCGATCAGCGTCTCGGATCGATTCCGCTGTCGACGCTGCAGGCAAACGTCGACTACGCGTTGAGCGAGAGCTACACGACGTACGGTTCGATCGGCGTCAAAGTGTGGGTGTTCAAGGGCATGTACAGCGAGCACGACGAAGATCAGACGCAGTCGTCCGCCGCCGGTGGACGTGCTCGGGCACGTGGCCGTCGTTAAGTCCGCTCAGGGTGGGTCGGCTGGTTTCGATTTGGGTTTCGATTTGGGTTTCGATTTTGGTTTTCGATTTTGGTTTTCGATTTTGGTTTTCGATTTTGGTTTTCTGGCTTCGAGTCTTAGGAGTGAATTGATATGTCCCTGATGCCAAAGCGAGTCAAGTTCCGCAAGGAACAGCGCGGCAAGCTCCGCGGCAACGCGACCCGCGGCAATTACGTCGCGTTCGGCGACTACGGTCTGCAGACGCTTGAGCCCTACTGGCTCACCGCGCGGCAGATCGAGGCCGGTCGTGTCGCTGCGCAGCACTTCCTCCGCCGTCAGGGCAAGATCTTCATCCGCGTCTTCCCGGACAAGCCCATCTCGAAGAAGCCGCTGGAAACCCGAATGGGCACCGGCAAGGCGGAAGTCGAGTATTGGGCCGCGCGTATCAAGCCAGGCACCATCCTGTTCGAGATCGCCGGTGTCACCGAAGAACTCGCGAAGCAGGCCCTGGCCCGCATCGCCTACAAGATGCCCGTTCGTTGTCGCTTCGTCGGTCGCCGCATCGCGGTCTGATCAGAATCCTCTGAGATCCTCTTTCACACAGTTGGTATCGCCATGAAGGCCGCCGAAGTTCACAAGTTCAGTGCTGAAGAAATCAAGGTCGAGGCCACGCGCCTTCGCCGCCGCCTGTTCGATCTCCGAAGCCAGTCGGTCACGGAGAAGATCGAAGACACATCGCAGTACCGCAAGAGCCGCAAGGATCTCGCGCGGGTGCTGACTGAGCTCAACAGTCGCAGCCCGAAGACCAAACGCAAAGCGACGCCCGCCGACACCGGCGCGGCGTCGGGAGGCACGTCGTGAAAGACCGCAGCCCGATCACAGTTCCCGAAAACACGCCGCGCCGCGTTGGTGTTGTCGAGGGCGATCAGCGGAGCAAGACCCGCAAGGTCGTGATCCCATACGTCAGCAAGCATTCGAAGTACGGCAAGTTCATCAAGAAGCGCACCGTGCTGCACGTTCACGACGAGAACAACGAGTCGCGCACCGGCGACCGTGTCGAGATCGCGGAGTGCCGTCCGATCTCACGAACCAAGAGCTGGATTCTGGTGCGCGTCATGGAACGCGGCCAGGGCAAGGCTGACCTTCCCTTCGGCGAAAACGCCTGATTCAGAGCCAACCATGATCCAGAAAGAATCACGAATCGAGGTAGCCGACAACTCTGGCGCGAAAATCGCCATGGTGATCGGTGTCCTCGGCGCCTCCACCGCCGCCGGCAAGTTCACCCGCCTGCAAATGGGCGTCGGGGACAAGGTCGTCTGCACGGTGAAGAAGGCGCTTGCCAACGCTGACGTCAAGGCCGGCGACAAAGTGCAGGCGGTGATCGTCCGAACCAAGTATCCGACGCGCCGCAACGACGGCAGCTACGTGCGTTTCGATTCGAACGCATGCGTGCTGATCGACAAGGACGGCAATCCGCGCGGCACTCGCATCTTCGGTGCGGTCGCTCGCGAGCTGCGCGAGATGAACTACATGAAGATCGTGTCGCTCGCGACGGAGGTGATCTGATGCCACGACACGTTCGCAAAGGTGAATCCGTCATGGTCACCGCCGGCAACAGCCGCGGCACCATCGGCGAAGTCCTCCGCGTGACGGACGACGGCAATCGCGTCATCGTCAAAGGCGTGAACATCCGCACGAAGCACGTCAAGCCGACGCAGACGCGTCCGCAGGGCGGCATCGTGCAGACCGAGCTCGCGATCCACATCTCCAACGTCAGCCCCGTGGTAGACGGCAAGCCGACGCGCGTGCGATTCGAGACGAAGGCTGACGGGTCGAAAGTCCGGGTCGCTGTTCGCGGCGGCAAGGAACTCTCGAAGGTGCACGGGCCGCGCAAGCCCGCGACCAAACCAGCAGCCGGCGCCGCAGCCGGCAGCAAGCTCTCAGGCAAGGTCTCAGGCAAGTCGCCGGTGAAGGCGTCCACTTCAAGCAAGACTTCCACTTCCAGCAAGACATCAAGCAAGCAAGGGGCTGCCAAGAAGAGTAAGGCGTAAGCCTGGTTCTTCAAGAGCAGTTCTGGAACAGTTCTGCGAGTGACGCAGTTTCAAACGGAGCGTATCGATGGTCGCGTCAAACAATCCCAAGCCGGACAAACAGAAGCCCGCGAAGTCACCGGGTGCAAAGCCGGGCGGAAAGCCTGGCAAGGCGCCGGCTGCTGCAGAAGCTGCCCCGAAGACTCCGCGCGAACCCGGCGTCAAGCCGAATCCGCGCCGCGAGAACTATCCGCGTCTTCAGAAGGCGTTCTTCGAGCAGATCGCTCCGAAGATGATGCAGGAATTCAGTCTCGAGAATCCGCACGAGCTTCCGCGCATGACCAAGATCGTGGTCAACGCCGGCGTCGGCAAGTACCTCGAGAATCAGAAGCTCAAGCCGGAGCTGCGCGAGACGGTGCTGTCGACATTCGCCACGATCACCGGCCAGCAGGCCGTCATGATCCTCGCGAAGAAGTCAGTCGCGAACTTCAAGGTTCGCGAGGGCGCACCGTCGGCGTTCATGGTGACGCTGCGTCGCGATCGCATGTGGCACTTCCTTGATCGTCTCGTCCACCTGGCGACGCCGCGTATCAAGGACTTCCGCGGCGTGAAGGAAAAGGCGTTCGACAAGGCCGGCAATTACTCGATGGGCCTGAACGAGCAGGCGGTGTGGCCGGAGATCAACATGGCCAACGTCACGTTCACGCACGGCATGCACATCACGGTGTGCTTCGAGAATTCGAATCCGAAGATGAGCAGGTTTATGTTGACTGAACTCGGCATGCCGTTCGTGCGGCCCGAGGAGAGCCGGAAGAAGTGACCTCGGGGGCTTAGTCCCGACAGCGATTGAACCCCTCGAGAAGGAAACCATATGGCGAGCAAGCGCACCTTCAACAAAATGAAGAAGACCCCGAAATTCTCGTCGCGACAGCAGGTTCGCTGCGAGATCACGGGTCGCAAGCGCGGCGTGTACCGCAAGTTTCGCATCAGCCGCATGATGCTCCGTGAGCTGGCTCTCAAGGGCCACATCCCGGGCATGCGGAAGGCGAGCTGGTAAGCGTCGTAGGAAATAGATGGGCCGAACGGCATTTTGAAATTGAGCGCCCGAACGCGGGACGCGCGTCAGCGAGAAGCGACGCGAAGCAACCGAGACGACAACAGCGTCGCGGTTCAGTCCCGAACGACGGGTGACGGAGCGAACGATGGCACTGCACGATCTGACTGCTGACATGCTGACCCGAATCCGCAACGCTGTGCGGAACCGTGAGAAGTCGGTCTCCTGCCTCAGCAACAAGCTGAACCGCGGCGTGGCCAAGGTTCTCAAGGAAGAGGGATTCGTTCGTGACTTCGAACTGGTCGAGGACGGCCGTCAGGGTCTCATCCGCGTCCACCTCAAGTATGGGCAGCGCGGCGAGCAGATCATCAACAAGATCGAGCGCGTCTCGAAGGTCGGATGCCGCGTGTACCGCGGCGTGGACGACCTTCCGCGTCCGATGCAGGGACTCGGAATTTCGATCATCTCGACCAGCCACGGTGTGATGAGCGATCGGCAGTGCCGCGAAGCGAAGATCGGTGGCGAAGTGGTAGCAGAGATCTGCTGATCGCTTCAGTACCGAGAGTGCGTTTGTTTGACGGAAGAGCTGAATGAGTTTGAGCGGACCTTTGCCGGTTCGCTGAACGCGAAGGACACCACGACAATGTCCCGTATTGGAAAAAAGCCCGTGACCGTGCCAGCCGGCGTGAAGGTCGCGATCAACCCGAACGCCCGTACCATTGAGATGACGGGCCCCAAGGGCACCGTCAAATCGACGTGGCTCCCCGAGGTGAACGTTGCCTGGAGCGAGGGCGAGAAGCAGCTCGTGGTCTCGGTCGACATGGCCAAGATCGATGAAGGCAACCGCAAGGCGCTCTGGGGTCTCACCCGCGCGAATCTTCAGCTCATGGCCGAGGGTGTTTCGAAGGGCTTCGAGAGGAAGCTCGAGATCAACGGCGTCGGCTGGGGCGCGAAGATCCAAGGCAAGAAGGTCGTGCTCGCGCTCGGCTTTGCGAACCCGATCGAGCTCGATATTCCGGCGAACGTCAAGGTCGAACTGAACCAGAACCAGGTCATCCTCACCGGCCCCGACAAGCAGGCTGTGGGTGAATTCGCAGCGCGGATCCGCTCGCAGCGGAAGCCCGAGCCGTACAACGGCAAGGGTGTTAAGTACGTCGGCGAAGTCATCATCCGCAAGCAAGGCAAGGCGTTCGGCTCGTAAGCCGACTCCCGCAGGCAGCCTCCAGAACCTACTGAACGAGCGACGAACATGAACCGCCAAGAAACCAAAACCGCCCGCCGAACGCGCCGCAAAGCTGGTGTCCGCAAGGGACTCCTCGGCGTGCCCAGCCGACCGCGCCTGACTGTGTACCGGTCGCTCGATCACATGTACGCGCAGGTCGTCGATGATCTGAAGGGACACACCGTCGCAGCCGCATCGAGCCGCGACAAGGACTTCAAGGCCGTTGTGGCCGAGAAGGCTGACAAGACTGCGATCGCGCAGGCCGTCGGCAAGCTTCTCGCGAATCGCGCGACGCAGGCCGGTGTGACCACGGTAGTCTTCGACCGCAACGGCTATCGCTATCACGGTCGCGTGAAGGCCCTCGCCGACGCCGCTCGTGAGGGCGGATTGAAGTTCTGATCGATGTCCTGATGAAGAGACTGCTGCGACGACGGGAATTTGCTTTGCACCGCACGGCACCAATTCAGAGAAGCGTGAGATAGACACATGGCAGAACTGCTTGACGAAACTAGTTCGATCGAATCCACCACGGTTGGCGTGTACCGCACGTCCGCTACGGTCAAGGGCGGTCGCCGATTCTCCTTCGGTGCGCTCGTCGTCGTCGGCGATCGCCGCGGCCGCGTCGGCATCGGCTACGCGAAAGCCAATCAGGTGCCGCAAGGCATCGAGAAGGCCCAGAAAGAAGCCAAGCGGAAGATGAAGCTGTTCCCGCTGCAGGGAAAGACGCTTCCGCACGCAGTCGAAGCAGAGTTCGGCGCGACCAAGGTGCGCCTTGTGCCGGCATCGCCAGGCACGGGCGTCATTGCCGGCGCCTCGATTCGCGCGGTCCTGGTCATGCTCGGCGTGCAGGACTGCCTGACGAAGTGCTACGGCTCAAGCAATCCGAAGAACGTCGTCAAGGCGACGCTCTCCGCGCTCGGCATGCTCCGCACGCGTGAGAAGGTCGAGTCGCTGCTCGGTCACTCGCTTGCAGAGACCACTGTGGAAGAAGCTGTTCGACGCGGAATGGCATTCATGCCGCAGAACAAGGGCGGCGAAAAGGCGCAGGCGCCGGTCAACACCGTCGGCGACGATCAGCAGCGGGGTGGTCGCGGCGGACGCGGTGGCCGTGGCGGTGGCGGCGGCGGTGGTGGACGCGGAGGCCGCGGCGGCCGCTGATCGGCAACGTCACGACAGCTACACGACGGGCAATACGTATTCAGACTTTATTTCCACCGACGTTCAGACCGCCTCGCACCGCGCGTGTGAAGCTCTGGAACCGGTGACCAGGATTTGGGAGCGCAGCAGCCATGATGATCCACGAGATCACCGAGAAGGTCGGGAGCCACAAAGCACGCAAGCGTCTGGGACGCGGCGAGGGCAGCGGCCACGGAAAGACAAGCGGCAAGGGCCACAAGGGCGCGAAGAGCCGCGCCGGCTGGACGAGCCGCGCCTCCTACGCTGGCGGTGCGACGCCGTTTTCCCGCCGCTTCCCGAAGCGGGGCTTCTCGAACTTCGGCTTCGGCACCGAGTTCCACATCATCAATCTCAAGGCCATCGAGCAGGCGTTCGCGGACGGCGAAACCGTCGACGCCGAGACGCTCGCCAAGAAGGGCCTCATCCGCGACGCGACGCTCCCCCTCAAGGTGCTCGCCGAGGGAGAGATCACGAAGAAGGTCACGGTCATGGCCGCGCGCTTCTCGGCACAGGCCAAGGCCAAGATCGAGAAGGCCGGCGGAACGATCGCCGAGGACGTGGTCACCGACCGCGCCGCACAGTGGAAGGCGAAGCGGAACTCCGTCAAGAACGCTGATGCCGCGGCCAAGGCTGAGTTGCAAAAGGCCGGTGGCGGCAAGTCCGCTGGAAAGCCGTCGGCGGGCAAGAGCAGGAAGTAAACACGCGTTGCCGTAACCCGTCGATGCCGCCCAGTATCGACACTGTTTTTCTCGGGGTGATCGCTCGGGCAGGCCAAGGGCCTCCACTGCATGCTTCAGGCGTTGTTCAACATCTTTCGGATTGCCGACCTGCGTTCCCGCGTGCTTTTCACACTGGGAATGCTGGCCATCTATCGCATCGGCTTTTGGATTCCGCTCCCGGGCGTGAGCCAGCGCGAGCTCGTCGAGCAAGCGAAAGCGGCGACGAAAGATGGCTCCGGATGGGGCCGAATCCTCGACTTCGCATCAATTTTCTCCGGCGGATCGCTCGGCCAGTCGACGCTGTTCGGCTTGGGCATCATGCCCTACATCACCGCGTCGATCATCTTTCAGCTCCTGCAGTCGGTGGTTCCCACCTTGCAGGAACTCAAGAAGGAAGGCGCGAGCGGCCAGCAGAAGATCATGGAATGGACGCGTTACGCGACCGTGGCTCTCTGCGTCGTGCAGGGATTCATGTGGCTGACGTTCTTGCGCCAGACCGGCCTTGTTGAGCCGGCGTTCCAAACCGGCATTTACGAAGCCATCTTCTATGTCGCCGGCATTGCCGGCATGACCGCAGGCAGCCTGTTCCTGATGTGGCTCGGCGAGCAGATCGACAAGTACGGCATCGGCAACGGCGTATCGCTGATCCTGACCGCGGGCATCTTGCATCGCATGCCGGACGCGATCAAGTGGGTCATTCAGAACTTCAGTCCAAGCCAGACTGCGGGCGAGACTGGACAGCTCGGCATCGGCGGACTGCTGATGCTCATCGTCTTCTTTGTGTTCGTTATCGCCGGCGCCATTCTCATCACCGTGGCACAGCGGCGCATCCCGATCCAGCAGGCGAAGCACACTCGCGGCCGCAAGGTGTTCGGCGGTCAGAAGCACTATCTGCCGCTGCGCCTCAATCACGCCGGCGTCATGCCGATCATCTTCGCCAGCTCGCTCATGATCTTTCCGTCGGCATTCTTCGGCTTCCTGCAGACTCGGGCACTCGCAGGCGGCGGCGACGAGACCTGGTGGACCACGACGACGACGTTCCTTGCGGTCAACTTCCAGTTCGGCGCGTTCCCGTACGTCCTCTGCGAAATCATTCTGATTTACTTCTTCAGTTACTTCTGGACAACCGTCCAGTTCAGCCCGGACGAGATGTCGAAGCAGCTGAAAGACCACGGCTCATTTATTCCGGGCCTCCGACCAGGACCGCGCACGGCTGAGTATCTCGAGACAGTGATGGACCGCGTCACGTTTGTCGGTGCCGGCTTCCTCGCCGTCATCGCCGTGATCCCCACGCTCGTCACGAGCTATCTCGGCATCCCGTTCCAGGTGTCGCAATTCCTCGGCGGCACCGGCCTGCTGATTGTCGTGAGCGTCAGCCTCGACCTGGTCCAGCGCATCGAGGCGAATCTCCTGATGCGGAACTATTCCGGCTTCCTTTCGACGGGCGGCAACGACACCAAGGCGCCGAAGATCCGCAGTGCCCGCGGCTGATCGCTAAATCCATGACCCAGCCCGCCTCCACCAACTCGCCCCGTCGACCTGCCGCATCGCGGCAGCCGAGGGCGTCACGCGCCGTCGCGGCGCGTGCATTGGCGGCCCTGCGGACACCGGCCGAGATCGCGCAGCTTCGCGCCGCAGGTGCCGTGGTGCGTGAGGCGCTCGACGCGGCGCGGGCCGCCTGCATCATCGGCGCGACGACCGCGGACATTGATGCTGCGGCGATGCGCGTGATCGCTGCTCACGGAGCACTGCCGCTCTTTCTCAACTATCCGGCGTCCGAAGCTGACGCGCCAGCGTTCCCGGCATGCACATGTGTGAGCGTGAACGAAGAGATCGTGCACGGCATCCCCGGCGCCCGCGTCATTCGTGACGGCGATCTCGTTTCGGTGGACTGCGGCGTCAAGCGTGGCGGCTGGTGCTCCGATTCGGCGATCACAGTTCCGGTGGGTGCCGTTGGAGCCGAGGGGCTCGCGCTTCTTGACGCCGCCGAGCGTATGCTTGCGACAGCGATTGCGATGGCAAAGCCCGGCGTCCGCTGGAGTGTCATCGCGGAAGCAATGCAGAAGATCGCGGTGGCAGCGAATCACGGTTGCGTGGTCGAGTATGTCGGTCACGGGATCGGCCGCTCGCTGCACGAGTCGCCGCAGGTTCCGAACTGGCTCAGCCGGGATCTGCTGCGAACCGGTGACTTCACCCTGCGGGCCGGCATGGTGCTCGCAATCGAGCCGATGCTGACGCTCAAGACGGTCGGCGGGGCTGTCGGGGGTGTTGCCGGCGTGGATGATGATGGATTCCCGATCGGCGTTGAAACCCGCCGCCTCGCCGACGGCTGGACCGTCGTCGCCGCGGACGGATCACCGGCCGTGCATGTTGAACATACCGTCGCGATCACCAGTCGCGGCTGCGAAGTGCTTTCGATCCTCCCGGCTGCCGACGCAGCTTTGCGGGGGATCGACAGCGAAATCCTGTCCGGAGCAGTCAGAGGTCGGTCGTTCAGTCTCCCATCCCTGTGTGGGTGAGAGTTCCGCGAGTCGACGCAAGGCCCCTATGTCAAAAGAAGAGAAGATCACCCTGGATGCTGAGGTCACTGAAGCGCTGCCTGACGCGATGTTTAAGGTAAAGCTCCAGAACAACCAGGAGATCCTCGCCTATGTGAGCGGCAAGATGCGCAAGTTTTTCATCCGCATCCTGCCGGGCGACAGAGTCACGATTGAGATCAGCCCCTACGACATGACCAAGGGCCGGATCATTTATCGATACTGATTGCGTGTAGAGAGTGTATGGTTGGAAGAAGTCAGGGTTTCTCGAGCCTGCTTCCTCGGTTCAGAATCCCTTTAGACCACCCCGAGATATCGAGCCATTGGAGTTTGTTATGAAGGTCCGCTCAAGCATCAAGCGCCGCACGAAGGACTGCCAGATTGTGGTCCGCAAGGGCAAGCGCTTTGTGATCAACAAGAAGAACCCCCGCCTCAAGCAGCGGCAAGGGTAAGATGTTCCCTTCCGCCCGAATTTCGGGCCGAAGGTCTCCCATGAGTCCATTGACTGACTGACGCAGCCCACGAGAGAGCTTTCGACCATGCCCCGTATCGCCGGCATCGACATTCCTGAGAAGAAGAAGATCCTGTTCGCCCTTCAGTACATTCATGGCATCGGCCCGAAGTTCGCGGCTGAGGTCCTGAAGAAGGCCGAGGTGGATCCGGATCGGCGCGCCAACGAGCTCGACGACCGCGAGATCTCGACGATCGCCACGATGATCGACCAGAGCTACGTGGTCGAGGGGGCGCTCCGCCGTCAGGTGCAGCAGGACATTCAGCGGCTCAAGGAAATCAAGTGCTATCGCGGCGATCGCCACCGTAAGGGTCTCCCGGCCCGCGGTCAGCGCACCCGAAGCAACGCCCGCACACGCAAGGGCAAGAAGAAGACTGTCGCAGGCAAGAAGGGCGTGAAGGGTTGATGCGTGCGCGGCGTGCACTTTGCCGCGTGACCAGCCTGTGGACCGTTTGAGACAACGACCGATCGAGACTACCTATGTCGACTCCCACCCATGCTTCCGGCGGCGGCGCTGCGAAGAAGAAGATCCGCAAGAACATCATCAAGGGCATCGCGCATGTGAACGCGACGTTCAACAACACCCAGATCACCATCACCGACGTGAATGGCGAAGTCCTTGCATGGGATTCGGCAGGCACCGTCGGGTTCAAGGGTGCCCGCAAGTCGACACCGTTCGCCGCGTCCCGCGCCAGCGAGAAGGTCGCGAACAAGGCTCGCCGCATGGGCATGAAGGAAGTCGAAGTGCGGGTTCGTGGCCCAGGACCGGGTCGTGAAAGCGCAGTGACCGCACTACAGGCAAACGGCCTGAAGGTCACGGCGATCGAGGATCACACCCCGATTCCGTTCAACGGCTGCCGTCCGCCGAAGAAGCGTCGCGTTTGATGTGAACATACTCCCGCTCGTCGCTGCGAAAGCGGCTGCGAGCGATTCTTCATCTCGGTTTTTGGATCCGTTGCCCGTCACTCAGAAGGGACCCCACGTCGCCGGCAGGCCGTTAGCGGGTTTCCGTGCGGTTTCGGGCTTCTCACTCGGCTCCGCCTGTTCGCAGGTTGGAGCGTCACTGCCGGATGTCTGGAGTCATTGTGATGCACGTTCGTTGGCGTGGCCTTGAGCTGCCCGCAAAAGTCATCGTCGATCAGCAGTCCCGCTCGCTCTCGTTCGGCCGATTTATCGCCGAACCATTCGAGCGTGGTTTTGGCATTACCGTCGGCAACAGCCTGCGGCGCATTCTCCTCTCGAGTCTTGAAGGCGCGGCCGTCACGAAGGTCTCGATCAAGAGCCAGGGCAAGATGATCACGCATGAGTTCTCGACGATTCCCGGCGTCCTCGAGGATGTCACCGACATCCTGCTGAACGTCAAGGGTCTCATCGTGAGCATGGAAGGCGACGAGCCCAAGCGGCTCCGCCTCGCGGCCGAGGGTCCCGGCGACGTGACCGCGGAGCTGATCGAGGGCGATTCCTCCGTCACGATCCACAATCCCGAGAAGATCATCGCGACGCTCACCGACGCGATCGACTTCGAGTGCGAGTTCACGGTCAAGAAGGGTCGCGGATACCAGCCGGCGAGCGAGCAGTACTCGCGCGATCAGGAGCAGGTCATCGGCGAGATCCCGATCGATGCGATCTTCTCGCCCGTGCAGCGCGTCCGCTATCAGTGCGAAGACACGCGCGTCGGCCAGCGGACCAACTATCAGAAGCTCGTGCTCGACGTGTGGACCAACAGCACCGTGACGCCCGAAATGGCGGTCGTCGAAGCTGCGAAGATCATGCGCAAGCACTTGAATCCGTTCGTCCAGTTCGAGGCGATGGGTGTGGCGACGGTGTCGAGCGAAGTGCTCGGCAAGGCTGGCGCCGATGAAGAGTTCTCGCGCAAGCTCAACACGCCGGTGACCGATCTTGATCTGTCCGTGCGTGCGTCGAACTGCCTCGAGAGCGCGAAGATTGCAACGGTTGCCGAGCTCGTGAAGAAGACCGAGGACGATCTGCTCGGTGTGCGATCGTTCGGCAAGACATCACTGCGCGAAGTGAAGAGTGTGCTCGAGGCAATGGGCCTCAGCCTCGGAATGCAACTGCCTGACGGGTTCAGCCAGTAAGCCGTCGGCCATCGCCGGCCGACAGTGTGAATTCGATTGATTTGACGCGGATCCGCATACACGCGGCACCGCTGGACTGAAGGAGTTCCCCATGCGTCACCGTATCGCCGGCAAACAGCTCTGCGTGAAGAGCGCTCATCGTCGAGCCATGCTGCGAAATCTCGCGGCCGGTCTCTTCGAGCACGGCCAGATTGAAACCACGCTCCCCAAGGCGAAGGCTGTGCAGCGCTTTGTCGAGAAGCTGATCACGATTGCGCGGACGAAGAGTCTCGCGAGCCGTCGCCTGCTGGTTTCCCGTCTCACCGACCGCAAGCTCTTCGCGTGGGTCGCCGATCCGAACGTGAAGGACCCGAACAAGAAGGCTTCGGCGTTCTGGGATCTCCCAGCCGAGAAGGACATCGAGTTCAACCGCTACGGCGAACTCCGCAAGTCGCCGCGCCTCGTCGAGCACGTGCTCACCAAGGTCGCGCCGCTCTTCGCGAACCGTCCGGGCGGCTACACCCGCATCATCAAGCTCGACAAGCATCGCCTCGGCGATGCGAGCGACCTAGTGCTCCTCCAGTTGGTCGGCAAGGAAGACGGCCCGCAGGTCAGCGGCCGCAAATCAAATCGCCGAGCGACCGCCGACAAGCGCACGGCGTTTGCAGCGAAGATCCGCAAGGCGGCGGAGAAGGTCGGGGCGTGAGGCCCTGAACGTCTGACGCTGGATTGAAGAATGAGATTTACAAGCGAGCCTTGAAAGAGGCTCCCTTGTTTTTTGGGTCTTCAGGCTTTCCTGTGGGTGACGCTGCCGCGTTCCGCAGCCCGGGCTCCGTCCGCAGGCCGGCGCCAGAGAAAAGGAAGGCCATCTTTCGGGCGGCTCCGCTCGGGCTCCAGCGAGTTCGCAGCGTCATGTGGGCGCCTGACCGCCCGCCGTCGCCCTCGCATGCGCCGGACCCCTGCGGCGGCGATGCGACGGCGACGGCGGGCTCTCTTTCTTCTTTTTCAGTGGATCGCACAGCGATCTGCCGATGGCGGCGCGATTCGAGTGCTGTGCGTCAGGCCTCGTCCGCCGGGGCGAAGGGCCGACGGGGCTTGATCTGTATCCGGGGCGGTCGGCTACCCACACGAAAGCCTGAAGCATCTGTTTTTTTGAGTGCCGCAACAGGCGAGGCGAGTCGTCCTCCGACCGCCCCGAAGGGGCACCCCAACAGGAGCCCAGGGCAACGCCCTGGGTCACGTCGCGCGAACAAATTCACGAGCCCTGTAAGGGCGATTCAAGAAGTCGTGATCCCATTCTGCGCGAGGCCGTGGCGTGTACCGCGCGTGAACACCGTCCCAAGTTCCGCAGGTAGCGCTCATCCTCACGAGCCCGTGTCGGCTATCGCATTGACAGGGGGACGGTCGCTGGGATAATCGGGTACCAAGGTACCAGTTCGTCCCGTGGAGTTTTCCCATGCCTGTGGTCGAGTACGTTCCGCAGTTGAACCTGAAGGGCATGCCCCTCGATGTCGTTGACTGGATCAGACGCGAGGCCGAGCGGCGACGCGTCCCCCAGAATGAAGTGTGGGCGGACGCGGCGCGCCGACTGCGCGGCGATCCGGTGGGACTCGCGCCGGTGCCCACGTTGTTCGACGTGCAGATGCGTCCGCGCGTCACGGCGCCACGGTATCGATTCCGCTTCGTCGATCTGTTCGCCGGAATCGGCGGCTTCCGGATCGCACTCGACAACCTTGGCGGCGAATGCGTCTTCACAAGTGAGTGGGACAAGAACTCGCAGCGCACCTACGGCACTTGGTTCGGCGAACTGCCTCAAGGGGACATCAACGAGATCGATCCCGCCTCGATTCCGGATCACGACGTGCTCGCTGCCGGATTCCCTTGTCAACCGTTCTCAATCGCCGGAGTGTCGAAGAAGCGCTCGTTGGGGCAGCCTGACGGATTCAATTGCGAGAGGCAGGGCAACCTGTTCTTCCGCATTTGTGACGTGGTGCAAGTGAAGCGCCCCCCGATTCTGATCCTTGAGAACGTCAAGAACCTTCGCTCCCACGATGCGGGCCGTACATGGACGGTCATTCGTTCGACACTCGAGAACGAACTCAACTACCAAGTCCATCACCGTGTCATCGACGCCGCGAGCTACGTTCCGCAGCATCGCGAGCGAGTGTTCATCGTCTGCCTGGATCGAGAAGTGTTCGGTCGCGGCGAGCAGGACTTCGAGTTTCCAGAGGCGCCGATTCAGGCTCGCGCCTCGTTCGGCGAGCTGCTGGAACCTCGACCGGATCCGCGATACACGTTGACCGATCATCTCTGGGCATACCTCCAGAAATACGCTGAGAAGCATCGCGCCAAAGGCAACGGTTTCGGTTTCGGTCTCGTCGACCCCCTCGCAAATCCCGATCTGGTCACGCGAACGCTGAGCGCGCGTTACTACAAGGACGGATCAGAGATCCTCATCTATCAGGGAGCAAGGCAGAACCCTCGCCGGCTCACGCCGTTGGAATGCGCGCGCCTGATGGGATTTGACTCGAAGGTGCGATCGGCAGCCGACATCGTTGTCTCTGACACGCAGGCCTACCGGCAGTTTGGCAACGCTGTTGTTCCGCACGTCGTCGAAGCGGTAGCACGGCAGGCGCTTCTTGTGCTCGACGACATTCGGTGCAAGAACAACGGGGGATGCGCGCTCAAGGGCCTGCTCCGCCCCAAGCGGAAGCGTATGATTTCCGCTTGATCATGCGCGGCCAAGCTGGCGCAATTCTTCGACCAGCTGTCGCACGTCGAAGAGCCACGCTCGCTGTTCTCCCGTATAGGAGCCGTGTGTTTCGCGTGGAACCACCAATTGGACGTGGAGTTCCTTCATCCGCTGCGTTTGATCTTGGGAGATCGCCGGCTCCAACGTGAGCAGGTGCTTCCGACGAATTCGCGCCGCTTCGGGAAGGATCTGCGTCCAACGTTCTTTGCAGGTGGTTTTGATGGCCACCATCGCGAGTCGGCTGTCCGGAGTCAGGGGATCAGCGTATGCCGAGGCGCTTGGCAGAAGGATGTCAGGTTTGGACTTTCCCTCGGTTCGCGCCCCACGTTGATGAACGACTTCACAGCGCACGAGGAGCGCGCTGAAGTGATTCTCAAGCGCGGCGCCGGCCCTCGCTTTGCGCCGGTTGTGCACCGAAAGTGAGAACTTGATGAACTCGTCGACATTCTCGCCAAATCCCTGACGGAGTCGTGCGCGGACTAGGACTTGTTCGATGGCGCGAAATGCGGCTTCTTCCGCCTCCATCCATTGAAGCAGAGTCACGTCTGGATCGTCCGATGGCACGCCGCACACGTCGCGTGCAAAACGCGACATTTGATCGCTGGTGGGAAATGCGCCACCGAACTTCTCGATGGCACGCCGCCCGATGACATTGCCTGCGTCCGCGGGAGATGAGGTGAGCTGCAATGCGTCCAGCAGAGGCTGGACGAGTGCGCTCGCTGGAGCAGTACCCAACTCGCGACCGACCCGAGTGGTGAATGTCGCGTCGAACTCTTGCCCGATGTTGAGTAGCCAGCAGATCTGTTGCTCTGCGGTTGAACCGCTTGCAACTGTGACGCAGATGAGTGTGCCATCATGGCGCAGGCCGATGATGATTGCATCTCGCTCTGCGGCCTTGCTCATCACTTCGCTGCCGGTGTAGTAGAGGCGCCACTCTGTCCGCGTCGGATGATCGGCGCGCGAGTCATACCACGTCATCTCACCGATGGATGTCTCTGCTTCGTCTGGATTGTCGGTGAGGCGCACAAAGAGCGCGGGGTACGTCTGTTTCGTAGTCCCAAGCAGCTTCTGAAGCGAAGCAACGCCGTTGAACTCGTGTTGATGAGAGACATCGCGCCGAACTTCCACGGCAGCAGCGCGCTTCCAAGAAAAGCCCTTGAGATAGTCCTTCAGAATCGCTGTCATTTGCGTGCTCCCCCCGATCCTCCTGTTGATCTGGAGAGTACTCGAACTGTCGGAGCGGCCGACGATCAGGTGCGTCCGTTCGCTTCCCTAAGCTCACACGAGGGATGACCACTCTTGCGCTCCTGCCGAAGCACGCCGCGCGGGTGGCGCTTTCAATCGAGACCTACATATATTGTTCACACGATCGCTCCTCCCCCCGCGCGGACTCATGCTGGAAACTCACCAAGCGCCGGCAAGGCACCGTAGCGTCCCTGCAGATAGCGGCGCCGCAGGTTGAGATTGTTGCGCTCATGAAACTCTGCGAGGGACTTCAGCTGCGCGGCGCCGTCGCTTGCCTTTTCCGTGAGGTAGATCTGGTCTCGCCGCAGTGGAGCGTCCTTCGCTTCGTCGTCGATCAGCGATGTGTCGTGCAGCGTAAAAATCAACTGTCCGAACGACTTCGATTCCAGGTGTTGCGTGTTGAACTTCCGCACGAACTCCCGAAGCAGAAGCGAGTGGAGCGAAGCATCGAGTTCGTCGACAAATGCGGCGACCGGCGTGTCAGCATGAGAGACATCAAACAGGAGCGGCGACAGGGCCACGAGCCGTTGCGTTCCCAGCGACTCGAACTGATACGGCAGGCGCACGCCGAGCCCGTTTGAGCCTCGATGGATGAGCACGAGTTCTTGGTTGTCGCTCGTGAGCGCGGCAGACGGTGCGTGGGGACCGATGTACCCGCCCGTTCGAGCCTTTGTCTCGAGCTCGATCACGCCAACGTCCGCGGCCTGCAGATCCTCAAGCAGCCAAGAACGGAACGCCGGGCTCGTGCTCGCGCGCGACGCCACCATTGGAGCGTTGCCGAGCGGCCCTCGGCCCGGCGCTGGTGTGTGGAGCAGGCGGCGCAGTCCCACCGCAATGCCCTGAGCAAGTTCTGGCGCCAGTACATCAGCCAGCGAGAGGAGCAGCGCGTTCGCGCGAAACTGCTTGGCAATCAGCTGGAAAGCGGGGGACTCGATCCAGGTTCCGCGTACGTCCTGAAGGACGCGTTCGACAAGCGGTGTGGCCGAATCCGCGCCGCGGTGAACGAGTCGCTCGAGGAGCACGCGATGACTGTCGAATTCGATCGTGTAGTCGTAGATGCGTCCATCAACGACAGCGACAGCGCCCAGCATCACGGGTTGAGGTTGCGACGAACTGAGGCGGAACGGCTCGAAGGGGATGCGCTCGTCCGAAGACATGCGGCCGGCTTGGTGGATGAGCTGGCCCAACCGATGCGCTGCCGCGAGCACCGTGCTCTTGCCGGAAGCGTTGGGTCCATAGATCGCAATGCACCGAAGCAGTTCTAGCGGCGTGTCGTCTCCCTCGACGACGACCTGAACGATGGCGCGACTGTTGTCCCGATCAATGTCGGTTGCCAGCAGCGAGAGACGAAACTCGTCTCGGAAGCAGCCGAAGTTTCGTCCGTAGAGTTCGACAAGCATGCTGGCCGGTCCTCACTGCCGCGCAGAAAATCTGCGCGACCCACCGGAAACCCGTATGGGTTATCGGCACTGTTGGCCGGCGGACGGATGCCCAACGGTCGCCTGCTGAGACCGGCGTCGACGCTGCGTGCCTGCGCACGCTGCAAGGGGAATCACCACACGCTCAGCACTCCCCCCAACGCCCCGAGCAGGATCAAAAGATCAGCTCCATTCACCGCACCATCCCCGTTCAAGTCCGCCGGACACGCACTCACCATGATGATGCTGTCGATGTCAACAGTCTCTTCACCCTTCTCGCTGCCGAACTCCGCACTGATGCGGATCGATGTGAGGTTTGTCATGACCGCGAGGAACTGCGCATCGCTCGCCAGCGGTCCTCTCACGCTGTTGAGTTGAAAGTCCGCGGCGATCAGCGGGACCTCGTACGGGATCCACGCACCGACGGTTGGCTGCGGCACGTCGCGCACGTGCGGATCCACCAGCGAAGTTCGCCGCCGAGGTACGCCGACCGGTCGCCTTCGAACGCCGCCGGCGACTCATAGCTGTAGCAGTTCACATCGGGGTCGGTCGCTCGAAGGAATCCGCCTGGAGCGCCGCCCTTTGCGATCCACGTCGACGGCCCGCCGCCGAGTGCCTGGCCCAGGCTGTTGCAGCTGAGGTCGAGCACAGACCATCCCTCCGCACCGGTCGAAAACGTCGTGACGATCGGCGGTGCTGCGGCCTGCGCTCCCGAGGCGGCGATCACGTGCATGTCCGGCATTTCGGGCCTGCAAGCGCTCGGGTCACCTCAGAGATCGATCCTCACCACCTGCATCTCCGGCAGAATCGCGGAAGTGCAGGGCGTCACTCGGATGCGCTCGTAAAACTGTGCCACTCTCTCGATCGCCAGCTGCCTTCCTGGGGCCAGCATGACCATGGCAAGTGCGGTCGACTCGGCGTTCGATTTCGATCTACGTCCGCGGAGGCGATCCCGCAGTCCCATTCCACGTACTCCTCAGCTTGTCCGTTTGGAAGGCCAAGGCAGTCTAACCCGCCACCCGCTTCTCAGTAGGATGCCCGTCCCATGCTCGCTCGATTGAACGAACTCGAAGCCCAAGCCCTCGCTGAGCTTGCACACGTCTCAGCAACCGACGCGCTCGAGCAGTGGCGCATCGCGTATGTCGGCACGAACGGCCGGCTCAAGACCGCGATGAATGACTTGAAGAGCGTGCCGAAGGAGTCGAAGCCCGCGGTCGGCAAACGGCTCAATGAGGTCAAGGCGGCGCTCGACGCGGCGTTCGCCGAGAAGCAGGGGAGTTTCGCCGCACAGACGCACTCCGGACCGCAGGTCGACTTGACCGAGCCGGGCAGTCCCGTCGGACTGGGACGCCGCCATGTGCTCTCGCGCACCATTGATGAGATCATCGACGTGTTCGCGCGCATGGGCTTCGCTGTCGCCAGCGGTCCCGAACTCGAAGACGAGTGGCACAACTTCAACGCGCTGAACATTCCGGCGGGCCATCCGGCGCGCGATCCGCGCGACAATTTCTATCTCGCAGGCACGTGGGCCGAGCGGCTGCTGCTGCGCACGCAGACATCGACTGTACAGATCCGCGCGATGGAATCACAGGAGCCGCCGCTCAAGGTCGTCGCGACCGGCCGCGTGTATCGACCCGATGCACATGACGCGACGCACTTCTCGATGTTCCATCAGATCGAAGGTCTCTGCATCGACAAGAACGTGTCCATGGTCGATCTGAAGAGCGCGCTGCTGCAATTCGCCCGCGCGTACTTCGGCGCCGACGCGGAAGTGCGCCTGCGTCCGAGCTTCTTTCCGTTCACGGAACCGAGTGCGGAGTTCGACATGAAGATGCGCATCCGCGGCCAGCTCCAGTGGGTCGAGCTCGGCGGCTGCGGCATGGTTGATCCGAATGTGCTGCACGCGGTCGGCGTGAATCCGGAAGTGTGGACGGGCTACGCGTTCGGTCTGGGCATCGAGCGCATTGCGATGCGCCGGTACGGCATCGCCGATATCCGGTGGCTGTTCGAGAACGACGCGCGGTTCTTGAGGCAGTTCTGAGTCGCGCGAGGTGCCGCCGCTCACCCGGTCCAGTTGCCGAGCACGATCGCGAGATCGGCACCGTCGACGGCGCCGCTCCGATCGATGTCCGCGACTCCGGGCAGTCCCCACGCGCCGAGAAGGATCCCGAGGTCAGCGGCGTTGACACTGCCGTCGCGGTTGAAATCACCGGGTATCGAAGGGATCGGCGTCAGCCGGACGGCGACGGCGTGCCCGCTTCCGTCCGACGCCTGTCCGGTGATGCGTCCCTCGTTGTCGATCGCGTGCGCGATGGTGATGTCGAGAGGACCGGCCGGCGGGATCAGCGTGTTGAGTGCCGTCATGACGCCGTTCCGCCAGATGAAGGCCTTCTGGCCGTTGCCGAACGGAGGAATGTTCCAGCAGTAGCCGACGATCTCAGAGTGGTTGTTGACATCGCGCGCAGCGCCCAGAAAGTAGCCGTTGAGGGTGCCGAGATCGGTCATCACGCCGTTCGACCAGCGGATTGCGCGGCTTGTGAAACCTCGGCCGCCGGGATCAGGCATGACACCCGTACCGACGATCTCGCCGAGTTGGTTGATCGCGCTGGCCACCCCCGTCCCGCCGGGCAGGAACGCGCTGGACGAAGAGACGGTGGAGAGTCCCATCCATCCGACGACCTGACCGGCATCATTGATGTCGCGGGCGTGGCCGTTCGGACCCAGCGGCAGGATCAGCTGCGCCGGCACACCATCGATCCACACGGTGGGTTCGGAGGCGGACGGAGCGAAGCTCGCGCCGACGATGACCGTGCCGGCACTGTTGAGTCCCAGCGCCTCGGAGCCCGCGTAACCATCGGGTGTGGCGAGCTCCGCGGGTATGCCGTCGACAGCCAGGAACGCGCGGCAGACTCCCGCACTGGTCTCCATCCCGCCGACGACATGTCCCGCGTCGTTGATGTCCCACGCCTTCATCGTCGAGAAGCCGGGAACGAACGGCAGCGATGTGAACTTGCCGCCCGTGGCGCTGTACGTGAACGCCTTGTACTTCGTGGAGGTGCACACCGCGTGATAGCCGGCAACGACGCCGCCGCCGGCGATGGCGGTGCCGATCGTGAGTGGCTGAATGATGCAGGGCGGCGCCTGGATGATCTCGATGGTGTAGGCCGGCGCGTCCGGCATGGCCGGTGCTGAGGTGGAGAGCGCGGAGGTTGGGAGTGCGGCGCCGCCAAGAAGCAGCGCCGCACTGAGTCCTGTTCGATGAATTCCCTTCACGCTGCATTTCCTTCCGGCTATCGGGGCAGCGCCGCGCGGGCCTACTGCTTCATCTTCCACAGTGTACAAATCGCGTCGAGCATCTTGTCAATGGTCGGCTTGGCCATGCCGCGCAGCTCCATCACCTGGCGTGCGATGGCGATGCCGGTCTCGCCTTCTTCAAATACCACACGGGTGGCGCCCGCGTCGCGCAGCGAGTCACCTTCCGCGAGATATCGGGCGCGGATGATGACATTCATGGAAGGCTTGAGTTCGCGCGCCGCATGAACCAGATCTGCTCGGCTCGCGGAGTGCGGCAGCGTCACGACGAGGTACTCAGCGCGGCGCACGCCCGCCTGATCAAGAATCTCTGGTCGTGTCGCATCACCATAGATGGCGCTGGCGCCCTTCTTGGCCAGCGCTTCGACCGACTTCAAGTTCATCTCGACAATGACCGTGTGAAAGCCCGCGTCACGCAGCAGCGCATCGACGACACGACCGACCGGTCCGTAACCGACGATCACAGCGAGCGGTTTCTGCGTCGCTTCGATGGCAGGCTGAGCGCTGGCGTTGATGGCCATCTGCCGCCTCTCCGAGCGCGCGTTGAGGAGACGCCACAGGACCGGCCGCGCCTGCACCCATCGTTCGATCCGGTCCAGCGGACCGAAGAGAAACGGGTTGAGCGTGATGGAAATCATGGCCGTCGCGACGAGAATGTGCGTTCCCTCCTCGGGCACCAGGCGATGTTCGTGCGCCACCTGTCCGAGGATGAATGAGAACTCGCCGATCTGTGCGAGACCGATCGCGACCGTGAGCGCGGTGCGGGCGGGGTAGCCGAGCACGGCGACGATGATCAGCGCCGCCAGCGGTTTGACCAGCAGCACGATCGCCAGCGCGCACCCGATCATCACGGGCTCATCGAGAATGAACGCGGGATCAAAGAGCATTCCGACAGCGACAAAGAAGAGGACAGCGAACGCGTCGCGCATCGGCAGCGCGTCCGCGGCGGCCTGATGGCTCGTCGGCGACTGCGCGACCACCATGCCCGCGAGGAAGGCGCCGAGCGCGACCGACGCATCGAAGAGGGCGGCCGATCCCACAGCGATGGCGATCGACAGCACGAGCACGGTCAGCGTGAAAAGTTCGCGCGAGCGCAGCTTGGCGACCTGCGCCAGAATCCACGGGACCACGCGCGATCCTGCGAAGAACACGATGGCGACGAGCGTGATGAGCTTGACCACCGCGAGACCGATCGTCGCCAGCCCGCCTCTGCCGCCGCCCGCCGCAACGTTTGCGGCGTCGAGCTGCTCGGCGCCGGCGATGGTTGTGTCGACGGCCAGAATGGGCACGCAGACGAGCGCGAGCACCGTGAAAATGTCCTCGACGATCAACCACCCGACGGCCACATGACCGTGCGAGGAGTTGAGCATGTCCTTGTCCATCAGGACGCGCAGCAGGACCACGGTGCTCGCCACGGCCATTGCCATGCCGAGCACTATGCCCGATTGCCACGACCAGCCGAGGAGATGAAATGCGAGCATCGCCATGACCGTGGCCGCAAGGCTTTGGCCGACGGCACCGGGGATCGCCACGCCCTTGACCGCAATCAGGTCCTTCAGGTGAAAGTGCAATCCGACGCCGAACATCATCAAAATGACGCCGACTTCCGCGAGCTGCTGCGCGAGTTTTTCATCGCCGACGAATCCCGGCGTGTAGGGTCCGATGACCACGCCGGCCAGCAGATAGCCGACGATCGGCGAGAGCCCGAAGCGCTGCGTGATCAGTCCGAGGACCCAGGCCGCGGCAAAGGCCGCAGCGATGGTCGTCAGCAGGGGTAGGTTGTGCACGCTGGTGGCGAGCGTCAGGAAGGGAGCGGCAGCATCCATGTGATGGAGATGGTACTGGCCGCGATCGACCGTACGAACTCCCGCGATGGAAGCGCAGTGCCGCCCGCCGACACCTACCGAAACACCTGCACGCGCTCCAAGAGCGGCTTGAGCACGCTGCCCGCAGATGTGCTCCCGCTCAGCCGTTCAATCTGCGTCTTCAGATCGGCCTCCGCCTTCTTCAACTCCGGGCCGAATGCGATGCGCACGTTCTCGAGATCCTCACCCCTGAGCTTCTGCAGCTCGGGCAGGTAGGTGACGACATCGTCGTAGTAGGGGCGGAGTTTTTCAGCTGCGCTCAATGCGGAGGAGAAGTCGTTGGCTGATGCAACGGTCGAGAGCACGCCGTTCAGTCCGCTGAGGTATCCCTTGGCGGCCGTCTTCACGTGCTCCGAGAGCGCCGCCATCGCCTGCGCTCGCGGGTCGAATGCAGCGAATGGATTGCTGCCGCCTTTGCAACCGCTGCTCGAGAATACGACTGGCGCCGCGAGGATGCACAGCAGCACGAAGGGACGGGCGGTCGCAGTGATGGACGTTGGGAATCGTGGCATGAAAGTGTTCCTGGAATGCAGCCGACGAGTCATACGGGATTGGCCCGCGTCTTCTCATACGGATCACAGTAACAACTCGCGCGTGAGCCAAGACGTGTGACACAGCGACCGAAGCGTCGCCTTCTCGAGCTTCGGCATGTCCTCGATCGCTGCAACCGCGATGTCCCCGAGTCCTTCAAAA
>Ga0163148_10001178_pt1 | contig 34467 bp, 26 predicted proteins | sample OliLakLV19MP7P2_FD_148606 | JGI IMG/M metagenome (GOLD analysis project Ga0163148, IMG submission 148606) | Freshwater microbial mat bacterial communities from Lake Vanda, McMurdo Dry Valleys, Antarctica- Oligotrophic Lake LV.19.MP7.P2 | ecosystem: Environmental > Aquatic > Freshwater > Lake >... | reverse complement strand
AACCGGAGCTCGTCCATTCCTGTGGTTGCCCGCCACTCTCGGTTGTTCTTGGGGTATGAAAAATTCTCCATGTTTGCTTTTTGCCCGAAAGCTACTCATTTCTCTTATTCTCACCGCAACAAGTCTAATATAGAAAATCAACTACACTGGTCATTGGATGTTGTTTTTGGTGAAGACCAAAGCCGAAAACGTATCCGAAACGCTGCACAAAACTTCTCCACTATCCGAAAAATTGTCCTCAACCTTTTAAAAACCAAAAATGAAAAAATAAGTGTTAATCGAAAACGCAATAAATGTGCTCTATCCGATCAATATCGAGAGAAAACCCTCGGAATTTGATGCGTTTGCCCTGGGTGTGGGGGGGCAGCTTGTTCGGACGTTTTGTTGGGGCGGGCTGTAAATGTAAGCTTACATTCAGTAAATGTAAGATTACATTTGCGGGAATAAAAGGCTATGGTGTAGATATTCAAGCACTTAGCAGATTAATGTATTTTTTCTTAGGTTTGAAATTTAAGTGCTTTTATATTTGTTGCAAAAATATCGATATGAAAAATCCAATCCGCATTTTTGTTATATTATTATCCGTTTTCATGTTTGGGTGTAATGACAGCCCAAAACCCAAACAGGATGCAGTGCCACCATTAACTGACATAACCATTTGTCAATGGGGTCAAGCACTTATTTATCTCCCTTTGTATATAGCTCAGGAAGAAGGCTATTTTAAAGAGGAAGGGCTAAATGTTAAAATTATTAATGGCGGTGGCGATGATTTAACATGGGCCACTGTTACAAGTGGCAATGCTCAGTTTGGCATTGCTGACCCTACAATGATCGCAATTCAGAAAGAAGCAGGCGGTGAAGAAGGACGAATTATTGGTGATATTGTTCAAAAAGTGGCTTTTTGGGCTGTTACTCTTGACAAAAACATGCCGGTGATAACAAGCCCAGAAGGATTTAAAGGTCAGACTATAGCTTGTTTCAAGTTTCCGAATACGGCACATGCGCTCGCCCTTCGTACTCTACAGAAAGGCAATTTAAAACCTGGAAAGGATGCAAAATTGGTGGAAGTAAACTATGAGGCGGTTTTAGCCCAACTTCAAAATAAGGAGGCAAGTTTGGCAATGGTACTTGAGCCAGCTGCATCCGTAGCAGAAGTGGATGGCGGAGCAAGAGTAGTGTATTCTTATCCGGAAGATTGGGGCGTGTTTGCATTCACTGGACTTACAACGACCAAAAAATATATTGACCAACATCCTGAAATAGTGGAGAAGGTGGTTAGAGCTTTAAACAAGGCTATGGTTACTGCATACGCAGATTTCAATAAGGCGGTAGAAGTCGGAATGAAGGCTTTCCCAGATTTAAAAAAGGAAGTTGTTGAAAGAGCTGTGCGCAGAATGCTTGACTCAGGCACTTTGCCTCGTAACATTACGCCAAATGAAGAGGGTTGGAATAAGGCTATAGATGTATGTGTGCAAGTTCAGAAATTAAAAGTTGCACCCGATCCTGCAACCATGATCGATGCCTCTTTCGCTAATAAGGTTGTAAGCCAGTAATGACATCATCAATCAGAACAGCCATGCCAATTCAACGAATTGGCATGGCTGTTCTAATGTCCAAAGATCGAAATGACAAATATTGAATTCAATACCATTGGTTTGAGAATTGGACAAGTATCTATCATTAAGGATATTTCTTTTTCCTTAAAGAATGGGGAGATAGTTGGGATTCTTGGGCCATCTGGGTGCGGGAAAACGAGCTTTTTTAATATATTAAGTGGTTTGATTCCGCAGACCGAGGGTTCAATCCTTAAGGATGGTGTTGTTGTAGCAGATCGAGCGCATCTTTGCTCTTACATGTTCCAGGATGATTTGCTATTTCCTTGGCGCAATATTTATGACAATGTGTTATTGGGTACTGAGGCTGTTAAACCAGATGCTTTGGAGTCAAGGAAAGCGGATGCAACACGTTTACTCCGCTTGTTTGGATTAAAGGATTTTTCAAAAAAATATCCGCACCAACTTTCTGGTGGGATGCGTCGCCGTGCGGCATTTGTGCGTACGCTGCTGAATGACGACCGTGAATTATTCCTTTTTGATGAACCTACAGCTGGCCTAGATCACTTGTTGAGGCTTCAGGTGGAGGACACCTTGTTCCATTTTTTAATGGAAAATCAACGCACATCACTAGTTATCACCCACGATGTTGAGACTGCAGTCGCGTTGGTCGACAGGGTTTTTATTTTTGCGCCACGACCAGCTCATATCGCAGCAGAAGTACAAATAGGATTAGCGCGGAAATACGGATCTCCTACCGCAGCGAGAACATCATCAGAATTTGGCGATACATTTCAATTCGTTTTGAATAGCTATATGAAACATGGAACAGCAGAAACCCTCCCTAATGTGGTGGATTAAAATATTGCCATTGGCAGGTTTTCTTATCTTTTGGGAATTTGCAAGCCGCAACATAGAACGCGGGGTTTTTTACTATGGGTCACCTTCTTCCGTTTTTAATGTTTTATCAGAACGCGCTGCAAATGGCTCTCTGTTGAAGGATACCTCTGTGACGGTATTTGAAGTTGTTATCGGGTTTCTTATTGGGAATATACTGGGTACTTTGTTAGGTTTGTTGTTTTGGTACAACCGTTATATTGCAGTATTGGCCCGCCCGTATGTTCTGGTGGCAGGTTCAATCCCAGCCGTTGCCTTTGCACCAATCATCATTTTATTCTTTGGTATTGGAATTGGTTCAAAAATCGCCCTGGTAGTATTTTCCACCTTTGTAGTTGCAACAGTACAGGCATTTGAAGGGGCTATGCAGGCAAATCCGAATTATATCAGATTGATGCAATCGCTTGGTGCAACACGTTGGACTATTTTTACCAAAGTAATTGTTCCATCCAGCCTGGTATGGTTATTTACAGGATTTAAGCTTAATATTGGGTTTGCAATACTGGGGGCTTTTATCGGAGAGTTTATTTCCTCGCAGGCAGGTCTTGGGCACATGATCGAAATTGCTAAAGGGCTTTTTAATACCCCTGCAGTACTTGCTGGCATAGCGATGATTGCACTCGTTTCAGTTTGTCTGAACGCATGTATCACTTTTATTCAACGAAAATTAATACCATGGGAGTACGAATCGAACCAAATGAATCAATAATTAGTATAAGGCAAAACCATCATGGGCTGCCGCAAAACCTTGGGCTTAGCAGGGGTAAATACCTGCGTTATCCGGTGTCAAAAATTGAAGAAATTGCCAATACCGCCAATATTTCTTTTTTGGAAACTGGCGCTGTTAGATTTTTGTACTTTTGGGGGGTTGGGGGCAAGATATCTCCAGATTGCTTTGATATGGATTGTTTAAATATGCTACATGCAATTTGTACTCAATTAGCCAAGGCATTTCAGAGGCCAGTCAAATTAACTCTGATAATGAGTGATTTGCATGGTAAAGCGAATTTGTTTCCTGAAAAAGATATTTTTGCTTACTTGACTGAGATAAAAGTGTTAGCCAAAAGCTGTCAATTTGACACTGTTTTATTATCTACGTTCTTTTCCGAGGATGAGATTTTATCAATATATGATTCGCCCGACGGCGAGGAATTGCGAATATACAACCTTCATTATAGACAATTAGAGGTTGGTGCCGCTAAAACAGGCTCAACTGAGACTATACCTCAACGTTCCCTCCGTTATCTATTGATTAGGCTTCGAGAGCGGCAAAGAATTCAAGGCTTGCTTCCGAATCACATATTATTAAATGGCGACCGGAAAGAAAACGAATTCCTCCAGATGGAAATGCCAATGATTTACATTTACAACACAGGCTTTAAAAAAAGTCATAAGGCCTGGTTTTTATCTGAACATTAAAATTGAAAATTTACCATGTGTGGAATTGCAGCAGCAATAGGTGTTGAAAAAGCTAGGATTCGTGTTCAAAGCATGATTGCTTTGATGGAAGGGCGAGGTGATACGACTGACCCAGCGGGTACGCCGTATTCAAATGTATCACTCGGGACGCGCCGTTTGAGGATATTAGATCGTGAAAACGCCATTCAACCATTCTGGTCGTTTGATAGCAGGTTTTTAGTAGTTCTTAACGGTGAAATTTTTAACTACAAGAGCTTACAACCATTAATTGAAGCAAAAGGGGTTTCAATTAAAACCGACTCTGACACAGAAGTACTGGCACATGGACTTGCGCTCTTTGGTACCAACTTTATCAAGCAATTCAATGGCATGTTTGCATTCGTTGCTTATGATTGCAAAAAGAAAGAATATATTGCAGGGCGCGACCAATTAGGCATTAAGCCGCTCTATTATGTTAAAAGCGAAGGCGGTATTTGTTTCGCTTCAGAAATAAAACCTTTATTGGCTGTAACTGAAGATGCGCAGGTTGAAATTGTTCCTCCTGGACATATAATGACGAAAAACGGCTTTTCCTCTTGCCTTCCGATAACTCCTCCCATACCTATTTCCAACAATATTGATCAAAATGCCAAAACGCTTCATGATCTGTTGTGGAAATCAGTGGAAAGTCAGTTGCCCAGTGACCTTGAATGCGCCATAAAATTCAGTGGCGGTATAGACAGCACGCTGGTACTACACTATGCCAAAGCAATAGATAAAAATGTAAAAGCCTATCATATTTCACGGCCAGATGGACTTGATCGGCAATTTGCTTTAGATTATGCGTCTAAAAACGATGTTGACCTAACTATTGTGGATTATTCGAAGGAAGATGTCCTACATATTTTGGAAACAATTGTGGAGGCGACCGAAACATTTGAACCAAATATTATTCGAAATTCAGTCTTTTCCTACCTTCTTTCAAAAAAAATACACAATGATGGGATAAAAGTTGCCCTCTGCGGGGAAGGCGCAGACGAGCTGTTTTGTGGGTACTCAGAGATGCGCTGCAACCCCAAGCCCAAATTAATGCGCCAACAATTTTTGAATGATTTGCATAAGACCCAATTACAGCGGGTAGATCGATGTTCCGAACAATTTGAACTTGAAACCCGAGTACCTTTCTTAGATGCCCACATCATCAAAATGGCCATGCATTTACCTCAAAGCCATTTGGTAGGATCTTATGAAGGGGGAATGATGGAAAAGGTAATTTTGAGGAAACTATATGAGTTAGATTTTAAACTTCCAGATACGATCCGTACCCGATCCAAGGTGGTTTTTGCAGAGGGGGCTGGTATGGGTGATAACAGTATGTCAGGACCTTTTTTTGATTACGCCAACCTTATAGTTTCAGATAGCGAGTATAAAGACGGGTTACGCCGATTCGAGGAATTCAAACCTGTTTCAAAAGAAGAAATATATTATTTAAGCTTATTGGAAAAGTATTTTCCATTGGAGCGGTTAAATATTTTAAAAAAACGATTAATTGTTAATCAAAAGTCATTTTGATATGCACGTAAAAATTTTTTTAGTTGATAAGATTATACACTATACCCCTTTGTATATTGCCTTGGACAAGGTAATTAGAACATCAAATAAAACAAGTTTTCAAGTTGAGTTTTTTAGCCTGGAAAGTGATTTAGAACTTTTAAAAAAGTTGGTTTCTGAAGAAGATGACCCAGAGAGTATTTCTTTGTATTTGACCTCACTTCCTGAAATTAAGCATCGAATTAGCAATGACAATTCGTTTGGCGAGAATACTTTAGATTTACTGTACAACAATTGTGTTTTGTGGATGCTATTGATAGACAGGACTCCTTTAAGTGTGATAGGTAGTACCAAAACTTCACAAAAAAAATTTGATACACATTGGCAGCCTTCCCTAAATAAAAAAAGCGTTAAGCGTCCCAAAATAGCATGTTACCCTGAAGGCAGTACGGTGGATTGGTTTATCCACCAGAGCTTTAACCATTTCAAGGCATTTGATGTAGTTCGGGTGCCATTTGGAAGAGATGCCGAATTCGAAGCAATTGCTAACGGGACTTGTGATTATGCTGTCACACTTGAACCTTGGAGATTACAAGAGAATCAACATGTTCTGCACGATATTCCCATCGGACCTTTCGGTTTTACAGGAGTAGTGTCCCGGAAATGGCACTTTGATCACCCCGGAAAAAGAGAGTTTTTATTACAGATTGCTAAAACTACGACTAATGAAATAGCGAACCTTTATCGTACCTTCGAGCAACCGATATTTGATTGGGAAATGTTCGAAAACTGGGATCAAACAGCTGAAAATGCTATTCTAGAAAAAGAAAGTGATCAAATTCAAATTGCCCAATTTTTATCCAATCAACTGGAGATTTCAATAAGTCGTGAAGCCCTACGTTGGATGTCATCTCACAGAATTTGGGCGATGGATCCTTTGTTACCACATGGTGAAAATGATGCCCACTTTAAATCAGCGGCTGAATTGACCACTGAATTGTTGGCCGAAAAGGAAAAAGACAATCAGATTCAATTGGCAGGAGTTCATACCATACACCATTTGAAAAATGAATTGAGGAACAAAGTGAGTTTGCCGTTGGGAAAATACATTGAGGAATTGGCCAAAAAGTCAGAAAATGCACGGGAAGATTTTCGTTTGGGTGACCTGGAGAAAGCTAAAAACCATGTAGATGAATTGAGTGACAAATTTAAAAAATGGCTGAATGCACTTAATTACAAGCTTAATCGTGAAGAAGGCAGTTTTTCTTTTTCTACTTTTGAAATGGAAACATATCTTAAAAAGCTAAAACAGATTCACAACTTAAAGCAAGATATTGGCTTTGAATTGCGCGGCATTTCGCCAACACCAGATGGATACCTTTTGGATCGGGCAAATGTTCCTTCTGTATTGATGGAATTGATGTTGGATGAAATTATTGGCAATGCAGTTGGAGCATACCAAGCAATGCAGGAAATGATAAATTCAGGTGTTTTTTCTCAAGAACTTTTACCATTTGATCTCAAAGTCATTTGGGAACGCGTAAACACCATCCATGGTACAATGGTACAGATACAAATAGAAAATACTGGCACATATATCCCCGCTGAGAAAATTCCTGTATTGGGCAAAATTCCCACAAAAAGTGGAACCGATGGATCGGGGTTTGGCCTCCATTTTTTAAATATAGCGCTTCAAATATTCGATTGTGCTCTAGTTGATACAGTATTTTCCAGATATTTTTTGCCTGAGAACTTGAGTGGGGCAGCAGGTAACGAATCTGTACGGTTTACCTTCCTATTCCCAGCAAAAGTTATTTAGCCCAAATTATTCTGTCATGGCAATTGAAAAATTTTACTTTGTACCACGTCGAGCAGATAGTCTTTCGGAAAGAGATTACAAAGTCTATCTAAGTAAAGCTGTAGAGCTACAGGATGGAAAAATCGAAAATTTTCCCCGTCTGAAAATGCTAGGTATTTGGCAAATGCGGACAACAGAGAGCATACTACCCCATATTACAGGCGACAATCAGGCTCTGGACATCATTATCCTTGATGACGACCACGAAACAATTGCAGATATTTACCTTCAGTGTGAAAGAAGTGGTTTGTTTAGGCGCATTTTGGCAGTGGATCACCCTGATACCATGCGATGGCTACTTGAACAGGACGTGAGCGCTCCCAAAATTTTCACCCTTGACTTTTTGCTCATCGATAATGACGCAGATCGAGATTTTAAGATCGCAGAGTCGATATATCGTAAGGTTAAAGAAAAATGGAGCACCACCTGTGTCATTGGATTAACGAATACAGAGGATCAGCCTGATGCAAGGCAATTGGAAAAAATTATTCGTGGCGCAGGGGAGAATGTGCTGGTGAAAAACAAATTCCTGGATGTACTTTCCCATTTTTTTCGGGACAGGGTGGTAATGCATGACCTTCGAATAGAAAACCTTGCGCTCCAGGCATCTCTTCAGGAGAAAGATTTTCAGATACAACAACTGAAAGAACCGCTTCCGGAAGATAGCGGGAAGGAATACCTGGTCGGGGAAACTGAAATAATGCGCAGGGTTTGGAGAGAGATGCAACGTGTCAAAAGCAGTAGGAGTGCTAAAATAGTCCTGATTGAAGGCCCAACCGGGTCGGGGAAAAAGACAGTTGCCCGTGCTATAATTGAGGACTGGGGTATCAAAAAGCGTGGGTTGGTTCGCTGCGGCGTATTAAAGGCAGAACGTTTTTATGATTTGTTGGCCGAGAACACCCATGGCGCCATCATTTTTGACGGCCTTGAAGCGCTCACACAAGATATGCAAGAACGCATTATAGAAGTAATTGATGAAGGGAGTTTTCGGCGGGATGGCGTATCAGAAACTGAAAAAAACGATGTAAAGTTCATTTTTATCTGTTCTGCAGACGACCAATATCTACGCCAACAAGGAAAGTTTTCAGATGCTTTTTTTTCCCGGATTTCGTCCTTTCGAATTACTGTTCCCCCCTTATGTCAACGGAAAGAAGATATCGGGGACCTCGTCTTATACTTTAAGGATTTGTGGCTTCTCGAGTACCCTCCGGCTAAACTTTTTTTAGTCCCATCAGATGCTATTAGATATTTAAGTTATTACGATTTCCCCGGAAATGTGCGGGAGTTGGAAAGCATTCTGAAAAGAGCCTTAGACGATGCATTTGCGGAAACGCCATCAGGTTCTCGCGACCATATTCATGTGGATAAAATCTACTTTGAACGCCAAATAGATGGCCCCAAAGAAGAAGAGCTAAAAGAAGTAGAGCAGTTTTTGACTGAATTGGAGGTGGATGCCCAATTAGCTGTAGAAACGCTAAAAATTTTCCCTGTAGACCTAAAACAAAGGCACCTTGAAGATGTGACCCAAAAGAAAAACTATCGTCAAAAAATAGACAATTTTTTTAAAATTGGAAAACGCGAAGAAGTTACCAGAATATTATTCGCACGAGAATATGAAAAATGGCCGCTTATCCGCCATATAAGGCCATTTAAAACCTTAAAGTAAGGTGTTTTTTTTTGTAACTTTACAATTCCTGATCGTAAACTTTCTTATTTTAAGGCTGATAGTCAATAATATTTATATGTTATTGACTATCAGCCTTTTATATTGTATCTTATTTTCTTTCTCCTCCTTTAATTATTCGATCCCTCCCTTTAGCCTAATGAACCGTTAATTTTGTTCAGTCAATAAGATAATACATCTTTTCCACACAATAAAATTTTCGGTCATGCTCAATTCAAACAATCAGGGTATTCCACCCTTCAGCTTAGGCCCAAACGAACGCCTCGTAGTTGACGAACGTTCCACATGGTTTGGAAAACGGACCACCTACAAAGTGGTTCAATCAAACGATGGTGGCGCTATTTGGGCTATTATCCTCATAATCGGAGTCGGTGTAGCCGCCTACTACCTCTTCTAATATACACGGCGGCATTAGGGAATGCTGGCGGCCAACACATTTTGGCCGCCAGTGTCCCAAGCAATTGCTGTTAGCCACTCCTTTAGAAACCTCCCTTCAACACTTACCAAAACAAACGATCTACCTTATGTCTACAACTCGCCTACTAAATCTACTCATAGTATTTTTTCTGCTCGCAGCCGGCTATTTCCTCATAGTCGATCATTGCACCCCCGACCGGCCATCTTTGCGCAGCAACTTGGCTACTGCTGCTGGTGCTCCTGAACCAATGTGCCTTGACAATAAGCAGCAAGGGCTAAAAATGTGGTGCATTGGCGATTCCGTCCGCATTCGTTCCAGTGCCGAAATCAACGACTACAATGTGATCCCTAACAGACGTTTGATGAAAGGGGAAGCTGTTTTCCTCTTGGCTAAGTCTTGTAGTCTTTGCGCCATCAAAGGGATGAAAGGCTATTGGCACCAGATTCGCTTCGACGGTGGTCAGGAAGGCTGGGTATTTTTCTACCTGTCTGAAAAGCGGCCATTACCGCCGTCGCCACCTTTGCCTCAATCTGAGCAATCAGTTCGGGAACTGGGCTGGCTTGAAAGGTTCCGAAACTACACGGGCATTATGCAAAGCGCTCCAGAGAAGGAATTGTACACGCTCGTGGAAGCTTGTGATTTTGTCAATCCAATAGTACGCAATACTGCTGTTAAGGAAGCCGCAGGTAAAAACGCTGAAAATGCGGGAGAAATCAACCTTGGGCAGGTGGCCAACCTGTATGATTTTGCTGCTAAAAATTGGGCATATATCGACGATCCGGGTTCACAAGAATATGTGGCAAAAGCTTCAGAGTCTATTTTGAATGGCCGAAAAGGCGATTGTGACGACTTTGCTGTGCTCATGTTTTCTCTGGTGAGTGCAATAGGCGGCGATTCGCGTATCAATTACGCCTACAACAGCAACAGTGGACATGCTTTTGCGGAAGTGAAGGTTGGTGCCTCAATCGTGAAGACTAAAGAATACCTGTCAATCCGTTATGGCTGCGCTGCGCAATCACTTGCCGGGTTTCGCAAAGATAAAACCGGTATATGGTGGATGAACCTGGATTGGTTCGATCGGCCGCAGCATCCAGCAGGTCAATATTTTAATTGGCAGTCTGGCCTTAGCTTTTACATAGACCAGCGCAATTTAGAAGCCTTTGACCAATAATAATCCGATGCATTGATATTTTTCACACTGTAACAAACCTGCCACATTATGAGAACTAAGCTACTTTTATTACTCGCCTCTTTCGTTACTTGCGCGGTACTGGGATTCCGGCATTTCAACGGCAACGAAGCGCTTATCCAAAGCGACCTTGAAAAAGTCGCCCTGGATGCCAAGCCCGTTATTGATTTTACCGGACAACTTCTCCCGCTTTGGGGCTTGTGTAACGAAATCGAACAAAAAAAATTGATGCCATCATCAGATTGGGAAGAAATTAGCGTCCGGCTGAATTTGCTCCGGGAAGCTACCAATAAGCTGGTTGTTGCCAGCAAGGGCCAGCAAGACACAAAAACCAATTTGTTGGTATTGCTTGAAAAATCTGCTAATATTCTACCATCATTGATGGATTCTAAAGGGGCCTGGATGGCTGCGCAAAACGAATCGGAAGTTTACTATGGCTTAGCGCCTGATGATATCTTGCAGGTGCTCTTGGCAGAAATCGAAGCAATGAAAAAGAATCTCTCAGCTTTCAAATCAATGGTTGAGGCTTACGGCAAGCGTGCAGCATCTGCATTGAAAACAAGCATAAAAGCCTTGGATTTTGCAAAATTGCAATCCAAGGAATTGATTCGGCTTCAAGAGGAATTTTGCCTCCGGCTGCAAGTAAGCATGCTGGAACAAGCTGGTGCCACCTCATCTGGATATTCTGCTGTTGAGGCTGAAGCGCTTCTTAAGTTGGTATTAAAAAGCAGGTTATCCTGTGAACACCTGTTCGAACGCACTGCTAATCGCTCAAAAAAGTAACATAAAAAACGCACAATATTCACCAACGGTAAAAACACATACCAATGAAAAAGACCTTCTTATTACTCGTTGCCACTCTGACCTTTCAAATTTCGGAAGCCCAGGTCAACAGCCTCCCAAAATCCAAAGACACCGCTTCAATTGGTGGCGAAATCGTGGATCCGGCCTTGAATGGTCTGCCACCAGTAATCGGCACAACTCATAGTGGCTTTTTTGAAGATCCTGAGATATTTAATACGTTGCTTGTTGCGGTGTTGTTTCTAAGCATCACGTTGTTTATCCTTTTTCGCAAAAGAACCGAAGCTCTTACGGGAGAAGAATATGTTCGCTTGATCGGAATATTGCTAGTCGTTTTCGGCGCTTTATTCGTCATGGCGGCAGGATGGAGCAAAGAACATGCTGCTCCTGTGTTTGGTTTGCTAGGAACCATTGCGGGGTTTCTGCTCGGAAGGCAGAGTTCTCCACCAGCTAATCCCTGATAATTTGTCATCCATAATTCTCTGCTGAGCCAAACTAGCTCAGCCTCCCTTTCAGGTAGCAGACTACTACTACTCTGGGAGGGGTATGCCTTCACATTTTAAATCCTACTACTAATGCGTACCGCTTTTCTTTTCTCTATTTCGCTTTTACTTCAGTCGCTTGTACTTGCTCAATCTAATTGGGATGTTCAAAGTGGTCTAAGCCCCGAACCTTTTGTCGCAAGTGACCAAGTCAAAATCTATAACCGCAACGGCTTGCCACTCACTATTTATGTCCGGTATGAGAATGGACCGTGGCAAAAAGAAACCTTAGAAGAAGGTTTTATTATTTGTGAACTCGCTGTCTGCGGCAAGCCAAAAGGCACAAATTGCAATGTTGCCTTAAGGATTTATTCCACCAGACAGCAATTTCGAGAGATTAGCCTAACTGGTGGAAGCCGATACATGACACTGTATGACTCTCAGTTGAAGCTCTATTACTTCCAAGAAGTCAGATGAATTACAAACGAATCTTTCACCTTTAATAATAACACAACCGATGAAAAAGCTTTTACTTATGATTCTTTCATGCTCCCTGATTGCCTCAAGCCTTTTTTGCCAGGGAACTCCAACCAACAAAACTAAGAAAAAGAAGAAGGTGCCCAAAGCTGAAAATCCCGTTCAGGAATCGGATGAATTTAAAGCCATTGAACTAAACACATTCACCGTTTTTAATGTGGCTGTAGATGTTCTTTACTGCGGCACAGAAAAGAAAGAGTTTCTTTCGAAAAAGATTCAACAAAGTTTCGACCGTGCCAATGCGGCCTTTTCTGGTGCTGCAGTTCGGTTCCAAATAGATGGCAATATCCATTTTAATTGTGATCCACAGTTTTCAATTTTCGATAAGTCGGCGAAAACAGAGGAGGTGCTTTATCAAAAGTATTGCCTTAGTAAAGGGGAGAAACGCATACACCTATTCGTTGTCGACAATATTATCAACCCATTTGATGCACAGGATGGTGAATTGGGGTACACATATATGCCTTATTACCACCGTGTCTTTTGCCGCGAATTCATCATTCTTTCTTTGGATGGCATTGTACGGGATGGCACATTGGCGCATGAAATGGGTCATTTTTTTGGCTTGCACCACACCCATGGAGATGAGAACACCTTTGAAAAGGAATTGGTATCTGGCGCTAATTGCTATAGTGCTGGAGATAGTATTTGCGATACTCCCGCTGATCCTATGCTTTCGAAAAAGGTGGCTTATGCGGGAGCAGATTGCTCATGCCAGTACGTTGGAGGCGACCTTGATCCAAATTATGAAGCCTACCATCCCCTGACCGACAATATTATGTCTTATACGCTTGATAAATGCAGGACTAAATTTACGGCTGGCCAGTTGAATAAAATTGGCTACCAAGTCCGTTGGCACAAACAAACCTTCAAGCATTCCATTGATAAAAGACTAAACCCTACCTGGAATACCGATCTGACAACGCCGAGTTTAATCGCAGCTAAAGAGGACTATTTATTGAGCAAGCGCGGTAGAAACGTGCTATTGTTTGTGTATGAAAATGACAATACGCTCTGCCAAAGTTTGTACTCAGAACTTAGCCAACCTTACATGCAGGAGATACTCCATGACTATGACTATAAAGTTGTATTCTTTGATGTAGCCCAAGACCGCGAAATGATTGATTTTTTTGGCAACGATGCCATTTATCGAAAGGCCGATACACAACTGCAACGCTGGTTAAACAAGGAAGTCGTTCATTTTCCAGGTATTATTACTATTCAATTTGATCCGGATCGTGAGAAAAGGACACTGCAAGTTTTAGTTTTTGGTTACATGAATCCACGAATGCTAAAACGTGCACTTATCTCTTGTGGGAGACCCCTAGCACAAAGAAACGATATAGAACTAAATAGCATTCAACCTAAAACACAACGAAAATGAAAATCCTACTATTCCTTTTAAGTATTCGATTGTTCGCATATGTACCTGGTTGCGCAACATCCCGCACGGCATTAAGCATCACTCCTGCGCCTGTTGTAAATAACTATATTACCCCATGTGATTCCAAAATTGAAAGCGCCACCAATACTGGCTACCAAGAAGGGGTAAATCAGGGGAAAGCCATAGGGAACGAAGAAGGGCGCTTGTTGGGATATAAAGACGGGTTTGGTGCTGGAAGGCGCGAAGGGTTCCGAGCTGGTCATGCGGTTGGCGCGGATAGTGTAATTAGTGTGCTTGAAAAGTTAAAAGACCCAAAATTTGATCCTGCGGTAATACTGTATTATAAAGGCGTCCTCGGCGATATAGCCACAATGAAACACAATATTGAACAGGATGCTCTTGCTCGCGGGAAAGAATTGGGGGAGCGGCCTGCGTACGCCAAAGGTTATAAGGATGGCTATAATCGAGCCTTTGACTCACTTTTTGATGCCCGGATTCAACATGGCAAGATGGTAAAGTATCCTGAAATTTCAACCAGAGTGGCAGTCAACTTTAAGATGGTGGCTACGCTTTTGCACCAAATAAATGGCAAGGATAAGTACGTGGAAGCATCGGATTTTAGTGCCGCGCTATGGGAGATTCACAGTGAAATATTAAAAGGTTTGACAATTGTATTGGAAACGACACCTGAAGAAACAATGGAGGTCATGGATCGTTACCAAAAAATTCACCAAAGCCTGTCTGATGAGTATTATCGACAGTATCGAAATAGGTGCCAAAGCGAAATACGAGACTATTCAAAAAACTTTTACGACTATCGCTACTATCATTCCGTAGATGCTTTTTTTGACATTGTTGAGTCTGGACTTTGCCCTATAGCTGATATGGCTTTTACCTATGCAAAAAATAGTCATTCCTATTGCACAAGCCAAGGATTTAAAGTAATGGGAAATATTTGTGAAATCCTTATAGGGAAAGTAATGTTGCCCGTTCGGGATTACACACTGAAATACGGAATAATGCGCGATTTTGAACAAAACTTACCAGCCATGACGAACGCGGTCAAAAAAATGCTTGATAGCACTGTGGCCGACATTAGAACCAATTCTAAAGTAGTTAAAACGCAAATTGCGCTAGGCTCAGGAGTCACCGCTACAGTCACCATGGAAATAGTAACACAATTGGCGCTTGGTTTCAAATCAGAAACATTCCACTATGAAACAATTCATGACAAACAAGAAATGGAGGCCCATATTAGTGCGGAGCCAAATGTAATCCGCGTTTTGAAACAGGACTATAAAGTGCTTAATGTGGAATACAACATAGTTTGTAATACACCACCTTGTGCATCCACCATTACATTGTCAACAGAGAATTTACAGGCTATTTTCAACCGATACAAAGAGGATCCTTTCTCGATGCCTGAAAGTAAGCATGTAATCGAGAAAAATGTAGGCCAATTGTTAGTTCCGGTAATTATCAAAGTGGCAGAACCTGCATTAGCATTGCCGCATAGTTGTTACAACCTCGTATTATATTACGGGAAAAATAAACCTCAAGAATTGGTTCAGATTGAATGCGAAAACGCCGTTAACGCTAAATGAAAAGTGCCTTCATTTAAGGCAAGCTTCTCCTATAGAACGATCTATTATTCAAACTTCTTTCATCATTTAACCAACTATCCAACCATGTGTACCACACATCGCCGGCAAGCAGCCATCTGCTTGCTATCGCTTGCGCTATGCGCATTCACAACCTACGCCCAAAAGGTGCCTCCCGAAAACAACTTTATTCCATGGGCTTCGGATGGGCTTTCTCCGCGCTTGGAGCAATCTGGCAATTATGCCTACAACTGCTTTCAGGTGCTGGGTGATGGCCAAACAGTAGCGTTCCTGTCTGCCAATGAGCCTGAAATCCTGGTGTACGACTTGAACAAGCCTGCGCATCCCGTCCAGCGCATCCAATTGCCTGAACCAGCAGATGAAATGACTTTCAGTGATGGGAGCTTTTATGTCTGCACAGGTACTCTCTTGTACAAGATCAACCGCTTGGACGGAAGGGTGGAGTTAACAATGCCCATGCAGCGCCCGGAAGGCCAGTCATTCGTTGTGCACCAGTTGCGCACTATTGATTCGCAGCTGCTATTGCTCACCGCCGATGAGCGCACCCACGCATTGAGTGCTCGCGGGCGCAGCATCCTGGACGAAAAGCAATGGCATCTCAGCAATACCCTGTATGGCCGTACCGAAAAACTGAATGAAAACAGTTTCCGCTTGGATTTGACCCTTTCAGGGCGGAAAAGCAGCCGTAATGTCAATACCGCCAAACTTGGTCTGCCTGGGCATTTGGGAACGGTTACGCTGGTAGGCGAAGTTGACAACTTGTTTTGCCTGGACATTGAAATGGCTTATGATCAGCCGGGATTGGATGTCCGGCGTTTTCTGGTGTTCCTCACGGCAAAAGGAAAATTGGTGTCGAAAGTGGAGATTCCGATGTATTACTTCACGTATGCGCGCCGTGATCTAAACTTCGATGGCAGCGCCATTTATTTGGCAACCTCTACCGATAAAGGGATTTATGTAAACAGGATTGAGCCGAAACATGACATCAACATCCCTGCGATCAAAGGCCTGCGCTATCACTACAATGAGCATTTGTTGCATGAAGATGATCCCAAAGGAGGTCAAGGTGCCATAAACACACCCGATGCTGGGAGCAATTGCGTGACCCGGACGCAGATTTATGAAAACGCATACAAATTCAGAGACTTACAATGGAATGCTACTGCTACTAATATTGCGGCCACCTGCACAACCTCCAGCGCCAAATATTACAGAACGCCAACCTGGGTAACGGTGGGAGGCAAAACAAGCGTGCCCTACAAATGGGGAGGTTGGACCGACTGGGCTACATTTCCTGGTCTTGCAGCGCAGGGACGCAAATGCGGCAGCTACGCAACACCGACCAATGGCACCTGTTTGACGCCAGTTTACGACAGCTCGAGCGATGGGGTTATCATCGGGGACGATTGTAGTGGTTTTGTCAGCCGCTGTTGGGAACTGTCCACAAAGTACGGCACCACAGGCTTTTCTGGAATATGTGCTAGCTTAGGCTCTTCGACTTCTACAACGGGTTTCAACGCCTTGAAGCTTGGTGATATCGTCAATAAATCCGGTAGTCACGTGCGTATCTGTATGGCGGACAACCCAACGGGAAGCGCTTCATTTATTGAAGCATCAGCTGACCTTTGGAATGTAAGTGAACGCACCTACAGCATGACGTCGCTCACGGGTTACACTTCATTGCGGTTCAATGATGTCTCTGATGCACGGCTCCGCCTCAATCAGTCCATTGGTATTACCCCGTCATCCGTGAATCAGGGTTGTCCGCTTTCCGTAACCTATTCTATCAAGAATTTTGGATCCGAATCCTGGTCAGGCGAAGTGCAGTTGTGGATCACACAAAGTACGGGTACAGAGGTTTTACTTAAAACCAATACTGTGACCTTGAGCGCCAATGGAGCATCCTCGGTGTTTACGTTTTCGACATCGGCAGTTTCCTCGCCTACAGGTGTAACCAGGTTGGAGGTTCGGCTAAAAAACACCAGCACCTGCAACTACAGCCGTCCTTACAAAGCAGGAAATGGCAGCTTTACCAACCCGGTAACGTTTACCATTGGCAATAATTGTAATACTGGAGCCCCTACGAATGACAACTGTGCCAGTGCTGTCTACTTGCCTGTAGGTACTTCTTGCAGCAATACAGTGGGCAATAGCGCTGGTGCAACGGCAAGTTCTCCAGCACCCGTAGGTGGATGCCCAAGCAGTGGCTACAAGGATATTTGGTTTCATTTTTACATGCCCAATATTCAGAACCCTGTGGTCACCATTCGAACCACCGCAGGCAGTTTGACTGATGGCGTAATGGAGGTATATCAGGGAACCAGTTGCAGCAACCTGGCTTACATTGCCTGTGAAGACGACAATAGCAATAGCAACGGCTCTTTTATGCCTGTAATTGGCCTACAAGGGGGGCCAAACAACCATATCTGGGTGCGTTTTTGGGGTTATAATGGCTCGACAGGTAGCTTCAATATTTGTGTGTTCAACTATCAATCCAACGACCTCACTGGTGGAGGAGACGGCGCTTCAACTCAAGCTTTAAATGCCACTCAATTGGCAGCGTTGGATCGAGATGCCAGCAAAAGCCCTGCCATCCCGAGGAAGGACATGCGTGATTCCGTGGAGATTTATCCAAATCCGGCGCAAGATCAAGTGAATATTTCATTTGATGCCAAACTGGAATGTGCATCGATGGCTTACTCCGTGTACAGCTCTAATGGAAAACTCGTAGCACGAAAGGCAATTACTGGCGGCGAGTCCGGTTGGAGGACGGAGCAGGTTGATGCTTCCAGTTGGAGCCCCGGAATATATACCATTCAATTGAGTACCTGTGTTGGCAACTACACCGAAAGGCTGGTGATTCTTAGAAACTAAGGCTTGATGGCTTCCCTCCCTTTCTCATGGGATCGGGAGGGATAGCCAACTTATCTTATTTAACAAACTAAAACCACACTTTTTATTATGAAATTTCCAATCATCATTCTGTTTTCCATACTCATCACCAGCTGTACGTCAGCACCTCCAATATGCCCTTGTGAACAAATTCCAGAAGAACAAACGACGCAAGATCAGTCTGTTCATTCCACGGAGTTCTATTCAAGTTTAAACGTCAATATTGAAGCCCAGATCAAAATGGTTCAAGCGAAAGATGATCTGGATATCGCATTTCACAATTTCTCCGATATGCGCAGCGAGTACATTACAAAACTTGGCTTTAACCATGATGAGGTGATGCAATACAATCTAATTGTCAACCAATTGTGTAACGTATGGCGCAACATTAATAACAACAAGAATGATGCAAAAACTAGGGAAATCTGCCGGGAACAGTACATCGAGGGGCTACGGGATTTGCAGGCATTGGTGCGAAAAGTAGCCTCTCCAAAGGCCCAAATAATGTCGGCAAATGATTTCGTTTCAAAAGTGGAAAAAGAAATCGCCACAGTTCAATTGGAAATGAATGACCAACCGGATGACCTTGCTGATTTAGAGGCCTTAATCGCTCAAATGAAGCACCTCCAAAAACTGGCCTTGCAGGATTCAAGCCAGGTTGAATTCTGCAATAAAAAACTCGAAACCATCACACAAACGCATAAAAAATATTGACCATGAAAAAGATCGTCTTCACTGCCCTAATGCTTGTTTTGCTCAATACTCTGAGCGCTCAAGGGCCCTCTGCAAGCGCAACATTGATCAACAATACCGATGAAGTATTCATGTGGATCGACAAGGCAAAAGAGCTCCAGAAAAAGCTGAACAAATCAATGGAAGAGAAAAAGGAGCTAGAACGCCTTATTGAAAAAATAACGTTTGAAAGAAAGAAAGCAGAAGTTAACTTCAACAGCACGAGCACAAAACTCCAGGAGCTAAGTGACGTTTTGCTCATTGTTCAGAAGGATGCCATCAGAATACGGGATTCATTAAATGATTTGCTCACCATTGCCATAAGGGAGAATAATATTGCAGAAAAAAAAATGCAAGCGCTTGAAGCCTCCGTTGGGATTTTTAAAACGGTAAATCAAAACCAACTGGATTTGCTGGAAGCGAGAATCACCGAGTTCGTTCAAGCACAGCAAGCGATTGGGATCATTTCACATATTCAGTTTTATGTGCGTAATATGTGGGTGCGATTAGAAGACAATCCTGACCGTGTTTTTGCTGCAAACAAACAGGGGCAAATCAAAGTGGTTGCCTATCATATTACCTCCTCGTTTGAAGTCCGGAAAAGTGAAGTTCCTGTTCACTTTAGGTTGGTTAAAAAAACTGGGGCAGGCCGGAGTGTAAAACTGGAAACGGTTATCGAAGAAAAATTTCTAATACCATCCGTAAATAATCTTTCAGAAGCAAAGCCAGAGGTTCAAAATACCACCAATTTGCTTCAAAAATTTGAGGGCGAGTTTATCATCCAAATTGACAACGACCGTGTTGAGAAATTGGAATCAGGCACCTATTTTTATGAAATAACGGTAGATAATGCTGTTGAGAAACGGTCTTATGAGTTTCAGTTGGAGGATAAGGGGCTTTGGAGGTAATGGATAACTGCCATGTTTGGCTGACATGGCAGATGTGTTTTCAATTTGCGCAGTTTTTCGACACTGGAAGACCTTGCGCAACCGGAGTTTTAACCTAATAGAATTCGATAAGATTAAAAGTGAAGCTGATACCAATCGCTGGCGCAGGGCGGAATCAATACAACCAATCATTTTCAATTTCCGGCGCTGAACGACTGAATTATGGAATAATTTGAGGTCGTATTAAAATTAGTTCTTTGATAGTCAGGGGTTTATCAATAATATTTTGAGCCATTGCGGGTGTTCTATGCCGATATTTTTGCTCAAAAAGAGCGGCATTGGGGTTGATGAGTATTTTTAATCCGTCGTTCGTTCGAGTATAGTTCATTACCTGTGCCGTAAAATTGGCTTGTGCGTCGTGAAAAACAGATTTTTTGGAGTGGCATAGAGTCCGCCGGATTAGTCATGCATCTGCGTCGTCTTTTCGGAGCTTGCCGTTTCTGCTCTCTACATAAACGGTGTTGATGGTCTTACAACGTTCTGCGTTTTCAAATACGGCTTCGATTTCTTTGGGAGTTCCTTAAAAAACGGCGTATTTTATCTCCAGCAAACCCCCTTTATCGTCCCTTTTTTTCTGCACCTGAACATATTCAAATCAGGGAGCGGAAGCCTTTTAGGATGCGGGTAACGACCCCGCCCAGCGTATGGCAGGGTTTGGTCGAAACCATAATGTACGAGGAGGGCCTTTTCATAAAACCAGTCGTCAGAAGCAAACAAGGGCGCTTTTTTGTCACTATTTGCTTTGATCTGGCCTGTAAAATCGGTTGCTTCCTCCAAATTCCGTTCCCCGTGGTGCAGGGTGTGTATGAAACTGCTGTCCGGCAAAACAGCCACAAAAATCCAACGATCTCCTTGATTTGTCGAAATTTCCTTTGAAATCTCGCCATTCTCAAGCTCTTGCTCACTTAAGTTCTCTTTTTTTTCGAATAAATGACCAAAACTCGTCTATCTGAACTTGATCCAGATGCATGTCTCGCTGCATATATTCCGTAAAAGCTGATACCTGCTCCGATGCCAGTATGATCCAGTTCCGAACACTGTCCCCAGTTACGTCTTCCTGTCGGCATATCGCGTTCTGACCCATGCCGGAGCACAATAGGCGCAGTACTTGGATTATTTTGTCTATCGGTGTTCGAAGTCCAAAAAACATCGTCCCTTTACGCATAGCAAATGGCTTGCTTTTGCAGCAGTTGCAATAACCTTGGCCACTTGCAAAGCTATGCGTCTTTATATTCCCTTCACCAACTAATCCGTACTTCGTACAACTGGAATTGTCGCAAAATTGATGAAGCTTCAGAACATCGAATTCTTGTTTTTTTAACGGCATAGGAAAAAATTTGACGCAAACTTACACCACAAACTAATCGCTCAGTACCGATTTTTGGAACTCAGACTTAAAAAATACATTACAGAAATATGCCCACAAGTGGGTTTTTGAAAAAGAAAGTGTGTAAATAAAATGAACATCAGATCAATCAAATCCCTCCTCGCTCGCCCCGGATATTTAACTAAAGACCAAACAACCATCCGCTTTGTATGGACTTCCCTCCGCCGCGCCTGGGTCTTCCTCGCCGCGCTTGGTGTTTTCACCAAGTGCACAGCGGAGTGGGTGATTCAAGTTTGGTTTCAAGTTGGTATTGTACTTAGAAAAATATCAACCACAGCGAAAAAACCCCTTCGAGAATCATTCAGTTTGTTGCTTCCTACCTCTCAACTTCTACCAAAACAGTTTCTGCGTCCCTGCGGAAACGGTCGTCAAGCAACATCCTGTCAAAAAGCAGGAGGGCTTTTCTGAGCATCATGGGGTCTTTAATTTTTCTACCCCACAACTCATTGTAAGCGTTGATGACCACTTTGAGCGGCTCAGTGTCGTAATGCCCTGCGTAACGGATGTCTGGTTTTTCATACGCCGCAAAATTTTCAACTAATTCGATGCATTCTTCCGGGTAAGATTTCGCACAGGAAATCAAATACTCATAAAATGGGCGCGGGTTTTTCCGAGCGACAACTGTTTGTGCAAAACGGACGAGTGTTGGTTGTAAGTGTGGGAAATCATCGGGTTTCAAGTGCCGGAACGCTAAGTCGTATGCCTGTATGACTTCTTCGCTGGATTCTTCCAAGAACCTTGCGAACAGCTCTATGCTTCTTGGCATTGGATTGCTGTTGTCGTCCTGGATATTGTGCGCAGCCACTTCGATTGCTCCCGCTTTAGATTCTTCACTTGTATTGATAAATTGGTTAAGCAATTCAATGGCATCATCTCGATCATAAATCCATGTCAACGACAGGATAATTGCCATGTCTTTGTGTATTTTTGGATGCGCGAGCGCTTTCTCGAAATATGGCATCATGCTCACAAAATCCTGTCGGGCAAAATACTTCGCCGACCAAGGCGATTGTTCCATGATGGTTGCCTCGTTATCGCGTGTGAGCCGAAGGAAAAGGCGCAACGAACGCGCTTTGTCTAAATTGGTCAGCAAAGCTAGTTGGGGCATCATTTGGCAACGAACTGATAGCAAATCATTTTCAGCAACGTATTCCAGAGTCTCAAAAAGCAGGTTTTCGTGCTTTTTGAAATAGTAAAAATAAGGTAGCATGTGTACAGCGCTTCCACGAACCGTATTATAACCGGAGACATAAATGGATTCGGTTTCGCTGTTCCCATCTTTAACTTTTAAAGAATCATCCTTTGGCTCAGCGTGCGTCGTTGCTATCTTGACTAGAAAATGGACAATGAAATCATCCTCCATTTTTTCGTTGGCAAAATACCCGCAAAGGCTGGTCAATCGAATGACATCCCAGTTTTCAAAACTGTCCAGGTCTATATTTAATTTTTTAATTAAATATAGGAGTCTTTCCGGGTTGTGTTTTGCTTCTTTTAGTCCATTCAAGCCATGCATTAAATAGGTTTTTTGCAAACCTGCCAGCGTGGTCAATTCTTCAATCAAGGGATAAAAAAAATCCGGACGTTTTTTCACCTCTGCTTCGAATCGCTGGACGTGTTGATCCATACCACCCTTGTGGGAGCCCAATTCGGATTCATATTTTTCATCGTATTTTGAAAAACTTTGTTTCCATTTTTCCAGCGTCATATTTTCATACTCGTCGTGTTCCATTGGCGGCCCAACCACATAACTTCTAATTTTATTCGGCTCCTCATCTTTCAAATCCGGGAATCGCTGCGCCAAATCCTGGAAGGTTTTTTCTTCTTCTGGCATTTGGGCAATGTCGTTTTCTGGCAGACACTTCATCCATTTGAGACGGATATATCCTATCCATTCAGGTTTGTCATTTTCTTTTGCCCATTCATTTTCATCTTCCGATTCAATCCGTGAAACGTGTTGAATCATGTGCCTTTTCTGCAAATCCGAAAAATACGGGTAGGTTTCTTTCAACAATTGCCGCGTCCTCCAACTCAACGTCTCGGTCGCATCGAAACCCTGCTTTTCGATAAAAATTTGAAAAAAACGAGCGATTTCAGTAACATTAGCGGAAGGGTTTACCCTAAATCCTTCAACTAAAATCAACAATTGCGTGGCGGACTTGCTCTCCAAACTTTCGGAAACAAAGAGAGCAAAACGAGGCGATTTGTTTTTTGCTAAAATACGAACACATTTTATCAGCAATGAAAAAAGCCCTGTGTTGTGATGCTGAGGGGCGTCAAAATCAAGCGAAGACCAAGGGAAGTCGCTAAAAATAGTATTAGGAGTAATCGGCTTCCTGCTGTCTTCCGGTGAAAGCAACCGCAGCGTCTGAAAATCTAACAGCAAATCGAAGGTTGGTTCAGGGTAATTTTCAGTAAAATGAGCAATCAACGTTGACAAGTCATACTCGAAACTAACCTCGCCAAAATCTGAGTTCTTGTCTTCCACTGATTTTTCAACGGTTGTTTTCAAATGTTTGAGTGCCCATGGAAGATCGCTTACGGCTGCTTTTTCCAAAAGATTTGAGAAAAAAACATCCATGGATTTTGAGGTATGGTTATCGAACAGCTTGAAAGCCAGTGGATTGTCCCATGTCCCGATAACGTTGAGCGTGCATTTGACTAGCCACGATTTAAATTCAACTTCTGGTAAATCCCATAAAAATGCCAGCACCTTATTGCGACTCTCTGGCAAATGCCTCAGTAACAATCTGTTCAGTATTTCTATCCGATTCGAATATTCTGCACCGACTACCAACTCAGACGGTTCAGATGAAGGTTCGACAAGGCGCTGCAACTGTTTTTCACTTAGCAAAAAAAGCAGCCATTCGCTGCTTTTTACCGCAGAAACAAAGGCTTTGAAAAGTGAAGGCTCGGGGAAAACGATATCGCGGACAAGTTGCATTTCATCGCCAGTCGGTTTTTTTACAAAGCCGAGGAGCGAGAGCAATAACGATTTGACATGAAAATAGAAGTCTGACGAAGTTAGAATCAACCGAAGTACGCGCAAGTATTCCTGCGGGTTGCTTTCGCGCAGGAACTCTACCATCATTTTCAGGCATGACCGAATGTGAAGGTTTTGGTCATTTTTGAGCAGGTATTCTTCAATCGGGATGCCGTTTTCAACGAACTGCTTGGCAAAGGCGAAATCATAAAAAGTCTGGTGAAAAAAGACCATGCCTTCGCGCGATTCATGGATGATGCCCGTGCTTTTGAGATAAGCGAGTTCATTGGAGAATTGTGCACGAAATAAGTTTGCTGCCACAGTCAAATTTTGGCGGTCATACATCGTACGCGCCAGGTCAAAAATCAAGGCGGAGATTCTTACGGGAGCCAACTTGATTTCGGTCGGGGTATTGATTTCGATCACCCTTTGAAACCAAAACTCCTCATACAAATCTCGCAGCACTTTTATTCCATCAATGGACAAGTCTGGGTGATAAACCCGGCAAAAAACATCGAGGTGAAGCGGCGTCCGCAGCAATTCCAGCAAATCGGCGGACAGTTTCGGTATTTCCGTTGACAGCCTTTGGAGGATGGATTTGACCTGCTCCAGGGTTAATTTGTCAACTTGGAATTTTTTTTGCCGACTGTAAAACGAAAAATCATGATCGTTTTGCAAATCGTAGGTTCGGCAAGAAATCACGATGCGCACAGCCGGGATTTCAGATAACAGCCAAACAAGGCGAGTGAAAGTTTCCAAATATTCACGCCGGGTAGAAAGTGACTGCGACAGGGCATCAATTTGGTCAATCAAGACTACCACGCGCTCGTTGGTCTGTCCCAGAGCCTTGACCATTTCCTCAATGCCATCATTCAGGTGCAATCGTTTCTCGAGTATTTCAATGGTTTCAACGCAGTATTGGTCTGCCTTTATTCCCAAAACTGGTATTTTTCGTGCTTCCAACTCACGCAGGACATCCCGCATAATGACAGATTTGCCCGCGCCTGCGTCGCCCACCAGCAGCGCAATGCCTTTTTCATCTCTAAGCAGTGATGAATCTATCCAATTGATGATCTCGAAAGTTTGCGAGCGCTCGAGGTGAGATTCAGGGAGGTTTTCAAAGTCACTTTTCCATTCGTTCAGCAGGATTGAAGCCAACCTAAATTTTGAAAAAAGTGCCTCTGGTTCAATGGTCAGATAAGATTGTCGAATGATCTGTTCAATTTCTTCATCTGTTAATTGGTTTATTTGCTCGATCCAACTCCATTGGATCTGATTCCGCTCAATAGTATAACGCTCTGGCATTGATAAGCCCAGTCTTTTTTCTCTTTCTAAATTTTCATATCGGCTTTTGAAATGTAAGATTTCGTCGCTAGCAACCACTTTCTGCACGAGGCTGAGGCTCTCATCTAAAGAAATATCTTTGAGGATTTGGCGAGGATTTTTCAACATTCAAAATGTGGTCTAAAAATTGTGCGTAAAAGTACAGCGTTCTTTACGCTTGGGGTTTCTGTGGAATCTGGTGTGGTTGTTTGTTTGTTGGTTAAATATCTTCGCGCCAGCAGGGGCGAGCAGGTAGTGCTTTATCTTTATCGTACCCATCATCCGAGCAATTTCATCAAAGTTTGTAGTATTCTTCAACTCAACTTCGATGAAGAAACATTGAAATAAAAACCATGTTTCCTTATTTCCTCCTTAACTTTCGTTGAGAAATCTACTGGTGAACCATACTTAATGTATATATTTTCGATAAGATTATTTAAATCTACTTCTATTAATTCTCCTCTATTCAGGTTGAATTTTGGGTCACTTATGTTATCACCACCTCCAAAATTTTTGTAGAAAGCACGTATTTCATTTTCATAAGAATATTTTAATCCTTTGTATAAATAAGGCCCATACAAATTCCCATATTCGATATGGTTATTTTTGTGGTCAATATATTTAACAACTCCTAAATATATTACTCTTTTATCTGTTATACTATTTTTCAGCTTTGCGTAAGTTGATTGAATCACAATGCCTTCGTCGTCTTTTATATAATTTTCCCACATTTCTTTTGACTCTTGCTGATTTGCATGCCAGCAGTTTATACCAATTTTTTTAGGCAATTCTTTACAGGTATATTCAAACGCTGGTAAAGATTTAGTAATATACACGATCTTACCCGCTGTTGACATATTTGGTGGTGGAAATCGCCTTCCAATTACATTAGCTTCAGGCCATGTGCCTTCTAGGGGATCATCAAATCTATCAGCGCGGTTAAAAAAAAGGCTTTGAGTTTCTAGTATAGATATAAATTTAGGTAAACTCATATACCTCCAAATTTTCATTTCTTCGTTTTGAGGTTGTTCAAAACATTTATGATCTTTATACATAAAATTGCTTTGTTATATAAATCATTCAGTTATGCAGATTGAGGGATGGAAAAAAAGAGTCGCAGCAGTAATTTTTAGTCTAGTTTGGTCTTCGCTGAAGCGGTTACTGTCTGTTACCCACCCACGGCATACCACAAAAGCATGGCAAGAAATGACATCATCGCTTTATAATTTATAACTTTAAAAACGGTCACCAGCAGCAGCCAGCAGGAAGAAACTAAGTGTGGGAAAAGCGTTTCAAGTAGAGGGAACCGTCTTCACCAAATCCGCAAGCCTTTGCAAGCAGGATGGGTTCAACGTGTATACATGTAAAATTCCAACTGTTTAAATTGCCACCCCCGGCAACCGTTATTTTTAGTGTTAAGTGTTAAGTGATAAGTGGTGCGCGTGTACCACTTATCACTTAACATTTACCACTTTTACGCTGAACAAGCTTCGCAGTCCGGATTATCCAAACTGCAAATCTTACCCGAAACCTGTTCAATATCCAAAGCCGCCATCTGAACCGGCACTGCCACTACTTTTTCCGCAGAAACACTAGCCGTCACAATAGGCTCGGTAGACTTAGCATTCGCCACAAACTTCTGCTGGTGCTTTTTGCTGAGCGTGAACTTGATCGGATCGGTAGCCGCTTTGGAGCGGAGGTAGTACATGCCCGTTTTCAAGCCTTTTTGCCAGGCGTAGAAGTGCATCGAAGAGAGTTTCGCAAACGTCGGCGCTTCCATGAACACGTTGAGGCTCTGGCTCTGGCAGATGAACGCGCCACGATCCGCACTCATGTCAATGATGACTTTCTGGCTGATCTCGTAGGCGGTTTTGTACACGTCGCGGACTTCCTTTGGAATGTCCTCAATGCCTTGTACCGAGCCGTTGGCAGCCATGATGGCTTCGCGCATTTCTTCGTCCCAAAGGCCGAGGCGCACGAGGTCGCGCATGAGGTGTTTGTTCACCACAATGTGCTCGCCGGCGAGGGTACGACGGGTGTAGAGGTTGGACGTGTATGGCTCGAAGCACTCGTTGTTGCCCAAGATCTGGCTGGTGCTGGCCGTTGGCATCGGTGCCACGAGCAAGGAATTGCGCACGCCGACTTTTTTGACGCGCTCGCGCAGTCCGTCCCAATCCCAACGTTTTGAAGGCGTTACGTTCCAAAGGTCGAATTGGAACATCCCCTTACTCAGCGGCGAACCCTGGAAGGTTTCGTACGCGCCGTGCTTCTCGGCCAAGGTGGCCGATTCGGTCATGGCGGCAAAATAGATCGTCTCAAAAATGTCTATGTTCAACTGCTTGGCCGCATCACTATCGAAGGCCATGCCCATCAAAATGAACGCATCAGCCAGGCCCTGTACGCCCAAACCAATGGGGCGGTGACGGAAATTGGAATTCCGCGCTTCGGGGATTGGGTAGAAGTTGATGTCAATGACTTTGTTCAGGTTTCGGGTGGCTACTTTGGTGATTTCCACCAGCTTGTCAAAGTCAAATATTCCGTTCGACACAAATTTCGGCAGCGCGATGGACGCCAGATTGCAGACCGCCACCTCGTCTTTCGAAGTGTATTCGATGATTTCCGTGCAAAGGTTGGAAGAGCGGATCGTGCCCAGGTTTTGCTGGTTGCTCTTCCGGTTGGCGGCGTCTTTATAGAGGATGTACGGCGTGCCCGTTTCCGTCTGGCTTTCCAGCACAGCATTCCACAGATCGCGGGCTTTTACCACTTTGCGGGCGCGGCCTTCTTGCTCATACTGATGGTACATGGCCTCGAATTTTGCCCCGTACACGTCGAAAAGTCCCGGTGCTTCGTTCGGATCAAACAGCGTCCAATCCGCATCTGCTTTCACACGCTCCATGAACAAGTCGCTGATCCAGAGGGCGTAGAACAGATCGCGGGCGCGGTTTTCTTCCTTGCCGTGGTTCTTTTTCAGTTCGAGAAATTCAAAAATATCGGCGTGCCAAGGCTCGATGTACACCGCGAAGGCGCCTTTGCGTTTGCCGCCGCCCTGGTCCACATAGCGGGCCGCGTCGTTGAACACGCGCAGCATCGGAATGATCCCGTTGGAGGTGCCGCCCGTGCCTTTGATGTACGAACCCGTGGCGCGAATGTTGTGGATGCTTAGGCCGATCCCGCCTGCGCTCTGGCTGATGAGGGCGCAGCGCGACAGCGTCTCGAAAATGCCCGCGATGCTGTCGTCGGTCATGCTGAGCAGGAAGCAGGACGACATCTGTGGCTTGGGCGAACCTGCGTTGAAAAGCGTAGGCGTGGCGTGGATAAACCAGCGCTCGCTCATCAGGTTGTAGGTCTCGATGGCCGAGTCAATGTCTTCACCGTGGATACCGACGGCTACGCGCATGAAGAGGTGTTGCGGGCGTTCTACCACCTTGCCGTTCATGCGCATGAGGTATGAGCGCTCCAGGGTTTTGAAGCCGAAGTAATCGAATTCAAAATCGCGGTCGAAAATGATGGCCGAGTCGAAGCGCGCCTTGTTTTTTTGCACGATTTGGTACGTCTCGTCGCCAATGAGGCCTGCACGGTCGCCCGTTTTGGGGTCTATGTAGTTATAGAGGTCCTCGATAACCTTGGAGAAGGACTTTTCGGTCTGTTTGTGGAGGTTGCTCACGGCAATCCGCGCGGCAAACAGGGCGTAGTCCGGGTGGATGGTGGCCATGGTGGCGGCGGTTTCAGCCGCCAGGTTGTCGAGTTCGACGGTAGTCACGCCGTCGTAAAGTCCCATGATGACCTTCTTGGAGACTTCGATGAGGTTGACGTAGTTGGTATCGAGACCATACGTCATTTTGCGGAGGCGCGCCGTGATCTTGTCGAACGACACTTCCTCTTTTTGACCGCTGCGTTTGATTACTTGCATCATGATTTAATTGTTTCGATTTTTCGATTTTTTACCCGCCGAAGCGCGTAGCGCGAAGGAGGGGTTTCGATTGATTGGATTGATGTGGTTATGGTTATGGTTACAGATTAATTTTTGCCGTTGTTGGCGTCCCCGCTAATCCCGATAAATCGGGATGGAACGGAGACCGAGGCGGTATTCCTTATTATCAATGGTTTTAGGATTTAAGTCTGGTATTTCGCTCCGTCGTAGTTGTTGGCGAGGACGCCAACAACGGCAGGTAAAAATCCGGGTCTTCACTTAAATCTCCGTAAGCATCACTAGCTGCATATTCGTCCCCACATATCGGGTACTCAAAGTGGTTGTGGGTAATCTTTCCGCACTGCTCGCAGCACAATTCGCTTTTTATTTTTAGGCAAAACTGCTTTCCGACTTGGTTGTGGTCGGCGTTTTCTGCCGTTGTTGGCGTCCCCGCCAACGACAAACAGTGGAACGGAAACCCAAGCGTTTTTCTTGATTTCTGCCGTTGTTGGCGTCCCCGCCAACAACAAACAGTGGAACGGAAACCCAAGCGTTTTTCTTGATTATCAATGGTTTTAGTTTTTAAGTTTGGTATCGTCGTAGTTGTTGGCGAGGACGCCAACAACGGCAGGACGCCAACAACGGCAGGAAACCTCGCATTCTGATCCTACTGCTTCCCAACCGCCTCTTGTACTTCTATAGGAATTACATGATAAAACAGCAATTCAGTCTCCTGATCGCTGGCTTTCCCTCTTTTGTCTTCTAAAAAAAACCAGATGGGCGAAGCCGGGTCTTTGTAGGCAATCATGCGCTTGTTCTTTTCCGTTAGCAACAAGGCGGATTCACCTTCTTCCTGTATGTTTTCGCTGCCGTATTCTGACTTTAACATCTTTGTGAAAAGGGTTTTGAAAGCCGAGTCTCCTTTGAGCCCTATGCGCATCGTCATATCATAAGGCACGAAAACCCAGTGGTAAATTTTGGCTTTTTTGATCTTCATCTTCCCTTTGGACTTGTAGTCCATCCCCTTAATTTCGAGGCTCATCTTTTCATTTTCATAGGCGTGGCGCGTGGCGGCGAGCAAGGAGTCTAACGGTGTAATTTCGAACATTTTTGGCGGCATAAACTGAAAACTGCTATCAAAATTTGACGACATCGTATAGCGCTTATATGCCTCCAAATCACGGTATAACATGGCTTTTAATTCCTTTTTGCTCTGCGCCTGCATATTTGCAAAAGCAATGCAGTATCGTAAGTGAAAGAACTAGTTGCTTCATATTGAAAGCGTTTAAGGTTTCTTGTAAGCCTTAGAATTTTCAACGGCAGGTCAATCTCCGCTTCGTTCCTGCTCTATTTCTTCCATCTTCTTCCGCAAACTCAAGGGCCGCATATCTGTCCAGACTTCTTTTATGTATTCGAGGCATTCTTCTTTGTTGCCTTGTTTCCCGGCATCGTTCCAGCCAAGCGCGTTTTCCCTGTGAGCGGGCCAGATGCTGTACTGTTCTTCGTGGTTCACAACCACTTTGTAGAGGGTGTTGTCTTCTTGTTCTTCCATAATGATAGATTTTTGAAAGGGACAGGTTCCCGCCGCGCTTGGTGTTTTCACCAAGTGCACAGCGGAGTGAGTGTTTCAATTTTGATATCCCGTCGGGGTTGTGCTTGGTGAAAACACCAAGCACGGCGGGGAAATTTTACCGTGTTGCAAGTGCATCGCAATGTGTTTGCATTACCTTTGTATCACTTTCTAGAGCCAAGACGTTGGTCGTATCGGTCACTGACTGAAGCCTCTCACCGAGGCAGGAGGTTCGAATCCTTCTGGCTCTTCTTCCAAGCCTCGCTGACTTACGTCAGTGGGGTTTTTCCGTTGTTGGCGTCCCCGCCAATCCCAACTTATCGGGATGGAACGGAAATCCAAGCGGTATTCTTGATTATCAATGGTTTTAGGATTTAAGTCTGGTATTTCATTTCTCCTGTTTCCCATCCCAAGCCAGCGTGTCATTCTGAGCGCAGCGAAGAATCCGAGGCAGAAGGCCGAGCCAGCGTACACATGCTTCGGGCTGCGCCCTCAGATTCCACGCTTCGCTCTGAATGACACCTCGCTTGAGATGGGTTAAGAATCCCAATCTCAACCCCGCAGCCCCTTCATCACTTCTCCCCATTTGACCAAGCCCTTCATCACGCCATGGGCCGATTTCGTGAGCATTTCGTTGGGCACAAACTTTCCCTCCGCGTTGATGAATTGGGTGAACTGCGGAACGCTCACCGCTTCGGGAATGGCAACCAGGCTTACCGCAGCCAATACGGGACGGATCATTTGTGCGGCCCGCAGCCCTGCCGCCACGCCGCCATAACTGACCAGCGCCACGGGCTTGTTTTGCCATTCGCGGTAGAGAAAATCTATCGCGTTTTTCAGCGGCGCGTTGAAGCCGAAATTGTACTCCGGCATCACAAAAATGAAGGCTTCCGCCGGAGCGATTTTGGCGCTCCAGTCTTTGGTGTGTTGTTTTTCGTATTGCTGTAAGCGCGGGTGATTCGCTTCGTCGAGAAAAGGCAGATTGATGGTGGCCAGGTCAAGCACTTCCACATCGAGTTCTGGATGTTCTTTTGCAAGCTCCTGAATCCATGCCGCTACTGCCGGACCTTTGCGGCCGGGTCGGGTGCTGGCGATGATTAGTTTTGTATTGAGCATGATGATGTTTCTTTTGTCTTTGTGGCGTCCCGTTGGAAGGGGAAAGCCTATTGTGAAGATTTCATTTCCTTCGTTTCCAATTAACGCTTCATCACTTTCAGCCTCGCCGTGCTCCCCGCCTTCTCAATCACCACCAAATACATCCCGGGCGACCAAGCCGCTGTCTGTATTTCAATTTCATATCCCCGGCTCTGATGCAGCGTTTGTTGCAAACGCCCCAGCGCATCAAAAACCTGAATCCCATGCACTGGGCGCTGGTCTTTGGATTGCAACACCACATAATCCTGCGCCGGGTTCGGGAATGCTACCCAATCAGCCGAAGCAGATTCTGGTGCGTTCGTTGCGCTAAGTTGATCCAGCCTGTACTGACTGAAAAAGCGCCAGATTTCCTGACTGGCACTGAAATCCTGATTCGTCACGCCAATATTGAAGGCTGCACCGGGCCAAGTATGCGCACCACCGATTATTTTGTAATGCTCTACCGTGCTGCCGTGGTCGCCGCCAGTGTAGAGTTGTCGCTCTGCCGTGCAGCCATCGGTCGTGTTGATATTTGGCACTTGAGTGATGCTTGGCGTTGGGTTGCAGTTGTTGAAGCCCACCCATGCGGTCATCAGCGTAGGGATGGAGACAAATGTGGAGATCGGAAAACCGGTGTAAGGCACGGTGTTGTCGGCAGTGCCGTGAATTTCCATCACGGGCACCGGACGTACGGGATTGCAGGCATTGAGTTTGGACTGGATCATACTGCCCGTCACGGAGGCTATGGCCGCGATGCGGTTGTTCAGTTCACAGGCCAATGAGTAGCTCATGAAGCCTCCGTTGCTCATGCCGGTGCTGTACACCCGGTTGGGGTCAATGTTGTATGTCACTTGCAGCGTATCGAGCAAATCGCGGATAAACCCCACATCGTCCACATTGGAATTGCCAAGGAAAGTATTCCAAAAGCGATTTCCTTGAGCATCCAGGGTACCATTGGGAAGCACGATCAGAAAATTGGCTGTGTCGGCGATTGACCGAAAATCCCCGTAGAATTGCTGCGCCGCATTGTTGGATGTGTAGCCATGCAAGTTGAATACCAGCGGCACTGCGGTATTTCCATTGTACAAAGCCGGAATGTAAAGCAGATACTCCCGAGTGAGGCCACCGCTCTGGATCGTGCCGGTGATTGTGGACTGACCAGACAAGGAGCCTGCGAGGAGCAGACAAAACAAGGAATGTAGCGTACGCATAGTAGTGTTTATTGAAAATTTAAGCATTTTTTCTCGCCTATTGATTTCCGATCGCTTTCAACACTTCTTCCGGGACGACGGAATTGAAGAACTGCGTTTGCTCCGCCCCTCCGGGCCCTGTTTCAGCGCGTTTGTCTTCAATCATGTGCCATTTAGGCGAAGCGGGGTCCTTGAATGCGATGAGTTTTTTGTCTTTCAACGCCACCAACATGGTCGAATCTCCTTCCATTTGCACATTTCCTGCTCCAAACTGGGCAGTCAGGAGCGGAATCAGAATGGCCTTAAAGTTTTCCTCTCCTTTTAAAACCATCCGCAGGCTGCCAGTATAAGGCACAAAGGCCCAATGGTACTTTCCAGCCTGCTTGATTTCAGGTTTGTATTGGATGTCAACATCAAATGAAGCCATCTCGATATCCATGTATTCATTTTTAAAGGCTTGCAACATGTTTGCCTTGAGCGAATCGAACGGAACAATATCGAAGGTTTTGGGCGGCATGAACCGAAGGCTGCTGTCAAAATTCATGGCCAACGTATACTTTCTGTAAGCCTCCAAATCATGGGAAAGCTGATTGGACAACTCCTCCTTGCTTTGCGCCTGAAGGTTTGAAACTGTAAATAAAATTGCAGTAAGACAAAGAACTAAGTGTTTCATGTTGAATGGGTTTATGAGGGTTTATGAGGTTTATGAGGGTTTATGAGGTTTATGAGGGTTGATAAGGTTTATAAGGTTTATGAGGTTTTATGAGGGTTTATGAGGTTTATGAGGTTTATGAGGTTTATGAGGGTTTATGAGGTTTATGAGGGTTTATGAGGTTTATGAGGGTTTATGAGGGTTTATGAGGGTTTATGAGGTTTATGAGGTTTATGAGGGTTTATGAGGCTTTCGATTACCCACAGAATAACTACGTTCTTTGACAAATAAAAATATGCAGAAATAGGTGCGGACATCTTACTCAGAGCGCAATCTGACCAACACTTTTGGAGATTTGCGGCTAAGCCATCGTTTT
>Ga0163148_10001169_pt1 | contig 34708 bp, 33 predicted proteins | sample OliLakLV19MP7P2_FD_148606 | JGI IMG/M metagenome (GOLD analysis project Ga0163148, IMG submission 148606) | Freshwater microbial mat bacterial communities from Lake Vanda, McMurdo Dry Valleys, Antarctica- Oligotrophic Lake LV.19.MP7.P2 | ecosystem: Environmental > Aquatic > Freshwater > Lake >... | reverse complement strand
AGGAGCCAAACCGCAGCGATCTTATAGGCCCGATCAAATTGTCTGCGTCTGTCCATCGATAGTACCTCCAGTGCCAAGCTAATCCAACCTTAGCAAACTGTTCACTAAATTGGGGCAAGATCAATCCTGACCTACTAATATCGGAGAACCAGCCACAAAATAACCTACTCCGGCTTTTTCGGCTCGACCATCACCGACTTCTCACGCTCGACACTCACAAGCCCAGGCTTTGCCTTGCGCGGTTTCCGGACATACTTCCGCTCGGTATAAATAACCGGCACAAGCCGATCATTTTTAGCTCTGCTGTGAAATGCGGCAATTGCCGCGGTCTCCTCGATTTCGCGCCGGGAGGGCGTAAATGATTTGTTTGGAAATTTCAATATAACATGCGAGCCGGGACATTGTTGGGCATGGAACCACAACTCATACGGACGAGCAAACTCAAATGTTGTCCGGTCATTGTCGGCTCCATCGCGACCAATAAAAATTGTCACACCGGTCGAAAGCGTGTGCGGACGATAGGGGAGCCGCTGGAGACTCTCCTGCTTTTCTCCCACAATTGGCAAAAGGGATGCAAGCTCAGTTTGATAACGCGCAGTGGCATTTTCATAATCATTTCGGACGGATGACTGAACGGTTTCCAATTCTGCAAGTTCTTGACGTGTGACTTCGAGTCTTCGCTCAAGCAACTCCAATCCTTCGCGCCCTTTGCGGTGTTTTTTGAAATACGCTTCGGTGTTGCCGCTTGCCGAAAGCGCGGGATCAAGCGGAATACTGATTTTCCGTTGATCTTCGCTGAGGATGTCAGCGACAATTATTTCGGTCATTCCCCTTTTGATCGTGGTATGATTTATCTGAAGCAGCTCACCGAGCTTTTTATATTGCTCGAATTTGCCGGCCTCGCGAATATCCCGTTCAATATGGACGATACGTTTTTTGAGTTTATCTATTCCCTTTTCAATGGAATTATGAACCCGCTCGCTGCTGTCTTCTTCATCAATTGCGGCCTGTTTTCGACCGAACATCTCGAGTACAGCCAGTGAGATTGATTTGAATTTCTCAGGGTCGGTTTCAACTGTTGTCAGTTTGAAGGGATAGGCTTCGAAGCTGCTCTTTATGGAATACAGATAACCCGTCTCCATCGCTAAAAATCGCTCCGCCATTTCCTTCATTTTACCACAGAGTGTTTCAAACATGATATCTGTGAGAACGCTCAACTCAACAAAATCCAGTCCGGCGCGCTTTACTGCTTCCTTTGATATAGTGCGGTTGAATCCGGTTACGCGTTTTTCTATGGCTGTAACAAGCGAAGGAAACTCTTCTTCGGCCATTTTTTCTCGAAGCGAGTGGGGGGTGATATCAAAGGGGTTGAGTTTGGATTGCATAATAACTGACTGATATTTTTCTCCCGGCTCGAATGTTTTGTTTCGAAGTGTTGCCTGACGTCCCCCCGATTCATCGAGAAACCAGATATTGCCATTCGGGCCGATGGCCTCGAATACAACTGTGCAGGTCTTGCCTTGGACAAGACACTTAAATTCAAATATCCGATCGAGGCCATGCTGGTCGATTGACTGTATGACGGCATCGTTGAGGCCAAAGATAGGCCATGGTTTCTCAGTTGTTTCGATTTTTATTTTGGATGCCGGAACGCAGAAATAGCCTGAGCCGCTTGGATGGAAAACAAACCCGAGGGCGCTCAGCGTTTTGTCTTTCCGAATGAAAAAATAGGCGGCCCGCTCTTTTTTATAATATTCAGAGGAGACAATTGTCCCGCCAGCGCAGGTTTTTTTCAATTCAGCCACAAGCGCGGCGATATGTAGTGCGGTTTGCATGGTGGCGAATATAGACTAAGAGCGAAAACGGAACAAGAAAGCGTTGGGGGCAGTATCTAATCAATCACCGGTGGCCCAATCTTCTCTTCTGTAGCTACGGGCAAAACCCTCAGGCGTCCATTTCGAGGCAGCCCGTTATACAAATAGACCATTGCAAGCCAACTGAGCCGCCTATCAGCCCCCCCGCGGCAATATCGCCGGGGTAGTGCACACCGACACATACCCGGCTGAGCGCGACGAGCGCTGCGAAGACCAATAAATACCACAGCAGTCTTCGGTAGTACCAGGAAAAAAAGACAGCCAAACCAAAAGCATTTGCGGCATGGGCCGAAGGCATTGATTTGCCCGCTCCGCATGGAACCAACAGCCGAATATCGGTCAATTGCCCCGAATGACACGGACGAGGTCGGTCAATTATTTCTTTCAGTACAGAACTCACAAGCTGGTCGCTGATAAGCACTACAAGCCCGGAGAACAATGCGAGCCAGCAAAGTTTGCGATCCCCTTTCCAGAACATCAGAATCAAAGCAAGGGCATAGAGAGTACGAAGGACATTATTTGATGTCAGAAACGGCATAATAAGATCAGTAACCGGATTGGCCAGAGTAACATTGAAAAAATAGAAAAGCTCGCGGTCAATCCCGCCTAACCACTCAAACATAAGTCACAGGAGCGTTTTTGAGGAATTTATTGAGCGCAGTGGCTGTTGGCAATCCTGTCCTCGCTCCGGGCTTCATACATTTTATTGCCGCTACTGCCGAGCCTAATTTGAGCCGTTCGGCAAGCGGTTGGTTATTCAACAATCCAAAGATATAACCGGTGTGAAAGGCATCCCCGGCCCCGGTTGTATCGACGGTTTCGACTATGTAAGCTGGATGGCGGACAAACGAGTCATTTTCACATCCGGTTGCTCCGGTAACCCCCTTGGTAACAACCACGGTACCGAGGCATAACCGACGCAGTGCAGTAATCGCATCTGTGGCATTTTTCGCTCCCGTATATGGAAACGCAAAGCTGTCGGCGACTATTAAATGGTCAACAAATGGAAAGATAGGCGAGACATCGTTTCGGATTGAACCGATATCAAAGGTAATAATCGAACGATGCTTTTTACCCCATCGCGCCAGTTTGATGCATGCTTCCAGATCGCGCCCATCCAGATGAATGAGCTTGGGCACAGGGTACTCTTTGAGCTTTAGATCAGTTGGTTTTACCGACGCCCCGCGATAGAGCGAGATGGTTCTTCGGCCAGATCCTTCTTCCACAAATCCGAGCGCAGCGTCAGAGGATCCTTTCTTGCTCACTAAATATTTACTGCTGATATTTTCCCTGAGGAGCTCTTTGCGCATTTCTTTGCCGGCCAAGTCATCGCCCACGGCGGCAATGACAGCGCACTTGAGCCCAAGCCGAGTCAATCCAACCATGACACCCGGAACCGGACCGCCGCCATGAGTGTGGAGAGACGAAGCATCGACCTTGCCTCCGGCAGGGGGCAGGGATGGAACGGTGAAGAGAATATCATACGGCATTATCCCCAGTCCGAGGCAGTCAATTCTATGCGCTTTATTCAATCGCCTCCAGAGTCCCTTTGCCGGCAGTCAGCTCTGTGAATGCAAGACGGAGATCATTGCTGCGAGATTTTCTAATAGATACTTTCATAGATACATTTTCGGAAAATTCCGAATCGAGAATATTTACCTCAAGCTTCGGTGCAAGCTTTAGCCAGCGATCATAGAGCGAGAATTCCAATATCAGGCGGAATTGCTCCAACACAAACTGTTCTTTTCTTCCCGACTGTTCGAGAGCCAGCTTTGCCGTTTCAGAATACGCCCGCGCAAGCGGGCCGGTGCCGAGCTTTGTACCGCCAAAATAACGCGTGACAACAAGCAGGGTGTTCATCAACCCATGTCCGGTAAGAACATCGTAGATAGGTTTGCCTGCCGTTCCTTTCGGCTCGCCGTCATCAGAGTATTTGAATTTTTCACTGCCAGGCAGTCCGATTATCCAGGCAGTGCAATGATGACTTGCGGAAAATTCTCTTTTTTTAACCACCCCAATCATTGCCTGTGCTTCGTTCTGGTTTGTAACAAGAAATGTCTCCCCGATAAACCGTGATGCTTTCTCTTTCAGCTCTACTCGCGCAGACTGGCCGATGGTAAAATAGTGGTCATCCATAGTGACAGACTGCAATCAGATGAATCTGCTCAGACAAGAACTTTGATGATATTGTCGACTTTATCATATCCCTCTATGGGAATAAGCCCGTTGCTGAGAGCCTTGGCAAGACTGGTTTCATCGGCAAGGGCGCCGTAGCGCGGGTCAATAAAAATAAAGGCCAATTTGCCGATATCGTTGCAGAACTCTATGATATCATGCACTCGTTTTGAATCCGAATATACTTCGGTGATAACCACCGCCTGAGAGAGGCCGACCAACAAGCGATTGGAATCAAAGATAGTTTCTTCGCTAACCTGACGTTCAGGAGAATATTCGCTTATGACTCCTCCGGTCAAGGCAATATCAATGGCAAGCGGCATTGTGGCTGGGTCGGTTAAATTTTCAAAGCCTCGGTCAATAACGGCAAACGACGATCCCTTGGAGACTTTGCTTCCTAAATGCACTGCGGCATCGGTTCCCAGTGTGAGGGAGGAAATAATCTGTATGCCGGCCTCGCTGAACCGTTTTGCCAGAGCGGATGTGATTTCGATTCCTTCAGCCGAGGCGTTTTCCGCCCCTAAAAGACCGATTGTTTTTTTATCGGGGTCCGACAACTGGCCGCGCACATAGAGCAGGGTCGGCGGGTCGTTGAGTTCAAGTAAAAGCGCCGGATATGGCTCTTCGAATCGCGAAGTAATCGTGATCTCGCGCGCCTTCAGGGATGAGATAAACTCTTGAGCTTCCTGAAGATGATCTGACGCCTCAACAATTTTACTTACAGTAACCGACGATAATCCCTCGATTTCTTGAAGCGATTCCCGCTCGGCCAGCAAAATCTCCTCGGTCGTCAGATAGCGCCGGATAAGAAGATCAAAAAGTCGTGGGGAAATCTGGCCATATTTGCAGATGGCAAGCATCTGCACTACCGAACTGTATTGTGTGAGATTAATCATAAGAGGCAATGTACGGATTGTGGTTTGCCTGTCAATCGTTGCCCGTTGAAAGCCATTCACGTCGCCCCTGCAATAGCACTTGAGCCTGCCAGTGGCCAAGCTCTGCGGCGCGGGTCATTGCATCCAGTGAGATTTGACCCTGAGTACAAAGGGCATAATAATAATGCAAGGCGGCATACCTTGGTTCTTTGGAGATGGCTTCGCGAAATAGCGAAGCCGCAACATTTACATTGCCGTTGGCATAGTGGCCGAAGGCCTCGCCAGCTAAGAGATAGACCGGTGACTGCACAGACGTCTTCAATTGTTTTTCCTGATTTTTTGACCTTGCCGCGACCAGCCCACGGTATGCAATTGGAGGGAAGTCCACAAGCCTATGATTACCCCTAGACAGCATATCGCCCACTGTCGCTGCATACTCAACGGGATCACTCGGATCAAGCGAATCGGCAAGGGTATGGCGAATAATCTCGCGGTTGAAACTGTCGAAGTTTTCTGTGCCGGTCCAAGACAACATTGGCGACATAATTGAGTTCATATCCGAGACATGAATCGCTCCCATAAGATGGCCGATTTCATGAGCCAGTGAGCGGCCTGAAAACATTCCCTGCCAGTTGCGGAGGTCATGGTTAACGACGGGAAAAGCTTTGAGCAAAATTCGTGTACCGCCTATTTCGCTGAGTCCAATTTGGTCAGAATCCCGTCCGGTGAAAAAATCGACGCCATGTCCTCCGGTCAGCCCGATGATGAGGGTGTCGCCCTGAACGAGATAGTTTTCGCAGAAGTGATGAAATTGAAGGCTCAATGAACTATGGGCAATAAGAGTGTCTTGAACCTTCGAAATATCGACTCCAATAATTTCCAGAGAACAGTTAAATGCCTGTGCGAGAGTTGATGATGCAGTAATGACAATCCAAGCGGCTCTTTCTGTCCAATTGGATGCGTGTTCATTCACAAAGTTGCTGTCAACCAGTATTCGGGCAAACAGATTTCTGCTGCCAATAATCTCGAGTGGAAGCGAGTTTCCAAGATCCAAGTTATCCACAAGTTTCTCCACTGTCCGTGCTAAAACAAATTCAAGCGGCTCGGCGGTAGATGAAATAAGCGAATCGACCGATCGGGTTTGGTTCGGGGTCCGGGGATGTATCCAGCGAGGGCGCGAAGTTTCAGTGACATTTGTTTTTTGTGCAGTTGTGAAACGATTTGTAGGAGGATCGTATTTCAGAAGCTCCGCCTTGATGCTAATATGCAGTTGTTCTTTCACCCTCTTAAACGAGTATCCGCGTTTTGAATTTGGCAATAAGAGAGGATCATCGGAAAGATATCCGGATACGCTTACAAACAATATGTTCGATAACGAGTCTGCTTGTGAAAAGTGATTGGCCGTCGCTTCCGGAATGCTCCCAACCATTTGAATGTTGGTTCCCGTGATTCTGTTCTGACGAAAGTCATATTCAAGATAATTCTTTACCGCGGCAGCCAGCGAGACATCGAAAGGAGTGCTTGCGGTTGATGGAACGTCTATCTCAAGCGATGGTTTGGCATCGACCGAATCTCTATTGGGATCGGGTTCTTTCGCTTCAGCCGAAAAAAATGCACACAGGCATAAAATAAAAAATCCCTCTACAGCCCAATGAGTTACCCGATTGTTCATCCTCCGAAAGTAGAGAGATGACTCTTGTATTACAAGAGTATATTGTCTATACTTATGACCGTTATGCCCAGACCTGCCATGCGATTCATTCAAGCCGCTATTGTCCCCTTTGTCGTTACGATAACGGGAATTTTCTTTTTTGGCTGTAGCGGCAATGATTCGATTGAGTCACTAAAACAAAAGGGGGAGGAAGCCTTTTTAAATCAAAAGTATCCCCAGGCCCGTACCTATTTCCGCAAAGCTTTGGCCAAAGCCCCATCAGACAGGGACGCCCTTTATTTTCTTGGGATGGCCAGCCGACGTGATTTTATTTATGACTCCGCCTTAACATTCCTCAAGCGCGCCGATTTACTGTATCCGGGCGATAGGGAGATCTATACGCAGTTGTTGGAAGTGGCTTTGGCTATGCAGGATTGGGATATTGCCATTTCGGCAATTGGCGGACTTATAAAAACCGGCGACAGACCCGAAAGCCGTTACGCCCAACTCGCGGAGTTATGGGGACGCAACAATCACCCCGCGAACTCATACTTCTATATCAAAAAAGCTCTTGAGGTTGAACCGGATAATCAGAATCACTACATCCAGGCCGCAAACCTCGCCGGTATTGTCGACTCGGTCCAGGCAGCCCTGGCCTACAATGACAGCGCTATTGCCCGATTTGGCTCGCTTGATCAGTTCATAACAAGCCGCGCGCTTATCTATATGTCCATGAAGGAATACACCAAAGCCGAAGAGCTGTATCGGAATATCTTTGTGAAGGATTCAAGCTTACCCTATGCAAGACTAAATCTTGCCAATTGCCTCGGGGCTCAGGAGAGCAAAGTAAAGAAGCAGGAAGCACTTAAGCTCTATACATCCATATTGGGCAAGATCGGACCGGAATTTAAGATTGATTCTTTGATTATAGACCTGAAAACCTCCCTAAAATAACAGTTGGGCAGGACTGTTGCCAATCCTACCCAACGCTGGGCTGTCCTAATGGACAGAGACAGGAGGGGGGTTATTTATCTATCTACTACAACAGTCTATTTTAAAGATTGTTTCATGGTTAAATAATTTTTTCTGATACCTAACCCGAAACCAAAATCCATCTCCCGTCATCATTTCAAGTTCCGTACAGGTTCTACACCCAAAGTATTAAAACCGACTGGTTTCTAACCAGCCGGTTTTAATTAATTTAGATAAATTTGTGAGGTTTGTCGACTAAGAAAAGGTCAAAAACCGTCATTATTACGGTCGAAATCTTGACCATTTTTGCCATCGTGATCACCATCATCTCCGTTTCTTAGGCAGTCAAACTTCCAGCGCCCTTGAAGAAATCCTTCTTCGAGTTTTTCGCTCGAGCGATAATGCCCTCTAATTTCGCCTACTCTATGGCCCTCGCCAGTAAAAATGCCGCCTTCAAATCTACCGCCTTCTCGTCCGGCGACTGGGTCGGTATTCATTGCAGGATAGGGCAGAAATATTCCCCGAATAAAGCCTTCGAAGCGTCCATTTAGGTCGATCCACTTGCCAAAAAATGTCCGCTCTCCCTTATCATTTTCTTCAAAATGCCCTTGGAAATGTCCATTGATATGGCCATGTTTGGAAACCCATACACCGCGAAAGGCCCCCTTGCCTTCTTCGTTGAAGCCCCAATGTCCGCCAAGGAATCCGCGAGGACATGTATTGCGGAACATACGTAAAGCATGAAAAGCAACTGAATTCCCGTCATCGAGATGCACAACCGTGTCGAGCTTGGCAAGGTCTTCCAGCGTGAAAGTTCGGCTATACGGCCCAGTTGTAAATTCTACAGTTACCGATTCGGGATGAAGGGTATCCACAACAAGCGAGCTATCGCCATGTTCGTCATGAACATACGAGCTGTCAAGCACTGGCCGAATGCGCGGCACAAAGAGATCGACGGCGATCCCGTCGTTGTGACCTGTCGTAAAAGTAACCCACTCAATCGTTTTGCGATCGGTTCGAGGGACAATATAGTCGCCGTCTTCAAATCGTATGACACGACGCAAAATCTCCGCACCCCGGCTGATGGTCAGCGAGCCAGTCCAATCAGTCTTGGTGACGACCGTGGAATCTCCGCGCAATCTTCCCCAAACAGCGCGAAGGTGGTACCAGCCGACACCATCGTGATTAATTAGTGAATCGACACCTCGACCGCCGAGAATGGGATCGTTGTACTCTACTTCACCATCGCCAACATTAGTGGTTGCAGGATCGCCGAAAGCCGGGACCTCATTATCGGTTGTGTATCCCCCAAATTGGCTCGCAGCGCGAGGATCGGGCTCAGGTCCACTCGGAATTTTATTGCATCCCTCACCCCATATCACGAGTGCGAGTATAGCGGTAAACATACATGTCTGTTTGAGCATAGTCCCAGATCTCCTTTGATTCCCAGTTTTAGTTGAGATATACAAATTATATTTGAGTGAAGTTTATACAAGAGCCGTGCCAAATGGCCGACCCGTTTGTAAGTTTCGGTCAAATCGAAAGTTATACCAATCTGGCCGAATAGGCAAGGACAATGTTCGCGTACCGGCCGGTACAGTGCAGCGCTATTGGCCCGCCTGGGACGAGTGGGGCTAATAGGATATGGCTCGCTCACCCTAATCTTGTAGAAACATTACTCTCTAATTATGAAAAAAAGATATATATAAGTAAATGGTAAAGCTTGCTATCAAGCGTCTTATGAGTGATCGCCCGTCATGGCAGTTACCCCTGCTCATCTTTGCTGCAGCTTTGCTGGTTCGCCTGGTCTATCTATACCAGATACAGTCTATGCCCACATTCGACTATCCGGTTATGGATGAACAGTACCATATTCAAGTGGCAAGCCAAATTAATTCGAGTCAGGGCTTTCCCGACGAACCTTACTACCGCGCTCCGCTCTATCCGTATTTTCTGGCGGTACTTCTGCAGATATTTGGTGATTCGCTCTTTTTTCCACGACTCATTCAAATATTTTTAGGCTCCTTGCTACCCGTTGTTCTTTTTTTCATAACAAGAATGCTCTTGAGTCAGACAATGGCCCTTTGGGTCGCCGGAGCAGCGGTACTTTATCCGACATATCTTTACTACGACGCATCGCTTCTTATTGAATCAATTATGCCTCTGCTGGTGGCGATACTGCTTTGGCAGTGTTTGCGCTCGCAGATCAAGCCCACAGCTCTTAATTTCGCTGCAATCGGTATCCTGCTTGGCCTGACTGCGCTGGCAAGACCGAACATTTTATTTTTCGCCCCGGCGTTGCTTGTTTGGATATTCTGGATAATTCGTCCGTTGATCGGATTGAAAAAATCTCTTATTGCCTATTCCATCATAGGCCTTTGCATAATTGTTGCAATTCTTCCGGTGACCGTCCGAAATTATCTTGTATCAGGCGACCATGTTCTTATAGCGTGGCAAGGTGGTTTCAACTTTTTCATAGGGAATAATCGTCTATCCAACGGCTGGTCAGCCACTGTGCCGGGAGTCGATGCGACCTGGGAAGGAGGTTATCGCGAAGTAATTTCCATTGCTGAACAAGAAGCGGGCCATCCATTGGCAAAATCAGAAGTCTCGGATTTTTGGTATGATGCCTCCTGGCAGGAACTCAGAGAGAATCCATCGCTTTTGCCAACGCTCATCCTGTTGAAAACCAGGCTTATTTTCAACGGGTATGAAATACCAAATAATCACAGTGACTACATCACCCGTGATTATTCTTCACTCATCAGTATGTTAATGTTCGATTTCCCTTTCAGTTTTCCATTTGGAATCCTGGCGCCGCTTGCCGTTTTGGGAATAGGGCTCGGGTTGACTCATTTTCGAAAGTTCATGCTCCTGTATCTGCTTCTCTTTAGCTACCTGGCAAGTTTGCTGATGTTTTTTGTCTGCGGACGGTTTCGCCAACCGATCATGGCCCTATTTATTTTTTTTGCTGTCTTTGCCGTCATGCGGTTAGTGGCGTACTTTAGACAGCGCAACCTAAAAGGTCTTTTACTTTTTCTTCTCGTTTTTGCGCTGCTGGCCATTGAATCAAATCACAATATTCTCGGAATCGATTCTGCCCGCGTGCGCGCCGAAGAATCTTCCCTGCTTGGAAACGCCTTTTTGCGCCAGGGGAAAATCGACGAAGCAGGGATCCGGTTTCATACCGCGATAACATCCGACCCGACATACGCACAAGGTTATAATAATCTTGGGAATTTGAGTATGAAGCGCGGACAAAAAAAGCAGGCCGCGCTCTATTTCGAGATCGCTGTGGCAAAAGACTCTACTCTGTTTGAACCATATATGAACCTTGCGACCACGTATGTCGATGCAGGGCGGAATGCCGAGGCAATTTATATTCTTGAACTCGCTCGCGCCCGTTTTCCTAATAATGATTATGTTCACTTGAAGCTTGGCATGACTTACTTTGAGGCCGGACGTGTAGTGGAAGCCGAGCGGAGCGTAGAACGTGCGCTCAAATTGAACCCGGTAAATACTACTGCCATTCAAGTTGCACAACAGATCAGGAATAGACGGCGATAGCGAGTAGAATGAGATTGTTGATGGCCAATAAACGAAGATCACTAAGCCAATTTTGAGATAAAGCCGCCGGCATCATTCAACCGCTTAGAGGCTTCGGTGTTGTCACAGTTAAGCTTGTGCATCACAATGGCAATTTTCACCGAACCATCCGCGCTTTCTAAAAGCGATTCAGCCTCATTAAGTTGCACACTCAGGGTTTCCATCAGAATTTTTCTTGAGCGGGCGGCGAGTTTTTCAGATTTTGACTGAAGATCAACCATCATATTTCCGTAAGTCTTGCCGAGCAGGATCATGGCCGTTGTGGAGATCGTATTGAGCGCCATCTTCTGCGCGGTCCCAGATTTCATTCGTGTCGAACCAGTGATGACTTCCGGGCCGACCGGAAGTTCAATGAGCACTGAAGGAGTAATGGGAAGATTCTGCGCTGCGTTGCAAATAATAAAGGCCGTCTGACAGCCGAGCTGTATTGCATGGCGGAGCCCGGCAAGGGTATAGGGGGTTCTGCGCGATGCTGCAATGCCGATGACCATATCATTTCTTGTGAGCCTTCGCTCTGCGAACTGGCCGATTATGGCATGCTCATCGTCTTCAACACCTTCCAAGGAAAGAATCATGGTCGAGTACCCGCCTGCGATAAGGCCGGTCACCTGCTCAGGCCTGGTCCCGAACGTTGGCGGACACTCGGCGGCATCAAGAACACCGAGACGTCCCGATGTGCCAGCGCCGATATAAAAAACTCGGTCTCCCCTGCGAAGGGTCTCGGCGAATAGTTCCGCCGCACGGGCGATCTGCTTGAGAGCGGCTTCGACCACACCCGCCACAGTTTTGTCTTCGGCATTAATTTTTTTTGTAATTTCCAACGCAGTAAGCCGGTCTATGTCGGCCGTATTGGGATTGGGGCGTTCAGTGCCAAGCGAGCCCAGTTGCTCAATGATATCTTTATAATCTGTCACAGGGAAAACGTACTCGATATTTTTTTGGAGAGCAAACGAAAAGAGGACTTCAAATATGCGATAGATGTGCTGGAATACTTGAAAATTTGATGAAATTACGGCTGAGTTGCCTGACGAATTGAGTCTCTGAACGAAACGACTACCGAGCCAAAATGACCGGACAATTCACGTTCATCTATGTTATCCGAAAGCTGGCTGGGCAGTGGGGCTGGCAGAAGAAATTCTGTCATTGCGCTGTCCGGGCTGCCGCTGATAGCATAGACATAGATATAATACCAACCAGTGTCGAGGTTTACCCCATCAGTCTGATAGAATGCATCCCTGATTATAAATTCGGCTGTGGACTGCGAAGTTACATAGTGGCTAAAGCCTTCTCTCTGATACACCCTGTTTCTTCTCACAGTCGCCAGAACATACGTCTCAGCATTTGCCGAAGCCGTCCAATTAACAGAAACCGGATCGTTGCCGTTTGAAATTCGGTTGACGGGGGCTACCTGTGTGATTGCGAAGGGACCCGGTACAGCCTGATTGATCGACACAGAAAGCCCATTACCGTTCTGGATACTCAGGGCACGGGTTTGCGATAGTAACGGATTTGAGGAGCCAAGGCCGAACCTGAAGAGCGAATCCTGGGGGAGGCCGAGCGTGTCAAAGCGGACTGTATCTGAACCAAATCGAATCGTTCCGGTACGGGTAGCCGAGCTATCGAAACGAAGGTCTGCAATAATATTGGAGGTATCCCGGTTCAGATCAATAACGAGCGCCCCGTTTAGGTTGTAATCGGCACGCAAAGGGCGGTTTATTGAACCAGCTGAATCACAGCTTTGTAGGAGACCGACGACTGCCAAGGAGAAGCAGGCGCAGATAACAAGTAATTTTGTGGGCGAAAAGGTTCTGTTTTTCATATCTCTCTACAGTATCGGCAGTATTGGTTGACTCTTTCACATTTTTTTTTAGGCCCACTGCATCCAAGCAACCCACTTATTCATTTATACTTATAAGTTATGCGGATTTAGCTGAATTTCCTAACGTATCTGTAATTATGATTACGCCCAGGAAACAACCGCAGCAATTAAACAAATCGACAACTGGCACGTCTCTACCCTTGAAAAGAGAAATCGCAAGGACTGATTACTCCTCCGTTGGTCCTGACAGGCGATACGTTTGCATGATACACCAGAGAAGATACTTTGATTCTTCTCAAGATAAGTAAATATGATGGCGTCAGGCCTGCCCTATGAGTTTCACCTACACCCTTGACTGTCAACACAACTGGCGTCATCATAAAAAATATACTGCTTTGACAGAGGTCTCTGTTCCTCTGAGCGAAAGCGACCGAGCTTTGGCGGATGGCATTTCAATCTCGACGCTCACCTGTCCCGCCAGATAAATCCTATGCCTGTCCCTCCCCAAACGGCGTAGGATTTTTTATTGAAATTTGGTCAAAATATCTCCCCTTGTAAATTTTGTTTGGCTGAATTATTCTCTCATGGTATGAAAGAGATGAAATGACCGAACACAATCCAAATCAACTGCCCGATAATTTTCCTATTCCCGAAGACGACGGCGCTGCGGATCACCTCCAAGGCAAGGGCATGCCTTCTATTTTGCTCAGTTCCACTGCTGGCCAAGCAGTCAATATTGCCGAGATTTCCAAGACGCTCACTGTTTTCTTTTTTTATCCTCGTACAGGCGTCCCCGGCGTGGAGCCGACGGTCGGATGGGATTTGATTCCTGGAGCGCGGGGATGCACCCCTCAAAGCTGTGGTTTTCGAGATGCATATCAGGATTTTAGTGAACTGCAAGCCCAGGTCTTTGGTGTAAGCGCCCAACCGACATCGTATCAAAAAGAATTCGCCGACCGAAGTAAGCTTCCCTTTGAACTGCTGAGCGACAATGACCTTGAACTTACCGACTCGCTTGAATTGCCGACATTTTACGCAGGAGGTGCAAGGCTTATCAGTCGCCTGTCGCTTGTTGTGAAAAACGGCATCATAGAGAAAGTCTTTTATCCGGTTTTTCCACCCGATAAAAACGCTGTGGATGTTCTGGAGTATCTTAAATCAAGATAGCTGAATGATTGACACCCGTAGGGATTAGCCGAGCGTGTCATGACTCCGAGGAGATCCCTCGCATTGCAATAAAAGCTGACGGGCAGTCCTTGTTGAGCGGGCAGATCGGACATTCAGGACGGCGAGCTTTACAAATAGCGCGGCCATGGAAAATAAGCAGGTGGGAATAGAGTATCCATTCTTCTACGGGAATTATCTCCATCAAATCTTTTTCGATTTTTGCCGGGTCGTTTTTTCTTGTGAACCCAAGCAGGCGGCTGATTCGTCCGACATGGGTATCCACTACAATTCCTTCGGCGATGCCATAACCTACACCAAGGACAACTGATGCGGTCTTTCGGCCAACCCCGGCGAGTGTGGTCAATTCAGCAATTGACTTCGGGATCTCACCTCCAAACTTTTCGATAATCTGCTTTGCCGATTCCTTGATGGCTTTGGCTTTATTGACATAGAATCCGGTGCTGAAGACTTCCTTTTCAAGCTCTTTCACATCGGCGCTGGCAAAAGCTTCAATGTTCTGATATTTTTCAAAGAGCAATGGGGTTGTCAGATTAACCCGCTCGTCTGTGCACTGAGCCGAGAGAATTGTGGCGACAAGCAATTGGTGGACATCCCCAAAAAGTAGCGCGCACTTTGCCTGCGGGTATGTTTTTTGGAGTATTTGGATTATTTTGACGGCGCGTGTGCGAGTCTGATCTATTGTCTCCGGAGTTGTTTCTTCGGGTGTAGCCATAGCCTTACTCAGCGTCGCATCCAAGAATCACCACACGGTCAATATCATTCAAATCGCGAAGTATGGCAATCGACCGGTAACGGCCGTCGCGTTCGGTTATCTCAGCCACTCGATCGGCCTGATTGTATCCGATCTCAAACATAACCCGCCCGCCCGGAGCTAGAAATGTCGGGGCTGTAGCAATGATATGGCTAATTGCATCGAGGCCTTCGCTTCCCGAAGTCAGAGAGATTTTTGGGTCAGCAAGAACCTCCGGCGGCAAATCACGGTATTCATCGTCTGATATATATGGCGGATTGGAAAGTATCAGATCAAATTTCTCATCAGGTTTCACGGCAGTGAAAAAATCAGATCGGCGGAATTCAATTCTGTCCGCCCCGCCAAGCGCCTCCGCGTTTCTTTTAGCAACAGCGATCGCATCGGGCGAAACATCTAGGGCAATTATTTGACTGTCTTTGATTTCATTTGCCAGAGTGACAGAAATAACGCCGGAGCCGACCCCAACATCGAGCAAACGTGGATTTATAAGATTGCGCTGCTTGATAAAGCGCATTGCGGTGTCACACAGGATTTCAGTCTCTGGAGTTGGAACCATCACCGCCGGCGAGACAAAGAATTTGCGTCCATAAAACCAGGACTCTTCGAGGATATACTGAAGTGGATAGCGTGTGGCACGACGGGCCAAAATATCGTCAAAACGCCGAAGCCGTTCTTGGGTGAGCTGGGTTGTGCCGCGGAGATAGAGAAAAAGCCGGTCGCAGTCGAGAATCGAGCAGAGGATGATTTCGATCTCCGCTTTGCCGGCATCGATACCAACCTTTTCGAGAATCTTTCCTTTTTCAGCAATAAATTTCGGCAGGTGTCCGATAATTGGGCTTTGGCTCACCATTGCTGTCATTTGACCGCTTCGAATTTGAGCCGCTCTTCGCGATCATGTTGCGCAAGGGGTTCGATAAGGGCATCGACATTCCCGCCAAGAACATCGGTCAGGCTATACAAGCTCAGATTGATTCGGTGGTCGGTTACACGCGACTGCGGAAAATTGTAGGTTCGGATTTTTGCCGAACGGTCACCGCTTGAAACCATAGTCTTTCGTTCAGCGGCAATTTTGGCCTGGCGTTCGGCGAGAATGGCGTCAAAGAGGCGTGCCCGAAGAACTTTTAGGGCTTTGATCTTATTTTTCAATTGTGACTTTTCATCCTGACAGGTCACCACGAGACCGGAAGGCAAATGGGTAATGCGAACCGCTGAATCGGTCGTATTGACCGACTGTCCGCCGGGGCCGGAAGAGCGGTAGACATCGACTTTAAGGTCACTTTCTTTTATCTCAATTTCTACTTCCTCTGCCTCAGGAAAAACTGCGACAGTAACGGCAGATGTGTGAATTCGTCCTTGGGTCTCGGTATCAGGTACTCGCTGAACACGGTGCACGCCGGATTCATACTTCATCTTGCCATAGACACCGTCGCCATCGAGAGAAAAGATAATTTCTTTGAAGCCGCCAGCGCCTGCCTCGCTTGAGTTGAGGATTTCCATCTTCCACCGTTTCGTCTCGGCGTAGCGCTGGTACATGCGGAAAATATCTGCAGCGAACAGTCCAGCCTCGTCCCCCCCCGTTCCGGCGCGGACTTCGATAACAGCCGGTTTGTCATCAGTTGGGTCATGAGGCAGCAGTTTTAGTTTGAAATCAGCCTCGACCGCTTCGATTTGGGATTCATAGGCTGTCAATTCCTCGCGGGCCATGGCGACTAACTCGGGGTCAGAGCCATCTTCGAGAATTGCATAGGCTTCATCCAAGCCCGTTTTGATGCGGCGATACTCGCGTCCGACTTCGAGAACTCCGGACACATGCCTCCGCTCACGATTCAGCTCAATTTGTTTTTTGCGGTCAGAAAGTACAACCGGATCGATAAGCTCGTTATCGATCCGGGCGAGTTTCTTTTCGAGTTTTTCTACTATTTCAATCATTGGATAACTACAACCTACTTATTCTTTTTGAATATTTTACAATTACCGGAAAAAAAGAAAGATGTATGAAGTAGCTACGAAACGGGAATGGATTTGGAGGGAATACGAGTGTTGACCACTCCGAGCGCGGCCTGAAGGGCGACAATGGCAACCTCAAGCTGGTCAGGGGTCGGCTCTTTGGTTGTGATGCGCTGAAGCCAGAGTCCGGGCTGGATAAGTACTTTGGTAATAGCATTATTGCGGGTTTTGCCGGAAAGTTTAAGCAGTTCATACGATGTCCCGGCCACAAGCGGGAGGAGCGACATATGGAGCAAAAAGCGCGGCAGAAGCGCTGGCGGATGACCCGCGGCTATTGTGAAAATTGTATCGGAGACGGCGTACATGAGAATAGCAAGCAATGCGACTATGAGAATAAACGAGGTTCCGCATCGGGGATGGAATCGGGTGTAGGTTGCGGCGCGCTCGGGAGTCAGTTCGTCGCCCATTTCATAGGTGTAAATCGATTTGTGCTCAGCGCCATGGTATTGGAATATCCGATGAAAATCTTTGATGAATGAAATCCCCCAGACATAAAGCACAAACATCGTGAGACGTATCCCGCCCGCCAGAAGATTAAAGCTCACCGCGTCTTTTTGGATGCCGAAAAGACTTGCAATAGCTAAAGGCGTGAAGAAGAAAATCAGGACACCAAAGGCCAGAGCGAAAATCGCGCTTCCGGCTAAATAGAGATTGTTTTGCTTCTTTGAGGGATCTACCGATTTCCCTTTTTTATTGGCTTCTTCTTTTTCGGCATCGCTCATAGCAACATCTGCCGAAAAATTAAGGGTTTTGATCCCGATAACCATCATTTCGGCAAAGGCAACCGCGCCTCGGAGAATGGGTGTGTTTAGAAAGGGGTAACGCACCGACAGGGGGTGGTAGATCTCGGTCTTGACCACAATTTCGCCGTTTGCGGTGCGGACCGCGGTCGAGATTTTATCTTTGGAGCGCATCATTACGCCTTCGATTACGGCCTGTCCGCCAATATTCAAATCAGCCATGTATATTTCTCATTCTATAATAGTTCAACTCACTTAGGAGACCGTGATATTTGCTTCTGATAATAAAGACGGGCGAAACATGATAAAATGCTTTCGCCCGAAATTTATCCGGCCCGCAGGCCATCTGAAGCAGCTACTGCTTTTGCTCGGTCTGGCCGTATTTACGTCGGAAGCGCTCCACACGTCCGGCGGTGTCGATGAGCTTCTGTTTGCCAGTAAAATACGGATGACAATTGGCGCAGATTTCTACGCTGATTGTCTTTCTTGTTGAGCGGGTCGGGTATGATGCGCCGCAGGCACAAGTTACGACCGTCTCATGATATTCAGGATGGATTCCCGCTTTCACTCTGTCACCTCAATGATGTGTAAGGTTTTCGGCTCTTTCTATCGTCAGTTCTAACAGCCGATTTTGCCGAATGTTCAATATATATCGGCGGCTTTAAATGGCAAGAGATTTTCAGACTCCCTGTTAGGCTGCAATGCGCCGCGTCTCGTTACCCGTTGAAAAGCAGTCAGTTAGACTAAATGTGACATAGGCGATCCGGTTGTCCATTTTTCAATGACAGTATATGTCACCGCAACTGTCAATACTGCAGTGTGAAAAGCGGAAGAAACATGCAGGCGTACGGGTTCATCTACAGGGACTGGTACACAACAGCACAGGAGAGGTCCGGTATGGTCAAAACACAAAGGCTTATTGTCATTCTCAAACTACTTGAAAAAGGGGAGCGTCTGACTGTCCCGCAGATGGCCAATCTGCTTGGGATGACCGAGCGAACAATTTGGCGGGATATGGCTGAGTTGCGCGAACTTGAAGTCCCTATGAAGCTTAATGACGGCAGATATTCAATCGATCGACAGAGGTTTGCGAGTTGGGAAAAGGCGACAGTGGGGCAGAGGATCGAGAAGGTATCACGAGATTCAAAAGCTTTGTGATAGTATAGATAGGCCGTCGAGGGGAATTATGCCCGCCTTCAATCATTTGGTATGCAATGGTTTACGTCTATAAATTTATATGACCCCTCCTCTTTTACTGTCATTGAATATAAAAACAAAGAAAATACGCACTCCCTACGGGAACATATATATACATATATGCGTATATGTGTATGTGAGTATGATAAGCAAAGAGACAGACAAACAAACAGACGATCAACTGACGCCTGCGCTTAGGGCAATGGCCGATGCAACAAGGCTCAAGATTCTGCTCATGCTCGAAGGGCGTGGCCGGACAGTCGGCGAGATCGTCGATTTTTTTGAGCAGTCCCAGCCAACAATTAGCCGGCATTTGCAAACCCTCACCGCCGCGGGGCTTGTACGACGCCAGCGCAAAGGCCAGAATGTAATGTATGAATTGAATCCCGAGAATCTTCGCGATGTATGTGTCTCACTGGCCAACTGTTTTCCGTGCTGTTGTGTCTCGGTGAGCAGGCCAATTGAAATTCAAGGAATAAAAAAATCTCAGGAGACGGCAGTGCCGTCGCTCACGGACGCCAAAGGGCGACCGACAGCCAAACGGCACTCAGGTACGAAACCTAAATCATAGAAAGGATAAGCTAATGACACGCTTTTCAATTCCGCGAGTTGCCCGTTGTTGCGGTGGCTCGATACGACCGTCCCAGGCAGGACATTAAAAGGCCCATTAGACTTAGTGCATACGGGGACCCCGCAAGGGGTCCTTCGTTATTTCAAGTCAATAATGGGCTTGGATTTAAAATGATATAATTCTGTTGATAAATCAAGTGATAGCACACACTATCGAAGACTCAGCACCACCGACCAGTAGTATTTTTTATAGGTTAGGCAGTCAATTTCAAAGCGATCTGAGAAAATTGTCCGCAATTGCGTTTCCGAGAAATAGTTTTTGAGAATGCGGTGCTTCTCGCTGTTTTCCAAAACTCGCTCTTTATAGTTATTCCCGTGTTCATCGACCCCGACAGAACTCTGATTGGCTCCTTCGGCGGGAGGATTATTGTCTATAATCCAAATTTTGCCATTTGGGGCGAGTGGACGGCTGACTAGATCGAAAAATTTCTCATAACTTTCTTTCGGGTGGTGTGAAAACCAAAAGCCAACAGCAACCAGATCGAAATGTTTCACGGGAAACAAAAACGTAAACATATCAGTATCAATGAACTGCACCGACACACCGTATGATTTCTTTTTAGCCTCATCGATCATCTCCGAGGCGGCATCTACTGCCGTAATTGATTTGGCGCTGTGAGACATTCGTTCTGTCCAATAGCCTGTACCGCAGGCAAGCTCAAGTACATGATTGCGGCGCGCCAATTCTGTAACGCGTGAGGCTTCGTCGTCGATTTCGCTGCGGCGTTCGGCGTCATCCCGGTAATAGATCTGCTCATATTCTCCGGCACGGGAGCGGTAGTATTCAATGAGTTTATCGTCGCGCATAAAGATTGTATTCGTCCCAATAAAAAAACGGAGCGACTGTTTTTACTGCAGTCGCTCCTTTCACATAATAAATCATTTGACTGTCTTAAAAACCAATCGAGATTTTTCTAAGGCAGCCCTTATTGGTATCTCACAAGTTCAATTTCAAAAATAAGATTGGTGTTCGGTGGGATCGCCTCGCCCATACCCGCCGGGCCGTAGGCATGCTTTGAAGGAATATGAACTTCGCGGATGCCGCCCGGCTTCATCCCCTGCATTCCTTCGCTCCATCCCGAAATCAGCAGATAGCCAATTTGACAGGGATAAGGAGCTCCCTCTTTTGAACTTTGGATGAGTTTTCCTTTTTTGCCTTCGATATCCGGCCACAGAGTATAGTGAGCAACAACTTTATCGCCGGTTCCGCAGGCTTTGCCGTCGCCGACTTTCATATCCATATACGACACGCCGCTCGGATTAGTAACCATTTTAGGAGCCCCTTGCTTTTTCTTCTCAGCTTTCATGCCTTTACTCCTCTTTTCTACCGCGCTCGAGCTATCAACCGACGATGTGTCGGCTTTGACGCTGTCAGCCTTCTTTCCCATCTGTTCTTCAGCCGGTTTCTCCGGAGTCTTGGTCGTGTCATCGGTTGCCGCATTGAGTGTCAAGGCCGCCAAACTCAGGCCGACACAGGCAATCAAAATTTTACTCACCATGTAAACATCTCACTTTCTCAAAAATTATATTGAATCGTTAATATACTGTATTCATCCAGTTCATACCATGATTGTTTCTTCGCGCTTGGCACCAGTCGAGATAACGCAGATGGTCACCCCGAGGTCATCGGCTATGTAGCGGAGGTATTTCTGCGCTTTGAGAGGCAGACTATCAAACGAAGTCAATCCGGTTGTGTCACTTTCCCAGCCGGGCATCGTTTTGTAGACAGGTTTTACATGGGCAAGTTCAGCTAAATCGAGCGGGACCTCGCTCATAGTTTCGCCATTGAGTTGGTACTGGGTGCAGATATTCAATTCAGCAAAATTATCGAGCACATCGAGTTTTGTGATAGCGATGGAATCGACTCCGTTGATACGCACGGCGTGTCTGAGCGCGACCAAATCAAGCCAGCCGCAACGCCGCGGACGGCCAGTGACCGAACCATATTCGTCCCCTTGCAAACGGAGCTGTTCTCCGGTTGCATCGACAAGTTCAGTCGGGAACGGCCCGGCGCCAACACGTGTCGTGTATGCCTTCACAACGCCGGTTACCTCATCGATCATGCCCGGCCCGACCCCAAGTCCGGTCAGGGCTCCGCCTGAGGTTGTGTTTGACGATGTTGCAAAGGGATATGTGCCCAGATCGACATCGAGCATTGAGCCCTGTGCGCCTTCAAATAAAATAGTCTTTCCCTCTTTGGCCGCTTTATTTAGGGCAAGCGAGACATCGACAACCATCGGACGCAACCATTCAGTGAGTCCTTGAAGTTCTTCGAAGGTTCTATTGATATCAGCGCGCGGATCGGTTGATCCATCGAAATAACGCGCTTTGATTATTCTCTGGTAATCGAGCCGTTTGCGAAGCCGCTCAGGGGCGAAGAGATCGACCACTCGTATTCCATGCCGCGCGACTTTGTCTACATACGCCGGCCCGATACCGCGCATAGTCGTGCCGATTGAACCAGTGCCGCGAGATTCTTCTTCGACCGCATCTATGAGTTTATGGTACGGCAACACCATATTGGCCGCGGGGGAAACGAAAAGACGGCCTTGGTAGTTGATTCCTTTTTGGGCGAGAACATCAAGTTCTTCCTTGAAAGCAAAGGGATCGAGCACGACACCATTGCCGATGAAGCAAATTTTCCCGGGATGAATTATTCCTGATGGAATGAGCCGGAGAATATATTTTGTGCCGCCGACTAAAATGGTATGTCCGGCGTTGGCGCCGCCTTGGTAGCGGGCGATGATATCGGCATCGGCGGCGAGCAGATCAACAATCTTCCCTTTGCCTTCATCCCCCCATTGACAGCCGACAATTATCCTGTTTTTACCCATGTGCTGGCGCTTTCTGTTTGTGACTGTGGTCGTGTAAAAGGTCGCGGATTGCCGCGGCAAGTTCATTTTGTCCTTCGCCAGTAACAATGGAAAAGGATATCGCTCCCACACCCAAATCCGACTCGATCTGCGCCACTTTCCGTTTGAGCGCATCACGTCCAATCTTATCTGATTTTGTGACAACTGTCAAGACCGGCAATTCGCGGGTTCTGAGCCAATCGAGAAGTTGGACGTCTTCGGGTGTGGGATTGCGCCGGCAATCCAAGAGCAGTAATAGACCGATGAGCTTCTTTTCTTGAGTGAGATAATCTTCGATAAGTTTCCCCCAGCCAGCCTTTGTTTCTTTGGCAACTTTGGCGTAGCCGTAGCCGGGCAGGTCGACCAGGTGGTATTTATTGTTCACGAGAAAAAAATTGAGCGATCGAGTTTTGCCGGGAGTCGATGAAACTTTGGCGATATTTTTTTGGCCGAACACTTTATTGAGAAGCGATGATTTGCCAACATTAGAGCGGCCAGCAACGGCGATCTGGGGGCGACGGTCATTGGGAAGCTGGCTCTGCTTAAAAAACGAACCGACAAAATCGACAGTCAGCTTTTTTGATGTAGGACTGCTTGGCTTGCGGATCATGAGCGTGTAGTTATAAGGGAGCGACCCGCTAATCATTAAATTCGCCGGGCAATGTCGCTGCCCTCTACTTTACTCTTTGCAGTCTGATACGGAGTGCGAACAAGCGAGAGCTTAATAACTTCCTTTACCGACGACACAAAATGCAGTTTTAGGCCTTCGAGAAGCTCAGGCTGTATCTCAACCACATCTTTGCGGTTTCGCTCAGGAACAATTATTTCGTTGATGCCGATTCGTTTGGCGGCCAGCAGTTTTTCATTGAGGCCGCCTATAGGAAGGACATCGCCGCTGAGGGTGATTTCTCCCGTCATGGCAATATCAGTTCGCACGGGAATATTAGTCAGGCTCGACAGCATTGCTGTCAGAAGTGTGACACCCGCCGACGGTCCGTCTTTTGGCACCGCGCCCTCGGGAATATGGACATGGAGTTCGAGCGTTTCGAAGAAGTCATGGCTCAACCCCAACTCCTTGGCATGGTTGCGAATATAGGACATGGCCGCTGTGCCGGATTCGCGCATGACATCGCCAAGCGAGCCGGTGAGAGTGAGTTTTGCTTTACCCCGCATGGGAACGACTTCGACTGGGAGGACCTCGCCGCCGAGTTCGGTCCATGCCAGACCAACCGCATAGCCGATTGTCGGAATGGGTTTGATATTGGTGTCGATATACTTTCTCGCGCCAAGAAATTTCTGTGCTTTAGTTTTGCTGATGACTACTTTGCGAAGTTTTTTCCCTTCGGCTAACTCCACGGCTATTTTGCGGAGCATACTGCTCAGTTGACGTTCGAGTTCACGTACGCCCGATTCCCGGGTATAGTGATTGATGACTTCGTAGATTGCTTCGCTGCTCAATTGAACAAGAGATGGATCCAAGCCGAATTCGGAAACCAGTTTTGGAAGAAGAAAATCACGGGCTATGGCGGCCTTCTCAAAATCAAGATATCCGGGCAGACGGATAATTTCCATTCTGTCGCGAAGCGGTTCAGGAATACCAGCGGTTGAGTTGGCCGTGGTAATGAAAAGAATATTGGACAAATCATAATCCAATTCGAGATAATTGTCATAAAATGTCGAGTTCTGTTCTGGATCGAGCACTTCCAAAAGTGCAGCCGCCGGATCACCGCGGAAATCACGTCCGATTTTGTCGACTTCGTCAAGCAGAAAAAGCGGATTGGATGACTCGGCTTTTTTGAGCGACTGAATGATACGGCCCGGAAGGGCGCCGATATACGTTCTCCGGTGTCCGCGAATTTCGGCTTCGTCATGAATACCACCGAGCGACATGCGGACGAATTTCCTGCCCAAGGCATGGGCTATTGATCGGCCAATCGATGTCTTTCCGACACCCGGAGGGCCAACCAAACAGAGGATTGGCCCTTTGACTCTTCCCGCAAGACGGATAACAGCCAGATGCTCAAGGATTCTTCGTTTGGCTTTATCTAAACCAAAGTGGTCGCCGTCGAGGATTGATTTTACCGAGGCGAAATCGGTTCTGTCCTGGGTATTGACTTTCCATGGCAAGCAGATGAGCCATTCAAGATATGAGCGGACGACGCCCGACTCGGCTGAATAGGGATGCATTTTGGAAAGTTTTTTGAGTTCCTCTTCGGCTTTTGCCTTTGCCTTTTCAGGAAAATCTCCGCTTTCGATCTTGGTAAGTAGATCATCGACTTCGCCAATCGATTCATCGGATTGTCCGAGTTCGTCTTTGATTGCTTTGAGTTGCTGTTGAAGATACATCTCGCGCTGCCCGCGTGACATAGACTCACGCACCGAACCTTCAATCTTCATCTCAATTTTGAGAATTTCTATCTCTTCTTTGAGAATGTCGGCAAGTACCGCGAACTGGTCGCGTACGGTTACGGCTTCGAGTATCCGCTGTTTAATATCGATTTTGTGCAGTAAGTGCGCGGCGATTGTGTCTGCCAGTTGATGATACTGATCGATTGAAGCCAGAGAGACAAGGACCTCATCGGGAATACGGCGATTCATTCTCACATATTCAGTGAACTGCTCGGCAACTGAGCGGGACAGGGCCTCGATTTCACGATTGGCAACTTTTGTTTCCGGCGGATAGAGTTTAATTTTAGCCGAAAGAAATCCCTCAGTTCTGGACACTGCGAGCAGTTCTGCGCGGAAAAGTCCCTCAACGAGTACTTTCAGCGAGCCATTGGGCAGTTTCATGACCTGTAAAACCCGCGCGACAACACCGAACGAATATAGATCGCCCGGTTTGGGATTATCAGTTCCCGGCGAGCGCTGCGCCACAAGCAAGACCTGTTTATCAAGGATCATCGCTTCCTGAAGCGCCTGCACGGTGAATTTACGTCCGACAAGCAGCGGATATATCATGTGCGGAAATACCACTACATCCCGGAGCGGGATGACTGGTAGTCTGGATTTGACATCAATTTCTTCTGAATTATGCTTTAACTTCATATCGTTCAGTTCTTGTACACACTTTCGATCTAGGAGGACGAATTACATCGGAACATAGGCAATTGTTCCGCGTGTGGGAATAGTTTTTCCGCAAATTATCTTAAATTGTGGCTCAAATGTCCGGTAAGTTATTGAGAGGAAAAGAGTAAACTCGTACAAGATTCCTACTGCCGAAAGTACCAGATTTCGGTAATCCAAAGAACTATGAAGGCCAACATAACAAGCGCCGCTATGAGGTACGCCCGAGGAGTCCAATTCCCCCGTTCCAACACCACACGCTGGGGCATTGAGTGGTGTTCGGCGGAAATCATCTCAAGGGTGACTTTTAGTTCTTCGGCATTCCGAATCTGCTCATCTGGATCATGTGACAGGAGTTTTTTGACGAGCAACTGAATATCAGTGGGAATGGCATTATTTTCTTCAGACGAGAATTCGGGCTTGGCTTTAGGTCTGTTTCCCATCAATAACTCAAAGAAAACGGCTCCGAGGGAATAGAGGTCACTTTGCGACGATAGGTTTCTCTGCACAATCTGCTCGGGCGCAAAATGGGACAGATTATCCGGGTATTTTGACTGAATGCGGTCATAATCCAGAGGCAATCCGCAATCGACAATTCGGACAGTTCCATCCGTCGTAATAATGATATTACTTGCGCAGATGTTGCCATGAACAAGCTCTTGGGCATGAATAGCATTGAGACATTTGGCAAGCTGGAGCGCGTAATCCAAAAAACCAGCGGTGGCCAATTTTTTGCCTTTGGCTATTTCACTAGCGTTTATGCCGTCGATATAATCCCGAATAGCGTAGTAGCTCCAATCCTGTTCAAGAATCGAATCAAATGCGGCAATTCGGTTTTTCCCCAGCCGGGCAAAATTACTCAAGTCCTGGTTGACTGCTGCGCGAATCTCTGGATCGGCAAGTTGCGGATGTGATAACCTTTTTAGGATTATTTTGCGGTTTGTGTCACGTTCAAGCGCGATCCATGTCTCGCCGCTTTTGCTCTCGCCGAGCTGCTCGACTATGTCAAACTGCGATAGCTGTTTCATCGAGTATCTGTATCAGCCCACCAGTGTGAGTTTGGCGTAACGCGCCATAATCTTTTTGACGCCGAGCCCGGAGAACATAATCTCAAGCCGCAATGAGTCGCCGAATCCATCGGATTTTATAATTTTGCCCCGGCCAAAAGTGGGATGTGAGACAAGCCGCCCGATTTTCATCGTTTCATTCTCATCGTATTCATAATGCACACCCGTTTTGACCACACGCTCTGAAGATGAAGCACGGGAGTTGTATCCATTGCTGCTTAGAGGCAGCCCGGCTTGGACTGCGGTTCGCGTGCGAAGGTCTGTCCTGTCAAGGAGATTTTGAGGGATTTCTTTGATGAAGCGGGATGGGATGGATTCGACTTCGCCGAAACGATGCCGAACTGATGCCGATGTAAGGTATAATCGATGTCGCGCTCTGGTCGCTCCGACATAGAAGAGCCTTCGCTCCTCTTCCAACTGCAGCGGGTCATCAAATGATCTCTGCATGGGAAATAAACCTTCTTCAAGGCCGACCAGATAAACAGTGTCGTATTCCAATCCTTTAGCCGAATGAATGGTCATCATTGTGACCTTGTCGTCGATTTCACGATACTGGTCCAAATCTGTAAAGAGCGAAATCTCGGAGAGATATTCAACAAGATGCCCATCAGATCGCGCCCGGGCAAACTCGGCGGTACCTTCGATAAAGGCTTCCACGTTCTCAATTTTGGTTTGTCCCAGCACCGGGTCTTCGGATAACAGTTCGGTCAGAATGCTGATATCAGTCACAAGATTTTGGGTGAGCAAATCAACAGGAATGCTTGAGGCTTGGGCACGGTACTTTTCTATCATTTCAATGAACGGCTCGATGCGTTTGTATTTTCCGGCAAGCTCGGGGTACTGCGCCGACTGTCGGGCAATATCATAGCGGGAGCGCCCCTCTTTTCGGGCTAAGACGGCAATATCATCGACTGTTTTGTCTCCGATCCCGCGTTTGGGGTAGTTGATAACTCTTTCGAAGGAAATATCATCTTTTGGATTGGCTATAAGTTTCAGGTAGGCCAGAAGGTCTTTGATTTCTTTTCGCTGATAGAACGAGACGCCGCCGACAATCTGATAAGCAATATTATTCCGGCGGAATTGTTCTTCGAAAGCTCGTGACTGGGCATTGGTGCGATAGAGGATAACGGTCTGCTTTAATGATAACCCATCCGAGCCATTACGCCCGGAAATAATCCGTGTACACACTTCAGTCGCCTCGGCTTCGGCAGAATCGACCAGAAGCAGGCGAATCATATCTCCATCGCCGGCATCGGTCCAGAGTGTTTTCCCTTTGCGCTGGGAGTTATGTTTTATTACCGATGAGGCGGCTTTGAGAATGGCGCCGGTGGAGCGGTAATTTTGTTCAAGCTTGATTATTTTGGCGCCGGGATAGTCCTTTTCAAATCCGAGGATGTTCTGGATGTCGGCTCCGCGCCAGCCATAGATGGATTGGTCTTCGTCACCGACCACACAGATATTGTCATGGCCGCCCAGAAGATTCCTAAGCAAAAGATATTGCACACGGTTGGTGTCCTGGTATTCGTCGACCATGAGGTATTTGAAGAAACGGCGGTATTTTTCGCCGATTTCGGTGTTGTTGGTCAACAACCAGACGGTGTTAGTGATGAGGTCATCGAAATCCATCGCCCCGCATTCCCGAAGACGCTTTTGATAGAGCGAATAGATTGTCGCGGTGCGCGACTCGAAATAACCATTGGCGGTTGCGGCAAACTGTTCCGGGCTCCTGAGTTGGTTTTTGGCGTCTGAGATTTTTCTGAGTTGTCCTTTTGGTGGAAACTGGGCGTCGGATATTCCGAGTTCTTTGATACAGCTCTTTATGAGCGAGAGAGAATCGGCGGAATCGAAAATAGTAAAATTGTTATCATATCCGATAACATGAGCTTCGCGCCGCAGAAGTCTCGCGCAGAAAGAGTGGAATGTCGAAACATTCATCGTCGCCGCTCCGGCTCCCACAAGCTGTGCGACGCGTTCTTTCATCTCGGCGGCGGCTTTGTTGGTGAAGGTCACCGCCAAAATCTGGTGCGGCTCGGCTTTGCGCTCGGTCAATATATAAGCCAGGCGGCGGGTTAACACACGCGTTTTGCCCGACCCGGCCCCCGCGATAATAAGAAGCGGACCTTCGGTGGTGGTGACCGCTTCGCGTTGCGGGTCATTGAGATCTTTAAGCAGCCAATTCATATTCATACCAGTCGAAGAATATATGGCTTTGATATAGAATGGCAATGATATTTGAGGCGGGAGGGGCAAAGAAGGGGAAAGTTGGTGCACGAGGCTCTCATGTCCGCCCCACCACAGGGGTAGGCGTGGTGAAGCATACACCAACCACAAAAATACAGAATCGCTGAACCACGGGGGTTCATCGCTACATGGTCTTGTACCACACCGCTTACGGTGTGATCATATTTTTGGTACGGGGCAGAGACGCCCCGCACGAAAATGAGTGTGAGTTTGACATGCCGCGTCCGGGTCATTTCGAGCGAACAGCGAAGGATGAGTGCTGAGGCCACCGAAGTCCGCCTGTGGCGGGTGACTTGACGGTCATAAAATTGGCGGGTTCGGGGATCCACCACGGCGGACAAGCTTCCCCGCCCTACTTTTTGAAAATAGGAGTGTCGGGCATCCGCCGCGGCGGACCGACACCACGATATATTTGCAGTCAGGTCACACCTCTCCCTTCGCCCGCCTTGGCGGACTCAGAGAAAGCCAAGACCTGTCGGAACAAAAAATGCTGTCAGGCGCCCCGTTTCGATGGAGATGCCAAGCGACCCATTCCTTAGTCACGAAACCCGCTTTCGCTATAGAAAGAATGTCAATCGAATGGACGAGTGTGTGAGATTATCTGCCTTCTACGAACAAATTGATACCGAGCAGTGTATTATTTATAGACGAGTTTTTACCGCATCTAAAAATGGCAAACACAAAGATAGAACATGCCTATGAAACTGATCCCTGCTTTGATTGCAATGACAATCGCACTCTCGACAACTTTCGGCTGGATAACAGCCGATTTGGCTGAGAAGTCCGGCCGGAACAGAGTTTACTGGTTTTGTATCGGACTCATTCTTGGACCGTTCGGCCTGTTTGCAATTTTGATAACCGCCAGGAAATATATCTGCCGCAGTTGCCATCAAAAAGTAGAACCGCTCATAGGTCTCTGCCCAAGCTGTTTCAATCAATTAGAACAGCCCCGCCAGCGAATACATATTCCTGAATAGAATGTGAAATAGAGCCCGGCCTCCAAGATGCCCGCCATTGGAGGGGTTGCCCCCGACACCACTAAGAGGACAGCACCGTCCGCAGGTGGCGGGAAGTCCCTCCCAACAGCTTAAACCATTTGCCCAAAGCTTTGAGTTCTGCTATTATTACAGAGTATAGTCAGAGACACGAGGAATTTGGTGAAAAGAAGACCGCACATCTATGTCATATTCAGAATCTGAAATCTCCAAAATAACTGAAATCGTCGCTGGCAAAATGGGTGTGCGTATGGACGCCAAAGTCCTTCGTCAAGTTGTCGACCGTATTGTCGATTCATTGCGCGAGAAACAAGGCAATCCACCAACACAAGGCGTGATCCCCAAGGAATCAGAGCCGAAAACCAACGGCCACAGTCAGAACCCCGCTACGCTCACTTCGCTGGCATCTTCGTCGCCAACGCCGCCTTCGCTTCAACCTGTTCAGCCGACCGCCACAATTCATTCGTACCAGCCCCTCACACCTCAATCAGATCAGAACAAAGCTGACGCTAATCGAGGAGGTCTCTATGACCAAATTGAAAAGACTGACCGCACAAGAATTATCATCGCGGTATTTGGCAAAAACCGCCCGGGGATTGTTTCTTCGATTACTGCAGTACTTGCGGAGAATGGCTGTTCCATCGAAGATATTTCCCAGACAATTATGCAGGAGTTTTTCTCAATGATTATGGTTGTCGATATTAGCGGCTGTAAACTTGATTTCGCGGGACTTCGCGACAAAATCCAGTCGACCGAAACGCAGCTTGGTATGAAAGTCTATGTCATGCACGAAGATATTTTCCGGTATATGCACCGGATCTGAGACATTGCCCCATGTCGTACAAACCCGAAGAAATAATCGAGACCATCCACATGACCGAGGTCCAGCACCTCGATATTCGCACCGTCACAATGGGGATATCGCTTCGCGACTGTGCCGACCCTGACCCAAAACAACTGTTAGCCAAAATCCGCCGAAAAATTTTGACCAAAGCAGAAAATCATGTTCGGACGGTCGAATCAATTTCAAATGAGTATGGCATTCCAATTGCCAACAAAAGAATATCAGTCACACCTCTTGCCATTATTGCTGACGGACATACGGTCGACACATTTATTGCTATCGCCCAGACGCTCGATACCACAGCCGAAGAACTCGGGATAGATTATCTCGGCGGATTCGGCGCGCTTGTGCAAAAAGGAATGACAGCCGGAGACAAAAATCTCATCGACAGCATTCCCGACGCACTCGCCTCAACCAAACGAGTCTGCGCATTTGTCAATGTTGCCAGCACAAGAGCGGGTATTAATATGGATGCCGTCGCCCGGATGGGAACGATGATAAAAGAATTGGCCGGAAAGACTCATGAAGCCATCGGATGCTGTAAATTTGTCGTTTTCGCCAACTGTGTCGAAGACAATCCTTTTGTGGCCGGGGCTTTTCATGGAATCAGCGAACCAGAGACTGTCATCAATGTCGGTATCTCCGGGCCAGGAGTCGTACTTGCCGCTGTGAGACGCGCGGGGCAGTGTGATTTCGGGATTTTGGCCGAAGTTATCAAGCGCACTGCCTTCAAAGTTACCCGTATGGGAGAAATGGTCGGCAGGAAAGCATCGCAGAGACTTGGGGTCGAATTTGGCATTGTCGATCTCTCGCTTGCGCCGACTCCGGCCGAAGGGGATTCGGTGGCTGATATTCTCGAAGCGATAGGTGTCGAGCGGTGCGGTTGTCATGGCACAACCGCCGCTCTTATGCTTCTCAACGATGCCGTAAAAAAGGGGGGTCTTATGGCCTCTTCTTTTGTCGGCGGACTTTCCGGCGCGTTCATTCCGGTTGCCGAAGATCAGGGTATGATTCGCGCGGTCGAAGCTGGCGCGCTCTCGATTGAGAAACTTGAAGCGATGAGTTCGGTCTGCTCGGTAGGACTCGACATGGTAGCAATCCCAGGGGACACGCCGGCCGCGACGATCTCGGCTATTATCGCCGATGAATGCGCAATCGGTGTGGTCAATCACAAAACAACAGCAGTGCGGATAATTCCGGTTCCCGGCAAAATGGTTGGCCAGTCTGCCGAATACGGCGGATTGCTCGGAACAGCGCCAATAATGGCTGTGTCTAAATTTTCATCGGCAAATTTTATTGCCCGAGGTGGTCGGATTCCCGCCCCGGCATCAGGTATAAATAACTGACTTCAAAAATTGGAGGGATGGAAGATGAAGAGATTTATTTTTGGCGAGTTTGGAAAGAGCTCCAGCGCAAGTGATTTTGGGTTGCTTATTCTTCGCATGGCGGGACTCTCGCTCGCTCTTGCCCACGGCGTCGCAAAACTGCCGCCGTCGGAAGAGCTTGTCTCTGGAGTTGCCGCGCTTGGGATTCCCAATCCCTGTTCTCTTTGCATGGTTGGCCGCGCTGGCTGAGTCCGTGGGAGCCTTTCTCCTTGCGCTTGGCTTGATGACTCGCATTGCAGCGGCGATGATTGCCTTCACAATGGCGGTCGCCTTTACACTCGCACATGCCGCCGATCCATTTGGTGTAAAAGAATTGGCCTTCCTGTATGGAATAGTTGCCGTCTGTCTTCTCCTGACGGGTCCCGGCAAAATGTCCCTTGATTATTTTCTGAGCAAGAGAAGGTAATTCGTTCTAAGAAAACAAAACGTTCCAGATAAACAGCCCGATCATAATCGAGGCAATAACCACTTTGAGCAGACTTCCGGCGAGGAATCCGATAAAACTTCCGATTCCCGCGCGGAGAGCTTGGGCCTGATTTTTTCCTGCAAGCATTTCTCCGATGACGGCGCCGATAAACGCGCCAGCGATAAAGCCTATCAATCCGATACCCGGCAAAGCAAGTCCAGCAATCATTCCAACAAATGACCCGGCTGTCCCCATCCAGCTTCCGCCCATTTTTTTGATGCCGAGAATTGTGAGCAGCCATTCGGCAACGAAAGATACCCCGGTGAGGACAGTCAGTGTTATGAGTGTATTGCCGGTTATGTATTTGAAATCAGTAAGCAGGCCAAATCCAAAAGCCGCCAACAGAATTAAGGGTGTGCCGGGAATAATCGGCAGGATAACACCGGCCAATCCAACGAGCATAATGCCGAGCGCAAGAATAAAGAGCGTTATTTCCATACCAGACATAGCGGTAAATATATGACAATCTATACGCAAAAATACTGATTTGTTGCTCGCGTTACACAGCAGGCAATTGAATGTTGAGGGAACCCTATGTGTATAACTTATGCAGAATCGAAATCATCTGAAATATCGGTGAACTTAGATACTGCGTTCGCCCCGACGAAAGTTGGGGTTTTTTTTAGATGTATCATTTTGAATGATGCTCGCTTTTAACATATAAAACGAGAGTAGTATTTACAGAGCTAATTCAGTTGTCCCCGAATTTCGCCGTTTGGATTTTGTGTGGTAAGGACGTTGACATAGATATCTCCTGATTCAATTCGAGAAATGAGTACATCAATCGTCTGTCCGGCAAGCGGGCTAATTAGATCGGCATTAGCAATGACGCCTTCGGCAAGCACGCCCTGCATTCGGCCCTTGACGGTTGGTCCATCGAAGAGACGGAAAATAACCGGTCCGGTAGCGCCCATTTCTCCAAGGTGGAGGTGTGCGGCAGTTACATTTTCGATGTTCGAAACGATAACTTTATAATGAAGAGATGTTTCCTCTTTTGAAAGCCAGAAATTTGCCTGGCCTTGCGCGGTAGTGTTTACCGATGGAACATGCTCGTCTCCGGTCAGGTGTGTATTGAAGCGGCGACTATTCGCCAAGTTGTTTTCATTTGCAGCGACAAAGCTAAACAAAGCGAGCAATAATGCCAGTGATGCCAATTTTCTCATTTTGTGCCTCCTTACAGGAATGAGCTTCACTACCTGATACTGGCATGAGAGAGCTTGGTTCCGTCTTACCCACCAGACAAGGTGTAGCTTTGCAGGTATTGTTCATTAATGAGTTGTTGCACGCGCCCGACATCACGGTCGAAGAGGCGTTAGGTCACACCCGCCTGACACGGAATAATAATAAGGGCAGGCACGGGGACCTGCCCCTACGCAGCTATCGGCCGAATCAAATTCCCGTTGTAGGGGCAATCCCCCGTGGTTGCCCTCTTGATTCCGTCAACGCCCGACAGTCCGCCGCGGGGTACAGCACGAAGTCGTAAACAAAGGCTGGTGCACGAGGACGTATACCAGCCACGGGAAATACAGAATCGCGGAACCACCGTCGGCTGTGGCGGATTCTCTTCTCTTGTCATCCCAGTCTGCCGAAGGCGGAGGAACCATCTTCATCTTCGTGCAGGCTGTCTTCCATTGGCGGATTCGAAAATCTCTGCCAGCACCAGATTTACCACCGTGCAGTCAGGCGTCCCCGCCTGACTGTCTTCTTTTCTATTCCGTCGGGTCTTGGTCACTTCGAGCGAAAAGCGAGGAGTGAGTGCTGAGGCTTCCGAAGTCAGCCCACGGCGGGTGACCTGACGGCCACACTGTGCGCGACCGGGACGTCCCGCACGAATATCAAAACTGGGTACCGGCCTGCCCGCTGTGGCGGATTCGAAAATCTCTGGCCTGCACCATCCGAAAGATCACACCACAAACACAAACGGCCACTCTATTTCTAAAGTGGCCGTTCGGCTTACTAGCTCTATCAAGCGTGAGCTTGATAGTATATCAGTCTCTCTTTATTGGCAAGGAGCTGTCGGAGTCAGGTTAATAAAGAGGTGATCAATCAATGCGGTCAAATCACCAATGTCGACAACGGCATCCGGCGGGGAAGCAATGTCGCCTTCAGCTGTACATAGCAACGGAGCCAAGGTGATAAAGAGATTGTCAATCAAAGCGGTCAAGTCACCAATGTCGACCACATCGTCGAGTGAGCCGTCGGCGTTACCGGTGGATCCGATACAGCACGAGCACACCGTACAACCCGGACGAAGGTTGTTATTGTACCAATTACAAGCAGCAGTGAAGTTAGCTTTCAGATCGGCAGAGG